>Ga0066710_100002963_pt1 | contig 14133 bp, 11 predicted proteins | sample GraSoiAngelo_159_FD_79666 | JGI IMG/M metagenome (GOLD analysis project Ga0066710, IMG submission 79666) | Grasslands soil microbial communities from the Angelo Coastal Reserve, California, USA - 14_1009_16_40cm | ecosystem: Environmental > Terrestrial > Soil > Grasslands | place: USA...
GTGCTCGCGTACTGCGTGAGCAAGGCGGGTGTCGATCATCTCACGCGCTGCGCCGCGCTGGAGATGGCGCCGAAGGGCGTGCGCGTGAACGCCGTCAATCCCGGCGTGACCGTGACGAACCTGCACCGCCGATCGGGGATGGCGGAAGAGGCGTACGGCGCGTTCCTCGAACGCTCGAAAGGAACGCATCCCCTCGGCCGCCCCGGACAGGCGGACGAGATCGCCGAGCTGATCGTGTTCCTCGCGTCGGATCGCGCGGGATGGATCACCGGCGAGACGATTGCGATCGACGGCGGACGTCATCTGACGTGCGCGCGCTAGTCAATTGGCGACTGGCGACCGCCGATACACGGATTGTCGATTGGAGATTGGCGATCGAGACGGTCAGAAATCGGCAATCGCCGCTGCGTCAATCGCCAGTCGGCAATTCGTGAGTCATCAGCCTCCACTCGGCAATCCGTTCAATCCTCAGTCTTCAGTCGCCAATCGACATTAGCGTTTGGCCCCTTCGACGAACACGAGCCCTTCGCGCTCCGCGAGCACGCGCACGGCGAGGAAGCGCTCCGCTTCGAGCGCGCGCTTCGCGCCGCCGGTCTTCACGTACTGCTCGTTCATCGTGCGGCGGCTGATCAGCACGGCGATGCCCGCGCGCGCGGCGGTTTCGATCACCATCACGCGTCCGCCGGTTCGCAGCACGCGTCGCGTTTCGCGCAGGCAGCGCATGCGATCCTCCGGCGCGAGCGACGGCAGCGCGTCGCGGATGACGACGATGTCGAAGCTCGCGTCGTCGTACGGAAGCATCGAGAGCGGCGCGCGGGTGAAATCGGCGAGCACGCCCTCGCGCTCGACGGCGTGTCGCGCGTGTTCGACGCGTGATTCGTCGCTGTCCACGCCGCACGTCGTCCCCGTCAGTCCCGCCTTTGCGCCGAGCGCCGCGATGAGCGCGGGATCGCCCGCGCCGATCACGAGCACTCGATCGCCGAGCTTCACGCCGGTCATGCTGACCGCGAGTGGATCCGCGGGCGCCGTTTTGCGGAACCAGGGCATACGCTCGGTCCGATGATATAGTCAGCGGTTGTGAAAAATCCGCTGAAAATCGAGAACGCTGAAGGGAAACTGGGCGTGATGCTCGTGGGGCTCGGCGCCGTCAGCACGACGACGATCGCCGGGGTCATCGCGGTGCGGCGCGGCCTGGCGAAGCCGATCGGATCGCTGACGCAGATGGGCACCATCCGGCTCGGCAAACGCACGGAGGGACGATCGCCCGCCATCCACGATTTCGTTCCGCTCGCCTCGCTCGACGACGTCGCGTTCGGCGGCTGGGACATCTTCGACGAGAACTGCTATGAGGCCGCGAAAACCGCCGGCGTCCTCGACGCGGCGCTGCTCGACAAGATCAAGCCGGAGCTGGAAGAGATCCGGCCCTGGCCCGCCGTGTTCGATCGCAAGTACGTGAAGCGGCTCGACGGTCCGAACGTCAAGAAAGGGAAGAACAAGCGCGAGCTCGCGGAGCAGGTCCGCGAAGATATCCGCCGCTTCAAGAAGGAGCGCGGTCTGAATCGCCTCGTGTTGATCTGGTGCGGCAGCACCGAAATCTACATGACGGAAACGCCGGCGCACGCCAGCATCGACGCGTTCGAGAAAGCGCTGGAGACGAACGACGACGCGATCCCGTCGAGCATGGTTTACGCGTACGCGGCGCTGAAGGAAGGGATTCCGTACGCGAACGCGGCGCCGAATCTGAGCGCCGACATCCCGGCGCTGCTGCAGCTCGCGCAGCAGCATGGATCGCCGGTGGCCGGCAAGGACCTCAAGACGGGGCAGACCCTGATCAAGACCATCATCGCCCCCGGGTTGAAGTCACGCCTGATCGGCGTCGAAGGCTGGTATTCGACCAACATTCTCGGCAACCGCGACGGAGAAGTGCTCGACGACCCCGAATCCTTCAAAACGAAAGAAGAGAGCAAGAAGTCCGTCCTCGATTACATCCTTCAACCGAACCTCTACCCCGATCTGTACGAAAAGCTTTGCCACGTCGTCCGTATCAATTACTATCCTCCGCGCGGCGACAATAAAGAAGGTTGGGACAACATCGACATCTTCGGGTGGCTCGGCTACCCGATGCAGTTGAAGATCAACTTTCTGTGCCGCGACAGCATCCTGGCGGCGCCGATCGTCCTCGACGTCGCGCTGTTCCTGGATCTGGCGAAGCGCACCGGCATGTCGGGCATCCAGGAGTGGCTGTCGTTCTATTTCAAGAGTCCGATGCACGCACCCGGTCTCTACCCCGAGCACGATTTGTTCATCCAGTTGATGAAGCTCAAGAACACGCTGCGCTACATGCGCGGTGAAGAGCTCATCACGCACCTTGGCTTGGAGTATTACGACTGATGCAGATCATTCCTGCGCCGCCGCGGTTGCAGCCTGCGTTCTACGGCGGGCTGTTCATCGGAGTCCTGTCCGCGCTGCCGGTGATCAACATCGGCAACTGCTGCTGTCTCTGGGTGCTCGGCGGCGGCATGCTCGCCGTGTACCTGATGCAGCAGAACCATCCGTATCAGGTGACCGCGGCGGACGGCGCGCTCGTCGGGCTGCTCGCCGGCGTCTTCGGCGGGATCATCGGGACCATCATCTCGATCCCGATGGACGCGATGATGGGGCCGTACATGCAGCGGATGATGCAGCGCATCATCGAAAGCAATCCGGATTTCCCGGCTGAAACGCGGACGATGATCGAGAACATGTCCTCGGGCGGGACGACCGCGATTCGGATTGTGTTGCGTCTCTGCTTCGGCGTCATCGTCGGCGGCATCTTCGCGATGCTCGGCGGCCTGCTCGGCGTCGCGATCTTCAAGAAAAATCTCCCGCCGCCTCCGCCGCCGCCGGGGACGGTCGAAGTGCTCCCGCGCCAATAAGTGCTGGGGGCTGGGTGCTGAGACAGGGTGCTGGGGGGGCAGCCGGTGCACGGTGCACCGCGCACGCGTCGTCCGCAGCACTCTTCCGCTGCACCCAGCCCCCGGCACTGACGCTATCGCTTCCACGTCTTCCGGCCGACACTTCCATCAGTAAAACTGTGCAGCGCTGGGCGATCGCGCGCGGCCACGCGAGGTGCGGGCAAGCTGGGCAAGCTATTCCATGAACTGGAGTTAACGTGCGAACGCGGGCGGCGCTCGGTCTCGGCGCGGCGGGCCTGTTTCTCGCGGCGGCGCCGTCGATGGGGCAGGCCCAGACGCCGGGGACGCCCCCCGACTTGCCCGTCGCTCGCCTCGCGGGTTCCGGCGCGGCCGTCGTCCCGGCGAGTCAACAGCCTCCCCCGTCGGGGCAGTTGCCGCCGCTGCCGGTCACCCACCTCGAGGATCGCTCGCGCGATCTCGACACGACGCGGGGCCTGACGCTGTCGATCGCCGAGCCGATGGCGGTGCGCGAGCTGCTCTTCCTGCTCGTTCGCGGCACGCCGTTCAGCGTCGTGATGACCCCGGAAGTCGAGGGCACGTTCGTCGGCGAGTTGAAGGACGTCACGCTCCGGCAGGCATTCGACGCCGTCCTGCTGCCGCGCGGGATGGACTACGCGGTTGATGGTTCCATCATTCGCGTCTTTCGCCGGCGGACCGACACGCGCTTCTTCGATTTGAATTTTCTGAACGTGCAGCGCGCGACGCGACGCACGATCCAGACGGACGCGAGCCTGGGCCGCCGCGGCGACGGGTCGTCGCTGACGTCGTCCGCGGGCGCCGGCGACGTGTTCGATGACGTCTCGGCCGGGATCCGGACGTTGCTGTCGAGCGAGGGGCGCGTGCACGTCGATCGGCGCGCGGGTCTCGCGCAGGTGACCGATTACGCGGATCGGCTCGACACCGTCGGCGCGTACGTCGAGGCCGTGCATCTGCGCGTCCTGCGCCAGGTGCGGCTCCAGGCGCGAGTCGTCGAGGTGACCGTCCATGACGGCCACGCGATCGACTGGCGGAGCGTGCGCGAAAAGCTGGGCGTGCTTCCCGGGACCGTCGCGACGGCGGGCATGCCGGTGCGCGATCCGGCGGCGCTCGAGGCCGCGCTCGCGACCCAGGGAGATGTGCGCACGATTGCCGCGCCGGAAGTGCTCGCGCTCAACAACGAGGCGGCGATCATGCGTCTCGGGTCGCAGGACGTGTCGTTCGCGATCCGGGGCGAGAAGGGCGGCCGCGAGTCCGAGGCCGTTCCCGTCGCGGAAGGGCTCACCCTGACCGTCGTGCCGCAGATTTCATCCGACGGTGTCGTGCAGTTGAGCGTGTCGCCGTCGTGGATCGAACGCACGGGCCAGACGCGATCGTCGACGGGCGACGTCGCCCCGCTGCTCAATGTCGCCGAGGCCGACACGGTGCTGCGCGTGTTCGACGGCGACACGGTCGCGATCTCGGGGCTGCTGCGCACGCGCCAGATGGCGCGGCCGGCGTCGGGATTCGGCGGGTTGTTCGGCGCGCAGCAGCATCAGACCGTCTATACCGAGCTGGTGATCCTGATGACCGCGACGGTCGTCGTGCCCGGCACGCCTCCCGCGGAGAGGACGCGATGAGAGAGGACTATCCGATGTACGAAGAGTACTACGGCTTCGCGGAGAAGCCTTTCAGCCTGACGCCGGATCCGAAGTACCTCTTCAAGAGCAGCTCGCACGCGAACGCCTTCGAGCTGCTGCGGTACGCGATCCGCCGCCGCGAAGGCTTCGTCGTCATCACCGGCGACATCGGCACCGGCAAGACGACGCTGTGCCGGGCGCTGCTGGAGCAGCTCGATCGAAAGACGTTCACCGCGCTCGTGCTCAACCCGTTCCTGTCGGAAGAAGATCTGCTGCGAATCATCCTGCAGGACTTCGGCGTCGTATCGCGCGACGAGATCAGGCGCGGGCGCCTCGCGCGGATCACCAAGCAGGACCTGATCGACACGCTCAACGAGTTCCTGCTCTCGTTGCAGCCGTTGCGCGCCGGCGCGCTGCTCATCATCGACGAAGCGCAGAATCTTCCGCTGCAGGTGCTCGAACAGATCCGCATCCTCTCGAATCTCGAGACCGATAAGGAGAAGCTGCTCCAAATCGTGCTCGTCGGACAGCCGAACCTGAAACACCTGCTGAAGAAACCGGAGCTGCGCCAGCTCGACCAGCGGGTGTCGATCCGCTACGAGCTGAAGCCGCTCTCGCGCGAGGAGACCGGCGCGTATGTCATGCACCGGCTGACGATCGCCGGCGGCGGCGCGGCGGTCACCTTCGCGCCGCGGGCGCTCGACCGTGTCTACCGATACACGCGCGGCATCCCGCGGCTGATCAACCTCGTCTGCGATCGCGCGCTGCTCGGCGGATTCTCCGAGCGGCTCACCCGCATCCTGCCGAAACACGTCCGCCACGGCGCCGAATCTCTGGACCTCAAGGTGACGCGCCTGAGCGTCGCCGCGTGGTTCCGGCAACGAGCGGCCGCATTGGTCGCGGGGGCCGGACTTGCGTCATTATTAGGAGCAGGCGCGGTCGTCGCCTGGCGCCTGATTCAACATTGAGCCGTCTCCACGACACGCTGCGCCGCGGGCGCAATCCCGCAGACGCGTCGCGTCCCGCGAACCGGTCGTCGCCCCAGACCGACGCGGTTCTCGCGACGCTTGGCTATTCGACCAGGCGGCCCGGGCGCATCGATCGGTTCGTCATCCGCATCGTGATCGTGATCGGCCTGCTCGCCGGGGGCTACTACGCGTGGACGTGGTGGGCGGGTCCGCCGCCGCCGACCCACCCGCACCGTCCCGCCCCCGTCACGACCACCGCGGCGAACGGATCCGCGGCGCCGCCGTCACGATCGAACGTCCCGCCATCTCCGTCGCCGCCGAAGACGACGTCGCCCTCCCTGCCAGGTTCCACGGCAATCGTTCCAGGCACTCCGCCCGCGACGTCCAGCTCCGCTCCGCCGTCAAACCCGAAGTCCGTGCCGCCGCCAACGTCCCCGCCGAAAACTGCGGCGTCGGCGCCCACGCCGTCAGCGCCGAGGGTGACGCCGTCCACGTCCGTGCCCGCGCCGCGTCCCGTTCCGCCGCCGCCGATCGTGACCGCGCCACCGAAGCAGACGCCGCCGCCGCCGTTCCAGCGACAGCCCGACGCCGGGCCCGCAGCCACACCGACGAAGAGCGTTTCCTCGAATCCGACGCCGCCGTCGGCGTCGGTGCGCTCAGCGCCGCCGCAGGCGGTTTCGCCGCCGGTGAAGGCCGGACCGACGCCACAGCGTCTGCCGGCGAAGCCCCCGCAAGCGACGCCGCCAGCGTCGTCGGCGGGTACGAGCGCGCTCGTCGCGGACGACTTTCAGCTCGGCCTCTACTACCAGCGATCCCGCGATTCCGATCGCGCGCTCCTGCACTACCGCGCCGTCCTGCAGCGTAACGAACTGAACGCGGAGGCGCACAACAACCTGGGTCTTCTCTACAAGGAGAAGGGGTTGCTGGACGATGCGGTGCGCGAGTTTCAGCGGGCGCTGTTCATCACGCCGCGCTACGTGCGGGCGATGAACAACCTCGGCGTCACGTTCCTCCAGCAGGGCCACCCCGACGCCGCGGCCGCGGAGTTCAACGCCGCCCTCGACGCCGACCCCCGCAACGTGGACGCGATGGTCAACCTGGCGCTCGCACAGAAGGCGACCGGCCAGACGTCGGACGCCCGCGGCCTGCTTGTCCGTGCGCTCACGGTTGACCCGCGCAGCGCCGCCGCGCATTACAATCTCGCGGTACAGTACGAGCAGGCCGGCGAGGCCGCCCGCGCGCTGGAGCACTATCGCGCCTTCCTGCAGTACGCCGGCGCCGATTACGTGGACCGCACCTCGGACGTGCGGGCGCGGATAGCGACGCTGGAAAAGCGGATGAAGTAGCTGGTAGCTGGCAGCTGTCTATGACCGAAATCGACGCCCTCCTCAAAGAAGAACGCCGCTTTCCCCCGAGCGACGCGTGGCGTGCGAACGCGAACATCTCCGGCGACGAGATTTATGCGCGCGCCGCGGCCGACCCCGAAGCGTTCTGGTCGGGGTTCGCGCGCGAGCTGCAGTGGACGAAGCCGTGGGACACAGTGCTCGAGTGGAAGGCGCCGTACGCGAAGTGGTTCGTCGGCGGCCAGCTGAACGCGTCGGTCAACTGCGTCGACCGCCACACGCGGACCGCGCGGCGGAACAAAGCGGCGCTCATCTGGGAAGGAGAGCCCGGCGATCGGCGGACGCTGACGTACTGGGATCTCTACCGGCAGGTGAGCACGTTCGCCAGCGTGCTCAAGTCGCTTGGCGTGAAGCGCGGCGACCGTGTCGCGCTGTATCTTCCGTTGATCCCCGAGCTGGCGATCGCGATGCTGGCGTGCGCGCGCATCGGCGCGATCCACAGCGTCGTGTTCGGCGGTTTCAGCGCCGAGTCGCTGCGCGATCGGATCAACGACGCGCAGGCCGTGCTGCTCGTCACCGCGGACGGCGGCTACCGCCGCGGGCAGATCGTCCCGCTGAAGCAGATGGCCGACGAGGCGCTGCGCGAGACGCCGTCGATCAAGAACGTCGTCGTCGTCCAGCGCCAGGCGGGCGCGCCGATTCCCGTCGAGATCCGCGAAGGTGTGGACCACTGGTATCACCGCCTCATGCAGCACGCGTCGTCGTCGTGCGAGCCGGAAGCGATGGATGCGGAGGACATGCTCTACATCCTGTACACGTCCGGCACGACCGGTAAGCCGAAGGGCATCGTCCACACGACGGCGGGATATCTGGTCGGCACGTACGCGACGGCGAAATGGGTCTTCGATCTGAAAGAAGACGACGTCTACTGGTGCACGGCCGACATCGGCTGGGTGACGGGCCACAGCTACGTCGTCTACGGGCCGCTCGCCAACGGCGCAACGGTGCTGATGTACGAAGGCGCGCCCGACTGGCCGCAGAAGGATCGTTTCTGGGACATCATCGAGCGCCACGGCGTCACGATCCTCTACACCGCGCCGACCGCGATTCGCGCGTTCATGCGATGGGGCACCGAGTGGCCGGCGAAACATGACCTCGGGTCGCTGCGGCTCCTCGGATCGGTCGGCGAGCCGATCAATCCCGAAGCGTGGGTGTGGTACCGCACGAACATCGGCCGCGAGCGCTGTCCCGTTGTCGATACGTGGTGGCAGACCGAGACCGGCATGATCATGATCACGCCGCTGCCCGGCATCACGAACCTGAAACCGGGATCGGCGACGAAGCCGTTTCCCGGCATCTTCGCGGAAGTGCGTGACGCGCCGGGCAAACGCGTCGAACAGGGCGGCGGTCTCCTGACGCTGACACGGCCGTGGCCCGCGATGCTGCGCGGCATCTACGGCGATCCGGATCGATACGTGACGCAGTATTGGAGCCGCTGGACCGACGGGACGTACTTCACCGGGGACGGCGCGCGGCTCGACGAGGACGGCTACTACTGGCTGCTCGGCCGCGTCGATGACGTCCTGAACGTGGCGGGACACCGGCTCGGCACGATGGAGGTCGAAAGCGCGCTCGTCGATCACCCCAAGGTCGCCGAAGCCGCCGTCGTCGGCAAGCCGCACGAGATCAAGGGACAGGCCGTCGCCGCGTTCGTCACCGTGAAGGAAGGCACGAAACCGTCCGACGCGCTCGCCGACGAACTGAAGGAACACGTCGTCCGGAAGATCGGCGCGATCGCGCGTCCCGATCAGATCCTGTTCGCGGCGGATCTGCCGAAGACCCGTTCGGGAAAAATCATGCGCCGGCTCCTGCGCGACATCGCGGAAGGAAAAGCGCTCGGCGACACGACGACGCTGGCCGATCCGACGGTCGTCGCGCGGCTGAAAACGGAATACGAAGAGAAAGAGGGCTAACGTTCCCTGGACGGCGGCAGCGGCACGCGCTCGATACGATTGCCGCCGTTCATCTTCGCGCGCGTGACGGCGGCGGCGGCTTCCGCAAGGATGCGGCTCGCGTCGATATGGACGTCAACGCGATCGGCGCCGACCACCGCCGCGCTGACGCTGACCGGCGTCGCCGTGTCCGTCTTGTGATCTACGAGCACGAGCCGCTGCTGCACCATCTCGCAGAATCCCGACGCGATCGACGCGGCCTGATCGAGCGTCGTCTCGGGCAGGAGGACGGCGATCCCGTCGCCGCCGTAGCGCGCGATCCAGTCGTGCGTGCGGAAGTATCGCCGCGCCGAGATCCCGAGCCGCTCGAGCAGCCGATCGCCCGCGCCCCACCCATGCCCGCGGTTGAAGGCCGCGAGGTCATCGACGTCGAACAGGATCACCGTGAGCGCATGTTCGTGACGGATCGCGCGCTGCGCTTCCTGCAACACCGCCAGCTCGAACACCGGCGGGGCGATGAGGGTCGTCAGACTGTCGCGGACGACGGTGTTGACCTCGCGCGCGCCGAGCTGGTCGGCGTACGCGCCCAGGATTTGCAGCGTCGCGCGGCGGACGGTGTGCGCGACAACCGGCCACGGATCCGACGCGGCGCCGAGCCGATCGTCGACCGCCAACGCGTCGAGGACGATGCGCTCGGCGTGCTGGAGGGCGTCGACGAGATCGGCCGTCGTGAGCGGGGGGCAGTAGCGCCGGAAATCGCGCAGCGCCGCACCTTGCGCGTCCATGCCGTCGTGCTCGACGGCGGTCGCGAGGAGGCGCACGAGCGCGTCGGCGCACTCGCGCCACGACTGGCCGTCGAGGCTGCCGCTGCCCGCGAGGACGGACGCCGTCCGCGCGGCGAGCGCGGACTCGTGCTCGCGAATCAACGCCGCGGCGCGGCTGCGGACGTCGTCGGTGAGGTTGACCGGATCCTCGCGCATGGCGACCAATGGTAACGCGGTCGTGTCATTATGGCTCAGCTTGCGGGGCTTCGGACGTCATGGGTAAATGAGAAGTTGGATCGCACGGATCTGTTATGGCCGGCGTGACCGCCATTGAACTTGCGGGCGATGCGTGCCTGCTGGCCGACGTGAGCGCGCACCACGGCGGCGTTCGTGTGCACAACACGGATCTGTTCGATCGCACCGTGCTCGCCGGCGAGGCGTTTCCCGCCGCTCTGAAACAATTACGCACGGCGCGGAAATTTCCTGCGCGCGCGCGCGTCGTGTTGTGGGAAATGCCGGCCGGCTCGCGGCTTTCCGATCCCGTCCTGCGCGCGCACCTCCAGCCGATCAAGGCCGCCGGTTTCCGCATCGAGCGCGTGGTCGATCCGTGTCAGGCGTTGACGGAGCTCGCCAAACGCCGGCCGTCGGCCGGCGACGCGACGATCGCGTGGCTCGCGATCGATCGAAGCGCCGTGGCGATCGTCGTGGCACGCGGCGGCCAGTCGCTGTATTCGCGGTTGTTTACGTGGGACTCGTCGCTCGGCGCGGTGGGCAGCCAGGCGCGGCTGCTGCAGCGGTACTCGCTCGTCGCGCATCTCGCGCCCGAAATCCGGCGCGCGATCGCGAGCGCGACGACGAGTCACGACGCCCGCGTGGACGCAATCGTGACGTGCGGCAACCTGCCCGACCTGCGATCGCTGACGATGCCGCTCATCGAGGAGCTGGACGTCGAGGTGGAGACGCTGGATTCGCTCGACGGATTCGAGGCGCCGGCGGCGATCCGCGATCGCGTCGGCGAACTGGCGCCTGCGCTCCGGCTTGCGACGGCGGCCGCCCTGGCGCCGCGCCGGGCGGGAACCACACGCAGCGCCGCGCTTGCTGCCGCTGCGATCGTCGTCGCGGTCGCCGGCGGCTGGTATCTGTACGCGCAGCAGCACGCCGCGCAGAGTCCACCCGTCGCGAAGCCGGCGTCGCCGTCGGCGCGACCTCCCGCGTCCGTTCAATCGACGCCGCGTCCCGCTCCTCCGCCGCAGACCGTCGCGACGGCGCAGCCGACGACCCCGCCGCCACAAACACAACCGAAGGCGCAGCCGACACCGCCGCAACCTGGCGCGAATCCTTCGCCGGCCGTGCCGCCGTCCGTCGCGACCGCCGGAAAACCCCCCTCGACGCCTCCGCGTGTTCCTTCAACCCCTCCGCCGGCGTCTTCGACCCCGTCGAATCCCGCAGTCAAGTCGGCCGCACCTCCCGCCGATAAACCCCACGCTGTTGCACCGGCGCCGCCGGAGCCATTGACGGACCCTGTGCCGATGGTCAACACGATTCTCGTATCCGCCGAGCGCCGTTTCGCCATCATCAACGGACGCGTGGTGGCGGTGGGCGATACGGTGGGTCCGCGGGTCGTCACCGCGATCGAGCCGCGCGAAATCGTGCTGCAGGAGCCATCCGGCGTGCAGATTCGTGTCGGTCTGGGCGGACGTCTCGTGGGGGTCGTGCGACCAAAGTCCCGTTAAGAGGACATTGCGGGCCGCGGGGAAACGCCCTAGAATCAGGGCCCCTGCACGAGACGCTGAATCCGGACAGCGAGGATTGGGTTGCGGAAAAAGATCGGCGAATGCTTGATCCAGGCCGGCCTGATCTCGGAGGCGGACCTCCAGATCGCGCTGGCAGAACACAAACGCACCGGCGAACGCGTCGGGACCGTCCTCGTTCGGTTGAACCTCGCGACCGAAAAACAGATCACGAAGGCGCTCGCGTACCAACTCGGCTTCCCGTACGTCAGCCTGGGCGACGAGCCGCCCGATCCCGCCGCGATCATCCTGATCCCGAAAGACGTCGCGCTCAAGCGCGTGTGCGTGCCCGTCAAGCTGGAAAAGAACCTGCTCACGGTCGCCATGTCCGACCCGCTGCTCTTCAGCCTCGTCCAGGATCTCGAGTTCCAGACCGGCTATCGGATCAAGCAGGTCGTGGCGACGCGCAGCGACATTCTTCAGGCGATCGAGACCGGCTACCCCGACAAAGCGATCGCGAAGTACGCGGTCGGCGGCCTTGCCGCGGGGCTCGCCACCGCGACGACGGCCGGGACGCGTTCGTCGAGGGGCGCGACCGACGGCGCCGCGCCGCCGGGCGCGCTCGTGCGCCGCTCGGACGACGACGTGTTCGAGCACGCCACAGCGCCTGGTGTCGCGAACCGCGAGGGCGGAGACGCGGCGCCGATCATCGATCTCGTCGACCTCGTCGTGAACAGCGCGATCACGAGCCGCGCGAGCGACGTCCACATCGAGCCCACCGAAAAGGGCGTCCTCGTCCGCCATCGTCTCGACGGCCTGTTGAAGGAAGTAATGGACCTGCCCAAGTGGGTCCACGAAGGGCTCGTCGCGCGGCTGAAGATCATGGCGGGGATGGACATCGCGGAGAAACGGCTGCCGCAGGACGGCCGCCTGCGCGTTCGAACGGAAGACGGCAAGGACGTGGACTTCCGCGTCTCCACGCTGCGCACGCTCTTCGGCGAGAAGGTCGTCCTCCGCGTGCTGGATCACCGCAAGGGCGCGCCGCCGCTCGAGGAGCTCGGCCTTTCGGCGGCCAACATGGAGGAGCTCCGCTTCTTCCTGCGGCACCAGCACGGCATGATCCTCGTCGTCGGTCCGACGGGCAGCGGCAAGACGACGTCGCTCAGCTCGGCGATCAGCGCGATCAAGTCGGGGCGCACGAACATCATCACGATCGAAGATCCGATCGAGTATCAGATCCCCGGCGTCAACCAGACGCAGGTCAACGAGAAGGCGAAGCTGACGTTCGCGAACGCGCTGCGCGCGATCCTGCGCCAGGATCCGGACGTCATCCTCGTCGGCGAGATCCGCGACCACGAGACGGCGAAGATCGCGATGCAGGCGGCGCAGACGGGCCATCTCGTGCTCTCGACGCTGCACACCGACAACGCGCCGTCGACGGTCACGCGCCTCATGGACATGGGGCTGGAGCCGTACGTGATCGCGTCGTCGCTCATCGGCGTCGTCGCGCAGCGGCTCGTGCGCCGGTTGTGCACCGGGTGCCGGCGTCAATACACGCCCGAGCCCGACGTGCTGCGCGCCCTGAACATCTCCGACGCGGATGCGGCGCACTTCGTGTTCCACCGTGCCGTGGGATGCGAGGAGTGCAACCACACCGGCTACAACGGCCGCATCGCGATCTACGAGGTGATGCGGGTCACGGAGAAGATTCGACGTCTGGTCGCGCAGAACGCGGGCGAAGAAATGATCCGCGACGCGGCCGTCTCCGCCGGCCTGATCGCGCTCGGCGAGGACGGCCTCTCGAAGATCAAGGCCGGGATCACGACCGCCGAGGAGCTGCTGCGGGTCGTCACCGAGGTGCGCGAGATGCGGATGCTGTGCCCCGGCTGCGGCGGCGCCGTCGCCGTCGACTTCGTGGCCTGCCCGCAATGCGGTCATCGTCTGAGCATGGCCTGTCCGGCCTGCGGCCGCGCGATGCAGTCGGGCTGGCAGTACTGTCCGTACTGCGCCAGGAACACCGCGGGGAAGAGCGGGAAGAAGGGGCGGGACCAACGGCGGCCGCTCGAGCTGCCGCCGTCGAACGTCGCCGAGTTCAAGAACCAGAATCGTTGAAGACCCATTACGAGCTGCTGGGCATCGATCCGACGGCGTCGCCGGAAGAAATCAAGCGTGCGTTCCGGCAGGAGATCGCCCGGTATCATCCGGACAAGGTCCAGCATCTCGGCGTCGAGTTCCAACGGATGGCGGCCGATCGCGCCGCCGAATTGACCGAGGCGTATCGCGTACTCATGGACGCATCGCTCCGCGCGCAATATGACCAGACGGTGAAGGCCTCTGCTGCCGAGCCGGCCGCCCATCCCGCGGTGGAACCGTCATCGCCGCCGCCACGTCCCGATCCCCAACCGGATGCCGGGCGTCCTCCGTCTGAAGATCGAACGGCGCGGAAGACGACGAGCGTCGGCGCGGACCTGATCCGCCGCGTCACGCTCGCCAAGCTGCGCGAAGCCGCGGAGGCGCTCGGGGCCGAATGCCTGACCGTCGCCGGGTTCGACGCGGCGTACGCCACGAAGGCGAAGAAGGGGCTGTTCAGGAAGGCGGACGACGCAGTCACGTTACTGGCGCGGGTCGTGCCGGAAGTGGACGGCGCGGCGGTTGAAGCGGTCTGGCGCTCCGCGCTGAAGGCCTCCTCGTCGGCCCAGGGCATTGTCTGTGTCCTGCTGATGGGATCCCGGCTCGCCCCCGAGAAGGATCTCGCGGCCGCCGTCAGCGAGCAGCGCCGCCGATCGCGCAACGCCGGTCCCGTGCTCGTGCCCGTGGATGTGAGAGA
>Ga0066710_100002965_pt1 | contig 14132 bp, 13 predicted proteins | sample GraSoiAngelo_159_FD_79666 | JGI IMG/M metagenome (GOLD analysis project Ga0066710, IMG submission 79666) | Grasslands soil microbial communities from the Angelo Coastal Reserve, California, USA - 14_1009_16_40cm | ecosystem: Environmental > Terrestrial > Soil > Grasslands | place: USA...
GAGATGTTCTGCCTCATGGAGGGCCGGCACGTCCACCCGTCGACGCTGTACCCCGGCGGGGTGGGCACGGTGGCCACCGTCCAGCTGTTCACCGACTACCTGACCCGGCTGATGCGCTACGTCGAGTTCATGAAGCGCGTCGTACCCATGCACGACGACCTGTTCGACTTCTTCTACGAGGCGCTGCCCGGGTACGAGGAGGTCGGCCGGCGGCGGGTCCTGCTCGGCTGCTGGGGTGCGCTCAACGATCCCGAGGTGTGCGACTTCCGGTACGAGACGATGACCGACTGGGGCCGACGGATGTTCGTCAGCCCGGGCATCGTCGTCGACGGCAACCTGGTCACCAACGATCTGGTGAACATCAACCTGGGTATCCGCATCCTGCTCGGCCACTCGTACTACGAGGACTGGGCGGACCGCGAGCTGTTCGTCACCCATGACGCGCTGGGCAACCCGGTCGACCGGCGGCACCCGTGGAACCAGCACACCATCCCCAAGCCGCAGAAGCGCGACTTCGACAACGCGTACAGCTGGACGATGTCGCCGCGCTGGTTCGACGGCACCGACCATCTGCCGCTGGACACCGGCGGCGGCCCGATCGCCCGGCTGTGGGCGACCGCGCTCGGCGGGCTGGTGGACATCGGGTACGTGAAGTCGACCGGGCACAGCGTGCTCATCAACCTGCCGCGCACGGCGCTCAAGCCCGAGGTCACCTTCGAGTGGAAGATTCCACAGTGGAGCAACGCGCTGGAGCGCGACCGGGCCCGCACGTACTTCCAGGCCTACGCGGCGGCCTGCGCGCTGTACTTCTGCGAGCGGGCGCTGGCCGAGGTGCGCGCGGGGCACACCAAGACGTGGGAGCCGTTCACGGTACCCGACGAGGCGCACAGCGTCGGCTTCACCGAGGCGGTGCGCGGGGTGCTGTCACACCACATGGTGATCCGGGAGGGGAAGATCGCCAACTACCACCCGTACCCGCCGACGCCGTGGAACGGCAGCGTCCGCGACGTCTACGGCACGCCGGGACCCTACGAGGACGCGGTGCAGAACACGCCCATCTTCGAGGAGAACCCACCGGAAACCTTCAAGGGCATCGACATCATGCGCGCGGTGCGCAGCTTCGACCCGTGCCTGCCCTGCGGCGTGCACATGTACCTCGGCGGCGGCAAAGTACTGCACAGCACGCACTCGCCGATGGCCGTCACGCTGGCGACCTGATGGGTTCACCACCGGACGCGCGGCTCGCCGGGGAGCGCGTGGAGGCGCTCCTCGCGCAGCTGCGCGCCGATCCGCGGGCGGCCGACGTCGCCGAGGACCTCGTGCGGTGCCTGATCGACCTCTACGGCGCGGGTCTGGCCCGCATCGCGGAGCTCGTCGGGCCGGACACCCTTCGCGAGCTCGCCGACGATCCGCTGGTGGAGAGCCTGCTGCTGGTACACGACCTGCATCCGCTGGATCCGGACGCCCGGGTGCAGCGGGCGCTGGACCGGGTGCGGCCGTACCTCGGCTCGCACGCGGGCGGCGTGCGGTACCTGGGCATCGACGCCGACGGTGTGGTACGGCTCGAACTGGAAGGCACCTGCCACGGCTGCCCGTCCTCGACGGTGACCGTGCAGCACGCGATCGAGCAGGCGGTCCGGGACGCGGTACCGGAAGCGAGCGGCATCCACGTCGCCGGTGTCGCGGCACCGGCGCCGCTGCTGCAGATCGGCCGCCCGCCGCAACAGTTCCTGGAATGCCCGGTGGAGGTCCGGTGAGTGGGCTGCGCCGGTTCACCCAGCCGGCACCGCCGCGGGAGGCGGCCGCGGCGCCGGCCGTCGAGCGCTGCGAGCTGTGCGGCACCCCGCTGGACGACCGGCACGGGCACGTCGTCGAGTTGGACAAGCGGTCCATCGCGTGTACCTGCCGCGCCTGCTACCTGCTGTTCACCCGCGACGGCGCCGGTGGCGGCCGGTACAAGGCGGTGCCGGACCGGTACCGCACCGACCCGGCCCATCCGCTCACCGCGGCCGACTGGGAGGCACTGGGCATCCCGGTGACGACGGCGTTCTTCTTCACCAACAGCGCGCTGGGCCGGGTGGTCGCCTGCTACCCGAGCCCGGCCGGTGCCACCGAATGCGAGCTGGACCTCGCCGCGTGGACCGGGCTGACCGGTACCCATCCGCTGCTCGCCGCGCCCGAGCCGGACGTCGAGGCGGTGTTCGTCACCGACCTCGACGCCTTCCTGGTACCCATCGACGCCTGCTACGCCTTCGTCGGGCAGGTCCGGCTGGCCTGGCGGGGGCTGTCCGGCGGTGCGGAGGCACAGCGGGCGGTGGCGGACTTCGTCGCCGGCCTGCGCGCCCGCAGCCGTCCCCTGCACCGGGAGGCGTGAGGTGGCCACGTTCGTGTTCGACTGCGTCGACGCCGGTGCCGAACCGTATGCGGCCGGCCCGACGCTGTCGTTCCGCATCCGGATCGCGGAGACGACCGGTACCCCGGTGGAGGCGATCGCGCTGCGCTGCCAGCTGCGCATCGAGCCGCAGCGCCGCCGGTACGGTACCGCCGAGGAGGAGCGCCTGCAGGACCTGTTCGGGGTGCGGCAACGGTGGGCGGACACGCTCAAGCCGATGCAGTTCGCGACGGTGTCCACAATGGTCGGTCGGTTCACCGGCTCGACCGAGCTGGCGGTGCCGGTACCGTGCACCTACGACCTGGAGGTCGGTGCCGCGCGGTACTTCCACAGCCTGGACGACGGTGACGTGCCGCTGCTGATGCTGTTCAGCGGCACGGCGTTCCTCAAGCAGGGCAACGGTTTCCTGGTCGAACCGGTGCCGTGGAGCGCCGAGTCGCCATACCGGCTGCCGGTGGCGGTCTGGCGGGAGATGATGGACACGCACTTCCCGCACGCCGGCTGGATCCGCTGCGACCGGGACACCATCGACGCGCTGGGCCGGTACAAGTCGGCGCATGCCCTGCCCACGTGGGACGCGACGATCCGGGCGCTGCTGGGTGAGGTGATGGCGGATGAGCGTTGACGCCGTGCGCGCGGTCGCCGACGCGGTGCTCTACGAGGGGTACCTGCTCTACCCGTACCGCGCCTCCGCGCAGAAGAACCGCAGCCGCTGGCAGTTCGGCGTGGTGATGCCCGACGGATACGGCGACGGGTCGGAGCCGTCGTACACGCGGGCGGAGTGCCTCATGGAGGGCGGCACCGCGGTCACCGTGGTGCTGCGGTTCCTGCAGGTGCAGCGGCGCACCGACGCACTGTCCACCTGGGACGAAGCGGTGCCGTGCGAGATAAGTCTTACCGCGCAAGACTTTCCGCACGAGCACGCGTTCACGGTGCCGGGCGGCGAGGAGGGACCGCGCCGGCGGCTGCCGCTGTCCGGCGTCGTCACCGTGTCCGCGCAGGCGCTGCCGGGTCCGTGGGGCGCGCGGCGGCTGCGGGTACGCGTGGACAACCGCACGCCGCTGCCGGGGCCGGGCGAGCGGGACTCGGCGCTGCCGGCCGCACTGGTGGCGGCCCACATGGTGCTGCAGGTCGCCGGTGGCGCGTTCGTGTCGATGGTGGATCCGCCCGAGTGGGCCGCCGACGCCGTCGCCGGTTGCGTGAACGTGGGTACCTGGCCGGTGCTCGCCGGCCCGCCCGGCGCTCGCGACCTGATGCTGTGCGCGCCGATCATCCTGTACGACCACCCGCAGGTCGCGCCGGAGAGCCCCGGCGACCTGTTCGACGGTACCGAGATCGACGAGATCCTGACCCTGCGCACGCTCGCGCTGACCGACGAGGAGAAGCGCGAGGCGCGGCTGACCGATCCGCGCGCCGCGGGCCTCATCGACCGCACCGAGCACCTGACACCGGAACAGTTGCTCGGATTGCACGGCACCGTGCGGTCGATGCGCCGTATGTCCACTGTGGACGGTGATTCGGTTCTCGTCGACGGCCGCCGGATCGCGGCCGGCAGCCGGGTGCGGCTGCGGCCGGGTACCCGCCGCGCCGACGCGCAGGACATGTTTCTCACCGGCCGGCTCGCCGTCGTCGAAGCGGTGCTGACCGACGTCGACGACCGGCCGTACCTCGCCGTCACCCTCGCCGACGACCCGGGCGCGGACGTGCAGCGCGACCACGGCCGGTTCCGGTACTTCGGCCCGGACGAGGTGGAACCGTGCGACGGACCCTGATCGCCGGTGTCGGCAACGTCTTCCTGGGCGACGACGGGTTCGGCGTCGAGGTGGTCCGGCGGCTCGCCGGGCGGCCGCTGCCCGCCGGTGTCGAGGTGGTCGACGTCGGCATCCGCGGCGTGCACCTCGCCTACGACCTGCTCGACGGGTGCGGGCTGCTGGTCCTGGTCGACGCGGCGGCGCGCGGCGAGGCGCCCGGCACGGTGACGGTGCTGGAGGTCGGCGACGGCGACGTGGCCGAAGGGCCGCCGCTGATCGACGCGCACGACCTCGGCCCGGACGCCGTGCTCGCGGTGGTACGGCGGCTCGGCGCCCGCCCCGGCCGTACCCTCGTGGTCGCCTGCGAACCGGCCGACGTCGAGGTCGGCATGGAGCTGTCGGCACCGGTGCGCCGGGCGGTACCGGAGGCGGTCCGGCTCATCGAATCGATTCTTGAAGGGGGACCCGATGCTGCGCGGATTCATCAAGTTGGCGCTCGCGGTGGTGGCCGCGGTCTTCGTGATCCAGGCGATTCCTGACCTGAAGCGCTACATCAGGATCGCCCGGATGTGAGGACCTGAGCATGCACGAGTTCGGTCTGGCCGAAGGCGTCCTGGCGGCGGTACGGCGGCGGGCCGGCGGCCGCCCGGTACGGCGGGTGCGGCTGCGGGCCGGGGTACGGCACGGTGTCGACGCCGACTCGATGGCACAGGCGTTCCGGTTCGTCGCCGCCGGTACCGAGGCGGAGGGCGCCGGGCTGGATCTGGTCACCCTTCCGGTGCACCTCGCCTGCCGCTCGTGCGGGTACACCGGGGATACTGTCGACGTGCTCTCCGCGTGCCCGCAGTGCCACGCCGACGACGTCGAACTGACCGGCGGCGACGAGCTCGTCCTCGAATCGCTGGAGTACCGCTGATGTGCCTGGGCATTCCGGCGCGGGTCCGGTCGCTGTCGGCGGGTCATCCCGACCTGGTCGAGGTCGACCTGGCCGGCGTGCCGCGCCTGATCAACGTCGGGCTGCTCGACGAGCCGGTCGCGCCCGGCGACTGGGTGCTCGTGCACATGGGCTTCGCGCTGTCGACGATGACCGAGCAGGAGGCCGCCGACGCGTTGCGGGTGTTCACTGAGGCGGGCCCGTGAGCCTGTCCGGGCCGCTGCTGTTCGTGCGGTACGCGTACCCGCCCAACCGGCTCGGGTACTGCGGCCCGGCCGACAGCGCCGCCTTCGGCGAGTACGGCGTCGCGGGGACCGTCGACGGCGGGCTGCTGCAGCTGGCGCGGCAGTTCTCCGGCGCCTGGCCGTACCTGGAGCTGATCGCCGCCGGTACCGGCATCCGCGACCCGCTCGACCGCCGGGTCGTCGAGGCGTACTGGGTCGGCAACCGGTTGCTCGACACCATCCCGCTGACCCAGGTCGCCGACTCCATGGAGGAGCGCTTCCGGCCCCGCGTCGGCACCCGGTTCGGCTGGCTCGCCGACGGCGTGCTGCAGGGCGGGGTACCGCACCACAGCTTCCACGTGTTCGGCGTGTACCCGTGGGTCGGCCTGCTCGGCGACGACCGCAAGGCGGACAAGGCGCTGACCGTGCTCGACCGGTGCCGCATCCGCTGGGGGCAGGTGACCGCGGTGCACGACAGGCAGCTGACCGTCCGGTCGAGGCCGCTGCACTGGGACGGTCGCCTGCTCACGCTCGGCGCGCCGGTCGTCGAGTTCGCCGAGGCACCGGTGGCCGGCCCCGACGGGATCGCCGTCGGCGACTGGGTTTCGCTGCACTGGCACTGGGTCTGCGACCGGCTCACCGGCCGGCAGCTGCGCGCGCTGCGCGGGTACACGTTGCACCATCTGGAGCTGGTCAACCATCGCGTCGAGCACTCCGGTCCGGCCCTTGCGCTCGGCACTGGTTGACAAACGCTCGTCAACAATTCATCGACCCCCCGCTGTGCGGGTAGCCGACCTCGGGTGACACTTGGGCATCGTCATTTGTCGATGCGCGTGGGTCCTGCGGCGGGCCGACGCCGCAAGGAGGTTGCCGTGCCCACCCGAAAGCGACTCCTGATCACCGGTACCGTCGTCCTGGCCGTGCTCGCCGCCGGAATCCTCGCGACAACCGCGGTCAGCGCGGCGATCCGCGAAGGCCACCCGGACGCGGAGGAACACGAAGAGGTCACCGGCAACAGCTTCGCCGCGACCGGAAGCTGCGGCGTGGAACGGTGGTCGGTGAAGACCGGTACCGATGCCGACCGCGCGAAGATCACGCTGCAGTCCACGACGCAGACCACGATCGCCGCGCTCGCCGGGCTCGCGGCCCCGGGTACCCTGCCGGCCAACAACCGGGTCGCACCGACCGAGGACACCGTCTACCAATTGCATGCCACGTTGACGGAGTACAAGCTGGAGGCCGACTCCGACTACCACCTGGTGCTGTCCGACGGGTCCGGGCACACGATGATCGCGGAGATCCCCGACCCGAGTTGTGTCGGCGCGACCAGCCCGCTGCAGTCCAGCATCCAGAAATCGCGCGGCGAGTTCGACGCGAAGTTCACCGCGACGACCAGCTTCAAGACCGCGAACGTACCGGTCACCATCACCGGGGTCGGCTTCTTCGACTTCCTGCACGGGCAGACCGGCGTGGCGCCCAACGGGATCGAGCTGCACGCCGTCCTCGACGTGCAGTTCAGCACCGGCGGTGGCGGCAACACGGTCACCGTGACCAACCCGGGCAACCAGACCGGTACCGTCGGCGTGCCCACCAGCCTGCAGCTCCAGGCCCGCGACTCGGCCGCCGGGCAGATGCTGACCTATGCCGCGACCGGGCTGCCGGCCGGACTGTCCATCAGCGGCAGCGGCCTGATCTCCGGTACCCCGACGGCGGCGGGCAGCAGCACCGTCACCGTCACCGCGACCGACACCACCGGCGCGGCGGGTACCGCGACGTTCACCTGGACGGTCAACCCCAGCGGCGGCGGCTGCACCGGCGCCGGGCAACTGCTCGGCAACCCGGGCTTCGAAACGGGTACCCCGGCGCCGTGGACGGCAAGCTCCGGCGTGGTCTCCAACAGCAGCGGGGAACCGGCCCGCACCGGTTCGTGGAAGGCGTGGCTCGACGGGTACGGCAGCACGCACACCGACACGCTCGCGCAGACCGTCACGCTTCCCGCCGGCTGCAGCAGTTATGCGCTCTCGTTCTGGTTGCACGTCGACACCGCGGAGACGACGTCGAGCACCCGGTACGACACGCTGACCGTGCAGGTCCTCAACTCCGCCGGCACGGTACTGGCGACGCTGGCCACCTATTCGAACCTCGACCACAACACCGGGTACGCCCAGCGCAGCTTCAGCCTCGCCGGGTACGCCGGGCAGGCCGTCACGGTGCGGTTCACCGGTGCCGAGGACTTCACCGCGCAGACCTCGTTCGTCGTCGACGACACGGCGCTGGCCGTGTCCTGAGCTGACCGTGTCCTGACCGGAACCGGCAGCCGGCGGCGCGCGTCCAACCGGTATGCGCGCTGTCGGCCTGATCCTCGCCGTCCTGCTGCTCGCCGGTTGCGCGGCGAACCAGCCGGGCCGGGCGGCATCGGGTACCCCCGGGCGGACGATCGGCCCGGTGGGTACCGGCGGCCCGGTCCCCGCGACCACCGGCCCGGACCGGCCCGAGTCACCGGCACCTGCGCTGACCCCGCCGAGCCCACCGCCCGGAACCGGGGTGACCGGGGTGACCCTGGTGGGCCCCACCTGTCCCGTCAGCCGTCCGGACCCGGCGTGCGCCGACCGGCCGGTACCGGCGAAGCTGACCGTCGTCGACGCGCACTCCGGCGCGACGGTGGCCACAGCCACCACCGGAACCGACGGGGTCTTCCGGATCCCGCTGCCGCCGGGCACCTACGAGCTGCGTCCGGCGAACCTGTCCGGCGGGGCGCTGCGCCGGCCGGAACCGGTCACCGTCGTCGTGACGGCCGGACGGTATTCGATCGCGAACGTCCGGTTCGACACGGGTATCCGGTGAGCGGGAAAGAATCGCTGTCCGACTCGCGATATTAGAAGGCTTCCGCCGGGAATCTTCCTCTTCCCTCGGCGTCGAACCTGGTCCAAGGTCATGCGTAGGCCGCGGACGCGAGCGGGGGGGCTCCCCGGACGTCTACTGCCTCGAAGGACTCTGCGACGTGAGCTCAGGGAGCGCGGTATGTCACTGCACAGTCGGAGGAAACTGTCCGCCGTCGCGGCGCTGGTCATCGGCGTCGGCATGCTGCCGTTCGCGGGCAGCATCAGCGCGTCGGCGGCGCCGGCGGCACCATCCGTAACCACCCGCCATATCCAGAAGGCCGGCACCGGCTCGTACAAGCCGTCACCGAACGGCACCGGGGACCCGGCCGCCATATCCAGCGAGATTCCCAAGGCGTTCGGGCCCGAGGCACACGACGGCGAGGACGCGGCGGCCGCCGCGACCGCGCGGGGCAGCAACGCCACCGGTACCAACCGGAGCCAGAGCCTGACGCACGGCGCGAAGGGCGCAAACCGGGCGGCGGCCGGCTCGGTCACCAGCGCCGCCGCACCGAACAGCGTCGTCCGCAACGGCCCGCGGGTAATGCAGAGCTTCGACGGCATCAACCACCGGCAGCAGCGGCTGACCAACGGCGGCAACCAGTTCAGCCTGGAACCGCCCGACCAGGGGCTGTGCACCGGCAACGGACACGTGGTCGAGGCGGTCAACGACGCCATCCAGGTGTTCGGCGCCGACGGTTCGGCGCAGACCGGCGTCGTCGGGCTCAACCCGTTCTTCGGGTACCCGCCGGCGATCAACCGGACCACCGGCCAGCAGGGACCGTTCGTCACCGACCCGTCCTGCCTGTTCGACCCGACGACCAAGACCTTCTTCCTCGCCATCCTCACCCTCGAAGTGGTACCGGCGACCGGTGACTTCACCGGCGACAACCACCTCGACCTCGCGGTCGCCTCGGACCCGACCGGCACCTGGACGATCTACCACCTGGACGTGACCGACGACGGCACGATGGGTACCCCGGTGCACCCGCACTGCCCGTGCCTCGGCGACTACCCGCACCTGGGCGTCGACGCCAACGGCTTCTACCTGACCACCAACGAGTACTCGTTCTTCGGCACCGAGTTCAACAGCGCGCAGATCTACGCGTTCTCCAAGCGGGCGCTGGCGCGCGGCGACGCCGACGTGCTCGTCACCCAGTTCGACACCACCGGCGCCGACCGCGGCTTCAACGGCTTCACCATCTGGCCCGCGCAATCGCCGTCGACGCGGGACTACGAGCGCGGCGCCGGCGGCACCGAGTTCTTCCTGTCCTCCAACGCGGCCGAGGAAGCCAACGGGGTACCCGGCGGCTCCTCCTCCGACAGCATCGTCACCTGGAGCCTGACCAACACCTCGTCGCTGGACTCCGACTCGCCGAACCCGGCGCTGCACGACACCCGGGTCGGGGTGCGGACCTACGCGATCCCACCGAAGGCGAACCAGAAGGCCGGTAACTTCCCGCTCGGGCAGTGCCTCAACGACACGGCGTGCGCGACGTTCCTGCTCGGCGCGCCGGACCCGTTCGCGCCCGAAGTCGAGTCGCCGCTGGACGCCAACGACACCCGGATGCAACAGGTCACCTTCGCCGACGGCAAGCTGTACGGGGCGCTGGACACCGCGATGACCATCGAGGGCGCGACCAAGGCCGGCATCGGCTGGTACATCGTGCGGCCGGAGTCGCACCGCAACTCGGTCGAGGCGCACCTGGCCAACCAGGGGCAACTGGGCCTGGCCGGCAACAACCTCACCTACCCGGCCATCGGCGTCAACGCCGACGGCAAGGGCGTCATGGCCTTCACGCTCGTCGGTGACGGGTACTTCCCGTCGTCGGCGTTCGCGGCCTTCGACGGGCGCAGCGGCGCCGGGTCCATCTTCGTGGCCGCCTTCGGGCAGGGGCCGCAGGACGGGTTCTCCGGGTACAAGGCGTTCAACAACCCGCCCCGGCCGCGCTGGGGTGACTACGGCGCCACCGCGGTCGACGGAAGCAACATCTGGATCGCGAGCGAGTACATCGGCCAGACGTGCACGCTGGCGCAGTACGAGGCGACACCGTTCGGCTCGTGCGGCGGTACCCGCACCGCGCTGGCCAACTGGGGCACCAGGATCAGCCAGATCAAACCCTGACGATTCCCCTCCTCCGGCCGGGCCGTCCACCCCCTCGTGGTGGGCGGCCCGCCGCCGTCGCACCGTAGTCCCGTTGGGCAGATCGCTGGCGGTTCAACGGTGAACCTTGTTACCTGATCCACATCCGGCCTAGCCTGCCTCCGGCATCGCCGTCTCCGAAGCAAGGGGCTTATCATGACGCGATTGCGAACCAGTGTGGCTGTGCTCGGTTCGGCGGTACTCGCCGCCGTCTCCCTGGGCGTGCTGACCGGATCCCCGGCCCAGGCACAGCCGTTCAACTACGGGCACCTCAACAGGATCCAGCAGCGGCTGGTGTCCGGGCTGCTGGCGGCCGAGCTCAACGGTGCGGACCCGGCCGCGCGGGCCGGCGCCGCACCGCTTTCGCCCCGCCGGGCCGCGCCGAACTCCGCGTGCACCAACCGGTTCGGCGACAACGTCAAGGTAAACCAGAACTGCCTGAACCTGACCGACCCGGATCTGCAGGGCCGGGCCCAGGCGCAGAACGAGACCTGGATCGCGGTCGACCCGAACAACTCCGACCACCTGGTCGGCAGCTACAACGACTACCGGCGCGGTGACGGTACCTGCGGGGTGTCGTACTCGCTGGACGGCGGTCGGACGTGGGCCGACGCGACCACACCGAACGGGTTCAGCCGCGGTACCGCGTTCGGCGGCACGCCCCGCGAGTACTGGCAGGCCGGCGGCGACACCTCGGTCGCCTGGGACACCAAGGGCAACGCGTACCTGTCCTGCCAGCAGTTCAACCGGGGCGCCGCCACGTCGCCGAACCCGGACCAGTCAAGCGCCTTCTACGTGTACCGCTCCACCGGCAACAACGGCGCCTCGTGGAACTTCCCCGGGCACCCGGTCGTGGAGCACAACGACGTCGCCGGAGCCGGTGACTTCCTGCTGGACAAGCAGCTGATGGCGGTGGACAACCACAACGGCAGCCCGTTCCAGGACCGGGTCTACGTGACCTGGACGACGTTCGCGGCCGACGGTACCGCCTACATCTTCGCGGCACACTCCGCCGACTACGGCCAGACGTTCAGTGCCCCGGCGCTCGTCAGCACCACCAGTGCCATGTGCGACAACACCTTCGGCGTACCGACGCCGCACGGTACCTGCAACGAGAACCAGTTCTCCCAACCGTTCACCGCGCCGGACGGCACGCTGTACGTGGTGTTCGCCAACTTCAACAACGCGGTCACCGGTACCGAGAACCGCAACCAGATGCTGCTGACCCGCTCGACCGACGGCGGGGTGACGTTCTCCGCGCCGGTCCGCGTCGGGTACTACTACGATCTGCCCGACTGCGCCACGTACCAGAACGGCGCGGACCCGGGCCGAGCCTGCATCCCGGAGCACGGCCCCTCGTTCAACTCCATCTTCCGCGCGGCCAACTACCCGATCGGCGCGGTGGACCCGACCGCACCGAACCGGGTCGTGGTCACCTACGGCTCCTACATCAACCGCGACTCCAACGAGACCACCGGGTGCATCCCGGCCGGGTTGGCCGCCAACGGCAACGACCTCTACACCGGCGTGAAGACGGTGTGCAACAACGACATCATGCTGTCCGTGTCGACGAACTCGGGGGCCAGCTTCACGGGTACCACGACCGATCCGCGGCAACTGGCGGTGGTCAGCGACGCGGCCGGGCAGGCCCGCAGCGACCAGTTCTGGCAGGGCGCCGACTTCGCGCCCAACGGCACGCTGTCGGTCAGCTACTACGACCGGCAGTACGGCGCCGACGAGAACATCGGCTTCTCCGACATCACGGTGTCCAGTGGGAAGGGTACCGGTGCCTTCCGGCACAAGCGGGCGACGTCGGGCAGCATGCCGCCGCCGACCCAGTTCGCCGGCACGTTCTACGGCGACTACGCGGCCATCGCGGTCACCAACCGCACGGCGTACCCGCTGTGGTCGGACACCCGGCCGGTCGACCTGTTCCTCTGCCCGGGTACCGGTACCACGACCACCCCGCCGGCCGTCTGCCAGGGCGGCGCCACCAACGCATCCATCGCCAACGATCAGGACATCTACGTCACCGCGGTAGCATCCTGAGGCACGAGCCTGCGGGCCCGGCGGGCGACGCCTGCCGGGCCCGTGCCGTCACCCCCGTCGACGCCCTCGGCCTTGGCCGCACCCTTGACAGCCGGGGGATCGCGCCAGACGGTGCGCGTAGCGGCAGTCTTTTCGAAGAAGGTGATCTCACCGTGTACCCGTTCCGCCTTCCCAGGTACCGGAGGCCATTACGCGCCACGCTGGTAGCGCTGCCCGCCGTGGTAGCCGCCGTGCTGCTGATCGGCAGCACGGCCTACGCCAACGTCGCGCTCACCCGGATCAGCACGGACCCGTTCACCGACACCCAGGCACAGCACAGGACCGAGGTCGAGCCGGACACGTTCAGCTTCGGCGCCACGATCGTCTCCGCGTTCCAGACCGGCCGCGTCGTCGGCGGCGGCTCGTCCGACATCGGCTTCGCCACCTCCACCAACGGCGGCTCGACGTGGACGAGCGGCTTCCTGCCCGGGATCACCGGCAACGTCGGCAACGGCCCGTACGGTCAGGCCAGCGACGCCGCGGTCGCGTTCGACCGCAAGCACAACGTGTGGCTGATCTCCTCGCTGGGCATCCGCTCCACGTCGGTCGACGTGCTCACCAGCCGTTCCACCAACGGCGGGCTGACCTGGTCCAGCCCGGTCACCACGGCCACCGGCCAGCTGGACAAGAACTGGATCGTCTGCGACAACACCACGACCAGCCCGTTCTTCGGTAACTGCTACACCGAGTACGACATCACCAACTCCAGTGACGCGCTGCGGATGAAGACCTCGTCCGACGGCGGCCTCACCTGGGGTCCGGCCCGCGCCACCGGCGACGGTGCGCACGGGCTCGGCGGCCAGCCGGTGGTCCGGCCGAACGGCACGGTACTCGTACCGTTCGAGTCGACCTCCAGCCAGATCCGCTCGTTCCGCTCGATCGACGGCGGCACCAGCTGGCGGTCCACGGTTCTCGTCTCGTCGATCAGCCACCACACCGACGCGGGCGGGCTGCGCTCGGGCGCGCTGCCCTCGGCCGAGATCGACTCGGCGGGTACCGCCTATGTCGTGTGGTCGGACTGCCGGTTCCGCTCCGGCTGCCCGAGCAACGACATCGTGCTGTCCAAGTCGACCAGCGAGACGACGTGGGGTCCGGTGACCCGGGTACCCATCGACGCCACCTCCAGCACCGTCGACCACTTCGTCCCGGGGATCGGCGTGGACCGGACCACCTCGGGCGGCAGTGCCCGGATCGGGCTGGCCTACTACTTCTACCCGACCGCCAGCTGCAGCTCGTCGACCTGCCGACTCGACGTCGGGTTCATCTCGTCGACCAACGGCGGCACCAGCTGGAGCGCCGCGACCCAGCTCGCCGGGCCGATGACCCTGAGCTGGCTGCCCAACACCAGCCAGGGCCGGATGTTCGGCGACTACATCTCCACCTCGGTCCGCAGCGGCGGCAACGCGTTCCCGGTCCTCGCGGTCGCCAACGCGCCCAGCGGAACGACGTTCGACCTGGCGATGTACATACCGACCGGTGGCCTGGCGATCACCGGCGGCGCCCGGCAGGCAACCGAGGCGCCGGGCGCCAACCCGGCCGCGGTGCCGCTGGCGCCGGTACCGCAGACCCTGCACTGAGTTCGTCCGCGGGAGGCCACCGGTGGGGCGGTGGCCGCCTGCTCGGCACTCGACCATCCCGATGTGGTGGAGTGGACTACAACGAGAGGCTCGCCCTACCTGGGTGGAAGGATCAACGCGAACACGGAATCTATCGCCCCGTGC
>Ga0066710_100002966_pt1 | contig 14131 bp, 13 predicted proteins | sample GraSoiAngelo_159_FD_79666 | JGI IMG/M metagenome (GOLD analysis project Ga0066710, IMG submission 79666) | Grasslands soil microbial communities from the Angelo Coastal Reserve, California, USA - 14_1009_16_40cm | ecosystem: Environmental > Terrestrial > Soil > Grasslands | place: USA...
ACGACGAGCTCGCGCGCTCGATGATGTTCCCGCTAGAGCGCGCTCTCGTCGCGCTCGCCTGTGCGAATGCGCACCGCCGATTCGACGGGGTGGACGAAGATCTTGCCGTCGCCGATGTTGCCGGTCTTGGCGGCCGTCGACATGATCTCCGAGACCTTGTCCACGATGCGATCGGGCACGACCACCTCGATCTTGATCTTCGGGAGGAAGTCCACCGTGTACTCACCGCCGCGATAGAGCTCGGTGTGGCCCTTCTGCCGCCCGAACCCGCGTACCTCCGAGACGGTCATGCCGATGACCCCGATCGAGGTCAGCGCCTCCTTGACGTCGTCGAGCTTGAAAGGCTTGATGATGGCCTCTATTTTTTTCATCTGGAATCCTCCCGGCGGGTTCGGTAAAGCAACCACCATGCCCGGGGAGAGCGGCGGCAGAGCCTCAGGAAATCAGCCGCTTTGAGCAGCGGCGGATCTGCGCGGAGGCCGGGCCTTGCCCAACGAATAGGCACGCCGGCCTTCGCTGCTCGCGATTCAGGCGGAGGGGGGGTCGCTAAGCCCGACGCTGGGGGATGCCGTGCTTGCGCATCTTCGAGTAGAGCGTGGGCCGGCGCAGGCCCAGCAAGGCCGCGGCCGCCTGCTTGTTCCAGCGAGTCGTTTCGAGCGCTTTGAGGATCGAGGCGCGCTCGATCTCCTCGAGCGACCCGGCAGGCACTTGCGAGGGCGCGACCGCCGACTGACCGAGACCGCCCTCGCGGGCAGTGTGCTGCAGCTGCTCGGGCAGGTCTTCCAGCACGATCATCGGGCCCCGCGTCACCAGCACCGCGCGCTCGATCGCGTGCTGGAGCTCGCGCACGTTGCCCGGCCACGACCACGAGAGCAGCCGCCGATACGCTTCCGGATCGATGCCCTCCACCGGGCGCGCGTGCTTGGTGCGATAGCGATCGAGGAAAGCGCGGACGAGGATCGGGATGTCGTCGCGCCGCTCGCGCAGCGGCGGCACCTCGATCGACACGGTGTTGATCCGGAAATAGAGGTCCTGGCGCAGATGGCCATCGCGGAGCGCGACGTCCGGGCTCTGGTTGGTCGAGCTGATCAGGCGGAAATCGATGGGCATGGCTTTCGCGGCGCCGAGGCGACGCACCATCCGCTCCTCGAGGACCCGCAGGAGCTTCGCCTGGAGGTCCATCGGCATCTCGGTGATCTCGTCGAGGAGGAGCGACCCGCCGTCGGCTTCCTCGAGCAGCCCGACCTTTTCGGTGGTCGCGCCCGTGAACGCGCCCCGCGTGTGGCCGAAGAGCTCCGATTCGATCAGGTCCTTGGGCAGCGCCGCGCAGTTGATCTTGATCCACGGGCCGTTTCGCCGGTGGCTCTGCTCGTGGAGCGCGTTCGCGAGGAGCTCCTTGCCGGTGCCGCTCTCGCCCACGATGAGCACATTGGCGTCGGCGTCCGCCACCGCCGCGACCGTCTCCAGCACGCGCTGGATACCCGGCGCGCTGCCGAGGATTTCGGTGTCGGTGACCTGGTCGACGAGCCGGCGTTTGAGGTCGGCGTTCTCGCCGACCAGCTTCCGGTGCTCGAGCGCGTTCTCGAGGAGGCCCAGGAGCTCGTCCGGCTCGAACGGCTTCTCGAGGACGTGAAACGCGCCGGCACCCTTCGTGGCTTCCATCGCCTTGCGTACCGAACCGTACGCGGTGATGACGAGCACTTCGAGCGCCGGATCGCGTCGCTTCAGCTCTCGGGTGAGCTGCAGCCCGTCGCCGTCGGGCAGCATCAGATCCACGATGGCGGCGTGCGGGTCGCCCTGGACGAGGGCGCCCAGCGCCTCCCGCACGCTTCCGGCGGTGCGCACACCGTAGCCTTCGCTCTCGAGCGTCATGCGAAGGCCGTCGGCGATCGTCTTCTCGTCGTCGACGACGAGAATCGTGTGAGCGCGTTTCATTGTAACGGGGACCTGGGAGGCCGGCTTTGACCGAGGGTGGCCTGAGATCGACGCGATCTGGCTCCGCACGGCGTCGTCATCGCGCGGCGGTTCCACGAGCCCGGCTCGTTCGTTCGCGGGCCCCGTGGCGGACCGAGGGGGGCCTGAGATCGATGCGATCTGGCTCCGCACGGCGTCGTCATCGCGCGGCGGTTCCACGCGGCGTATTCATCGCGCTGCCGTCTACCGCCCGACTTGCCGCTCGCGGGCCCCGTAGTGCATGAGCGGCGGTGGCTGCGATCAGCACGACGCGTCTCGATGGCGTTCTGTTCATCGTGCTGCGATCCGCGAGCCGGGCTCGACGGTCATTCGTGCGGTTGTTCACCCGTATCATCGTAACGAAGGACGCAAGGGCAGAGCGGTCTACGGGGGAATTGCGTCGAACGACTTGGACCCGGCCCGTCACGCGCCGGCGCCCGGCGCACGTGCGGGATCGGGGGCGGGCTCGAGCGGGAGGCGGGCCTGGACGCGGGTGCCCTCGCCCACCCGGCTCGACACCGTCAGCTCGCCGGCGTGCAGGTTGACGACCGATCGCGCGATCGACATTCCGAGCCCCGTCCCGTCCGGCTTGGTCGTGAAGAACAGGTCGAACGCCCGCGCCAGCGTCTCTTCCGTCATGCCCGGCCCGGTATCCTCGATGGTCACGGTGACCGTGCCGGTCGCCGCCGAGTACGCGGTGGCGACGGTCAGCCGGCCGGCGCCTTCGAGCGCCTCGAGCGCGTTCAGGATGAGGTTCAGGAACGCCTTCTTCAGCTCGCGCGCGTCGAGCCGCGCTTCGGGGCACGACGGATCGTAGGCGGTGATGATGTCGACGCCCTCGGTCGGCCGCCGCGCGCGAGCGAGCTCCAGGCACTCGTCGAGCAACGGATGCAGCGCGGTCGGCACGCGATGCAGCTCCGGTGGACGGCCGAACGCGGTGATCTCGGCGACGACGCTCGTCAGGTGGTCGACCGTGACCGCGATCTTGCCGGCGAGATCCCGTCCGGCGGCGTCGTCGACCTTCGCCAGGTGCTGCTCGAGGTGGCGCACGTAGAGCCGAAGGCCGGCCAGCGGATTCTTCACCTCGTGGGCGACCTGCGTCGCCATGCGCCCAAGCGCCGCGACGGCGCCGCTCTTGAGACTCTCGAGATCGTGCGTGTTGCGAATGGCGATCGCCGCCTGCGAGGAGAACAGCGCGAGGAGCTCGAGATCGTCCTCGCCCGGCTCGAGTCGCGCCGCGGTCTCGATCACCAGCGCGCCGGCCGGGCCGCGCTGGACGACGAGCGGCGCGGCCACGATCGTGCCGCTGTCGGCGCCCTCGGCCGCGCCCGACACCGTGATCGGCATGCCCTTGTCCATCGCCGCCGACGCGGCGGCCTCGAGCCGGTTCCAGACGGGCGGCGGCGAGCCCGCGCTCGCCATCGGCACGAGGCGACCCAGCTCGAGCTGGAACACCACGCAGCGGTCCGCGTCGGTCGCCTCCACGGTGGCCTGCGCCACCGAGTCGAGGACGCGGGCCATCACCCCGGAGGAGGCGAGCGCCTGCCCGACGGTCAAGAGCCGCTCCCGGTCGCGCGCCCAGCGGCGCGTGGCCAGGGTCCGGGCGATCTTCGAGCGGAGCTCGTCGCGCACGAACGGCTTGGTGAGGTAGTCGAACGCGCCGCGCCGGACCGCCTCGACGGCCGTCTGGATCGTGCCGTGCGCGGTCATGATGAGCACGGGCAGACGCGGCTGCCGCTCGTGGAGCCCTTCCATGAGGCGCATGCCGTCCGTCGGCGCCATACGGAGGTCGAGGAGAGCGAGGTCGAAGCGGCCCGCCTCGGTCGCTTCGAGAGCCTTGCGCGGGTCGCTCGTGGCGGTGACGTCGAATCCCATCGCGGTGAGGCGCATCTCGAGCACCTCGAGGATCGCGGCGTCGTCGTCGACCACGAGGACCTTCTGCTTCATGTCGCCATCACTTTCGCTTTTCGAGCTGCAAGTCGATCTGCTTGAGCCGCTCGAGGTCGGCGCGCAGCTTCTCGGCCTCCTGGCGCGCCCGCGCCAGATCGCCGTCGCGCTTCGTGAGCTCCTCGCGCACGCGCGAGAGCTCCTGGTTGAGTCGGCTGATCTCGTCGCGGGTCGTCATGATCGAGGCGACCGCGTCGCGACGGGCCCGCACCGCCTGCGAGTCGTCGGAATACTGCGCGAGGAACGCGTCGTAGGCGGCGACGGCGGACTTGTAGTCACCCTCGGCGGTCAGCCGATCGGCCTTCGCGAGCATCGTCGAGGGGCCGCCGAAGGGGTTCGTCAAACCCCAGGAGCTGCAGCCGGCGAGGACCAGCGAGAGCGCAACCGCGGTCCAGGTGCCCGTCATGAGCGCGGCAGGAGCACGGTGAACCGGCTCCCCTTCCCTTCCTGCGACTCGACGGTGACGCGGCCGCCGTGGGCCTGCGCGACGCCGCGGACGATCGCGAGCCCGAGGCCGGTTCCGCCTCGATCGCCGTGCGCCTGCCGATACGGCTCGAACACGTGCGGGAGCTCGGCCGGCGGAATTCCGATACCCGTGTCCTCGACCTGGATCTCGAGCTCCGGTCCGGTCGACACGAGCCGCGCGACGACCCGTCCGCCGCGCTTCGTGAAGCGGATGGCGTTGCTGACGAGGTTGACGACCACCTGCAGGAGCCGCGTGTCGTCGCCCAGGAGCACGAAGTCTTCGCCCACGCGCTCCCGCTCGAGCGCGACGCCGGCATGGTCGGCGCTCGGCTTGAGCTCCTCCACGGCCCGCGTGATGACCTTGTCTAGATCGAGGCGCACCCGCTGGATCGGCAGCACGCCAGCCCGAAGGCGCGACACTTCGAGGATCTGGTTGACGAGCCCCAGGAGGCGGTCGGCGCCAGCCGCGATGATCTCCGTGAGCCGACGCTGCTTGTCGTTGAGCGGCCCGGAGACCCGGTCGCGCAGGAGGTGGGCGCCTTCCCGGATCGACGTGAGCGGCGAGCGCAGCTCGTGAGAGACCGATGCGAAAAACTCTTCCTTGGTTTCCTCCATCCGCCGAAGCTCCCGCGCCATCGCGCTGAACGAGCGTGCGAGCTGGCCGACTTCGTCCCGGCCTTCGACGGCGATGGGCTCCTCGAACGAGCCGGCGGCCACGGCCGAGGTCGCGGCCGAGAGCTTCTGGAGCGATTGAGTCAGGCGGTGCGCGATGAGTCCGCTTCCGAGCAGCGCCAGCCCGACCGCGGCCCCCAACGCCACCAGCACGCCCGACCAGGTGCGCGCCTCGAGCCGCGCGACTTCGGCCTGCGCCTGCAGGACGTCGGCGTGCATCGACTCGGTCAGCGCCTCGAGGTTCGCCTCGATGCGATCGGCGAGCGCCCGCGACGCGCCCTCCGAGAGGGCCGCGGCGCGCACGCGCTGGCTGCGCGTGAGGAGCGCCTGGATCTGGCCGACGGTGCCGTAGTAACGTTCGAAGGACTCGCTGGCGTCCTCGAGGAGGCGAGACTCCTGCGCGTTCGTCGTGTACTCGCGCAGGCGGATCAGGCTCGCGCGCAAGCGATCGGCGCGCTCGTTCCAGGCGCCGATAAACCGCGTATCGTTGAGCACGAGGAACCGCGCTTCGAGACGAACGAGCGCGGGCACGGCGTCGCGCGTCGAGGCGGCCAGCCGCAATGCGGGAACGGTGCGGGTGGTGATCTCGCGGTTGACGGAGGCAAGTCGGCCCACGGCGCGCAGGCCCAAGACGCCCACCACGCCGAGCACAACCACGACCACCGCCGACGTCAAGAATATCTTCGAGGCGAGCCGCATTCCGCCTCTCATCCTGTGTGAGGTCGAGTCTCGGCCGGCGGAGCCGCCGGAGCGAGTTGAGTCGCCGCGAGCTTGGCGATGAGCCGCCGCTGATCGTCGAAGACTTCAACGTCGACGACGAGAGTCGTACGACCACGATGGACGATCTTGGCCTCGGCTGTCAAGGTCCCGCTATCGGCATTTCGGATAAGGTTTACCGATAGTTGGAGAGTTAGTGGAAAGAGCTCCGGGCGGAGCTCGCCCGAAGGGTTCGTCTCCCACATGGCCGCGCACGTTGCCGTCTCGTCCGCGAAGGCCACGATCGCGCCCGCGTGGAAGCGGCCGGTGAGCTGGGCGAGCGTGGGTTTGAAGTCGAGCTCGGCCACGGCGCGGCCCGCGCCCACCGAGACGAATCGCGTTCCGTGGCTCTCGATCATCGTGCCGCGAGCCCATCCGGCGAGCTTCTTCAAGAACTCCTCGGGCGTGACGCCGTGCGCAGGCAGGCGGCCCATCACGATTCGTGGTCGCGCCTCGGCCGGCGGAGCCCGAGCCCCGCGACGGCCGGCAGCGCGAACCGCGCGCCGAGCCTCCGCCGAATCTCCGGCGCTGCCCCTCGGCGCGTCAGCGCGCCGCTCCCGCCGGTCGAGCTCGATGACACCAGACCGTCAGGATCGAGATGGCCGCCGGAGTCACGCCGGGGACGCGCGAGGCCTGCCCCAGCGAGCGGGGACGGACCTCGGCGAGCCGCTCGCGGATCTCGGTCGAGAGGCCCGGCACATTGCGATAGTCGAGCCCCTCGGGGATCAATCGCTGCTCGAGGCGCTTGAAGCGCGCCACGTCGTCCAGCATGCGACGGATGTAGCCCTCGTACTTCGCGGAGACCTCGACCTGGCGCGCCACCGCGACGTCGGTGAGCGCCCCGGGGTCCAGGCGCCGGACGTCGGCGTAGGTCACCTCCGGCCGGCGGAGCAGCTGGAGCAGCGGGGTGCCGCGGACCCGCGTTCCCTCGAGGCGCCGGATCTCCGCCGCCGTCTGCGCGCGCCGGCGCTCGACCGCCTCGTACCGCTCGCGCGAGACCAGCCCCAGGCGATAGCCGGCCGGCGTGAGGCGGAGGTCCGCGTTGTCCTCGCGGAGCAAGAGACGGTACTCCGCACGCGACGTGAACATCCGGTACGGCTCGAGCGTGCCTTTGGTCACCAGATCGTCAACCAGCACCGCCATGTAACACTCGGAGCGGTCCGGGAGAAACGGCTCTCGCCCGAGCACCGCCGAGGCCGCGTTCACGCCGGCCCAGAGCCCGAGGGCGGCGGCTTCCTCGTAGCCGGTCGTCCCGTTGATCTGGCCGGCCAGATAGAGCCCGGGCGCCGCGCGGCACTCGAGCGTCGGCGCCAGCTGCGTCGGGTGGACGAAGTCGTACTCGATGGCGTAACCCGGACGCATGATCTCCGCGCGCTCGAGACCGGGGATCGAGTGGACCAGCGCCTCCTGCGCGTCCGGAGGCAGACTCGTCGAGATCCCGTTCGCGTACACCTCTTCGGTGTCGAGACCGTCGGGCTCCAGGATCACCTGGTGGCGCTCGCGGTCGGCGAACCGCTTCACCTTGTCCTCGATCGAGGGGCAGTACCGAACTCCGGTCGCATCGATGACCCCGGAGTAAAGCGGCGACCGATCGAGGTTCTCCCGGACGATCTCGTGTGTGCGCGGCGTCGTGTACGTCATGTGACACGAAACTTGTTGGAGCTCGAGCCGAGCGGTCGCCCAGTGAAACGGCCACGGCTCGGCATCGCCGCGCTGCTCCTCGAGCCCCGCGTAGTCGATCGTCGAGCGTCGCAGGCGCGGCGACGTGCCAGTCTTGAGCCGCCCGAGCGTGAGGCCGAGGTCCCGCAGCGCGTTCGAGAGGTCGACCGACGCGAACTCGCCGGCGCGGCCGGCGCTGTGGCGGGCGAGTCCGACGTGAATCAGCCCGCGCAGGAACGTTCCGGTCGTGACCACGACCGCGCGTGCCCAGGAGCGCACGCCGATCTGGTCCTCGACACCGGCGACCCGGCCTGCGTCGAGGACGAAGCGCGCCGCCTGTCCTTGCCGAACCTCGAGATTCGGCTCACGCTCGATGGTCCGCTTCATCGCGCCGCGGTAGCGGGCGCGATCACACTGGGCGCGCGACGCCCGGACCGCCGGGCCGCGCGAGGCGTTGAGCGTCTTGAACTGGATCGCCGCGCCGTCGGTGTTGCGTCCCATCTCGCCGCCGAGCGCGTCGATCTCGCGGACCAGATGGCCCTTCGCGGTGCCGCCGACGGCGGGGTTGCACGACATCTGGCCGATCGCGTCGAGGTTCATCGTGAGCAGCAACGTCCGGCATCCCATGCGCGCCGAGGCCAACGCCGCCTCGCAGCCCGCGTGTCCGGCGCCGATGACGACGACGTCAAAGAATTGCATCCCGCTTAGTGATACCATATCGGCCGTCGCGTTCCAGGAAACCCCATTAATTCTCGGAGGACGGTCGTGGAGTTCGGGTTCTCGCTTCCGGGTCGCGGGCCGCTGGCCAGCATCGATGTCGTCCTCAAGCTCGCCGAGAAAGCCGACGCGCTGCGGTTCGACTCGCTGTTCGTCACCGACCACGTCGTGATGCCCGTCGCATCGGGCAAGTCGGTGTACCCCTACACCACGAGCGGCCAGTTCCCCGGTGGGCTCGCGCAGGACTACCTCGAGCCGCTGACGACCCTGAGCCACCTCGCGCACGCGACCAGGCGGGCCCGGCTCGGCGTCAGCGTGCTCGTCGTGCCGTATCGCAACCCGCTGCTCCAGGCCAAGATGCTCGCGACGATCGACGTGCTGTCGAAGGGGCGCGTCATCCTCGGCGCGGGCGTGGGCTGGCTGCGCGAGGAGTTCGAGGCGCTCGGCGCGCCGCCGTTCGAGGAGCGCGGGCGGGTGACCGAGGACTACATCAAGCTGATGCGCGCCGCCTGGACGACCGATCCGGTCAGCTACGAGGGCAAGCATTACTCGGTCCGCGACGTCCACGTGCTTCCCAAGCCGGTGCAGCGCGGCGGCATCCCCGTCTGGATCGGCGGTCACACCGGCGCGGCGCTCCGGCGCGCCGGCACCATCGGCGACGGCTGGCATCCGATCGCGATGCGGCCGCCGGCGATGCTCGGCCCCGACGAGTACGCGGCCAAGGTCCGGGAGATCCACGGCTGGGCGCGACGAGCCGGGCGCGACCCGAAGTCGATCACGCTCACGATCCGCGTGCCGATGGAAGTACGCGGTCGAAACGCCAAGGCCGCCGCCGGCGACCGGCCGCCGTTCCAAGGCACCGCGGACGAGATCGCCGCCGACATCCGGCGATACCAGGCGCTCGGCGTGTCGCACTTCGTCTTCGATCACACGGTACAGGAGCAGCGCGCGGTCCTCGCCAACATCGAACGCTTCGCGAGCGACGTGCGGCCGAAGCTCTCGCGAGCCGGTGGTGGTCACGGCACCCGGGCCTCGTCGACGCGCGCCGGGTCGAAGACCTCGTCGACGAAGAAGACCGCGCGGCGCCGGTCATGATCTCGCACCACGAAGCGTGCGCGCTCATCGATACCCCGGCGGCGGGGCTCCCCGAGCTGCTCGTCCACGCCGGCGAGCTGCGCGACCGCGGCCGAGGCCGCACCGTCACCTTCTCGGCCAAGGTGTTCGTGCCGCTGACCACCTTGTGCCGCGACTACTGCGGCTACTGCACCTTCCGCCGCGATCCGGGCGAGGCCGGCGCCCACACGATGGAGCCGAACGAGGTCGTGGCGCTGGCGCAGGCGGGTGGCCGGCTCGGCGCGAAGGAAGCCCTGTTCTCGCTCGGCGACAAGCCGGAAGCCTCGTTCGCGAGCCATCGCGAGTTTCTCCGACGGCACGGGCACCGCACGACCTTGTCGTACTTGCGCGCCGTTTGCGCGGCGGTTCTGGCGGAGTCGCCGCTGCTGCCCCACGCCAACCCGGGCGTGATGGGCGAGCGCGACCTGGCGGCGCTGCGCGAGGTGAACGTGAGCATGGGCCTCATGCTCGAGACGGTGTCGGAGCGGCTCCTCGCCCGCGGGATGGCGCACGACCGAGCGCCCGACAAGGTGCCGGCGCGGCGGTTGCGGACGATCGCGCTCGCCGGAAAGCTCGGCATCCCGTTCACGACCGGCCTGCTCATCGGCATCGGCGAGACACGTCGCGAGCGGGTGGACACGCTGGTCGCCATCCGCGACCTCCACGAGAAACACGGACACATCCAGGAGGTCATCGTCCAGAACTTCCGCGCCAAGCCGCGGATCCCGATGCGCGACGCGCCCGAGCCGTCGCTCGAGGATCTCCTGTGGACCCTCGCGGTGGCGCGGCTCGTCCTCGGGTCCGACGTGAACATCCAGGCGCCGCCGAATCTCTCGCCCGACGCCTATCCCCGGCTCCTGGCGGCGGGTCTCAACGACTGGGGCGGGATCTCGCCGCTGACCCTCGATCACATCAACCCAGAGAAACCGTGGCCGTTGATCCCCGAGCTCCGGCGCGCAACCGAGAGCCAGGGCTTCGTCCTGCGCGAGCGTCTCGCGATCTATCCGGAGTTCGCGACGCGCGTCGAGTGCCTGGACGAGGGTCTGCGCGCGCGCGTCCAGGCCCTGGTCGACGAGCGCGGTCTCGTCAAGGAATCCCATGAACGCTGGCGTCGCTGGTAGCCTCTTCGCTTCGCTCGACTGGGTCTCGCGCGATCTCCGCCCGATCCTCACCCGGGCTCTCGACGGCCACGAAGTGTCGGTCGAGGGCGGCATCGCGCTCACGGGCGCCGAGGGACGCGACCTCCACGCGCTGACCCTGGTCGCCGACGAGCTGCGGCAGCGGCAGGCCGGGGACGTCGTCACCTACGTCGTCAATCGCAACGTCAACTTCACGAACGTCTGCATCAAGCACTGCACGTTCTGCGCGTTCAGCCGCGACCACCGGGAGGAAGAGGGCTACTTCCTGCCCGTCGCGGAGGTCGTGCGGCGCGCCCAGGAGGCGCGGGATCTCGGCGCCACCGAGGTGTGCATCCAGGCGGGGCTGCCGCCGAAGCTCGACGGGCGCTACTACATCGATCTCACGCGCGCGATCACCACGGCGCTCCCGGAGCTGCACATCCACGCGTTCTCGCCCGAGGAGGTGCTGTACGGCTCGGTGCGCTCGGGGCTGCCGATCCGAGAATATCTGACGGAGCTGAAGGCGGCCGGGCTCGGCACCCTCCCGGGCACCTCGGCGGAGATTCTCGACCAGGCGATCCGCGATATCATCGCGCGCGGCCGGATCACCGTCGAGCAGTGGGTCGACGTGATCACCTCGGCGCACGCGCTCGGCATCCGCACGACCTCGACGATCATGTACGGCCACGTGGAGACGCCGGCTCACTGGATCCGCCACATGGCGCTCCTGCGCGCGATCCAGAAGGACACCGGCGGGTTCACCGAATTCGTGCCGCTCTCGCTGATCCACTCCGAAGCGCCGATGTACTCGAAGGGCCTCGTCCCGGGCGTGCGGCCCGGCGCCACCGGCGCCGAGGTCGTCAAGATGCACGCGCTCGCGCGTCTGATGCTCGGCGCGACCTTCCGGAACATCCAGTCCTCCTGGGTCAAGGAAGGACCGAAACTGGCCCAGCTGCTGCTCGGGGCGGGCGCCAACGATCTCGGCGGCACCTTGATCAATGAGTCGATCTCGACGTCGGCGGGCGCGCAGTACGGCCAGCTCGTCGGGCCGGCCGAGCTCCATCGCCTCATCCGCGACGTCGGGCGGGTGCCCGCGCAGCGCGACACGGTGTACGGGATCATTCGAACCTATAGAGATGGGGAAAACCCTGATTCACCCCTGGACAAAGTCGACGACGCGGAGGCGCGCTTCGGCTCGTATCGCCGTCTGATCGCTTCGGGAGAATTCCGCTTCACGCGCGGCTAGCCGCGCCGGGTCGGCCTGTGGTAATAATGCAGTTCGCGTTCAACCACCACCCTCGATCGACAGGAGGTCACCTGTGGCGAAGACGATGACGAAGACTGCAACGGTCGCGTACCTTGCGGAGAAGACCAGCCTTACCCGGAAGCAGATCGAGGGTATCCTCGACGAGGCGCTCTCGCTCGCGTCCAAGGAAGCGAAGAAGAGCGGCGCCTTCGTCCTTCCGGGCTTCGGCAAGCTGGTGCTCGCGAACCGCAAGGCGCGAATCGGACGGAATCCCCAGACCGGCGAGCCCATCAAGATCCCGGCCAAGCGAGTCTGCAAGTTCCGGCTCGCGAAGAGCCTGAAGGACGCGGTGCTTGGCAAGAAGTAGGACTGGAAATCGCGCGGGGGGCGCTCGGCCCGCCGCCGTCCCAGCTCCCTCGCTCGCCTCTGCGACCGTTCCGCGGGTCTGGCAGGGAATCGGATACCAGCCCCTGCCGGACGCCGCGATGGCCCGTCCGCTCTTCGATTTCGCCGCGGTCTCCTGGCCCCCCACCGACGACGTCGCCGTCGCGTGGGGCGCCACGGACGGCGGTCAGCGCCTGATCGGCGCCGTGATCGGAGAGCGAAGCGGCCAGGCCATGTTGCTGCACGGACCCGTCGTACGTGCCGAGGCCGAGCCACTAGAGGTCGCCTCGCAGCTCGTGGCCGCGGTGCTCGATCACGCGGTCGCCTGTGGCGTCGTCACGCTATTCGCGCGCCCGCAGAGCCTCGATCGCGTCTGGGTCCGCTTCGGCTTCATCCCGGTACCGGAGGGCACCTTGCCGCCCGATCTCGCGGGCCGGCCCGGGAGTGGTCTCTACGCCTGGCGTGGTGGCACCGCGTTGTGGACGCTTCGAGAAACCGTCCGCGACTGACCATGCGCGTCGTCACGCTCGCCGGCGGCACCGGCGCCGCCAAGCTCCTGCGCGGTCTCGTGACGCGCCTCCCGCAGCGCGATCTCACCGTCATCGGTAACACCGGCGACGACACGGAAGTCTGGGGGCTTCACATCTCGCCGGACCTCGACACCGTCACGTACGCGCTCGCCGGGATGCTCGACGTCGAGCGCGGCTGGGGACTCGCCGGCGAGACATTCAACTGTCTGGCCGCGATGGCGACGCACGGTGCGGAGACGTGGTTCAATCTCGGCGACCGTGACCTGGCGACGCATCTCACGCGTACCCGGGCGCTCCGCGATGGCCAGCCCCTCTCGACGGTGACGGCGCGGCTCGCCGCCGAGCTCGGCGTCGCCGTCCGCATCCTGCCGATGAGCGACGATCCAGTCCGGACGATGATCCGGACACCGGGTGGGCGCCTCACGTTCCAGGAGTATTTTGTGCGCGAGAAAGCGCTCGTCGAGGTCCTGGGCGTGGACTATGACGGCGCGCCGAGCGCCGGCCCCGCGCCGGGTGTCGTGGAGTCGATCCAAACAGCCGACGTCGTCATCGTTTGCCCTTCCAATCCCGTCACCTCCATCGGCCCGATCCTCGCCGTACCCGGCATCGTCGACGCGCTACGCTCGACGACGGCGCCCGTCGTCGGCGTGAGCCCGATCGTCGGCGGTGCGGCGGTGAGCGGTCCGGCCGGCGCCCTCATGCGGGTTCGTGGCCTCGCGGTCTCGCCGCTCGGCGTCGCCGAGGCCTGTGCACCCTGGCTCCGCCGGCTCCTGATCGACCCGCGCGATCGGGCGTGCGCGTCCGACCTGGCGCGGGTCGGCGTCGAGGCGGACGTCGCCGACATCGTCATGACGGACCGCGCGCAGGAGGCGGCGCTGGCGCGCCGTGTGCTCGAGGTGGCGCTGGAACGGCGCGGGACATGAAGAACGGAGCCGGACCGCGCCTCGTCGTCGCCGTGCCGGTCAAGGATCTGACGCGCGCCAAGCAGCGGCTGACGAGCGTCCTCTCCGTCGCGGAGCGTGGCGAGCTGGCGGGCGCGATGCTGCGGGATGTGCTGCGAGCCCTCGCGGCGGCCGACCTCGAGCGCGTGTGGGTCGTCACGTGCGACCCGGCGGCCGCGGCGATCGCGCGCTCGCTCGGCGCCGAGCCGGTCTCCGAGACGGTGAACCGCGGCCACACCGCAGCCGTCGCCCTGGCTCAGGCCGAGGCGGCCCGGCGAGGCGCGCGAGTTTTCCTCACCGTGCCGGGTGACGTGCCGTGCGTCACCGCCGACGAGCTGAGACAGATCGTCGGCGGCGTGCGTGAGGGCGCCCCGGTCTTCGTCCCTTCTCGTTCGGGCCTCGGCACCAACGGGGTCGCGCTGGCCCCGGCGGATGCGATGCCGCTGACATTCGGCGAGCCCTCCTTCGCGCGCCATCTCGAGACCGCGCGCGCGCACGGCCTCACCCCGCGCGTGCTCGCCCTGCCGGGGCTCGGACTCGACGTCGACGCGCCCGAGGACCTCACGGCGCTGCTGGCCGAGCCGAGCGCCACCGAGACCCGCCGGCTCGTCTCGACCTGGCGCGCGCGCG
>Ga0066710_100002967_pt1 | contig 14127 bp, 17 predicted proteins | sample GraSoiAngelo_159_FD_79666 | JGI IMG/M metagenome (GOLD analysis project Ga0066710, IMG submission 79666) | Grasslands soil microbial communities from the Angelo Coastal Reserve, California, USA - 14_1009_16_40cm | ecosystem: Environmental > Terrestrial > Soil > Grasslands | place: USA...
ACCATTCATTCCGTAGGCAAGAAACGTCTGCGGATGCAGCGCGTCAGGTATGTCGAGGCTATCCCACCATTGATCGATGGTGAAGAAGAAAACCCATTTTGCCTGCGGCTGTACTCCAACGACGTTCAACACATCCGAGAGCCGCGCGCCTGTCCATTCGGCAATAAACGACCAGCCTTCTTCACAGGCTTGATGCGTGATCTGGCTGTGCACAGGAAAGCGCTTCAGGTCGGCGAGAGAGAACGATGACGGACGAGCTACCAAGCCATCAATCGTGAGCCTCCAGTCGGCGAAACCTCCGGCCTGCAGGCGCTGATAGCTTTCGACTTCGGGATGCTTGCCGTTGACGGGAATCACCTTCGAGATCTGGCTGCGCTCGAATTCGCGGGCGAGCGAATGGTGAGCCGTCAGAATGCGATGTGCAGCGTAAGTAAGCGTCTCGCCCGCCCCGAATAAGCCACGGTGGTCCGGCGGGATCAGACTATAACGATCAGCGAGGCGAGCAGCAACTGCCAGGCCCGAGGCACCAGCGGCAGCCGCCAGACCAGTCGTGATCAATCGGCGGCGAGTGAGTAATTCGCTCATGAGTGCTCCTTCGCGGCAGCGACCCGGCCTGTAATCATGGCCCGAACGCGGGCGATAAAACCTGCGCGAAAAACCATGATGATGTGCACGAGAACAAAAATGACAAGCACAATTGTGACGAAAAAGTGAATGGTGCGCGCGGATTGCTGGCCCCCGAAGGTTGTGGCGAGCCAAGGGAAAACCGAGGTGACGGCGGGAGACATGCCGAGACCTGTCCAGATCATCAACGGGAAGAGGACGAAAACCACGGCAATGTACGCGAGCCGCTGGACGCCGTTGTACTTAAGCGCCTCTTCTGGTTTGGGCCGGGTTAGCCGCAAGTGAGGCGAGATCACACGCCAAGAGAAGTCATCTTTGCTGGGAAGCAAGTTCTTGCGGAAGTGCCGGCTGAAAAAACCATAGAGTAAGTAAAACAGCCCGGTCAGAACGCACACCCACGCAGATAAGAAATGCAAGTAGCGGCCGGGGCCGCGGATGGGCACATCAAGAACGAATGGCAGCGGCAAATCAATCAGCGAAGGACCTTCCCGCGCGCCAGTTTCGCCCCAGTAGAGACGCGGATGCGCAAGGAGAATGGCAATCCCACTTAGAAGTAACGCAAGGAAGCTTATTGTCGTGATCCAGTGGGTGACCCGGACGACTGCCGAGTGCCGCAGAGCATCGGAAACATTCACTTCAGGGATCGCGAGTTCATGGAGTTGTACAGATTCCGCCATAGTATCGCGCGGATGTTAGCACGGGCATATGCGCGAGGCAAAGCAGGTTTCCACATCTCGAGGAAGCGCGAGAGTTTCCCTAAGGCGAGCTGTGGCCGGCACACTGGAGCACGCCCAGGTATTTGCTCCACGGACCGACGGCCTCCCGGTAGCGGTGGGCCATTATTCTTGAGATTTGGTGCAGATGAGTTAAATCATGAGCTGCCCAGGTCGCCAGCAACTCTGACAGAGTAACTGTTCCGAGGGCAGGATGCCGTCCACGACGCTCGAGGTCCTCTTGGCGCAAATTCAATGCACGCACTTCGCCCAGGTTTTCTGACCGCAAGCGAGCGAATTCATCCAATAACTGCCCCAGCGACTTTCCTTGACTCTCTCGTACGTGTCCCCAACGATCAAAGGGCTCAAACGTCTGCGCCGCGCCGAATTGCAGCACCATTCTCGTCCGCGGCATCCAGTCAGTGCGTTCGCCGTGAATCAGATGGCCGACGACATCGAACGCGCTCCAGGTGTTTTGCCCTTCATTTTGGAACGTCCACGTTTCCGGTAGATCACGCAGATACGCCTTCGCTCTTATCGAGGGACACCCTCAGGTTGACGGTGAGTGCTCGTTTCGGGATTGAGCGCGGAAAAGATGCGCCACCCGGCCCCGTTTTGAGTCTCACTCCGATGCACAAAACCTGGGCCGCTCGCCACTCTGTCATCATCAGTTATTGACAAAGCCTAAGGCGGGGTTAGCTTTTGGCAGGAGGGCATCATGAATCGAGAGCGGGCGTTGAAGATTGTGTTGGTGTTGGTGGGATTAATTTTCGTGGCTTTTACTTATCCCGTGATGACGTTTCTATGGCATCCGAATCAAGAGGAGGCCACGGCGCCGATGATGCTTAGCGTTTATGTCGCACTGGGCGTTTTCCTGTTGCTGGCGGCTCGTAACCCCTCGGGGAACGGCAGCCTGATCGCCTTTACAGCGTGGTCGAGTTTTGCTCACGCCACTGTGATGGTGGTGCAGTCATTCCAGATGGCGAAGGAACGCGGACATCTGTTGGGCGGCGTGGCTTTGTTTGGAATCATCGGCGTGGCGCTGCTCGTGCTCGCGCCAGCAAAGCAAACTAGAGGGCAGGCGTCCGGGGCCTAAGCCGTTCTCCCATTTCGCGCACAGAACGCGCGAGAAATGGGGCGCCCGGCCGAGGGTAGTTCTGTCTTGACAACGCACTCACTCTTATCGACGGGCCACCCCAAAGCAGATTCCGCATCAAAGATAAAACCCCAAAATCTCTAGGAGTGCAGCTATGCTAAAGGCAAGTAAGGCTCTCAGCAGTTTTTCAGTAGACAACATTCAGAAGGCAAAGGAATTTTATGGCAAGACGCTCGGGCTCGAAGTTTCCAGCGGACCGGAAGGCACGCTGGTTCTGGACCTCGCCGGCGGGACCAAAACGCTGATGTACCCGAAACCGAATCACCAGCCCGCCACCTTCACCGTTCTGAACTTTCCCGTGGACAACGTAGAAAAAGCTGTAGATGAACTCAACAAACGTGGCGTGCGGTTTGAAATCTATAACGACCCAAACCTGAAAACAGATGCGCGAGGAATTTCTCGCGGCAATGGACCAACGATTGCCTGGTTCAAGGACCCGGCGGGAAACATTTTGTCGGTGCTTGAAGCGGCTTAGCGATCCACCCTAACCAACGCCGGAATCCCACATCTCGGAAAGCGCGAGATGTGGGGCACCCGGCCCTGCTGTCAAACTCAAAACAGACGTTCCAAGTCTCGCGCGCCATGTACGACGCGAAGAATGAAAACATCTCCTGCGGAGAACCGATAGAAGATCAGATGTTTGGGGAATCCTGCAATTGTAGTTCGTCTCAAATTGCGGAGTTCAGAGGAGTGGAATTTGCACGGTTTCCCGCTATTGGGGTTTTTCACAATGCGCAATACTGCAGACGTGACGGCCTTTTCCCATCTCTCGGCAAGCGGCACACCAGACTGACTTTCGTACCAGTCAGCTTGTTCCAGGATGTCAGCGACAGCCGCGTCGCTCAGGACAAGCCAGGCACCTTTCACCGGCGCGTCCTCGCGCGCAGTGCAGCAACCAGACCCTTCTTACGAATGTCCGCGGCAGGGATCTCGACTTTACGCCCCTCGGCGGCAGCAATCAGTCCCTGCTCGAGATTTCCCAAGCGTCGTTCCTTGTCCTGGCGGATCAGTTCGCGGACGTACTCACTGGGCGTACCCCAATCGCCGGAAGCTACCTGTCCTTCGACATAATCCTTGAGAGCTTCTGGGAGCGAGATGTTCAATGAGGTCATCGGCATGGCTTCATAGTATGACAGTTTATGACGGCCAACAATCCTAAATTCCCCACATCTCGGAAAGCATGAGATGTGGGGCACCCGGCGGGAAACATTTTGTCTGCAGGGAAAGTATCTTTTGCATGAGTTTGTGCTGATGCCAGATCATTTCCATCTCCTGATCACTCCCACTGAGACACTGGAGAGGGCTTTGCAGCTGGATCAAGGGCGGATTCTCTTACCGAGCCAGGAAGGAGTTAGGGCTTGTGAGGGAGATCTGGCAGCCGAGTTACTATGACCGGCGTGTGCGGGACATTGAGGAGTATCGAGCCTTCCGAGAATACATTCATCTGAATCCCGTGATCAGAAGGTTGGTGAGTGTTGCTACCGAGTATCCCTACAGCTCCGCACATCCCGGGCTCGAACTGGACAACGTTCCCCAGCGGCTAAAGCCGGTCACTTTGCGGGCCTGAATCGCAGCGCTGGAAGCGCCGCGCCACCCAAAAGCTGCGCGACTGACCGATAACATGTCCGCGTCCATGCGCTATTTCGAGCGTGGACAAGAGTGTCCGACTCACACGTCACCAGCCCCTGGTCTGCAGCATCTGGGCTTCATCCAGCGCAGCGACGGCGAGACCCTTCATCGCACCAGTTAGGTTTTCGCTGACTTCAAGTAACATTTTGGGGTCGTTGAAGTGGGTTGCGGCTTTCACGATGGCGCGGGCGCGCTTGGCGGCTTCTTCGGGTTCGGCGAAGGTGGTGGAGTCTTTCATGAAGATGCCGCTGCCGACGAAGACGGCTTCGGCCCCTAGCTGCATTACCAGGCTTGCATCGGCTGGTGTCGCGATTCCTCCCGCGCTGAAATTTGGGACCGGGAGTTTTCCTTCTTTCGCGACCAGCTTTATCAGTTCATACGGGGCCTGGTGCTCTTTGGCTTTGGCGTAGAGTTCTTCTTCGCTGAGGACGGTGAGGATTTTCATCTCCTGGACGATCTGGCGGATGTGCTTGACGGCGTGGACGACGTCTCCGGTGCCGGCTTCGCCCTTGGTGCGGATCATGGCGGCGCCTTCGGCGATGCGGCGGAGAGCTTCTCCGAGGTTGCGCGCGCCACAGACGAAGGGGACGTTGAAGGCGTGCTTATCGACGTGGTGGGCTTCGTCGGCGGGGGTGAGGACTTCGGATTCGTCGATGTAGTCGACGCCGAGTTCCTGGAGGATTTGGGCCTCGGCGAAGTGGCCGATGCGGCACTTGGCCATTACAGGGATGGAGACGGCAGCCATGATTTCGCGGATTTTTTTGGGCGAGGCCATGCGGGCTACGCCGCCTTCGGCGCGGATTTGCGCGGGGACGCGCTCGAGGGCCATGACGGAAACGGCTCCGGACTTTTCCGCAATCAGGGCCTGCTCGGCGTTAGTGACGTCCATGATGACGCCGCCCTTGAGCATTTCGGCGAGGCCGGTTTTGAGGCGAAGGCTGGTGGGGTTGCCGTTGTGTTGGGACATGAGTTGCTCCTTGATCTTCGTTGCGGCCTTTGCGGAACTTCTTCGCGGTTTGCGTTAGGCTTTCTTGCGTCAAAAGCAAACCGCAAAGGGCGCAAAGAAAATCCGCAAAGAACGCGAAGAAGATCTACACCCGCTCAAGCTCCCGCAGCGTCATTTCATTTTCTACGTTGCCGGTGTTGAGTGTCGAGGCCGGTTCGAAGAGCATGATCCAGGCCTCTTCTTCCGCTACGGGACGATGCTCCACGCCGCGCGGCACAACAATGAACTCGCCTTCTTCGATCCAGATGTGGCGATCGCGAAAGTCCTTGTCACGGTATTCCATGCGGAAGCGGCCTTTTACCACCAGGAACATTTCGTCTTCGTGCTCGTGGTGGTGCCAGATGAACTCACCCTTCAGCTTGTCGAGCTTCACTGCCTGGCCATTGAGCTCGGCCGCGATGTAAGGTTTCCAGTATTCGTGGATGTGCTGGAATTTTTCGGCGATGTTGACTTTGTTCATAAGTGATGCGTGTCGTCCCTACGGGACTCGATCATCTTCGGCATACGTTACCCAGGACTTCCGAGGCTGTTACGAAACTCGGAAAATTTGTCACATATTGTGATCCGTTGTTTTCGCAATCACAACATATTGTGGTTTTCAACACTCAAATTTGAGTTTCGTAACAGCCTCTTCCGTCCTGGGCTATCAAAATTCCGCCCCTTTGGGGCTGGGTTCGGAGAGCTGGGTTGTGTTGTCGCAGAGAATTCTCAGCGTCTCCACCAAAATTGTAGTGTTGATATTGGACTTGCTAGAAGGTCCATTTACGTTATTCTTTGCATACCATTACTCATGCCGAGACAGGTCACTTCCCTGCCCTTGAGTTTGCCGGCTTCGCCGGCGGGCGTGCCGCTGTATCGCTGGTTTTATGACGAACTGCGGGCGGCCATTCTCGCCAAAAGATTAATGCCGGGGGCGCGGCTGCCGGCGACGCGCGACCTAGCGAAGCAATACCGACTTGCACGAGCTACGGTGGTCAGAGCCTTCGAACAGCTGGAGTCTGAAGGCTACGTGGAAGGAAAGGTTGGAGCGGGGACGTATGTGGCGCGGGTACTTCCTGATGAGCTGCTACAGGTGGGGCGGAGCGCACGAAGTGGGCTCAAGCGGGCGCGCAAAGTGCGATGGTCCGCGTTTGCGAAACGGCTGAGACCGTTTCCGGAAGCCAACCTGCGGCCGGCGCGGGCGTTTCGCGCCAACCAGGCTGCGCTGGATGCATTTCCGACCGCGCTCTGGGCGCAGGTGGCGGCGCGGCGTCTGCGACGTGCCTCGGCGCAGTTGCTGGCCGGAGGCGAGGCGCTGGGGTATCGGCCGCTGCGGCAGGCGGTCGCCGAGTATCTCAATACATCGCGAGGAGTGAAATGTACGGCGGAGCAAGTGCTGATTATTTCGGGGGTGCAGGAGGGGCTGGAGCGGGCGGCGCACCTGCTCTTGAATTCCGGCGATCCGGTGTGGGTGGAGGAGCCGGGATATCCAGGAGCAGCGATCGTGTTTCGCGCGGTGGGGGCGAGGCTGTGCCCGGTGGCTGTGGATTCTGAGGGCTTGTCATTAGAAGAAGGAAAGCGCCGGTGGAAACGCGCGAAGCTTGTGTTCGTTACTCCGGCGCATCAGTTTCCGCTGGGCGTGACGATGAGTCTGCGACGGCGGCTGGCACTGCTCGAATGGGCGCGGCGGTCACGTGCACTCATTTTTGAAGACGATTATGACAGTGAGTATCGCTACGCGGGGCGTCCGATTCCGGCGATGCAGGGTTTGGATCAGGCTGACGTCGTGATATTTTCCGGCAGCTTCAATGAGGTGCTGTTTCCTGCTTTGCGGCTGGCTTACATGGTGGTTCCCTCGGGAATGGTGGACCGCTTCGCGGCGGCGCAGTCGGTGAGCTTGCGCCATGCGCCGCTGCTCGATCAGGCAATTTTGTGCGACTTCATCACCGAGGGGCATTTTGCGCGGCACATCCGGCGCATGCGCGAATTGTACGCGGAACGATTGGCGGTGCTTCTGCAAACGGCGAAGGAGAAGTTGAGCGGCCTTCTCGAAATTCCTCCGGTGGAGGCGGGACTGCAGACCGTGGGATGGCTTGCGCGAGGAATCCAGGCTAACCGCGCGGCCGCCGAAGCTGCCAAGCGCGGCGTAGAAGTCATCCCACTCAGCCGGTACACGTCGCGGCGGTTTGAACGAGAAGGCCTGATACTGGGATTCGCCGCCATTGATGGCAAAGAGTTGACGCGGGGTATTGAGCAGTTGGCGCGCACGCTGGAAGGATTGCACTGAAAGGATCACGCTGCCTGGTCTGGAAAAACTGCCGCAATTCTTTTCCCCCTTGTGCCATCAGATGTGATCGCCCGGCGTTGCGCTTTCATTTGCAATTCCTGCAAATGCTTCAAGAAAGCGCGATGGACGAGGCTGCGGAAGTGCTGTTTGAGTTGCACGATGCCGATGCGGCGGAAGGCATTTTCATCGGCAAGCGGAATGAAGCGGCAGTGGTCTCGTTTTTCAATCGCCATTTCCGGCACTACCGATACGCCCGTTCCAGCCGCCACCATCGCAATGATGGTGGTGAACTGGCCGCTTTCAAAAACTACATTGGGCTGCACACGCGCACGGCCGCAGGCGGAGAGGGTGTTCTCACGAAAACAGTGGCCTTCTTTCAAAAGAAGAAACGGGTCGTTCTCGATCTGCTTGAGATGCGCTTCGCGCTGTGAAGCCAGGCGGTGATTCTCCGGGACCACCAGGTAAAGCCTTTCCCGAAAAAGCTCCTGGCATAGACAGTTGGCGGCGGGCACGGGCAAGGCTAGGAGGGCCAGATCCACCGTGCCATGCTGGATGCGATCGAGTAAGTCGTGGGTTAATTCCTCCACCACACTGACCTGGACTCGAGGAAATTTGCGCGCGAAACTGGCCAGATACGCAGGGAGGAAGTAGGGCGCGATGGTGGGGATGGCTCCTATTACCAGCTTTCCACGCTCTTCTCCCGCCAACTCCTGAATCTGCAGTTTGGCGTCAGAAACCTGCCGCAGAATAGCTTCGGCGCGCGGCAGGAACGCCTCGCCGAATTGAGTCACCCGCACACTGCGGCCCAGGCGGTCAAACAGTTTGGTGCCAAGTTCATCTTCGAGCTTGCGGACCTGCTGCGACAGCGAGGGCTGCGCCAGGTGTTCCTGCTGGGCGGCGCGAGTGAAGCTGCCGGTCCTGGCCACGGCGCAGAAATATCGGAGCTGATGGATCTGCATTGCTAAAGGAAACCTCTATGCTTGGGATAGAAACTATATCTTAGACCTATGGGCGGGGCGGACGCTACAGTGGGAAGGAAAGGAGGCTTCATGCCTGAGAAGCAAAATGTGCCAGTGGTGAAAGCGGGCGACGTTACGCAGAGAGTGGGAGTTGAAGTGATCCGCGCGCGTGGCGTCGATGTGGAGAAGTTGATCAAGATGTTGATTGCCAATGCAGCCGCCGAATTTGCCAGCACCTATTACTACTACACAATCCTGAGAATGCATTTTGCCGGGCACGAGGATTACAAGGAGATCTGTGAAGACGCTCGTCTCGAAGACCGAGCCCATTGGGAGCTGATAGTACCTCGCATTTACGAGCTGGGTGGTGAACTGCCTAATGACCTTCCAGCCTTCCACGATCAAGCCGGTTGCCGCGCGGCGAAGCTGCCGGATCCGCCCACTGTCGTCAATATTCTGACTCTGCTGCTGGAGTCGGAGCGCTGCGCCATTCGCAGCTGGATTGAAATCTGCGACATGACGTTCGGAAAAGATCCGCGGACGTACGATATGGCGTCTCGCATCCTTAATGAAGAAATCGAGCACGAGGCCTGGTTCATCGAGCTGCTGGCGAAGGAGCGCGACGGCAAAACCATTCCGTCCGGACACTTCCGCCGCGGGGAGCCAGGACACGCGCCGTACAGCAAGAACGCGCAGTTCTACAACCCATAAAGCGGTCCTTCTGGTCCCGCTTGGCTTTCGAGCCGGGCGGGACTAGCTTGGGGAGATGAAGGCCGAACCCCCGGTATTCGACGCCGTCCTGCTGACACCCAGCGGGGAGCACGCCATTCGAGTACGCGGCGATGAACACATCTGGGGCGCAGCTCATGCCGCAGGCATTTCCTTGCCGGCGCTTTGCCATCAGGGCTATTGCCTGACGTGTGCAGGACGGTTGGAGAATGGAGGCGAAATAGACCAGTCGGATTCCCTGGTCTATTTTCCCGAAGATCGTGACGCCGGTTTCGTACTGCTGTGTACCGGCAAACCTCGCTCCGCGTTGCGGATTCGTACTCACCAGCAGAAACAAATGCGGGAACATCGAAAACAGCATAAGCTGCTGGCGCCGTATTCGTGGAGCAAGGATTGAGACCGCGAAAGCCCTGACGCGCAGCGCCATTTGAAGCTTCCACTGTTCCGTCATTTATACTTCCGCACATGCCGCCGATCGAGAAACACAAGCCCGGGTCTTTCTGCTGGATTGAACTCGCCACTACTGACCAGAACGCTGCCAAGAAGTTCTACGGTTCGCTTTTCGGATGGACTGTCAATGACTCTCCTATGGGACCTGGCGAGGTCTATTCCATTTTTAAATTGCAGGGCGGCGATGTAGCTGCCGCGTACACCTTGCGCAAGGAGCAGGTTGCGCAAGGAGTTCCTGCGCACTGGATGTTGTATGTCGCAGTAGAGAGCGCAGATGAAACCGCCAACCGTGCGGCCCAACTGGGCGGCAAAGTCGTGTGTCCGGCGTTCGATGTTTTCGACGTCGGCAGGATGGCCGTTCTGCAGGATCCGACTGGAGCTACCTTTTCCGTGTGGCAGACGAAGAAACACGCCGGCATCGGTATTGCCGGGGAGAACGCGACCCTGTGCTGGGCGGATCTGACTACTCCCGATCAGGCGCGGGCCGGGAAATTCTATTCAGATCTGTTTGGCTGGAAAATGATGAAAGACGAACACGACGAGCACGGGTACGTACACATCGTGAACGGCGAGGACTTCATCGGAGGTATTCCACCGACAAATCCGCGCACCGTGCATTTGCCTCCACATTGGCTGGCGTACTTCGCAGTTGGCGATTGCGATGCCAGCGCCGTGAAAGCCAAACAGCTTGGAGCGAGGTTCTATATGGAACCCATGACCATGGAAAACGTGGGCCGCTTTGGGGTGCTGGCGGACCCGCAAGGGGCGGCGTTCTCGATTTTTCAGTCGATGCCGCGCCAGCCGAAATAGCGAGTTTGGGAGGAGACAGTCTCGACGATTCTCATCAGCGACCACGAAAATGTCCGCGAGCTGCGGCTGAATCGCCCTCCTGCAAACGCAATCTCGCCAGACTTAATTGCCGATCTTACCCGGGCAATCGAAGTTGCGCCGCGCGATGGCGCCCGAGGCATTGTGCTCTCCGGCGCACCAGGGATGTTCTCCGCCGGGTTGGATCTGCCCCTTTGGGTAAATCTCGATCGCACGGCAGTTTCAAAGGCTTGGCATGAGTTCTATGATCTGCTGCGGGCGCTCGCCTGTTCGTCAATTCCAATCGCCGCGGCGATCACGGGACATGCTCCCGCCGGAGGAACCGTGCTCTCGGTTTTTTGTGACTGGCGATGCATGGCGCGCGGTAACTGGAAGATGGGCTTTACCGAAGTACAAGTGGGACTGCCACTGCCTCCCATCATTTTTCGGGTATTGAGGCGTCAAACCGGGGCACGTCAGGCCGAGCGGTTGTCAGCCGGCGGAGTTTTGCTGACGCCCGATGAAGCGCTAAGCATTGGTCTCGTCGACGAACTCGTCTCGGCAGAAGGGGTGGTCGAGCGTGCAATCGGTTGGTGTTCAAATCTTCTTAAATTGCCAGCTGCCGCGATGAGCGAAACCCGCCGCAAAGCTCGCGCGGATCTGGCGGCTATTTTTCAGGAAGACCTTGAACCGGAGATCGAGGGTGTGATCGCGAGCTGGTGGACAGATGAAGCGCAGTCCACGCTTAGGGGCGTGGCTGCAAAACTAACTGGAACGAAGCAAGCGTGAGTGCGACACATCGACACCGTTTATCTCTGTTTGCCTTGTGGCGAACGCGCATTAGAGAAGTGAAGCACAACCTTTGCGTGTGGATAGGGGTTGGCTCGATCATCTGGAAGTCTGACGCGGAGCTGCGCCTCGTTTCTTAAGAGTTCCGCTCCCTCTACCGCGGAGACCTGAGCGGGATTCCAGACTGGCAGTTCATACTGCTCGCCGGCCGCTCCAGAAACATCCAGTTCCAGGCGATCGCGAGTGCGTGACCACGACTCCGATATCACTCGGAGTCCTCGGCTGTTACTGCCTAGCGGAGGCAAGGCCGATGAAAAATCTACGTCAAAATCGTTTGCGATGCGAAGACGCAGCGTATTAGTGCCTGGCGATAGTAACACTCGCACCGCGACATGCTGATCCGCCTCAGTCTGTGCCACGCGAAAAGGAACTGCTCGACCATTCAGTTCAGCACTCAGCACCTTCGCGCGAGCACTGAGCGCGGGGGAGAACTCAACAGCATCGCCGGATGAGTTTTCGCCAGCGATTTGTAAAGAGATCTCGCCCACTCTCCTTCGATATTGCAACGAGAGGCTGGCCTCACCGATGTGCACGTTATTGACTGCAAGCGAAGGCCAGTCGCCTGGAATATGAGGAGTGAAGCTGAGGGTGCGGGAACGGCTATCGGCTTTCAATCCCAGGAGACCGCGAAGCATTGGATTGATGACCATGGCTGCGGACCAGATCTGATGCGGTGAACTGGTCGAAAGCGGCTGATAGTAATCACCGGACAAGACTTCGGTGACATGTCCGAGAGATCCATCCAAAGCCAGCAGAGCGTTGGCACGCAAGTTGGAGTAGGCGGCCAGGGCGCGATGATACCGGTACTCCCCAACCGAAGCCCAGCCTGTGAACAGCGGCCACACTGAACCGAAGTGATATCCGCCTGGATTGTATTTGGGTGATTGCGAAGAGATGATTCGCATGCCCCAGTCAGTCTGGTGATCGTGCCCCGCGAGCTGGCTGATCGTAGCGCCGGCCTTGCTCTCATCAACCAGGCCGAACCACATGGGAACCGTGGCCAAAACGCTTAGCTCGTCTACCTTTTCATTGTTCTGATCGAGAGCGAAGACAAAACGATTCTTCTCCGTCGACCAGAAAGCCTGGTTCAGCAGAGCCTTTTTACGCGCGAACTCTTCGGCGAGTTGTTTGCTCGTATCTTCCTTACCGAGCAGATGCGCGATGTTCGACAGTGACTCGAGTGCCTGGGTTCCCAACCCGCTTTGGTAGAACTCAGTCTTGACAGGAAGAAGCGGACCGCCCTCCACCCACCCGTGGCCGAACCCGAAGTTCTGAGGCCAGCCCTGGGCATCGTAGGTGGAACGGAGAAACTCGTACGCCTTCCACAAGCTCTCCCACTTCTGCTGCACGAAAGCCACATCTCCGCTGGAGGTGAGGTAATCCTGCATTGCGATGATGTATAGCGGTGTGGCGTCCACAGAAGCATAGGGATAGGGATAACCTTTGAACCAATCCACGAATGCGGCACCCTGGGAGATTTCGTGCGGTATCTTGCCGTCGGCGCGTTGGTACTTGCTGATGAAGTCCAGAGCGGTGCGCGAGGTGGCGAAGTCGCCTTCGGCATCGAGCGCCAGCGCAGTCCACATTGAGTCACGGCCGAAAAACCAGGCGAAACCAGGACGTTGACTCTGTCCTGATGTACGGTATCCGGCGATCAGCCCGGTTCCCAGGAACGGATTGTTAACCAGGCCTTGAACGACGCTAATCCGCGCCCAGTCGTAAGCCTCTTGAAGTTGCCGGTCGGGCAGTTCCAAGGAAACTGTGTGGTTCAGGTAGGTGGCGTAGTAATCCTCAGCGCTTTTCAGGAGTGATGAGTAATTCGAGGCAATGCGTTTGTATGTGTTCTCAGCTTCGTCGCGGCCATTGAGAGATGCAGCGATCACGATCTGCTTTGTGTCGTGACCCTGGTTAGTGATGCCCAGGTGAAAAGAGCTCTCCTCGGAAGCCGAATAATTTGTTTCATATTCAAGCCGCATGTCGGCAGCAGTGGGAGATCCAACGAAAGCCGAAAACTTCTTCTGCTCCTCGCCAAAATAGAAGGCGCGCAAGCCCGGTTCCCAGTTGATATACGTGCCTCCCAGCGCGGCCGGCCACTCAAGCTGGAAATCACGCTGAAATACCGCTTCTATTTCGAGCGGCTGCCGGGTTTCGATTTCGAACAGAATCACCGCTGCCGACTCGTTGATCGGGACAAAGAACGTCTCCCGGACTGTGAATGCGTCGCCCGCGTACACGATTGTGCAGGACTCGGGGCGCGCTGTGATGGTCCGCGCAAGGGATTCAGCCGGCAGCGCGCGGCCTTCAACATGGAAAACGAGATGGAAGTTCCGGAAGATTTTTAGCGGGTAGACCCAGGCCTCCAGAATTCCGCTTTCATTTCCAAACAGGCCCGCTCGGGTACCGACGGCAGAAACGAATTCCCACGGTCGAATGGTGCGAGTGAGTTGCAGTTTTGGGGAGGGATTCTGTGCGAACGCGGGTAAGACAAGAAGCACAGCGAGTATGACGGCACGCGTGAACATACGGCGTCGAGTTCTTGACAGCAGATGGGTCCGGTTAAACGCACTGACAATCGCGGTAAGGCGCGCGAAGATCATGTGGTTGCTGGAGTGGAGTAGCGGCGAATTCTAGCACAACCCGAAGCTTGGCTAATCGACCACAAACGTCGCGGTGTCGCTTCCAGCCGGGAATATCTGGCCGGATTTTCTTTGGGGTGTTGTTACGGATGCTCGTATCCTGAGGGGCATTTCCAAAATCCGGCTGCGCAAGTTCAAGAAAGGACGTTCGATGCACAAATGGAGTATTGCTGCCGCCACCAGAATCGAAACCGGGTATATCAGCAAAGAGAAGATTCTGTTGTGAACAAAGTTGCTCACATATTGATGGTCGAGATGCATGATTGGTTTATGGGTCAAGTAGATGCTGTAAGCGAGGACCGC
>Ga0066710_100002968_pt1 | contig 14127 bp, 12 predicted proteins | sample GraSoiAngelo_159_FD_79666 | JGI IMG/M metagenome (GOLD analysis project Ga0066710, IMG submission 79666) | Grasslands soil microbial communities from the Angelo Coastal Reserve, California, USA - 14_1009_16_40cm | ecosystem: Environmental > Terrestrial > Soil > Grasslands | place: USA...
CCGAAGACGTTCAGCGACCCGATCGGCGCATACCGAAAGAAATGGAAGTGAACGCCGTCCTCCTCCCGGCCGCGCGTCACGAGCGGATGCCACGGCGCCACCACGTGGACTTCGTGGCCCCGCGCCGCGACGTGTTTGGCGATCGGCTCCATGAACGTGCCCACGCTGTCACCGGGAAACCGCGGGTACGACGTCGTCACCATCACGACGACGTGGCGCATGTCAGTCGCGTGCGCTGCTGAACACGAGACGCCACGGCATGATCAGCGATTCGACCAGAACACCGGAGGACAGCTTCGACTGGCCCTGACGCCGCTCGACGAAAATGATGGGCACTTCGTCGATCCGGCAGCGACGGCGGTTCGCTTCGTAGAGCATCTCGACGAGAAACGAATAGCCGTCCGAGACCATGCGCTCGAGCGGAATGCGCGCGAGCGCCTCGCGGCGCCAGCAGCGGAAGCCGCTCGTGCAATCGCTGGTGCGAAGGCGCGTGACGAAGCGGATGTACCGGTTCGCGAACGCGCTCAGGAAAATCCGGTGCAGCGGCCAGTTCACGACGCTGACGCCGTACAAATACCGCGAACCGATCACCAGGTCGTTCGTGGCCGCGGCGGCGACGAGGTCGGGCAGATAGTCCGGGTTGTGGGAGAGATCGGCGTCCATCTGACAAATCAGATCGGCCGTTCCCTCGGCGAGCGCGTGCCGGAGGCCGTCGATGTACGAACGGCCGAGGCCGCGCTGCCCGGTGCGGTGCATCACCGTGACACGTCCCGGATTCGCCTTCGCGAGATCTTCCGCGAGCGCGCCCGTTCCGTCCGGCGACCCGTCGTCGACGACGAGCAGTCGATAGCCGTGCTTCAGCACGCCGGCCGCGACGACCGGCAGATTCTCGCGTTCGTTATACGTCGGTATGACCACCAGCACGTTCATGTTCGGCGACGTTGCCTCCGCCCCGGGCGCCGCCGCGGCCGAGCGCGGCGGCCGTCACGATCAGCGCGGGATCGATGACCGGGATGCGAAACCGTTCCTGCGGCAGAAAGAGAAGATTGGCCGCGACCGTGGCCGCGGCCATCAGCCACAACGCCATCGGCCTGCCCTGCGCGAGGCCCCGTCCGGCCGAGTCGAAGGGCCTGCGCCGCAGCCGCCAGGCGCCGGCGATCGCGAACGGCAGCAGCAGTCCGTACGAGATTGCCGATGCCGCGAAGTACTTCGCCGAGTGTAACGTATACGACGGCCCGATCGGGACGACCGTATAGAAGGCCTTCCGCGCGAGCAGACCGAGCCACCAGAGTGGATCGGCGGCGATGCGCCGCCACGCGTCGCGATAGTACAGCGGCTCGAGCTGCTCGGCCGTGAGCCCCGGGTGTGCGTCGCGGAATTCCAGCTCGGCGCGTTTGAGTGCCACGTTCGCCGCGAGGTCTCCCTCGCCCCGCGACAGCGGATGATTGCCCGTCCAGAACGTGACGCCGCCTTCCGACGCGACGAAGACCAACCGGTGATACACGCGCGCGTTGCGGAGCGTCCACGGCAGCACGCAGGCGAGCGCGGCGGCCATGACGAGCGTCGCGAGTTTCAACCCGCGATTCTTCCTGCGCGCCAGCCAGGCGAACACGAACGGCAGGAACAACACCATCGCCGGACGCACGAGGATGCCGATCCCGATGAGCGCGCCCGCCGCGACCGCCGTACGGCTGTGCGCTTCGCCGTCGGCGACGCGGTCGAGGAGGAGCGCGGCCGCGAGCGCGATCGTCGAGTACACCGTCTCGCTGAGCACGTACGCCGGCATCCAGACGAGCGGCGGATAGAGTGCCGCGATGGCCGCCGCGATGGCGCCCGCCCGCGGTCCTGCCGCGCGCGCGGCGATCAGGCCAATCAGCCAGACGCCGGCCGCGCCGACAAGCGACTGCGCGACCTTGACGCGGACGGGCGCCGTCGTCTGCGGTTCCAGCACCCGGAGGGCCGCCAGGAACGCCGGATAGCCGGGCGCGCGTCCGAATCGCTGCGCGGTCCCGGGCGACGGCTCGTCGCCCGGATAGGTGAACCCTCCGCCGGTTGCGACGCTGCGCGCGAGCGCGAGGTATTCGCGTTCGTCGTGCGACAACGGTTCCCCGGTCCAGTAGAACAGCGCGAACACGAGCCGAAGCGCCAGCCCGACGGCGGCCCACGCGATCGGCGATCGATTCACCAGTTCACCGACTCACCAATTCACCAATTCACCCCTGCCGTCCCGATTCGAACCGCAGCGCGGCAATCTGCTCCGAGACGAGACCGACGAGGAACACGATCACCGCGAGCATGATCAGGAGGACCGACGAATTGGTCACGTGACGCTGCGTGGCGATCGTCCACGCGGCGTACACGGCGCCCAGCAGAAACGAGGCGATGCTGATCGGCAGGAAGACGCGCAGCGGGCTGAAGAGCGTCACGATCTTCAGGACGATCATCGTGAACTTCGCGCCGTCGCGCGCCAGACGGATCTTCGAGGCGCCGGCACGCGCGCGCGCGTGCACGGGCTCGAACGCGACGTTGTATCCCGCCTTAATGACAGCCAGATTCGTCGTAGTCGGCGTCGAGAAACCGTCCGGAAGCAGGTGGAGGAATTCGCGCAGGCACGAGATCCTCGCGCCGCGGAATCCGGACGTCAGGTCGGAGATCGGGCGCACCGAGATGTACGCCGCGAGGCCGTTGAGCGCTGCGTTTCCCGCACGCCCGCCGGTCGTCGCCTGCGTGTTGGACGACCGTGCGCCGATGACGAGATCGTACTCGCCGAGCCGCGACGCGAGGCGCACCGCGTCTTCCGGAGGATGCTGACCGTCGCCGTCGATGATCAGGACGTAGTCGCCGGCGGCGCGCCGGATGCCGCTCTTGACCGCGGCGCCGTTGCCCTTGTTGTAGGGATGTCGCACGACCAGCGCGCCCGCCGCCTGCGCGCGCGCGCCGGTGTCGTCAGCCGATCCGTCGTCCACGACGATAATCTCGTGCCACGGCGCCGCCTGCCGGAGCGTGGCGACGACGTCCGCGATCGCGGGTCCTTCGTTGTAGGCCGGGATCACGACCGAGACGGTCGAGGGGTCGGCCACTAATGCTCCCAGCGACCCGACTGCCGGTCCGATCGGCGCGCGACCGCCGCGGGATCCCGTTCCGCCTGCCGGTCCGGCAGCTCGAGGACGCGCACGCGATAGAGGACTTCCTCGAGGAGCTTGCGGTTTCCGGAGATGACGTCGGCGAGCAGGCCGATCAGCATCACCTGGAAGCCCACGATCATCAGGACCGCGGAGAGGATCAACGACTGCACGAAGCGCGTGCCGAACACGCTGCCGATCACGAAGTAGTAGACGAACCGCAGCGCGAGCAGCAGGCCGACGCCGAAGATCGCCACGCCGATGTACGTGAACACCTTCAGCGGCTCGTACATCGCGTAAATCCGGACGATCGTCGCCGCCGAGCGCTTCACGTACGAGAACGCGCTGTCGAACAGCCGCGACTCGCGCGTCCGCGGATTGGTCGCGACGGCGACGTGCGCGATCGCCATCCGTTTCTTGCCGGCCTGGATGATCGACTCGAGCGTGTACGAGAACTCGGACACGATCGTCATGCGGAGGGCCGCCTCGCGCGTGTAGGCGCGAAATCCGCTCGTCGTGTCCGGCACCGAGGTGTTCGACACCTGCCGCACGACCCAGCTCCCCAGCCGCTGGAGCTGACGCTTGCGCCACGACATGTGTTCGAGCTCCGCGATGTTGCGGTCGCCGATGCAGATGTCCGCTTCGCCGCGCACGAGCGGCTCGATCAGGCGTGGAATCTCGCTGCCCGCGTACTGGTTGTCGGCGTCCGTGTTGACGATGATGTCGGCCCCCGCCTTGAGGCAGGCGTCCACGCCCGCCTGAAACGCGGCAGCGAGACCTTTGTTGCGCCGGAGCCGCACGATGTGGTCCACGCCGCAGGCCCGCGCGACCTCCGACGTGCCGTCGCGCGACCCGTCGTCGATCACGAGCACCTCGATGACGTCGATGCCTGGAATCGCGCGCGGCAAGTCCGCGAGCGTCGCCGGCAGCGTCGCCGCTTCGTTGAGGCAGGGAATCTGAATGATCAGCTTCTTCACAGGGGACACTCAATCGTTCCCGTCAGCTTCTCGATGACGCCGTCCCACGTGATCGTCCGGGCGCGGTCGTACCCGGCGTCCCCGAGCGACCGCGCACGCTGCCGATCGGCCGCAAGGCGATTGATCGCGGCCGCGATCGCGTCGGGTTCCGGCGCGCAGACGAACCCGTTGACGCCGTCCGCCACGAACTCGTTGGGGCCGCCCGAGTCGGTCGCGGTCACGACCGGCTTCCGCGCGAGAAATGCTTCCAGCGTGACGTACCCGAAGTCCTCGTCGTACGGCGGGTACACGACCGCCAGCGCGTCGCGATAGAGATCCACGAGCGCGTCGTCGTCCACCGTGCCGAGAAAAGCGATCCGGTCCGTCACGCCGAGCTCCGCGGCGCGCCGCTCGACGTTCTCGCGCTGCGTCCCATCGCCGGCGACGATCAGACGGATGCCGCGCTCGACCGCCGGCATGGCGGCGACAATCAGGTCCACGCGTTTGACCGACTCGATGCGTCCCACCGACAACACGTAATCGCCGTACCGGCCCGCCTGGAGCCGCGGCGCCAGGCGGGGCGGGTGATAGAGCGGCTCGGCCTTCAGGCCGTTGAACTTCGCGACCCGGTCCGCCGTGTTGCGCGCGTTCGCGAACAACCGCCGGCATTCCGCCAGCATCTGCGTGTCGAGCCGCACGATCGTGTCGCGCAGGCCGACGTCCTGCTCCGTGTGCCCGAAGTCGCTGTACGGCGTGCCGCACAACTCGTACGCCGCGCGATACTGGTGAATCAGCCAGGCGACCTTGTTGGGATGCCGCACGAAGTACGTCGGGAACTTCGACGCGATCACGAGATCGATCGGCTGTCCGTTGCTCTCGCTGAGATCGATCAGCCGCCACGCCGCGGCGTGCGGCAGGATCTCGTCCTTCGGATACCACTTGAACGGAACGCTGACCAGCTCGGTCCGATAGCCGCGCGCGATGAGCTCGCGCGTCAGCTCCCGGACGTGCACTTCCGCGCCGCCGTGCACGAACGGCACCTGCGCTTCGCAGACCACGACCGTCCGGATAGACATTAACGGGGCGGAGTCGCCGGAAATCGTATCACGTCGCGTGGCGGAAATTGATCACGTCGCCGTCCTGGACGACGTATTCCTTGCCTTCCAGCCGGAGCTCGCCGTGATCGCGGCACGCGGCAAGCGTGCCGCGCGCCAGCAGGTGCTCGTAGCGGACGACTTCCGCGCGGATGAAGCCCCGCTCGATGTCGGTGTGGATCTCGCCCGCGGCCGCCTGCGCCGGCGTCCCGCGCGGAATCGACCAGGCCCGGCACTCGTCGTCGCCGACGGTGAAGAACGAGATGTACCCCAGCAGATCGTAGCTGGCGCGGATCACGCGGTCGAGGCCCGATTCGCGCAGCCCGAGGTCGGCCATGAACGCGCGCGCGTCGGCGTCGTCGAGCTGCGCGATCTCCAGCTCGATCTTCGCGCAGATCGGCACCGCGCGCGTCGCGGCGCCGTGAATGAACGCGTCGAGTCCCGCGAGCTGCACGGCGCGATCGGCCTGCGGCAGATCCGCCTCGTCGAGATTCAGCACGAGGAGCAGCGGCTTGGCCGACAGGAATTGAAATCCGCGCAGCCGTTTCGCCTCTTCAGGTCCGAGCTCGAGCGCGCGGAGGGGATGCCCGCCCTCGAGTGTGGCACGGCACTGCTGCAGGATTTCCTGCTCTTTCTTCAGGTCGGCCCCGCCGCCCTTCCTGAGATCGCGTTCGAGCCGTTCGAGCCGCCGCTCGACGACCCCGAGGTCCGCGAGGATTACTTCGTCCTCCATCGTGCGCACATCGCGCGAGGGATCGACGGAGTTCGCGGCGTGCGGGACCGCCGGATCGCGGAACATGCGGACGACGTGAAGGAGCGCGTCGGCGTTGCGGAACGCGGCGACGTCGAGGAGCGCGGCCGCGCCCGCGCGTGTGCCGGGCGCCCCGCCCATGTCGGCGAACTCCACGGTCGCGGGCACGTGCTTCTTCGGCTTGAAGAGCGCCGTGAGGTTGTCGAGCCGCTCGTCGGGCACACGCGAGACCCCCACGTTCGCCTCGGTTTTGCCCGTCGTCCGCGAGGCCTCGCGGACGCTCGTCAGCAACTGGAACAGGCTGGTTTTGCCGGTGGAGGGGAAACCGATCAGACCTGCTCTGAGCATATCGATGCGAGGCGCGCCTCGGGCCCGTTCCTCGGCGTCCAACCAAATTGCGCATGCTAACACGGGCCGGCAGGGATTCGCCCGTTGTTCGGGGGCGAATATAAAGCGTAACTCACACGGGCTCTGTATTTTGGCGTTGACATCCCGACCGCCGTTCTCTACTATCGCGGTGGATTTTTGTGGAACAAAGTGGAGTAAACGGCCGTGCTCCGGGGCAACTACGCCGCCAAAATCGATGACAAGGGGCGGCTCAAGATCCCGAACGCGTTTCGTGCCCTCGTGGAGAGCAAGCACGGGAACGAGCTGTTCGTGACGAGCCTGACGGGGGAGTACGTCCGCATTTATCCCATGCCCGTGTGGCAGGCGCTCGAGGAGAAGCTCGCGCGCGTGCCGTCCACGCATCCCGCCCGCCTCAAGTTCCTCGACCGCGTCAATTACTACGGCCAGGCTGCGGAGGTCGATGCGCAGGGACGCGTCGTGATTCATTCGCGCCTCCGTGACTCGGCCGGCATGGCCGGCGACGTGGACGTGTTCGGCCAGTACGACTGCCTCGACGTCTGGAACCACGAGCGCTTCATTGCGAAATTGCAGCGCGAGCCCTATTCAGACGCGGACGCGAAAGCCCTGTCGGAGTTCGGGATTTGATCGCGATGCGTCACGAGCCCGTCATGGTCGCCGAGGTCGTCGAGCTGCTCGTGCCGTCGCGCGGCGGGTTGTTCGTGGATTGCACCGTGGGGCTCGGCGGGCACAGCCGCGCGCTGCTCGAGGCGGGCGCGGACCGCGTCATCGGCCTGGATCGCGACGCGGCCGCGCTGGACATCGCGCGCGAGGCGCTCGCCGCGTGGCGCGATCGTGTCGAGCTCGTGCACGCGGACTACCGCGAGCTCGATCGCGTGCTCGACGAACGGGGGATTGCCGCTGTGAACGGCGCGCTCGCCGACCTCGGCGTCTCGTCGATGCAGCTCGACGCGGAGGGACGCGGGTTCAGTTTCCGGCGCGACGAGCCGCTCGACATGCGTATGGACCAGAGCCGCGGGCCGACCGCGGCGGAGCTGCTGCGCGACGTCGAGGAGGCGGCGCTCGCCGACGTCATTTTTCAACACGGCGAGGAGCGCTACTCGCGCCGGATCGCCCGCGCGATCGTGGCCGCGACGCGCGAGTCGCCGGTAACGACGACGGGTCGGCTCGCCGCGATCGTCCGCGGCGCGGTGCCGCGCCGCGGCTATCAGCGGATCGATCCGGCGACGCGCACGTTCCAGGCGCTGCGGATCTGGGTCAACCGCGAGCTGGAGGGGCTGGACGCGTTTCTCTTCGCGGCGGCGCGGCGGCTGCTCGCCGGCGCCAGGTTCGCGGTGATCACGTTTCATTCGCTCGAGGACCGGACCGTGAAGCACGCATTCCGCGCGATCGCGAGGGCGGAAGCCGCGATCCGGGTGCTGACGAAACGGCCGCTCGTGCCCGCCGACGACGAAGTGGCGGGGAACCCGCGGGCGCGCAGCGCGAAGCTGCGCGCGATTGAGAGGCTCGCATGAGCGCGCTCGACTTCGAATACGCGATCAAGAAGGACGTCCGGAACAATCCCATCGTGCGGGAGCTGGACGACGCGCGGCAGCGCCAGCTCTGGCGATCCATGGCGATCGGATTTTTTCTGGTCGCCGTGCTGCTCTTCTCCGCCTGGCAGCACTTCGAGCTGCTGCGGCACGGCTACATCATCGAGCGGATGCAGCAGGAACGCGCGGCGGAGGAGGAGGTCAACCGTCACCTGCGGCTCGAGATCGAGACGTTGCGCGCGCCCAAACGCATCGAGCGGATTGCGACCGAACAACTGCACCTCGTCGCGCCGGCGCGCGGCCAGGCCATCGTCATCGAGCGGGTCACGCCGGCAGCGCCGCCCGAGAAGTCACTCGTCGCGTCGGCGCGCTGACCGCGAGGCCGGAGGGATCGGTGGAAGAGGCCAGCAGCAGATTTCGCCTCGCGTGGACCCGTCTCGCGGGCGCGATGAGCCCCGCGGCCGGGCCGCGCACGTCGGACTGGCGTGCGACGATGCGCGCGCGCCTCTTCGTGTGCGCCGGCGGCTTCGCGCTCTGGACGATCGGGATTGAAGCCCGCCTGATCGACCTCCAGATCCTGCAGTACGCGGACCTCACGGCGCGAGCCGACCGCCAGCAGATGCGGACGGTGACGCCTCCCGCCAAACGCGGCGAGATCTTCGACCGCCGCGGGCACGTGCTCGCGTTCAGCGTCGACGCGGACTCGATCGCGGCGATCCCGACGGAAATCGACGATCCGCAGGCGGTCGCCGCCAGGGTGTGCTCCGCGCTCGACGACTGCACGGGCGACCGGCGCTCGGCGATCGGCCGCGCGCTCGGCCGCAGGTCGCAGTTCGCCTGGCTCGCGCGGCAGATTTCGCCCGACGAAGCGCGCCGCGTCCGCGATCTCGGTCTGCCCGGGATCACGCTGCTGAAGGAAAGCCGCCGGTATTATCCGAAGAAGGAACTGGCGGCTCACCTGCTCGGCTACGTCGGGCTCGACAACGTCGGCCTCGCGGGGATCGAGTCGGCGTACGACGTGCAAATTCGCGGACGCGACGGCAAGGTGCTCATTCAAACCGACGCGAAGCGTCACGCGCTGTCGAGCCGCGTCGAACGTCCCGCGACGGCGGGAGCGGGCATCGAGCTGACGATCGATCAGTACCTGCAGTACATCGCGGAGCGCGAGCTGCGCATCGGCGTCGAGGAGAATCGCGCGGCCGGCGGATCGGCGGTCATCATGGATCCGCGCACGGGCGAAATCCTGGCGCTCGCGAATTGGCCCACCTTCAACCCCAACGTCTTCGCGCGCGCCGAAGACGAGGCGCGGCGCAACCGCGCGATCCAGAACCTCTACGAGCCGGGATCGACGTTCAAGATCGTGACCGCGTCCGCGGCGCTCGAGGAACACCTGATGTCGCCCGACACGCCGATCGACACGAGGCCGGGCTACATCACGTTCGGCCGCCGCGTGATCCACGACGACCACGCCGGGCTCGGCGTGATTCCGTTCACCGACGTGATCGTGAAATCGAGCAACGTCGGCGCGATCAGGATCGGAATGAAGCTCGGACCGGAACGTCTCGGCGAGTACGTGAGCCGGTTCGGATTCGGGCAGACGCTCGCGCCCGATTTCCGGGGCGAGAGCCCTGGCATCGTATGGAATCCCGCACGGCTGGACCCGAGCGCGCTGGCGTCGGTCTCGATGGGCTACCAGGTCGGTGTAACCGCGATCCAGATGACGTCGGCTGCGAGCGCGGTCGCCAACGGCGGCGTGGTCGTCGAGCCCCGCGTCATCCACGCCTTCATCAGAGACGGACGCCGCGTCGAGGTGCCGCATCGCGTGCTCCGCCTCGCGGGCCTGACGGAGACCGCCGCGACGTTGACCGGGATCATGGAGCAGGTCGTCGAACGCGGCACCGCGCGCTCCGCGCAGATTTCCGGCTACACCGTCGCGGGCAAGACCGGCACCGCGCACAAGCTCGTCAACGGCCGTTATTCGAACGCCGACTACAACGCGTCGTTCGTCGGGTTCCTGCCGTCGCGCCACCCCGCCGTCACGATCCTCGTCGTCATCGACTCGCCGCACGGGCCGAACGGTTACTACGGCGGGACGGTGTCGGCGCCGGTTTTCAAGCGCATCGCGGAAGCGACGCTGACGTATCTCGGCATCGGACCGTCGCTCAACGCGCCGCCGCCCGTGCTCGTGGCACGGCACGATGCCGAGGAATCGCTCGTGGCGCAGCCCGTGCGCACGCCCGAGGTGCTCACCGCGGCGCTCGAGCCGGCGCGGAACGGCCTCATGCCGGACCTTCGCGGGCTGAGCGCGCGCGAAGCGCTCCGATTGCTCTCGCGCATCGGCATGTCGGCGCGGCTCTCCGGCGACGGATTCGTCGTTGAGCAATCGCCCGTCCCCGGCGCGGAACTGATTCGCGGCGATCGCTGTCTGCTCCGGCTCGGACGACGTCCCGCGTCGAGCCCGGGAGGCGGGCCATGACGTTGCGCGAGCTGCTCGAGCGCGCGGCGGCGGCGTCCGGCGGGGCCTTCCGCCTGAAGGGGGAGAGACAGGCGGACGTTGGGGACCGCGACGTGACCTCGATCGCCTACGACTCGCGGCAGGCGGGTCCCGGATCCGTGTTCGTCGCGCTGCGGGGCGCCAACGCGGACGGCGCCAGATTCGCGCCGCAGGCGCTGCAGAAAGGCGCGCTCGCCGTCATCGCGGAAAGCCCCGCGCCCTCCACCCTCTCCGGCACGTGGATTCGCGTTGACGATGCGCGTCTGGCGCTCGCGTGGCTGGCCGCGGTGTTCTTCGGCCAGCCGAGCGAAGAACTGCTGCTCACCGGCATCACCGGGACGAACGGGAAGACGACGACGTCATACATCCTCGCGTCGATCTTCGAAGCCGCGGGCGTGCGCTGCGGCCGGATCGGCACCGTCGGCTACCGCATCGGCAACCGCGAATTCGATGCGGCGCGCACGACGCCGGAAGCGCCCGATCTGCAGCAGCTGCTGCGGGAAATGGTCAGACAAGGTTGCGGCGGCTGCGTGATGGAGGTGTCTTCGCACGCCTTGTCGCTGCGGCGGGTCGACGGGTTGCGGTTCGCGGCGGGGATCTTCACGAACCTGACCCGCGATCACCTCGACTTCCACGGCGACATGCAGGCGTACTTCGCCGCGAAGCGCCGTTTGTTCGAGCTGCTGCCCGACGGCGCCGTCGCCGTGATCAATCTCGACGATCCACGCGGCGCGGATCTCGTCGCCCTCGTCAGACGTCCCGTGACGTACGCGATCGACGCGGCGGCGGACGTGCGCCCGGGCCCGCTGTCGTTCTCGCTCGACGGTCTCGTGTTCGACGCGCGCACGCCGCGCGGCACGCTGCACGTGCGCTCGCGGCTCGTCGGCCGGCCGAATGCGTACAACATCCTCGCGGCGTCGGCGGCGGCGATGGCGCTCGACCTGCCGTTCTCCGCGATCGAACGGGGCGTCACCGCGCTCGAGCTCGTGCCGGGACGCTTTCAGGTCGTCTCCGACCCCGCCGATGACGTCCGCGTCATCGTCGATTACGCGCACACCGACGACGCGCTCAAGAACCTGCTCGAGACGGCGCGTCCGCTCGCCGGCGGGCGCGTCATCACCGTGTTCGGGTGCGGCGGCGATCGGGACAAGACGAAACGGCCGCTGATGGGCGCCGTCGCCGCGCGGCTGAGCGATCTCGTCATCGTCACGTCCGACAACCCGCGCAGCGAGGATCCGGAGCGGATCATCGACGAGATCCGCCGCGGGATCGTGATGCCCGCGGACCGGACCCCGCCAAGAGGCCCGGGCAACGGGCGGAAGGGCACGCCGTCGATCGCCGTGGTCGATCGCCGCGCGGCGATCGAGCAGGCCATCCGCGACGCGCGGCCGGGCGATCTCGTGCTGGTCGCGGGCAAGGGGCACGAGAAGTATCAGGTGATCGGGGATCGCACGCTGCCGTTCGACGACGTCGAGGTCGCGCGCGAGGCGCTGGCGCGGCGCCGCGCGGGCTCGCGCGTGTCGTGAAGCGCGCGTGGACGCGATCACGTTGAGCGCCGCCGAGCTGGCCGCCGTCACGGGCGGCCGGCTGCTCGCCGGAGATCCCGAGCGGCGGGTCGGCCGGCTGACGATCGATTCGCGCGCGCTCGCCGCCGGCGATCTGTTCGTGGCGATTCGCGGCGCGCGGTTCGACGGCCACGAATTCGTCGCCGCCGCGCTCGCCGCGGGAGCCGCGGGCGCGGTGGTGGCGCGGGCGCCGGGCGTCCCTGAGGCAGGTCACGGACGCCCGGCGCCAATCCTCCTGCAGGTCGCCGACACGACGCGCGCGCTGCAGGACATCGCGAGGGACGTCCGCAGGCGGTCGGGGTCGCGCGTGGTCGCGATTACGGGGAGTGCGGGCAAGACGACGACGAAGGAGCTGACCGCGGCGTTCCTGGCCGCGAAGTACGACGTTTTTCGGAACGAGGGGAATCTCAATAATCACATCGGCCTGCCGCTCTCGCTTCTCGAGCTGCGGATGAGGCCGGACGTGGCGGTGGTCGAACTCGGCATGAATCATCCAGGCGAAATCAGGACGCTCGTCGGCATCGCGGAGCCGGACGTGCGCGTGTGGACGAACGTCGGCGACGCCCACATGGGGTTCTTCGCCTCGGCGGACGCGATCGCGGATGCGAAAGCCGAAATCCTGGAATCCGCGCGGCCGACCGATCTGCTCGTCGCCAACGCAGACGACGCGCGCGTGATGGCTCGTGCGTCGCGCTTCGCGGGACGCACGGTGACGTTCGGGTTCGGCGAACGCGCGGACGTCCGCGCGTTCGAGGTGCGCCAGCTCGGCCTCGACGGCACGTCCGCCACCGTGCGCACGCCGCGCGGATCGACGGCGCTCGCGACGCCGCTGCTCGGACTCGGCAACCTCGCCAACGTGCTCGCCGCCACCGCCGTCGCGATCGACTTCGACGTGCCGCTCGAGGAAATCGCGTCGCGAGCCGCCGCGACGCGGCCGGCGCCGCGCCGCGGCGAGCTGTTGCGGCTGCCCGGCGGCATCACCGTCATCGACGATTCGTACAACTCGAGTCCGGCGGCATTGATGCGCGCGCTCGACGTCGTGCGCGCCGCGACGGGCAGCGCGCGCAAGGTCGCGGTCCTCGGCGAAATGCTCGAACTCGGCGATCACGCCGCGGACCTTCACCGTCAGTGCGGCCGTGCCGCGGCTGCCGTCGGGCTGAATCTCCTCATCGCCGTCGGCGGCTCACCGGCGCGGGAGCTCGCCGAGGCGGCGATCGCCGCCGGAATGCCGGCGAGCGTCGTCCATCACGTCGCCACCAGCGACGAAGCGACGACGCTCGCGCTTCAGAAGATTCGTCCCGGCGATCTGGTGCTCGTCAAGGGCTCGCGCGGCATCCGCACCGACCTCATCGTGGAGCGGCTGAAGGCGGAGTACGCCTGATGCTGTACCACCTGCTCTATCCGCTTCACACCTCGGTGCCGGTTCTGAACGTCACTCGCTACATCACGTTCCGCACCGCGGCGGCCAGCGTGACGGCCCTCGCCGTGAGCCTCGTGCTCGGCCCGTGGCTGATCCGCACGCTTCGCGAATTCCAGATCGGCCAGGTGATCCGGCAGGAAGGTCCGCAGACGCACCGCGCGAAGGCGGGCACGCCGACGATGGGAGGACTGCTGATCCTCGCCGCGTCCGCGGGCCCGACGCTGCTCTGGGCCGATCTGACCAACGTGTACATCTGGATCGCCGTCGCCGCCACGACCACGTTCGGCGCCGTCGGCTTCGTCGACGACTACCTCAAGATCGTGCGCCGCACCCATCACGGCCTCCGCCCGCGCTACAAGATGGCCTGGCTGATCGTGATCGCGATCGGCGTCGGGCTGTCGTTGATGTGGCTCCACACGTTCGATCTGTACGGGACGCGCCTCATCTTTCCCTTCTTCAAGCGGACCATTCCCGATCTGAGCTGGGGCTACGTGCTGTTCGCGGTCGTCGTCCTGGTCGGCGCGACCAACGCCGTCAACCTGACCGATGGTCTCGACGGCCTCGCGATCAGCGTGTTCGCGGTCGCGGCCGCCGCGTTCACCGCGCTCGCGTACGTCTCGACGCACCGGGTGTTCGCGGAATACCTGCAGCTCGTGCGTCCGACGCCGGCGGCGGCGGAGCTGACGATCTTCTGCGGTTCGCTCGTCGGCGCGAGCCTGGGCTTCCTCTGGTACAACTCGTACCCGGCGGACATCTTCATGGGCGACGTCGGGTCGCTCGCCCTCGGCGGCGCGCTCGGCACGGTCGCGCTCCTGATCAAGCAGGAG
>Ga0066710_100002969_pt1 | contig 14127 bp, 10 predicted proteins | sample GraSoiAngelo_159_FD_79666 | JGI IMG/M metagenome (GOLD analysis project Ga0066710, IMG submission 79666) | Grasslands soil microbial communities from the Angelo Coastal Reserve, California, USA - 14_1009_16_40cm | ecosystem: Environmental > Terrestrial > Soil > Grasslands | place: USA...
AAGGCTGTTGCAAAAGTGGCGAAATAGGAGAGCGGATGCCCACATCGGCGCGAACGTGGCCGGGGTTTTTCGGACAAATCGCGGATGTAGGCATCCGCGCTCCTTAACACGGCGGTCCTTTGCATCAGGCGCTAGTCAGTTTCTGCTTATACGGATGTTTCAGCCGAAGGCAAGCTGAAGCGATTGCCCAGCTTGCGGACCACAAGCTCTTGCGTGTTGCTGAAACATGCGGATAAGCAGAAGTCAGTTAGTGTGGTGGCAGATCGCTATCCAAAATTGCTTCGGCTTCAAGCTCCACGAGGATTTCCGGCGAGATCAACCGTTTGACCTCCACCATGCTGGTCGCTGGTCGGATATCCTTGAACCACTCTCCGTGGGCGCGGCCAATCTTTTCCCAATCATCAATGTTGACCACGTAGATGCGCGTTCGGACCACATCCTTCAACGATGCACCCGCAGCCATCAGCGCGGACTCGATGTTTTTGAGAATCTGCACAGTCTGTCGGTAGGGATCGCCGGCTCCAACAATTTTCCCGCTCGCATCGGTTGCCGTGGTGCCTGAGACATGGATCAGATTACCGACTCGAACAGCGCGCGAATATCCGACAATCGGTTCCCATTTGGTGCCGGTGGAGACGTGTTGTCGGGTGGTCATATAGAAGGCGGATGCTTTGCACTGATTGAAGGGAAAGTCGATGCTGAATCAAGAATCAGCCCGCAATCGGGTGAGTGTTGCCGATTGCGGGCCAGTCGCGACCGCCAGAGCTAACCTGTCGTTAATCCTTCACCAGTTCAATCTTCGTCGCTGTCAGTTGCTTCTTCCCATCGACTTCTTTGACCGTGCCGGTGGCTTTCACTTTTTTCGCCCCTTTGCAGATGTTCTCGTGAAACTCCTTGCTCACGTCGTTATGGACCAGGTAGTAAACCACCGATTTATCGCCCTCCTTCACCGTAACCGTGTTCTGGCACTCTTTGGTTTCTTTCAGAGCGCACTTGGCGCATTTGCCTTCGCCGGTGAGGGTCTTTGTGTCAGCCGCAAGGGCTTTGGGCGTAAAGGCCATTGTGATCCCAGCCACCAACAACGCCGCTAATACGGACTTTTTCATAGATTAACCTTTTTGTTTTGCTTTTGAGCGTTAACAGACTGTGCAGACATTTGAGACCCGACCCGGTCAAATGGTCAAATCATTTCGGAAAGACCGGGCCGGTCCTGCTTCGACCACATGACCGAGGCCAACAGCCCGGACTCCAGGAGGCTTTGCAGCATTTTGCGTCACCTGGGAAATCCATGACCCCAAGAGTGGTTGAAATTGAACAAGTTGCGGGAACGCATCGGCCAGTAGCGGCAACCAGGATCAGTTCGATTCTACTGCGGCTTCCGGCGGGCCGAATGCCCAAAGTGTGCCAAGTGTGTTGGGATCTGAGGGATCTGAGTTGCGCCCTTGTCATCGAGCCCCGCCAAGTGATAACCTTCAAAGACACGACTCGACTCGACCAGCGCGCACGCAATTATTCCCCAAAACCATCACTTTGAGTAGGCCAACGCGCGTTTCAGCCGCGGCTCGATCTCCTACCAGTCGTTACCGGGCTTGTATTTCCCCGCGTCCACCGCTTCGAACAGTTCCAGACTCAGCACGACCAGATGATGAAGCTCGCGATGGATCGGGTCGTTTAGATTGAGCTGCTGCAGCTTCGCTTCGATCTCCGGACGCAACCACTTGTTGCGATGGGTCGGCAGCACGAGGTCGATTTCATGACTGTGCACCTCGCGTCTCTCGAAGCAGGCGACTAAGAAGTCCAGCAACGTCCGTTTCACGATGTGGTTTGAATGTCTGGCCGCGCGTTTCATACAAGTTGTCTCAGGCCGGTTTGACTTCGATAAATTCGCGGCGCACCTGGCCAGCCTGCGCCCTGCAGAGGAAACATTCCCGCTCTCAGCAGCGCGCCCGCCCTCAGGCGGAGCCATGCCCGCCGGGAAAGGGTCGTTTTGGCTTTCATCGCCTGCTCCCAGAATGAACCGTCCCGGTGGCCCTCACAACGAAGATTTTGAGCGAAGGGTGGCCAAGCATCCTGAGGTGATCGGAAAGATTAGCTCGCGCGGAGGGTGCTCCGATGCAATAGTGCCCGCGGTTCCCGGATCAAATTCCGCGCGATGAAAAAAACATTGCTGTTGCTGCTGGCTCCTTTGAGTGTGTGCGCGTCCGAATTCCCCGCACCCTACAACTCAGAGCCGGACAAATCGAAGCCGATGTCCGCCTTGGAAGCGGCAGCAAAGATGCGGCTGCCGCCAGGCTTTCGAGCTACCGTCTTTGCCGCAGAGCCTGACGTGCAGAACCCCATCGCGATGGCCTGGGATGCGCGCGGGCGATTGTGGATCGCCGAGAATTACACCTACGCGGAGAGCGGCAAGAAGTTCGATCTCAATCTGCGCGATCGCATCCTCATTTTCGAAGACAGCGACGGTGACGGCCACTTCGACACGCGCAAGGTGTTCACCGACGAACTGCAAATGCTCACCAGCATCGAGATCGGCCATGGTGGCGTGTGGGTGATGTGCCCGCCGCAACTGCGTTTCATCCCCGACCGCAATGGTGACGATATCCCCGATGGCGCGCCCGAGGTCGTGCTCGACGGCTTTACAATTCCGCCGGAGAACTATCACACCTTTGCCAACGGCTTGCGATTCGGCCCTGACGGCTGGCTGTATGGCCGTTGCGGCGCGTCCAGCGCCGGTGAGATGGGCGCGCCGGGCACGCCGCCGGACCAACGCATCCCGCTGCGCGGCACGATCTGGCGTTATCACCCGCGGCGCAAAGTGGTGGAGGCGCTCAGCTCCGGCACCACCAATCCGTGGGGCCACGATTGGAACGAGCACGGCGAACTCTTTTTCATCAACACCGTGAACGGCCATCTCTGGCACGACTTCGCCGGCGCGCACTTCGTCCGCCCGCATACGATCGATCCGAATCCGCGCACCTACGCGCTCATCGATCAGCACGCGGACCACTGGCACTTCGACACGGAGATTGGCTGGCAAAAATCACGGGACGGCGTGGCGAACGATCTGGGCGGCGGCCACGCTCACATCGGGATGATGATTTACCAGGGCGACAACTGGCCCGCGGAGTATCGCGGACGGCTTTTCACGCTGAATCTCCATGGCCGCCGTGCCAATCAGGAAATCCTCGAACGCAACGGCAGCGGCTACGTGGGCCGGCACGGGATGGACTTTCTGGTTTCGGCTGATTCGTGGTTCCGCGGCATGGAAATCAGTTACGGTCCCGACGGCGGCGTGTTCGTGCTCGACTGGAGCGACACGGGCGAATGTCACGAATACAGCGGCGTTCATCGCACGAGCGGACGCATCTATAAGATTACGTACGGCGAGAAGAGGAGCGCAGCCGCCTCGGCTGCCGCAACCGGCGCCTCCCTGGTTGATTTGACCAAATCGAGCGCGAGCGAGTTGGTGAAACTTCACACGCACGTGAACGAATGGTTCTCGCGACAGGCCCGGCTCGAACTCACCGCACGAGCCGAAACCGGTCGTGAACTCAGCACCGCCAGGGAGCAGCTGCGTGAATTATTTGAGCAGCAAAGCGACATCGTTGTGAAACTTCGCGCGTTCTGGACGCTCTACACCATCGGGGCTGCAGACGAAGCGTTCCTCCGCGCGCAACTTGGCCACCCGAACGAACACGTTCGCACCTGGGCGATTCGCCTTCTGACAGACACGTGGCCGCTCGACACCGTGATGAGTCAGAGGCCAGTGGCAAAATCCGAAATCCGAAATCCGAAATCCGAAACTGAACAGAGCCTGGTGACCTTGGCTGTTATGTTGAAGGAATTCGTCCGTCTCGGGAAAACGGATCCCTCCGGCCTTGTTCGGCTTGCCTTGGCTTCGACTTTGCAACGTCTGCCGGTGTCGCAGCGCGCGGAGCTCGCGGCGGCTTTGCTCGCACACAAAGAAGACGCCAACGATCACAATCTTCCGCCGCTCATCTGGTATGGATTGATTCCCGTCGCCGACGCTGATCCGGCCGCGCTCGCCACGCTCGCCGAGAAATCCGAGCTCCCTCTCACGCGTCGATTCATCGCGCGCCGACTCGCTGAGGACATTGAGAAAAATCCTGCGCCGTTGAATCAATTACTCACCGTCGCCGCCGCGAAGCCTTCAGCCGTTCAGAACGACATTCTCAACGGCATGGCCGACGGTCTCACCGGCTGGCGCAAGGCCAGAAAGCCTGCGGCGTGGGACGCGCTCGCGTCGAAGCTGGCGAATGCATCCGACGCCGTCCTGCGCGACCGCGCTCGCGACCTGGGCGTGCTTTTCGGCGACGGCCGAGCTCTCGACGCGGTGAAGAAAGTCGTGCTCGACCAGGCCGCCGATCTCAACGCCCGCAAAGTCGCGTTGCAAACCCTGATCGATAGCCGGGCGCCTGATTTGCGGTCGTTGTGCGAGCAGTTGCTCAACGAGCAGTTTCTGAATTCGGTCGCCGCGCGCGGACTGGCGAGTTTCGACGACCCGGCGGTCGGCGCGAAATTGGTGAAGGCGTACCGGCAGTTCCATCCTTTCGAACGCGGACAACTGCTCTCGGCGCTCGTCTCGCGGACGAGCTTCGCGTCGGCGCTCCTTGACGCCGTGGCCGAAGGAAGGGTTCCGCGCGCGGACATTTCTCCTTATCACGCCCGTCAGATTCGCAGCCTCAATGACCCGGCCTTGAACAAAAAGCTCGCTCAGGCCTGGGGCGAACTGCGGGACTCGCCGGGCGAGAAAAAACAATTGATTGCCCAGTGGAAAACTCGGCTCACACCCGCTGCGCTTGCCAAGGCCGACCTGAGCGAAGGCCGTCTGGTGTTCAACACCGCGTGCGCGGCGTGCCACACGCTATACGGCGAAGGGGGAAAAGTCGGCCCGGACCTGACCGGCGGAGGCCGCGACAATCTCGATTACCTGCTGGAAAACATTGTGGACCCGAGCGCCGTGGTTACGGCCGAATTTCGCATGTCCATCGTTGAGCTCAAAGACGGGCGCGTGTTCAACGGTCTGATTGCAGCCAAGACCGAACGCACACTGACGCTCAAGACGATGACGGAAACCCTCACGGTTGAGCGGGGCGAGATCGCTGGGGTCCGAGACTCAACGCTGTCGTTGATGCCGGAGGGATTACTCGAAGCGTTGACGCCCGAGCAAGCGCGCGACCTTATTGCTTTCCTGATGCACAAGAGCCAGGTCCCGCTGCCGGTGGCCAACAAATCCAGCTCGAATTGACCCAACAACAAACCGAACGGACCAATAGCTCTCAGCCGAAAGGAACTTGAAGCATACTTTGGGGCTGTGGGATACTCTCGCTTCCAGACTTGGTGAACAACGATTGAAAGTGACCTTCGGCGTCAAACCCGGCACATCGAACGCGTGGTTACACTACTATGCGGAGACGATTGGTTCGCTCGAGTTGCCATCGTGGGAACTCCGCGAAGGCACCCTGTGAATTTCAACCTGCCCGCCCTATGGAACGATGGCCGCTCCGAGAGTCATCGCTGGGGCATTGGCTGCGATGGCCATTCCCGGCTACGCCGATGACTGCTTCAGGGTTCATTGACCCGGAGCGCGACTAGTGTAAAACGCCTTGCTCCGTATCGAGCGGTGATGCTCGTGTGCCACGTCCCACGCCCAGACGGAAAGCGCCGATAAATCGGACGCACTCCAAACGCTTCGCGCTCGCGGCCGAGTCAGGCGGACGACGCGTCAGCGTTTGGAGTGCGTGCGTCTTTAGCGCCGTTGATTGGAGATTGTTGACTCCCAGGGTGCGCGGCCGCGATCTTCAACCTCCAATCCTCAATTGACAATCTTCAATCGATTTGCCCACCGACTCGGATACCAACCGAACCCCGGGAGAGCGGTCGGTCGTGGGTCGGTTCATGGAAAGCCCCCTTTCGCTGTTTCGCATGCATTGGGACCATGAACCCGGGCTGGCCTGCTATCGGTACGGAGTCCCGCCTTCAGGCGGCCCGGACCGGCTAAAGCCGGGACTCCAAACAGGAGGTTCATGGAGAGCCTCGTCGGCATTCTTGCCGTGCATTGGGACCATGAACCGCCTGTCTGTCTTACTCTTACTCGTAATCTTACTCTTACTCTCCTCTCTTCGATTAAGAGTAGGAGTAAGAGTGAGATTAAGAGTAAGAAATCTTCTGCCAAGTCGGAGTCAAGCGTTACACCAGGTTCGTGGAAAGCCTCGACCCCATTGGCGCGCGTAGCCAATCTGACGTTTCCTGTGTCTATAGCGGTATATGCAGCCTCATTTGCAATGTTCCTATCCGCGGCCACCTGCCGGCCGCTGCTATCTCTCAGTCCGAGGGCCAAAGCGACCGCGAAAATCGCGCAAGCACCATGGCCCGGCGGACGTCATTCTTTGTTGTCTGCTTCCTTGCGGCGGTCCTGTCACAAGTCGCGCTGTGGGCGAACGACCCACTGTCGGCCTTGGAAAATCCAAAGCAGGCTGCGGACCATTCCAGCCCTTCGCCAAGCGAAGAGTCAGCGATTGAATCCACCCCGCCGGAAACACCGCCAGCCTTTCCGCAATCCGCGCCGGTCACCCGCGAGGATCTGCCCGGCGCATTGCGCAAAGACATGCCGTCGTCGATGAGTGATCTCAAAACAATCGAAGCGCATGTCAAGGATCTGGCGAATCGCGTCGCTCCGGCGGTGGTGGCGGTGCGGATCAACGGCGCCACGGGCAGCGGCGTGGTAATCTCCGAGGATGGATTGGTCCTGACCGCCGCGCACGTGGGTGGCGAACCCAATCGTGACGTGCACTTCACCTTTCCGGACGGCAGGACGGCTCGAGGCAAGACGCTTGGGATGAATCACGAAATGGATGCGGGCCTGATGAAGATTACCGATAAGGGCCACTGGCCGCACCTGGACATCGGTGACCTGGCCCAGGCGCGCCTGGGGGATTGGGTACTCGCGCTTGGCCACCCGGGCGGGTTTGATCCGCAGCGTCCCACAGTGCTGCGCCTGGGGCGCATCATCCGGTTGGGCACTGGCTGGCTCCAGACGGATTGTGCGTTGATCGGGGGCGATTCAGGCGGACCATTGATCGACATGCAAGGCCGGGTGATCGGCATCCACAGCCGGATCAGCGACTCAGTCGCCGAGAATTTTCATGTCCCAATCGCGGCTTAGCACGATAGTTGGGACCGGTTGGTAAAAGGGGAAAACTGGGGCGGCCGAAGGGGACCGCGTTCGTATGTCGGCATCCGAGGGGTCGATCATCCTGAAGGTTTCCAACTCGAACGCATTGATGAAGAGAGCCCCGCATCCCGGGTGGATTTGAAAGTCGGTGACATCGTAACGAAAGTGAATGGGCAGAAGATCAAGGATTACGACGCGTTCCGGCAGTCGGTTGCCCGGTCCAAGCCGGGAGAGGATTTAACCCTCGACATCAAGCGTGACGACCAGGAATTGTCGGTGAAGTTGACGGTCGGGACGCGCCGATGGCGCGGTCGCGGTCAGTTTGGTCCGTGACGTCAAAGTCGAGTCTTGCACCCACTTAATCAACACTCCTTTGCTTGTGAAAGAAACATGCTTGAGTCCGACCCGGGCCATGCTGGCCGCGCTATTCCTGTTGGCGTACAGTGTGGCGGCACAAAACTCCTCCGGCCGTCAGCCCAGACTGCCGGAGGAGCGTTTCAAAAGCGGCGCCACGACGCTACACACGTTTGCGCCGGTGGCTGAAGCGGCCCGCCGTTCCGTCGTGAAATTCAGTCTCGACGGCAAAACGGTGGCCCTGGGAGCCGTCATCGCTGCAGACGGATTCGTCATCACCAAGGCAAGTGAAATCCAAGACGGCAAACTGACGTGTCGGCTTATGGACGGACGGGAAGTCGATGCCGAGCGGGTTGCCGCCGATGACGAGAACGACGTGGCACTTGTCAAGGTAAGGGCCAGCGAGTTGAAGCCGACTGAGTGGGCTTCGGAAGTGACCTCTGTGGGGCAATGGGCGGTGACGCCGGGCATTGAAGAAACCCCTGAGGCGGTCGGGGTCATCAGCGTGCCGTCACGGAAGATATTGCACAAACGGGCGCTGATTGGTGTGTTGCTGGACTTCGAAACATCCAGCGCCCGGATAAGAGAAGTCATGCCGGGGATGGGCGCAGAAAAAGCGGGTCTGAAGTCGGGCGATGTCATCCTTGCGGTCAACCATACGCCTGTCGGGAGCAGCGAGGAACTGACCAGGACCTTGCGCAATTATCGCGACGGGCAGGCGGTGCAGCTGCACGCGCGGCGCGAGCTACAGGAGATGGACGTTGAGGTCGCTATGAGCCTGCCAAAGCCGGAGCGAATGCCGCGCGGGTTCAACCGCGAGGAGCGGATGAATCGTCTGGGCGCTGAAGTCAGCCAGCGCGCCGAAGGCTTCGACCTTGCGCTCCAGCACGACACGATGCTGCAACCCTGGCAGTGCGGCGGACCGTTGATCAACCTCGAAGGCAAAGCCATCGGCCTGAACATCGCGCGGGCCGGCCGTGTCGCTTCCTACGCCCTGCCTGTCCCACTGGTGAAACAGATCATCGAGGACCTCAGGACCCAGGCAGGTACTGCGGGGAAACACGAAGAAAAGCAGGGACGTTGCAGTGATCATTAACACCCGCGCCGTCGGAGCCGCCAGCTTCTCCCGCAGGGGAGCGCTTACCATGGCGAAATCTCGACATCCGCCGCCGCATTCAATATCTCAAGCCTATGACTCACCAACACGCTCTCACTCCGTGCCTTCTTGCTCTGGCCTGCTCCACCTTTGCCGCCGGCAAGGAGTGGCCGCAATGGCGCGGCCCGAACCGCGACGGCATCTCGACCGAGACGGGTTTGCTCAAAGAATGGCCCAGCAATGGCCCGCCACTGGCTTGGCGCACCCAGGGCTTGGGCCGCGGCATGGCCAGCGTCGCCATCGCCAACGGGCGCATCTTCACCCAAGGCGCCGCCAAAAAGAACGGCCAACGCGGTGTGTTCGTGACCGCGCTCAATCTCGATGACGGCAAGGAAATTTGGTCCACCGCCATCACCACAGGCCGCGAACCGCAGCCGAACGGCACGCCCACGGTGGACGGCCGGCTCCTGTTCGCGGTCGGGAACGATGGCGACGTGGCCTGCCTGGAAGCGGACACAGGCAAACTGGTTTGGAAAAAGAACTTCGGCACTGACTTCGGCGGCAAATGCATGTCCGGTTGGGGCTACAGCGAGTCCCCGCTCGTGGACGGGGACCGCTTCGTCTGTGTGCCCGGCGCCCCCGACGCCGGCATCGTCGCGCTCAACAAGCAAACCGGTGAACTCGTTTGGAAGTCGGCGATTCCCGATCTGGGGCGCAAAGGCCAGGATGGCGCCGGCTACACGGGAGTGGTCATCTCGCAGGGGGCGGGCGTGAAGCAATACGTCACGCTAATGGGCCGCGGCCTTGTCGGCGTGCGCGCCAGCGACGGGAAATTCCTGTGGGGCTACAACAAAATCGCCAACGGTACCGCTGACATCCCCACGCCAATCGTCAAAGACGATTACATCTTCGGTTCCAGCGGCTACGGTGATGGAGGCAGCGCCCTGCTCAAGCTCTCGAAGGCCGGTGATGGCGTGAAGGCCGAGGAGGTTTATTATCTTGCGGCGAACCAACTCCAGAATCACCACGGGGGCATGATTCTGCTCGGCGACCACATTTACATGGGCCACGGCCACAACAACGGTTTTCCGACCTGTGTCGAGTTCCTCACCGGCAAAGTCGTTTGGGGCAAGGAGCGCGGCCCTGGGTCCGGTTCGGCGGCGATTGTGTACGCCGACGGCTATCTCTACTTCCGTTACCAGGACGCCACGATGGCGCTCATCGAAGCGACGACCAAGGGTTACAATCTCAAAGGCTCCTTCCGCCTCGCCAGCAAACTCGCCGAAAGCTGGCCGCACCCGGTCGTCCTTGATGGCAAGCTTTATGTGCGCGACCAGGACGTGCTGCTTTGCTACGACGTGCGGGCGAAGTAACGCTCGCAAAGGACGGAGCGCGACGTTTACGACGCTTCCACGTGGCACGGACGCGGGGATATAGCAGAAACCTACGGGCCTAGAAATTGCGCACCGTAAAGCAGCTTGAAGGGCCTGTAAGCCGGATCCTCATGTGTGTCCGGCTGACGCCGCGTCGTAGCGCAGAGTTTTTACTCTGGCGTATCGCAGAGTTGCACTCTGCAAAGCGTCGGGAAAACACGAACCCATGGGACCACTCCGGCGCGCTGCCGAATGCAATTCGGCGATACAGCAGATTGAAAATCTGCGCTACGCAGCTGGCTGACAAGTCCGCAGAGTGTGATGAAATAAGGACTGCAAGTTTTTGTGGCACGAATCGTTTCTCGACATGACATCGATCAGAGTATCTGCCGAAGGTCATTTGCGGATCGCGCGTCTATGCCACGCTGCTGCGCCTCACAGAGGCGCGCTCCGGAGCGCGGGTCTGCGACGCGCAGCAGATGGAAGGGTGCGTGAAGCCGAAATCACAGCTCGCAATCTCTCCAGCCGCAAGCCTCGACCCGCGGACGCGCAGTGTGCGTGGCACCGGATAATCGCGCCGCTCGTTGCCTGGTTTCTGTTCTCGGGCGTGATCTCGTCCTGGGGCGGCGATCCGGCCAGTGTGCTGACGGATCTTCCGACGTGGCTCAAGCAGTTCGATGCGACCGTCGTCTCGCCCGAGGAGCGTCAGGCCGCAGCGCGAATGATCGAGGAGGATGTGCAGCACCGGTTGCGAGAATCAAACGAACGCAGCAGTGCTGAGTGGAAGAGCATCACGAGCCGCGCCGAGTGGGAACAATTCCGCTCGGCAAAGCTCGCCGCGTTGCGCAACTCGCTCGGTCAGCCTGCGACACCCGCGCCGTTGCATCCGCGTGTGACGGGCGCTTTGAGCGGCCAAGGTTACCGGATCGAAAACGTCGTGTTTCAAAGCCGGCCCGGTCTTTGGATCACAGCCAACCTTTACCGGCCAGACAAACCCCGACCATCGATGCCGGGCATTCTCATCTCGCACGCCCACCACACGCCGAAGGAACACGGCGAACTGCAGGACATGGGCGTCACCTGGGCGCGCGCCGGTTGTTTAGTGCTCCTGATGGACCATCTGGGCCACGGCGAACGGCGCCAACATCCGTTTCGCTCCGCGGCGGATTACGCGCGTCCGTTTCAGGTCACCCGGCAGGATTATTACTTTCGTTACGATGTCGGCATCCAGTTGCATCTCGTGGGCGAGAGTCTCATGGGGTGGCTCGTGTGGGATTTGATGCGGGGCGTTGATTTGCTGCTGGCGCAAGAGAACATCGATCCCAAGCGCATTATCCTGCTGGGCGCGGTGGCTGGGGGCGGAGACCCGGCAGCGGTCGCGGCGGCGCTGGACGAACGCATCACGGCGGCAGTGCCATTCAACTTCGGCGGTCCGCAGCCGGAGACGCGTTATCCGTTGCCCGAAGAGGCCGAGACCTGGTTCAACTACGCGGGCAGCGGGAGCTGGGAATCGACGCGCAACTTGCGCCGTTCGGCAGCGGACGGTTTTCTGCCGTGGGTCATTGTCGGCAGCATCGCTCCGCGGCGCCTGGTGTACGGCCACGAATTCAGTTGGGACCGCGAGCGCGATCCGGTTTGGAAACGGCTCCAAACGATTTACGGGTTTTATCAATCGCCTGATCATCTCGCGTTCACCCATGGCCGGGGCGAACTGCGCGGCCAACCGCCCGAGGCCACTCATTGCACGCACATCGGGCCGGCGCAGCGCCGGCTGATTCATGCCGCGTTCAAAGAATGGTTTGGTATCGACGTGACGAACGAATCGCCCGACCGGCATCCGGCGCAGGCATTGTTGGCCATGACTCCGGATGCTGAGCGCGAATTGCAGCCAAAGAAATTGACGGAGATCCTCAGCGCGCTTGCCACCGAACGAATCGAGCGGGTGCGGCAACAACGGTCTGCATTGCCGCTCGATCAACTTCGCCGTGAGGTGCAGGCCGACTGGTCTCGTCTGCTGGGTGATGTGGCCGCTCCTACTGCTACGCCTGCTCGTAATCTTAATCCTAATCTTAATCTTGCTCGCTCCGGAGAAACGAAGAGTAAGATTACGATTAAGAGTAAGATTAAGAACGACGCGCCAGAGGAGATGCGTCAGTTTTCCATCGAACGCATTGTGCTGACCGTCGAGCCGTCCGTGCTCGTGCCTGTTCTCCTTTTGAAACCGGAGAGCGTCAGTGCAGACGAGCGGGCACGAAAGCCGCCGGTGGTGGTAGTCGTCGCACAGGCTGGCAAGCAGCGACTATTGAATGAGCAATCGAGTGAACTGGCCGCGCTTCTCGAGAGCGGCATGGCTGTCTGCCTGCCGGACCTGCGCGGGACAGGCGAAAGCGCCCCGAGCGCTGGCCGCGGCCGGCGAAGCGAAGCTACGTCGCTGTCCTCGACCGAGTTGATGCTGGGTGGCACGATCCTCGGCGCCCAATTGCGCGATCTCCGCGCCGTCATCGCTTGGCTGCGGACACGGGATGATCTGGACGCGCGACAACTCAGTTTGTGGGGTGATTCAGTGACTCAGCCTAATCCGCCAGAAACCAATTTCCAAATTCCTCGCGATGACGATGACGCGCTCCCAAAACCGCCTGAACCGCCCGGTGGATTGCTCGCTTTGCTCGCTGCCCTTTATGAGGATGATGTCCGAGCTGTTTATGTGCATGGCGGCCTGGCGAGCTTCGAGTCGGTCCTGACGAAACACCTTGTTTTGATCCCGCACGATGCGGTTGTGCCCGGCGCGCTCACGATCGGTGACGTGTCCGACCTGATGGCCGCGCTCGCCCCACGTCGCGTTCGGCTCGAAGGCATGGTCGATGGCTGGAACCGTACGCTTTCCGCACCGGACCTTGCGAGGGCCTTCCAATTGGCGGCCACAAGCTACCGCGCCTCCGGCGCCGCCGCGCAGTTCTCGTTCAGCCCGGAGCGGACTTCTTGTGTTCAGTGGTTCACGGATGGAAATGCAGGCCGTTCGCGCTGAGGCCCGCTGCATTGCGTGCATGACCTCCTTCTGGTCGGACTACGACACCTGCAAGTATTGGCAGTGCTTCCTAATCCAACTCGAGCATAAACCTATCATGTCCAGATACCGCTTTTCTCGACAGGCGTAGTTGGCTAGGCTTTGGCCTCGATGCACGGAGAGGCCATCAAGGTGCTTTCCTATTTGTCATTGGTCATGGCTCAAGCGCTGTGTTTCGCGGCCGTCGCGCAAACGGGTGTTCAGGACATTTTTGGACGTTCATTGAACCAGCGCGGCATCACCCTGGTGGATTGGGACGGTTACCTGGCGAATCCACTCATCAAGTTTTACGTCTTCCCGCCCACCAACGCCGTTCTCCCCGGTTCCGCGACGCTCACCGTCAACGGCGCACGGCTCTACTTTGATATCCCAGGCAACGTGAGCGCCAGCGGTCCCGGCAAAACCATCTCCCTTGCCAGCGCGACAGTGGGCGTGGCGGTGCGGCTTTCCGTTTTTCCCGACCGCGACAGCTTGGATGAGGATTACACGCTAACGATTGTGTTTACCGGAGCGAACAACGCGAAGCAGACCAATGCCGTCCCAATTCACGTCATTGACCAGGACCTGCAACGCACGAACGACTTCATTGTCACCGGTAACTTCGACCGGGACACCAGCAGTTTTTTTTCAAACGCCACCCGCCGCGCGCTGGTCATACAGGCTGCCGATGACTGGTCCTACTTCTTCGCGGGCATGAATCTCGACCCTGTTCCCGCCGGAACGGAGACGACCTACATCTGGTCCAACAATTTCAACGGCGGCTATTACTTCAGCAACACGAACAACTATAGCGGGTACCTGCTCTATGCCTACGGTACGACGAACAGCGCGCACCGGTCGGGTGGCGAAGGGAGTTACAGCGGCGGGGTGCAAAAGAGCGCCGGCTTGCCGCTCGGCATCAAACGTTCGGGCGGGTTCGAGGCGGAGATTTATGGCAACTACAATACGCTGGGCTGGCTGCTGATCACCAACGACAGCGACTGGCTCGTCACCGGGAACCTCGGCCACGAGACCAATGATTTTTTTTCCATTGCACATCACTAAA
>Ga0066710_100002973_pt1 | contig 14123 bp, 11 predicted proteins | sample GraSoiAngelo_159_FD_79666 | JGI IMG/M metagenome (GOLD analysis project Ga0066710, IMG submission 79666) | Grasslands soil microbial communities from the Angelo Coastal Reserve, California, USA - 14_1009_16_40cm | ecosystem: Environmental > Terrestrial > Soil > Grasslands | place: USA...
AACGAACGACTGAACAGGACCGGCACCGATCGGGCGCCTCTGGGCGGAGTCGAGGCCGGTGGCTATCGATTGACCTATACGGACAGGCCTTCGGAAGCTCAGCGGGCCCGCGAACAGATTTTGCGCAATGTGAACGTCGCCTACTCCATCGGTCTGCAGTTGACTGAAGAGGGTTCCGTTGTCGATGTCTTTCCTGAAATGGTCGCTGCAAAAGCCGGAATCGGACCCGGTATGAAGATTGTTGCCGTCAACGGCCGTCAATATTCAGGGGACGTCCTTCGCGGTGCGATCCGGGATGCAAGGAGCGGCGGAGGGCTGGAGTTGCTTGTTCAGAATGGGAAAGCATTCACCACTTACAAGCTGAACTACCGTGACGGCGAGCGGTATCCTATTCTCGAACGAAACGGCCAGTCCGCTCTTCTGGATGAAATCCTGAAGCCGCTCAGTCCAGCGACTCGATAGGAAAGCCGCGATCGCGCCACGCCGCCAGGCCGCCGGCGAGCGGGCGCACACGCAGCACGCCCATCCGGCGAAGGTGTTGCGCCACCCGGGCGCTCGTAGCTTCGTTTGGTCAGGTGCAGTAGAGAATGACCTCTTTGTCGCGGGGAATGTCGCCTTCCTGCTCGAGAAGCTCCGGCAGAGTGTGAAACGCCCCGGGAATCCGGAAGCGATCCAGATTGACGTCGAGCTGGTTCCGGAGATCGAGCACAAAAACGTCGTGTTTCGTGTCCATGATCGCCTTCAGCTCTTCCGGTGTGATGCGTTCCACTGTCAGCGTTTTCAGGAAACGACGCCGCTGAATGTATTTGTATGCGATGTACCCCCCGACGACCATCCCGGCCGTCACCCCGAATGACGTGCCAAGCTTCGATAAGTACAGGATCAGCCGCTCGACCTCATTTCTGAAGATGTAGCCCAGCGTGGCGTACCCTCCGGACCAGAGCACAAGGCCGGCTGTATCGAACGCGAGAAATCTCAAAAAGCGGATCTTGATCATTCCCGCAAGCGGCACCGCCGCAGCATTGAGACCGGGGACAAACTTCGCCAGCGGCAGCGCCCAGATTCCCCGGCGGACGAACGCATCCTCGGTTCGGCGAATGCAGTAGTCCGGCTCGAGCGAGATGCGGCAGAGCACACCCAGCACGGAGCGCCCGTAATGGAATCCCAGGTAATACCAGATCAAATCGGCCGCCAGCGATCCCGTCAAGGCGATCAGAAGAACCCCCGGCAATGAAAAATCTCCGGAGCGTGCGAGCGCGCCCATGCCGATCAGAATCGGCACCGCAGGCAAGGGCAATCCCATCTGTTCGAAAAAAACCGAACCGAGCGTTACCCAGTAACCGTATCGAACCAGGAATGCCAATAGTTCATTCATAAAGGCTTTGAGGCGAGAGGAGATTGTGTCCTTTGTGTAATAAGAGAGTTTTTCGAAGGCTAGCGAAGATCGTCAGGCGAGAGTGTTCCCCTCCTGGAACAGGAGGGGTGGCTGCGCCATTAAGAAAAAGATCCCGTTCCGAAGCGGCGCAGACGGGGTGGTCGCTCACACGAAATGTTTCGCCGAACTGACCACCCCGTCCGCGCCTTTCAAAGGAGGCTTCGCGGCATTTTCTTGATGGCGCGTCCACCCCTCCTGTCCCAGGAGGGGAACACCCCCGCCTGAGCTCATCTCGATAAATCTGGTTGCGGCTATGCGACGTTATGCCTTTGTGGTTCAAAATCTCCTCTCACCCCAAATCATTCTATACTTCTCCCGATTTCATGAACCCGATCCTCATTTACGACGGGCACTGCGGCTTTTGCGCGATCTGGGTGAATTACGGGCGATTGTTGACGGGCGACCGGGTCAATTACGCGCCCTCGCAGGAAGTGGATCACCACTATCCGGAAATTTCTCCGGAAGAGTTCAAACGTTCGGTGTGGTTCATAGAAGCCGATGGGACGCGGGCGAGCGGAGCGGAGGCGGTTTTCAGGCTGATGGCTCATGCACCGGGCGAAGGATGGCGGCTCTGGATGTATCGGCATCTGCCGGGTTTCGCATTCACGAGCGAGGCGGCTTACCGGTTCGTCGCAGGACATCGAAGTTTTTTCTACTGGGTCACGCGGATTTTCTGGGGAGCCGACCTCGAGCCCGCATCGTATCGTATGTCGCGTTGGCTGTTCCTGCGAGGCCTCGCGCTGGTCTACTTCCTGGCATTCCTCATTTTGATTCCGCAGATCAGCGGACTAATCGGTGAAAACGGGATCCTGCCGGCCCACGAGTATCTGCAAACGATCCACTCGGAGTTCGGCGGCCTTTCGTACCGGTTCTTTCCCACTCTCGCCTGGTTGAATTCGAGCGACGCGTTTCTGCTGGCCGTGTGCTGGGCCGGATGTGCACTCTCGGTGGCGCTGCTTCTGGGATTTCTTCCGCTTCCGGCTGCGATCGGCTTATACCTGCTCTATCTTTCGATAGATACCGTCGGCCAGGCTTTTCTCTCGTTCCAGTGGGATGCGCTGTTGCTCGAGACAGGGTTTGCCGCCATCCTCGTGGCAAGGCGGCCGTCCGATATCGGGCGATGGGTCTTGCGATTCCTCGTCTTCCGTCTGATGCTGGAGTCCGGCCTCGTGAAGATTCTCAGCGGTGACGCCGCATGGCGAAGCCTCACCGCATTGAACTTTCACTACGAGACACAGCCGCTGCCGACCCCGCTTGCCTGGTACGCGCATCAACTTCCCCGGACTTTTCAGAAGATGTCCGTCGCCGGAGTATTCTTCGTCGAGCTTGCCGTTCCGTTCCTGTTTTTCCTCCCGCGCCGGTTGAGGATCATCGGCGCGTGGGTCACCATCCTCTTTCAGTTGCTCATCGCGGCAACTGGGAATTACACATTCTTCAACCTGCTGACAATTGTCCTGTGCGTCCCGCTATTCGACGATCGCCATTTGCGGAGATTCTTGCCGGCAGGGCTTGGCCGGTCGGGAGAATTGAAGAATGGCCGGGTGGCTATCGCTCTCGGCGCAGTGCTCATTTTCATCGGACTGCTTCAGCTCTTGACGATGGTCGGCCTGCTGCGCACGGTGCCGGAGCCGGGGGCCTCGGTCGTCGAGCAGGCGGAGATTTTCCACATCGTCAGTCGATATGGGCTGTTCGCCGTGATGACCACCTCGCGGCCGGAAATTGTGATCGAGGGAAGCAACGATGGTCAGGACTGGAAGACTTACGAATTCAAATTCAAGCCGGGGGATGTGACGCAGCCGCCGCGATGGACCGCGCCGTACCAGCCGCGTCTCGATTGGCAAATGTGGTTTGCCGCGCTCTCCAATTACCAGAGCAACCCGTGGTTTTCCCAGCTCATGCTTCGCCTCCTTCAAGGCTCTCCGGAGGTCCTCGGGCTCCTGGCAACGAATCCGTTTCCCGGCAAACCACCCCGCTTCATTCGCGCCGTCGTTTATGACTACCACTTTTCCGACTTCGCCACCCGCCGCTCCACCGGTGCCTGGTGGACCCGCCGCGAACTCGGGGCGTACTTTCCGGCGGTGAGCCTGCGGTAGCGGGAACCAGCCGCGAATTACGCGAATTACGCCAAATGGGCGCGTCAAGAAGCCTTTGATGCGCCCATTTGGCGTAATTCGCGTAATTCGCGGCTGGTTCCGATTCCCCTACTTTTTCAGCAGCGGCTCGAGCGTCTTCATCACCGTACTCGTCACAATACGGTAGCCCTCGCCGTTGGGATGGATAAAGTCCCCGATGGTCAGGTTCGGTTGGCCCGCAACGCCTTCGAGGAAAAAAGGAATGAGCGGAAGGTTGTATTTTTTCGCGAGATCCCGGAACACGTCTTCAAAGGAGGTGACATAGGTGTTTCCGTAATTCCGCGGGAGCGTCATGCCGGCGAGAATAACCGTGGAACCGCCTTGCCGGAATGTGGTGATCATCAGTTCCAGGTTCTCGCGCGTCTGTTTCACCGGCAACCCTCGTAACCCATCGTTTGCACCAAGTTCCAGGATCACGATCGAAGGCTTCGCCTCGAGCGCCTGCTTCATTCGGGCGCGGCCGCCGCTGGTGGTGTCGCCGCTGATTCCCATGTTTCCGACACGATATTTGTAGCCGCGCTCGTCTAACCTGCGTTGGAGCTGTTCGGGGTAGCCCGATCCGCGCGGCACGCCGTAACCCGCGCTCAGGCTGTCGCCAAATGCGAGAATGACGGGACGAGAATCCGCCGCAGGCGGAACTTGTGCAGGAGCGAGCAAAATCATCATTGAAATAAAGAAAGTCGTTTTCATCTAGAATCGAATCATGATTGCTGTCCGAAATTTGGTCAAGACCATCCGAAACGGAGCGCATCAGGTCGAGATCATCCGAAACATAAGCTTTGACGTTCCATCGCGGCAATTCGTTGCCGTGATGGGGCCGTCGGGTAGCGGGAAGAGTACTTTGCTGGGTTTGCTGGCAGGATTGGACTGGCCGACATCGGGCCAGATCGTGCTTGACGGGCAGGACATCACCCATCTTCGCGAAGACGAAATGGCGCAACTCCGGGGGAGGAAACTGGGGTTTGTTTTTCAGTCGTATCACCTGATTCCCACGCTCACGGCGCTGGAAAACGTGATGTTGCCCATGGAGTTCAGCGGCGGCGCCAACGGCGCCATGGCCCGCGCCGACCATCTCCTGGAGAGTGTTGGGCTGATCGAGCGTAGGGATCATTATCCGGCACAGCTTTCGGGCGGCGAGCAGCAGCGCGTCGCGCTGGCGCGCGCATTCATAATGAAGCCGGCCGTGCTGCTTGCGGATGAGCCCACAGGAAACCTGGACAGCGCGAATGGAAGGCATGTGTTGGAACTGTTGATCCGGTTGAACAAAGAGGAGGGAACCACTTTGGTGCTGGTTACCCACGATGAGTTGTTGGCTTCACATGCGGAACGGAAGATTCTTTTGAGAGATGGACGAATTGTGGAGGACGGTTAGAAACGCGAAAGGCTTGAGAGAAACGTGAAAGGTTTGGGAAAACGGATTCCCCTCCTTTCCAAGGGCATCAACATACTTGCCGAATCCAGGGAGGGCGGATCTGCAATCAGCAGTTTGGAATCGCCAATTTGGAATATGTATAGAAAATTTTCTAAAGCAATTTTCAAAAGCAATGATCGCTGAGGCTGTAGAAAATCCGGCTGTATATATTCCAAATCGGCGATTCCAAACTGCTGATTGCAGATCCGTCCTCCCTGGATTCGGTAAATATGTTGATGCCCCCTCACCATCCTTCCCAGTTCCGACCGGGAACTAACATGAAACGTAAACACAATCTCCGCTTTGCTTTCGTAATGGCCTGGCGTGAAACCCGGGCAGCAACCGGTAAATTTGTATTCGTTGTCATCTCCGTGGCCCTGGGAGCGGCGGCCCTGACCGCCGTCACCGGCTTCAACGAATCCGTTCGGTACACGCTCGTGCGTGAGGCCCGGACGCTGATGGCTGCGGACATGGCCCTGAGGATGCCGGTTCAGCCTTCCCCACAAGAGTTGCGTTTCCTGGACGAACTCGCGGCGAAAGGCGTCGAATCCACGCGGGTAACGGAAACCGTCTCCATGGCCTCCGCCTCGGTTGGCGAGCAGCCTCCAATCCTGATTTCCGTAAAGGGCGCCGACTTCACCCGGTATCCGTTTTACGGAAAACTTCAACTCGATCCCGCCGGCACTCGTCTGGATGAGAACTCTGTCGCGGTGTCCGACGATCTGTTGCTGCGCCTCGGTCTCCACATCGGCGACTCGATTATGGTCGGCGAGCGGAAACTCCGGATCGCTGCCCGCATCGCCAGCGAACCGGACCGCATGACCACCGGCTTCACGCTGGGGCCGCGCGTGCTATTCAATCGAGAGGGCCTTTCGAGCACGGGAATCATCGTCCCGAACAGCCGGATCACCGAACGCGTTCTGCTGAAGCTGCCTCCGGATCAGGACCTCAATCAAATCCGCCAATCGATATCGCAAGTATTCGGCCGGCGAGCCCGCGTCACGGATTACACGGAGACCAATCCACAGCTCACGCGCGCACTCGACCGGGCGACAAGATTCCTCGCGCTGGTCAGCCTGATCGCATTGATTGTCGCGGGTCTGGGTGTCGGGGCCACGATGCAGAGCCATCTTCGCCAAAAGATGTCCAACATCGCGTTCATGAAATGCATCGGCGGGCGTTCCGAACACATCGTTCGCATTTATGTGATGCAGGCGCTTCTCATCGGCCTGACGGGAAGCGTGATCGGCGTCATCGTAGGTGCGTTTGCTCAAGCGGCTTTCGCCCGGCTGGTGGCGAGCTATTTCGATATCGCCGTCATCCTGATCTGGCCGCTGATGGCCATGCTGAAGGGCATCGCGGTGGGATTGACGACGGCGATGCTGTTCGCATTTCCATCGCTGCTTTCGATTTCCGAAGTGAAACCGGCGTGGATGCTGCGCAAGGAAGTTTCCGATGAATCCAGGCCGCCGCGCGATCGTCGAAGCATTCTTGCGGGTGCGGCCATCCTCGCGGGGCTCTGGGCTATCGCAATCTGGGTCGGCTCGTCTATTAAATATGCGAGTGTTTTCGCCGGTGTTCTCATCGGCAGTCTGCTCGTCCTTGCCGCTCTGGGGACGCTGCTGCTTCGGATCGTCCGCCGCCTTTCGGAGCGTTCCGTTATTCGACGGTCGGCGGCTTTGCGGCACGGCATTTCGAATCTCTACCGGCCGGGTGCCCACGCCACTGCGATTCTCGCGAGCCTCGGCATCGGTGTGATGTTCACCCTGACCGTGTATTTTCTGCAGCACTCGTTACTTGAAGAAATCCGGCTGACCGCGCCACCTGATGCGCCGAATCTCTTTGTGATCAACATCACGGATCGCGAGCGCGACGGGATTCTTAGCCTGCTCGCGAACGAACCTGGAATTATCGATCGCCAGCCGCTGTCGCCATCCGTTGCGGCTCAGCTCGTGTCTATTGACGGAACGCCGCTCGAGCAGATTCCACTCGAGGAAGGGGCCCGGCGGTTTCTGAATACGCAGTTTGTGCTTACCTGGGCTCGCGATATTCCGCCGGCGACGGAAATTCTCGAGGGCTCATGGTGGGGGCCGCAACCGCCGGAACCGATGGTGTCGGTGCAGGAATTTGCAGCGCAGGCACTCGGCTTGAAAGTGGGAAGCGTTCTCGAGTGGAGCCCGCTCGGCGGAACCATTCGAGCCCGCGTGGCGAACATTCGCCGCACCGACGCCGTTCGAATCGGCGCGAATAACCAGTTCATTCTGTCGCCCGGTACACTGGATCCTTTTGCCGTCGTCTATTACGGTGCGATGCGGGTGAAGCCCGAGGCAGTCGCGCAAATTCAGACCAGGATCTTCAGCCAGTTTCCAACTGTCATGGTGGTCAACGCGGCGGATGTCCTGGAAATCGTGCAGCAAGTCATGGATCGGGTCAGCCTGGCCGTCCGTTTTGTTGCGGGCTTCGCCATTTTCGGCGGCCTTGTTGTGCTCGCGTCCAGCATCGCAGGCACCCGTTACCGGCGCATGCGCGAAGTCGCAATTCTCAAAACGGTTGGGGCAACGCGAGGAACACTGGTTCGAATGTTCTGCGCGGAGTTTGCCGTCATCGGTTCCGCCGCCGGTCTCATTGGCGGCGGGCTTGGCGCGATTCTTTCGGCAATTCTGATCGGCGAACTTCTGGAGACAACATACAAGTTCGACCTGACTCCAGTTCTGGCGGCGACAGTAATAACGGCGGTCCTGACAGTCCTCGCCGGCTGGCTCGCCAGCTACGGCATTCTGGATCGTAAGCCGCTGGACATTCTGCGCCAGATCGAGTCATAGTTTTCGAAACCACATGAGGTGACTTATGAAAGCGCGTCTGTGCCTGGCATTGGCCGGGTTACTTCTTCTTACAACCGCGGGAGCCACGTTCAGCGTGGCCGACGAGGGGATGTGGACATTCGACAATCCGCCCTTGAAGCAGTTGCAGGAAAAATACGGCTTCACGCCCACTAAGGCGTGGTTGGATCACGTTCGCCTGTCGAGCGTTCGCTTCAACGATGGCGGATCCGGTTCGTTTGTGAGCCCCAATGGGCTGACGATCACGAATCACCACGTGGCATTCGGCCAGCTTCAGAAGCTCTCGACGGCCGGCAAAGACTACGTCAAAGACGGCTTCCATGCGAAGACGCAGGCTGAAGAGCTGAAGTGTCCGGACCTCGAATTGAACGTGCTCCTGTCGATGGAGAATGTCACTTCTCAGGTGCAGGGCACAGTCAAGCCCGGCATGACCGAAAAGCAGGCGCTCGATGCGCGAAACGCGGAAAAAGCGAAGATCCAGAAGGAGAGTCTGGACAAAACCGGCCTTCGGTCGGATGTCGTCACGCTTTACGCCGGCGGAGAGTACTGGCTCTATCGCTACAAGAAATACACCGACGTGCGGCTCGTATTCGCGCCGGAACAACAAACAGCGTTCTTCGGCGGCGATCCCGATAACTTTACTTTCCCTCGATACGACCTGGATTTCGCTCTCCTCCGCGTGTACGAGAACGGCCGGCCGGGTGTAACGAAAGACTATCTGAAGTGGAACACGAAGGGCGCGCCGGATGGAGAACTGGTTTTCGTGTCGGGTAATCCTGGCGGGACCGATCGCGGCCAAACAGTGGCTCAGCTCGAAGCCGCCCGCGACGCTATTTATCCGGAGCGTCTGGCCCGGTTCAAACGCGAACTGCAGGCGCTGCGAACATACGCTGCGAAGGGTTCTGAGCAGGCACGCCAGTCCGCCGACGAGATTTTCGGTTTGGAGAACACCGTCAAGGCATACACGGGCGAATACAACGGGCTTCTGGACCCGAAGCTGTTCGAGAAGAAAAAGAAAGCGGAGTCCGATTTGCGCGCGAAAGTTCAGGGCGATCCGGAGTGGCGCCGGGAGTACGGCAGTGCCTGGGATGCCATTGCTGCAGCGACGAAAAAAGAAGGAGAGGTGACGAAGCTTCAGCAGAATCGATCGATCAGCACGGCGTCCGGGATGGCCCGGTTCGCACGGCAAATCGTGGTGTACGCCGCCGAGGTCAAGAAGCCCGATGCCCAGCGTCTAGACGGATACCATGATTCCCAGCTCGATGAGTTGAAGTTTTATCTGCTGTCGCCGGCCCCGGTGTATCCGGAGTATGAAGAGGCCCTGCTGGCGTGGTCGCTGCAGGAATCCCTGGACCAGCTTGGGCCGAACGACCCGTTCATCAAGGCTGTTCTCGATGGCAGGAAACCTGCGGACGTCGCCGCGCAGGTCATTCGTGGATCGAAGATGGCGGATCCAGCGTTCCGCAAATCTCTTGTCGAGGGCGGCGAGGCCGGCGTCGCGGCTTCAACAGATCCCTTGATCGCGCTCGCGCGAAAAGTGGATCCCTTCTTCCGGGAAACCCGGAAAATGTACGAGGAGTCTGTGGAATCGGTATTTGAATCCGCCGGTGAAAAAATCGCGAAGGCGCGGTTCGCCATCTATGGCAAATCCATTTATCCCGACGCCACCTTCACTCTTCGGCTGACCTATGGAAAGGTTCAGGGATATCCGATGAACGGAACCAAGGCTCCTTCGAAGACCACGTTCTATGGGCTGTACGATCGCGCCGCGAGCTTCGACTACAAGGCGCCGTTCAATCTCACGCAGCGCTTTATGCAGCGCAAGGACAGGATCGATCTCTCGACGCCGCTCGATTTCGTTGCGTCGCTCGATATCATCGGCGGCAACTCGGGCTCTCCGGTCATCAATCGCAACGGGGATTTTGTGGGCATCATCTTCGATGGCAACATCGAAAGCCTCACCGGCAACTTCGATTACATCGAAGATACGAATCGTGCGGTCGCGGTCCACAGCGCCGCGATCATCGAAGCCTTGCGAAAGGTTTATGACGCAGGGTCAGTTGCCAATGAACTGGAGGGCAAATAGCCGCGAATTGAAAGGGAAGGAAGCCAAGAAGCCAGAACAGCGACGGATCCCATTCTGGCTTCTGGCTTCTTGGCTTCTGGCTTCCTTCCCTTTCAATTCGCGGCTACAGCGCGTTGAACGACTTCGGGTAGCGTGACTCAAACTGCACGGGCTTTCCGGTGACCGGGTGCCGGAAAGCCAGATGCACGGCATGAAGCGCGAGCCGCCGGATCGGGTTGGAGCGGCCGCCATAGGCCTTGTCGCCCACGACCGGATGGCCGCGTTCCGCCAGATGAACGCGGATCTGATGCTTGCGTCCCGTCTCCAGTCGTACCTCCACGATCGTCGTTTTAGGATTCCGCTTCACCACTCGTACGTGCGTTACCGCAAGTTTCCCCTGACCGCGCTTTCGCGTCGAATACACACGGAATGCGGCGTTCTCCGCAAGGTACGACCGGACGGTGAAGTCATCCGGCGTTACCTTTCCCTCCACAACGGCAACATACCGGCGTCCTGCGCTGTGATCCTTGAACTGATCCTGCAGCCGCTCCTTCGCTTCGACGGTCTTCGCGAATACCAGCAGCCCCGACGCCTCCCGATCCAGCCGATGCACGATGAAGATCTTCTCGGCATTCTTTTTATTATTCGCGTACGCGCGCAAGGCCGCATATGCAGTGTGAGATCGCTCAGTTTCGGTCGCCATTGTCAGCAATCCGGCTGGTTTATCCACTACGATGACGCTTTCGTCTTCGAAAATAAGCTCGAGACGGTCGTTCTGCTTCACAAACGCACTGGAATCCATCCAGAACCGATACAGTTATCAGTTAAAACGATTGGTATCGCTCCAAAAACGATAAAGCAGACTGTTAAACCGATACATCGGGAAGTAAAATCGATCGAGTGACGTGTTAAATCCACACGATTTCGTGACAAACACATTGGATCTGAAGTAAAAAGCTATACAAACTTTCTTACGGAACGGTTTTTACAAACGATGCATCGCCTTCAGGCTCATCGCTATAACATGCTGTTCACTGTCCATAACTTTTGTGCCGCGTACCCCGAACTCATTTCCGATAAGACAGCGGCGCCGCAAATTCTTGCCAGAATTGGAGATGTGCTGAAAGAGCTGCGCAGTGTCGCGCCACTTCAAATCACGCATTTCAACGCGTCGCAAAGTATCACGAGCGAAAAAACAAAGTTAACGGCCGAATTGCGCTGGCATCTTGGAACCATTATTCAGACGGCGCGCCTGATTGCTCGAACCATTCCGCGATTCGATGAACAATTTCCCCCTGTGCGCGGACGCAGCGATGCAGCATTGCTGTATTCGGCCCGGCTTTTCATCGAACGGGCCTTTCCATACTGGGATGAGTTCGTCCGATACGCGATGCCGCCCGACCTCATCGAGACGCTGAAGGAGCATATCCAAAATATCGAGCAGTTGACGCTTGAACGCTCGGACGCCCGCACGGCACTTAAGGATGCCACAGCCGCAATCGATGCCGCGCTGACGGAGGGAATGAACGCCGCTACGGAACTCGACGTCATTCTTACGAACACGCTGCACGCAAACACACCCCTACTCGCACTCTGGAAGAGAGCGCGTCATGTCAAGAGAATCCCGCGAAAGAAAGCGGCGTCCGCGAAGGCCGGTTCGGAAAGCTCAGAAGGATAGAGCGGATACCGATTTTCCCTTTTGTCACGTCTAAGCTCGGCATAACCCAGAGAGTTGCAGACACTCTCTCCTGCCAGGAGGTCGGAAATGAGAGCCACAGTAGTGGTGTTTCTGTTGTCGGCGGTCATCGGGGCATTCACGCTCGTTCGGGCACAACAAAGCAGTCCGGAGAAGCAAGCGGGAACTCTACGGGCTGATGTGAATCTCGTCTCCGTATATTTCAGTGTCAGAGACGGTAAAGGGCGGCTGGTGACGGATCTGGGAAAAGACGCTTTCAAGGTCTTCGAAGATGGCCGCGAGCAAAGCATCAGCTTCTTCGCCCACCACAGTGACGTTCCGTTGAATGTGGGAGTGCTACTGGATACGAGTACCAGCCTGTCGCGCACGCTGGGGCTCGAGGCGGAAGCGGCGGGCCGCTTTTTCGACAGCGTCATGCGGGAGAACGATCTCGGTTTTCTGGTGAGCTATGCCTCCCGAATCGAAACCTTGCAGGTACCCACCGAGGATTCCCATCTGCTGAACCAGAAAGCTCAAACGATCCGGCGGAACGCCAAGCCGGATGACCTTGTTCTGCCTCCTCCTCGTCGCCAGGGCCGCATTCAAACATTTCCGTTTCCAGTTCCAGTACCACCGCAAACGGGGCCGCAACCGCAGGACGTCCGCGTCGCGCGACTCTACGATGCGGTCGGGTCATCGGTCGACCGGTTCCTGAGCAATGAAGTGGGGCGCAAGGCACTGGTGATCGTGGCGCTGGCGGATGACGCGCGAAGCAATTCCTCGCTCAGAGACGCGCTCCGCACACTCAAGCAAAACGACGTCATTGCTTACGTGATGGAGGTGGAGCATGCCCCCGCGGCCCGCGGCCGCGACGATTGCGACATTCTTCACATCTTTAACCGCGACGGTGGAAACCGCCTGGACAGACTTGCCGAGGAAACCGGCGGCCGCGTGATCAAAGTGAAAGGCTTCGACAAGATGCAGGAGGCCTTTGATCAGATTGCGGAAGAACTTCATCAGCAGTACAGCCTGGGCTACCGGCCGGCCAATCAAAAATGGGACGGCGGTTTTCGCAAGCTGGAAATCAAGGCAGGCCGGGATTACCGGGTGAGCGCGCGCGACGGCTACTACGCCACCCCGAGATAGTCCGTCACAGCGCGAGGCCCGCGACAACCTCAGCTCCCAGCTTTTCGAAAACCGCGGGAGAGGTTTTGATTTTCAGGCTGCGGCCGCCGCCACCCAGGATGATCCAGTCGAGGCCGGGGATTCGATCGTCGATGTAGAGGGGAACGCCGGGCGGCAGGGAGAACGGTGTGACTCCGCCCACTTGCATTCCGGTAAGGGTCATCATCTCTTCAGCCGACGCAAACGACGCTTTGGAAACGCCCATCAGCTTCGTGACGCGTTTGTTCACGTCAAGGCGGGTGTGGGCGAGCACCACGCATGCCACGAATTGCTTAGGTTCCTTCTTGGAAGCGACGATGATCGTATTGCAGGACCGCTCGGCCGGATAGCCGTACTTCTCGCAAAACGCGACCGTGTCCGCAAATGCCGGGTCGATCGCGATCGCCTCCCAGGGCACGCCCAGACTCTTCAACGCCTCTACGACCGATTCTTCAGGCGTCGGCATGGAGCAACCGCCGGCCTCCTGCGTAGATGAACCAGACGATTTCCATGACGACGAACCCAAACAGCGGTTCCCACGTCAACCCGCCCACAAGATGGCCTATCGTGTGAACCATGATCGAAGTGCCAAATGAGTACTCCTGCGCATGGAAAATCGTTTGGCGGCCGCTGGCCCACGTATATCCGAGCGCCAGAACTTCGATGGTCATGTAAGGAAGAATCAGAAGGTACGCAGCTTTGAGCCTTTCCTTGTGCGTCTTGGACACGACCGCAAAGTAGAGAGTCGCTACGATCATGATCGCCGTCATGCTGAAGTATTTGACCGTGCTGTCAGGCACGCCCGCTATCGTGAGAGCAAAGCGGATCACGCCCATCACAGCGATCGCCGCGATCGAAATTTTCATGGATGTCTTCATGGGACGGCTATTCTACAACTTCGGATGACAGAGGGAAAATCAGCCGCGAATTACGCGAATCACGCCAAATGGGCGCATCAAAGGCTTTTTGACGCGCCCATTTGGCGTGATTCGCGTAATTCGCGGCTGATTTTTCTCACTTCGCAATCGCGATCAACGACAGCCCGATCCCACACACGGCCCCGGCGGCCCACGCCCAGGTGCTCAAAAAATGGTTCTCAATGAGGATTCCGGTAAAAACAGGCGCCACAATCTGCGAGATCGACATCAGCGATTGCATCAGTCCAATCACCATGCCCTGCCGATGCCGGGCGACCCTGTTTGTAATGAGGCTCGTGAGGCTCGGGCGAAGTATCGCGTTTCCGAAGGTGAGCAGAGCGATGGCCAGCAGCAGGTAGGGAATATAGTAGACGGAGCCCATCACGAGGAATCCGCCGGCCATCGTCGCAAATCCCATCTGAACAAGCCGGCTTTCGCCGAATGTTTTGATCAGCGGTCCAATCCCGCCACCTTGAATCAGGAT
>Ga0066710_100002974_pt1 | contig 14121 bp, 8 predicted proteins | sample GraSoiAngelo_159_FD_79666 | JGI IMG/M metagenome (GOLD analysis project Ga0066710, IMG submission 79666) | Grasslands soil microbial communities from the Angelo Coastal Reserve, California, USA - 14_1009_16_40cm | ecosystem: Environmental > Terrestrial > Soil > Grasslands | place: USA...
GTACATCGCCCCGCCCAACAAGCACCTGCTCGTGAACCCCGACGGCTCGCTCTCGCTGACGCAATCCGAGCTCGTCCACTTCGTCCGGCCTTCCGCCGATCTCCTGTTCGAGTCGGTCGCCGGCAGCTTCAAGAAGCGGGCGATCGCCGTGGTCCTCACGGGGACCGGGAGCGACGGCTCCATGGGCGTGCAGGCCATCAAGAAGATGGGCGGTACGGTGCTCGCGCAGGACGAGTCGTCGTCCGAGTTCTACGGGATGCCGCACGCGGCCATCCAGACGGGCTGCGTCGATTTCGTCCTTTCGCTCAGTGAGATTCCCACCGCGCTGATCACGCTGGTGAAGACCGGAGAGGTCGATGAGCTCGGATGACGAGCGGCTCGAGGCGCTGCTCGACTACCTGAAGGGCACCCGTGGCTTCGACTTCACCGCCTACAAGCGGTCGAGCCTCGTACGCCGTATCGAGAAGCGCCAGCAGGCGGTCAGTCACGAATCATACGAGGCGTATCAAGCCTACCTCGCGGCGCATCCCGAGGAGTTCGGCCTGCTGTTCAACACGATTCTCATCAACGTCACGAGCTTCTTTCGGGATCCGGAAGTGTGGGGACACATGAAGTCTCAGATCGTCCCGCACATGCTGGCCGGCAGCCGACCCGACGGCGCCATCCGAGTCTGGAGCGCCGGCTGCGCGTCGGGCGAAGAGGCCTACACGCTCGCCATGATCCTGGCCGAGGAGCTCGGCGTCGAGGCGTTCCGGCGGCGGGTGAAGATCTATGCCTCCGACGTCGACGAGGACGCGCTGATGCAGGCGCGCCACGCCATCTATACCGCGTCACAGGTGGAGGACGTCCCGCCGGAGCTCCTCTCAAAATACTTCGAGCGGGTCGACGACCGGTATCTCTTCCACAAGGACGTCCGCCGATCGGTCATCTTCGGACGCCACGATCTCGTCCAGGACGCGCCGATCTCGCGCGTCAATCTTCTCGTGTGTCGCAACACGCTCATGTATTTCACCCGCGAGACCCAGGCCAGGGTGCTGAATCGCTTCCACTTCGCCCTGCGAAACGGCGGATTTCTGCTCATGGGCCGGGCCGAGCTGCTCCTCACGCACGGCGAGCTGTTCACGCCGGTCGAGCTGAAGGCGCGGGTCTTCACCAAGACCGTGGCTCAGACCGTCCAGGACACCATGCCGCCGGCCGAGCGCGAGGAGGAGAAGGCCACGATGTCGAATGACGACCGCCTTCAGGTGCTGTCGCTCGAGAGCGATCCGGTCGCGCGCGTCGTGGTCCGCCCAGACGGCACCGTGAGCTCCGCGAACAGTCGCGCCCGGGCGCTGTTCCGTCTGACGCACCAGGACGTCGGCAAGCGGCTTCAAGATCTCGAGATGTCGTACCGCCCCATCGAGCTGCGCTCGATGATCCAGGACGCGATGAGTCAGCATCGCGCGGTGGCGCGCAAGGAGATCCCCTGGCCGACCGATGTCGGCGAGTCCCGCTACCTGGATCTCGAGGTCCTGCCTCTGGTCGATGCGTTCGGAGAGACGCTCGGCGTGCAGCTGAGCTTCAGCGACGTCAGCCGGTATCGGCGCCTCCAGGAGGAGCTCGAACGCTCCAAGAACGAGCTGGAGACGGCGTACGAGGAGCTCCAGTCGTCGAACGAGGAGCTGGAGACCACCAACGAGGAGCTCCAGTTGACCAACGAAGAGCTGGAGACGACCAACGAGGAGCTCCAGTCGACCAACGAGGAGCTCGAGACGATGAACGAGGAGCTCCAGTCGACCAACGAAGAGCTCGAGACCACCAACACCGAGCTCCGCATGCGGAGCGACGAGCTCAATACCGCGAACGCCTTTCTCGCCTCGATCTTGACAGGGCTCGAGGTCGCCGTCATCGTCGTGGACCCCAAGCTTCAGGTCCTCGCGTGGAATCATCGCGCCGAGGACCTGTGGGGCTTGCGCGCCGACGAAGTGCAGGGCCGCCACCTGATGAACCTCGACATCGGGCTCCCGGTGGAGCCGCTCCGCCAACCCATCCGCGCGGTGCTGGCCGGCGAGGCGCAACGGGCCGAGCTCACGGTCGAGTGTCGGAACCGTCGCGGCAAATCGATTCGCTGCCCCGTCCACTGCACCCCGCTCTCGGGGGCGAACGGCGAAACGCTCGGTGTTATCCTTTTGATGGAAGAGGTCCCGGTGCCGAGTCCCTGAACCAGCATCGGGAGTTGACGCATGACGTCGCCACGCTCCGAGCACGCCGAGGCGCTTCGTTCGAGCGTCGAGCGACTGTGCCAGCTCGCCGCAGCAGAAGACCTGGAAAAGCTGGGCGTCGAGCGCCGGAAGCTCGAGCAGGCCCTCGCGAGCCTCACCGTGGAGGCCGACGGCCTCAGGGCCGAGCGCGACGCCGCCCGGGGCGAGACGCGCCGTATCGAGCTGCAGCTTACCGCGGCGCGTCAGATTCTCGACGACGGCCCGGACGGATTCATCGTGACCGACCGGGCCGGGGTCATCCTGCAGGCCAATCGCGCCGCGACCCACCTGCTCGGAGTCTCGAGCCGCTTTCTCGTCCGCAAGCCGCTCTCGTTGTTCATCGACGAGGCCGATCTCCGGATGTTCCGCTGGCGCGTGAACAACGCGCACGTCTGGAGCCACGGTGAATGGCCCGTGCGCATACGACCGCGCAACGGCGCTCCGTTCATCGCCGGACTCACCGTGTCGGCCTTCACGGGCGGCGACGGCAAGACGTCGGACCTGCGCTGGTTCCTGCGGGACATCGGGATGCGCCAGCGTGCCGAGGAGCTGGCGGCGGCTCAGGAGTTCACCAATCAAATGCTGAAGAGCGAGCAGGCCGCGCGGACCGCCGCCGAAGCCGCGCGGCGCGCCTCGGACCTCCAGGTCGACGTCGGCGGCCTCCTGGCGGCGTCGCTCGACTGCTCGTCCACGCTGTCGCGGATCCCGCCGCTGATCGTGCCGGCGACGGCCGACGTCTTTTTCGTCGATTTACTCGTCGAGGGGTCGCTCGTCCAGACGGCGATGGCCTGCGCCGATGCGGTCGGCGCCGAGCGCCTTCAGACACGAGAACCTCCGGATCCAGCGAGCGATCACCCGATCGCGCAGGTGATCCGAACCGGCGACGCGCTGCTCGTGCCGGAAGTCTCGGAGTCGTGGGTGGAGCAGTGGGCGGATTCGCTCGAGGCTCGCGCGGTCTGGGGACAGATCGGGCTGGCTTCGGTCGTGGTCGTCCCGATCCGGTCCCACCGGCAGACGCACGGCGCGTTGACCTTCGGCATGGGCTCGTCCGGGCGTCGCTACGGCGAAGCCGACCTGCGTCCGCTCAAGGACATCGGCCTCCGCATCGCATTCGCGCTCGACACCGCGCGACTCTTCCAGGCGCTCGAGGCCGAGCAACGTCATCGCGACGAGTTTCTCGCCATGCTCGCCCACGAGCTCCGCAATCCGCTCGGCGCGGTCACGAACGGGCTGGAGGCGCTGGAGCGCGCGAGCGCTTCGGATCGCGCTCAGCTGCTTCGGATCCTGAGCCGGCAGTCGAGGCATCTGGCCCGGCTGCTCAACGACCTGCTGGACGTGTCGGGTGTTCGCTTCGGACGGTTGACGCTTCAACAGAAGCGCCTCGACCTGCGCGACGTGGCCCGGCAGTCGCTCGAAGTGCTGCGGACGGCCGGCAAGAACCAGGGGCCGCCCATCGCGTTGCTCACCGATCCCCAGCCGGTCACCGTGGTGGGCGACGCGGACCGGCTGATGCAGGCGATCGCCAATCTCCTGGACAACGCGGTCAAGTACACGCCGAGCGATGGGTCGATCGAGCTCTCGGTGGGGGCCGAAGGCGGCGACGCCGTGGTGCGTGTGCGTGATTCGGGCGTGGGAATCACGCACGAGTTCCTCCCGCGGATCTTCGACGTGTTCTCACGGGGGCGCGCGCTGCCCGAGCAGTCTCGACCTGGTCTCGGGCTCGGACTCTCGGTGGTCCGGGAGCTCGTCGTGAAACACGGCGGCAGCGTGGAGGCGAGGAGCGCCGGCCCGGGGCGGGGCAGCGAGTTCGTGATTCGTCTCCCGCTCCATCAGGAGCAGGAGCTCGTGCCTTCCACGTCGGCCGGGCTGCCCCCCATCGCGGAGCGGTCGATCCTGATCGTCGAGGACAATGCGGACGCTGCCGAGGTGCTTCGCATGGCTCTCGAGCTGAACGGTCATCACGTGAGAACGGCGAGCAACGGCCGGCAGGGGATCGAGCAGGCGCTGGCGGAACCGCCCGACGTTGCGCTCGTCGACATCGGACTTCCCGATATCGACGGCTACGAGGTGGGCCGAATGGTTCGCGATCAGCCCGGCGGCGGCGGCGTGTACCTGGTCGCGCTCACCGGACACAGTGCGTCGGCGGACCGCGACCGCGCGCTGCGCTCGGGATTCGACTCCTACCTGGTCAAACCGGTCGGCCCCGACGCCCTTCGTGAGGTCATCGCGCAGGCTCCGAGCCACCAGCGGTAGGTGCTTCGGTCGCTCGTTGCCATCGCGATACGGGGCCGAATCGTCACCCCGTCGTAACGAATCGGCAACGAAGCTCGGCTAGCGCCCGCGGGCGGGAGGGATCAGCATGACCTGGAGGAGGGCACCCATGAATCGTCGGAGATTCCTCAGGCAGTCTGCTCTCACCGTCGGCGGTCTCGCGACGACCTCGTTCGTCGGGCGCCCGGCGTGGGCCCAGGGGACGGCCCCGGCGGTCGTCACCTCCGAACGGATGCGCCCGGCGATTCCGTACGGCGTCCAGAGCGGTGACGTCACGAGCGACCGGGCGATCGTGTGGAGCCGAACCGACCGGCCGGCGCGCCTGCTCGTCGAGTGGGCGACCCGCGACTCGTTCCGCGACGCGACGCGCGTCGCCGGACCCGCCGCGCTCGCCGAAAGCGATTTCACCGCGCGCGTCGATCTCACGGGGCTGCCCGCGGGACAGCAGATCTTCTATCGCGTGCTGTTCGAGGATCTCGCGAGCCCGAAGGTGTTGAGCGTGCCGGTGACCGGCCGGTTCCGGACGCCGGCGCAGAGCCGCCGTACGGTCAGCTTCGCGTTCTCGGGCGACGAGGCGGGGCAGGGGTGGGGCATCAACGCCGCCTGGGGCGGCATGAAGATGTACGAGGTGATGCGGAACACCACCCCCGACTTCTTCATCCACTCCGGCGACCAGATCTACGCCGACGGGCCGATCAACGCCGAGGTCACGCTCGACGACGGCACGGTCTGGCGCAACGTGACGTCGAGGGCCAAGGCCAAGGTCGCCGAGTCGCTCGAGGAGTTCCGCGGCAACTTCGCCTACAACCTGCTGGACGACAACAAGCGCCGCTTCTGCGCCGAGGTGCCGGTGCTGGTCCAGTGGGACGACCACGAGACCCGCAACAACTGGTACCCGGGCCAGACGCTCGGCGACGAGCGTTACCGCGTGCGCAGCGCCTCGCTGCTCGCCGCGTTCGCCAAGCGAGCCATGCTCGAGTACAACCCGTTTCGCTTCGACCCGATCGATCCGGAACGCATCTACCGGTCGTTCTACCACGGTCCGTCGCTCGAGGTCTTCATGATCGACGAGCGGAGCTATCGCGGGCCGAACACGCCGAACCGCCAGACGATCCTCGGCGACGACTCCGCGTTCCTGGGCGCGGCCCAGCTGCGCTGGCTCAAGCAGGCCCTGCTCGCGTCGCGCGCCACCTGGAAGGTGATCGCGAGCGACATGCCGATCAGCATCGTCGTCCCCGACCTGAACCCCGACGTGCCCAAGGGCACCTACGAGGCGTGGGCGAACGGCGATCACGGGGTCCCGCTCGGGCGCGAGCTCGAGCTCGCTGGCCTCTTCGGCTTCATCAAGCAGAACCGGATCAAGAACGTCGTGTGGGTCACCGCCGACGTCCACTACGCGTCGGCGACCTACTACGACCCGGGACGGGCGCAGTTCACCGACTTCACCCCGTTCTGGGAGTTCGTCGCGGGCCCCATCAACGCGGGGACCTTCGGCCCGGGCGAGATCGACCGGACGTTCGGCCCGGAGGTGAAGTACGCCTCGGCGCCGCCCGGGATGAAGCAGAACCGCCCGCCAACTGATGGCATGCAATACTTCGGGCTGGCGAAGATCGACGGCGCCACCGAGGCGCTGACGGTCTCCCTCAACGACCTGACCGGCAAGACGCTGTACAAGGTCGACATCAACCCGGCGTAGCGGGCGTCCACCACTCGCCACGTGCTCAGCGGACGCGGGAAGCTCCAGAAGCGGTTCGATCAGGACCTGGCGCGACTGCGCCGAGACTTCATGGGCGCCTAGCCCGTCCGAGCCGAAGTCTCGCGTCGCGCCGAGTGTGTCAGAATCACCCGGGACGGGAGGTGTCCGCCTTGACGTCGAACTACGACTACGACCTCGTTTCGATCGGCAGCGGCCCGGCCGGGCAGCGCGCGGCCGTCCAGGCGGCCAAGCTCGGCCGCCGCGCCGCCGTGATCGAAAAGCGGCGCTGTGTCGGCGGCGTGTGCACCGATACCGGCACCATCCCGAGCAAGACGATCCGCGAAGCGATCCTCGCGTACGCCGGCGGCAGCGCCCGCAGTGACCGGTTGCCCTGGGCGCGGCCGGCGAGTCGGCCTTCCGCCGAGCAGCTCCTCGCGGGCGTCGAGGCGATCGTGAGCCGCGAGATCGAGGTGATCGAGCAGCAGCTGCGTCGCAACGACGTCACGCTCATCCAGGGCGAGGCGTCCTTTCTCGATCCGAACACGCTGGCCGTCCGCACCGAGACCGGCGCGACCCGGGTGCGGGCGGGCCACGTCGTCATCGCGGTCGGCACGCGCCCGGCGCCGACACCCGGCGTGGAGCCGGACGGCCAGATCGTGCTCAACTCGGATCAGATCGTGAGCCTGAAAACCCTGCCCCGGACCCTGGCCGTGGTCGGCGCCGGCGTCATCGGCGTCGAGTACGCGTCGATGTTCGCGGCCGTCGGGGTGCAGGTGACCCTGGTCGAGCGCCGCGATCGGCCGCTCGAGTTCCTCGACCGCGAGATCGTCGACGAGCTCATGCACCAGCTCCGCCAGCGCAACGTCACGTTCCGGCTCGGCGAAGCCGTGGAGTCGTTGGCCATCACCGAGAACGCGCCATTGCGCGCGGTGCTCAACCTCGAGTCCGGCAAGCGGCTCGTGGCCGACGCGGTGCTGTTCTCGGCCGGCCGGCTGGCGGCCACCGAGAGCCTCAATCTCGCGGCCGCGGGCCTGTCGGCCGATGACCGCGGCCGGCTCAAGGTCGATGACGCGTTTCGGACCTCGGTGCCGCACATCTTCGCCGCCGGCGACGTCATCGGCTATCCGAGTCTCGCGGCGACGTCCTCGGAGCAGGGCCGTCTGGCCGCGTGCCAGGCCTTCGGCATCGAGGCGCGACCGATGGCCCGCCACTTTCCCATCGGGATCTACGCGATCCCCGAGATCTCGATGGTGGGGCCGCCCGAGCACGAGCTGACCGCCGCGCGCGTGCCGTACGAGACCGGCGTCGCGCGCTATCGCGAGATCGCGCGAGGCCAGATCCTGGGCGACGGGAGCGGGTTCTTCAAGATGCTCTTCCATCGCAAGGATCGGCGGCTGCTGGCCGTGCACTGCCTGGGCACGGGCGCGACCGAGCTCGTCCACGTCGGTCAGGCCGTCCTCGGTCTCGGCGGCGGTCTCGACTACTTTCTCGAGACGGTCTTCAACTATCCGACGCTCGCCGAGTGCTACAAGGTGGCCGCGCTCGACGCCTCGAACAAGCTGCGCGGCTGAAGCCCTGCGCTCCGAGCTCTTCGGTCGGGTGACGGTCGTCGAGGTCACTGGAGGCGTCGATTTCGCCGGGCTCGTCGGCGTCATCGACCGCCTCCTGACCGCCTGAGACCGGTCGAGCCCGCCAGGGCCGTGTCACCCAAGATTTACCCGTCCGTCATCGTCCCGTAACCCTCGCCACCGACACTCCTGTTCGAGCGATGGGCACCCCACAGGAGGCCAACATGATGACCACGGATCGGCGCCGGGTCCTGCCGGGAGCCGGTCGGCCGGGTCGCCAGCGTCTCGGGCGGGTGCTCCTCGTCGAGGACGAGCAGGACGTCGCCGAGCTGATCCGCTACAACCTCACGAAAGAGGGCTACGACGTGGTCCTGAGCGCCAACGGAAACGAGGCGCTCCGGCTCGCGCGCGAGCACCGCCCGGACGTGCTCCTGCTCGACATCATGGTTCCTCAGCTGAACGGCTGGGAAGTGTGCCGGCGGCTGAAGAAGGATCCCGACCTGTCTCAGATCCCCGTGATCATGCTCAGCGGGCGCGTGGAGGAGGGGGACAAGGTCCTCGGCTTCGAGGTCGGAGCCGACGACTACGTGACCAAGCCGTTCTCGCCCCGCGAGCTGATCGCCCGGATCCGCGCCGTGCTCCGCCGGGGCCGTCCGGCCGACGCCAGGGAGAAGAAGGCCAGCCTCAAGGTCGGCGATCTGGAGATCGACCGTTATCGCTTCGAGGTGCGGATGAAAGGCCGTCAGGTCGAGCTGACGCCGAAAGAGTTCGAGCTCCTGGCCACCCTGGTCGGCACGCCCGGGCGCGTGTTCGGGCGCGAGGAGCTGCTCGACATGGTCTGGGGCCGCGACGGCTTCGTCGAGCCCCGAACGGTGGACGTTCACGTGGCGCGCCTGCGCGGAAAGTTCGCCTCCGCAAAGCTCGAGGAGCCCGGCATCGAGACCGTGCGAGGAGTCGGCTACCGCTTCAAGGACAAGCCGTAACACGTTTGTAACGTCCCCTTTATGGCGCCGCAACATGGGCGCGCGACCATGGGCTCGGGAACGACAAAGGAGAGTGACGGATGAAGAGCGTATGTGCGGTGGCCCTGGCGGTGACCATCGTGCTTGGTGGGAGCCTGGCGCTGGCTTCGGGCCTGGTGAAGCTCGACCCGGCGCTCCAGCCCTACAAGCAGACCAGCGGCGTCAGCGGCAGCATCAACAGCATCGGCTCGGACTCGCTCAACAACGTGATGACCCTGTGGGCGGAGACCTTCACGAAGTTTTACCCGAACGCCAAGATCCAGATCGAGGGCAAGGGGTCCTCGACGGCGCCGCCCGCGCTCATCGCCGGCACGGCCCAGCTCGGACCGATGTCGCGCGCGATGAAGGGCACCGAGATCGACCAGTTCGAGAAGAAGTACGGCTACAAGCCGACCCAGATCCGCACGTCGGTGGACGCGCTCGGCGTGTTCGTGAACAAGGACAACCCGATCAAGTGCCTGACCCTCGCTCAGGTCGACGCGATCTTCTCGAAGTCGCGGCGCCAGGGTTACAAGGAAGACATCACCACGTGGGGACAGCTCGGCCTCACCGGCGAGTGGGCCTCGAAGCCGATCAGCCTGTACGGACGCAACTCGGCCTCGGGCACCTACGGCTTCTTCAAGGAGCACACCCTCAAGAACGGGGACTACAAGGACTCGGTCAAGGAGCAGCCGGGCTCGGCGTCGGTCGTCCAGGGCGTGACGGTGGATCGGTTCGCCGTCGGCTACAGCGGCATCGGCTACTCGACGGCCGGCGTGCGGCCGGTCCCGCTCGCCGAGAAGGACGGCGACAAGTGCTACGAGGCCGACCAGGATAACGCGTACGCGGGGATCTACCCGCTCTCGCGCTTCCTCTACGTGTACGTCAACCGGGCGCCGAGCAAGGGGCTCGACCCGCTGACGCGCGAGTTCATCAAGCTGGTGCTCTCCCGGGAAGGCCAGGAGGTCGTGATCAAGGACGGGTACTTCCCGATTCCAGCGTCCATCGCCAAGGAAGAGCTGGGCAAGATCCAGTAAGTGGCGATCAACCTCCGGACCTTCAGGGACGGTGACGCGGCCCCGCCGGCTCGGCCGCTCACCGTCAGCCGGACTCGCGCGAGCCGGCGGATCCTGCTCGACCGTATCTCGTCGCGCCTCGTCGTTCTCGGTGGCATCGTCATCATCGCGTCGATCCTGGCAATCCTGCTCGTCATCGCGGCCGAGGTGTACCCGCTCTTCCTGAAGCCCTCCGCGACGTTCGTGCGGGCCTATCCGCCCGCGACCGCCGGTGTGCTCGCGGCGGGCGACTCGATCGGCGTCGATGAGTATCGAGAGGTGGCGTTCGCCGTCACGCGGAACGGCGCCGTGGCGCTGGCGGCGCTCGACGGAAACGGAAAGAGATCGCTGCCGCCGGTGACGGCGCCGAGCCTCGGGACCGCCACGGTCACGACCGTCTCGGCGCCGGCCAAGGGCGGCTACCTCCTGGGCACCTCGGACGGCCGCGTGATCCCACTCGAGGTGAAGTTCGACGTCACGTTCCCGAACGGCGAGCGCACCGTGACGCCGCGGCCCGAGTTCGGCGCGGCGGCGAGCCTCGACCCCGAGCGAAAGCGTGCGATCGTGCGCCTCGGTCACGCGTCGACGGCCTCGGGGCCGCTCACCGTCGCCCAGGTCGGCCCCACCGAGCTGCTTGTGCACAAGGTCATCGAGAAGAAAGCGCTGATCGGAGGGGCCCGCAAGGAAGAAACGAGCGCCGCGCTGACGATCCCGCTCGACGGCGAGGTCACCGCCTTGCGGCTCGACTCCCGCGGCGAGGATCTGTTCATCGGAACCTCGCGCGGCCAGATCGTCTGGTACGACCTGCGCGATGCGGATCCGAAGCAGACGGGGGCGGTCGAGGTCGGCGAGGCTCCGGTGACCGCGCTCGGCTTCCTGCTCGGCGACCGGACGCTCGTGACGGGCGACGGGCGAGGCGCGGTCGCGACCTGGCAGATCGTACCGGCCGGCGGCGCGCGGCGGCTCACGCTCATCCATCGGTTCAAAGGTCACCGCGGGCCCGTCGTCGCCGTTGACGCCTCGAAGCGCGACAAGGGCTTCGCCACCGCCGACGCGCGAGGCGAGGTCCACGTCCACTACGGGACGTCCGGTCAGACGTTGCTGTCGGTGACCACCGGCACGGCCGATCTCAGGTCCGTGGTCTTCGCGCCCAAGTCCGACGCGCTGCTCGTGGTCGACAGGGACGGCGGGTTTCGGCAATGGCGACTCGACAACCCGCACCCTGGAGTCACGCTCGGCACGCTCTTCGGCAAGGTCTGGTACGAGGGATATTCCGAGCCCGCGTGGGTGTGGCAGTCGACGGGGGGCACCGACGACTTCGAGGCCAAGCTGAGCCTCACGCCGCTCGTGTACGGCACGCTCAAGGGGACCTTCTACGCCCTGCTCTTCGCGGTGCCGATCGCGCTGCTCGCCGCGATCTACGTGAGCGAGTTCATGCACGCGGCGATCAAGAATTACGTGAAGCCGGTCGTCGAGATCATGGCCGCCCTGCCGAGCGTGGTGCTGGGATTCTTCGCCGGCCTCTGGCTCGCGCCGGTCGTCGAGCGCGTCGTCCCCGGCCTCTTCCTCATGCCGGCGGTCGTGGCCGTTGCTATTCTGGGCGCGCTCCTCGTCTGGCGGACGGTTCCGGCCGCGATTCGCGGCCGCTTCCGCACGGGGACCGAGATGCTGCTGGTTCTGCCGGTGGTCGTCGGCAGCGGCGCCGTGGCCCTGGCACTCGGCGGTCTGGTCGAGCGCGTCGTGCTCGCCGGCAGCTACCGCGGCTGGCTCTTGAGCGCGCTCGGCCTCACCTACGACCAGCGCAACTCGCTCGTGGTCGGAATCGCCATGGGCTTCGCCGTGATCCCGATCATCTTCACGATCGCCGAGGACTCGCTGGCGAACGTGCCGCAGCATTTGCGCGCCGGATCGCTCGCGCTCGGCGCCACCCGCTGGCAGACGGCGATCCGGATCGTCCTGCCGACGGCCAGCCCCGGCATCTTCTCGGCGATCATGATCGGCTTCGGCCGTGCCGTCGGAGAGACGATGATCGTCCTGATGGCGACCGGGAACACGCCGGTCATGGACTGGTCGATCTTCAACGGCTTTCGCGCGCTCTCGGCGAACATCGCGGTCGAGCTGCCGGAGGCGCCCGAGGCCGGCACCCTGTTCCGCGTGCTGTTCCTGGCCGCATTCCTCCTCTTCTGCCTCACGTTCGCCGTGAACACCGTCGCCGAGCTGGTCCGGCTCAAGCTCCGGCAGAAGTACCGCTACCTGTGAGTAGCCGCGCGCGGCAGCTCTGGCATAGCGGCGAGCCCTTCATCTGGCTGACGGGCGGTGCCCTGGCGTTCGCCCTCGTGCTCGTGCTCGGGCTCCTGGGGCTCATCGTCGCCAACGGGCTTGGCTTCTTCTGGCCCAGCGACGTCGTGCGTCTGACGCTCACCGACGGCCGGACGGTGTCCGGCCTGCTCGTCGAGCGCGAGGCGATTCCTGAGGGTGCCGGCCGCAACCGGGTCAAGCTGAAGGTGGCCAACCGCGACCTCTACGGCGCCGACTTCCAGTGGGTGGACGAAGCCGTGATCGCGCGGAGGGACCATCCGCGCGACGTCGTGGTGATGGAGCGCACGGAGTGGGGCCTCCTGATCGGGACCATCAAAGAAGTTCGAGACGGCGGCCGGATCGTGGCGAGCGGGGCCGAGCAAGGGCTCGCCGAGCTCGAGCGCCGGCTCCCCGGTGTCGCCCTGGCGCGCCGCGAGATCAAGCGCATCGAGAAGGGCGAGGTGGGCGCGATCAACCACGCGCAGGAGAAGATCCGCCTCGGCCTGCGGCGCCTGAGCCTGCGGGGTGTGACGAGCGGACCGGCGGTGGACTCGCTGCAGCGAGAGATGGCGGTCCTCCAGGCGCAGTACACGGCCGAGGAAGCGCGTCTGGTCGACCTGCGCGGACGCCAGACGGCGAGCGTCGTCGTCGCCGCGGACGGAGGCAGGGAGAAGGATCTGCCGCTGCTCCAGGTCCTGCGCGTCGATTCGCCGAACGCGATGAGCCTCGCGGCCAAGAGCGTCCGGTACCTCGCCCGGGTCCTGGAGTTCGTGTGGAGCGATCCGCGCGAGTCGAACACCGAAGGCGGCGTGTTCCCCGCGATCTTCGGGACGGTCATGATGGTGCTGATCATGTCCGTGATGGTCGCCCCGCTGGGGGTGCTCGCGGCGTTCTACCTGCGGGAGTACGCCCGGCAGGGCACCTTCGTCAGCGCGGTACGGATCGCGGTCAACAACCTGGCCGGGGTGCCGTCGATCGTCTTCGGCGTGTTCGGCGTCGGCTTCTTCATCTACTTCGTCGGCGGCACGATCGACCGGCTGTTCTTCAGCGAATCCTTGCCGAGCCCGACCTTCGGGACGGGCGGAATCTTGTGGGCCTCGCTCACCCTGGCGCTGCTCACGGTGCCGGTCGTGATCGTGGCGACCGAAGAGGGGCTGGCGGCGATCCCCCGCGGCATGCGCGAAGCATCGCTGGCGCTGGGCGCGACCAAGCTCGAGACGACCTTGCGAGTGGTGCTGCCGGCCGTCATGCCCTCGATCCTGACCGGGCTGATCCTGGCGATGGCCCGGGCGGCCGGCGAGGTCGCCCCGCTCATGATCACCGGCGTGGTGAAGCTGGCGCCGGCCCTGCCGGTCGACGGATTCTGGCCCTTCGTGCACCTCGACCGGAAGTTCATGCACCTGGGCTTTCACATCTACGACGTCGGCTTCCAGTCGCCGAACGTCGATGCCGCGCGCCCGATGGTGTTCGTCACGACGCTCCTGCTGCTCGCGATCGTCGTGCTGCTCAACCTGTTTGCGATCGGGCTCCGGAACCGCTTGCGCCGGAAGTACGCGATGTCGGCGGTCTAGGCGTGCGAGCGGCCGGCGAGCTCGAGGAGGAACACGGAATGTCTACCCGGATCCACGTCGCCGCGAACCTGAATCCCCAGGCGAGTGCCGCGGGTATCATGGAAATGCCGATGGTCGAGATCGATCACGTCTCGCTCTGGTATGGCGAGAAGCAGGCGCTGAAGGACATCTCCATGTCCGTCCCCAAGCACCGCGTGACCGCGTACATCGGCCCGTCGGGCTGCGGCAAGACCACCTTGCTCCGCTGTCTGAACCGGATGAACGACCTGGTCGACGGGGTCCGCATGAGCGGCCAGATCCGGATCGGTGGCGTGGACATCCACGACCCGACGCTCGACGTGACCGAGCTCCGCAAGCGGGTCGGCATGGTGTTCCAGAAGTCGAACCCGTTCCCGAAGTCCATCTTCGAGAACGTGGCCTA
>Ga0066710_100002976_pt1 | contig 14116 bp, 16 predicted proteins | sample GraSoiAngelo_159_FD_79666 | JGI IMG/M metagenome (GOLD analysis project Ga0066710, IMG submission 79666) | Grasslands soil microbial communities from the Angelo Coastal Reserve, California, USA - 14_1009_16_40cm | ecosystem: Environmental > Terrestrial > Soil > Grasslands | place: USA...
GTCGTTCGAAACACCGATCAGCAGCCGTCCATCCGCCGTGGCAAATTCCCCGTAGGGTGCGAATGCCCCGAGCCGCGTCCCCTGCGGTTCGGGATCTCGTCCGGTGAACTGCCGCGCCACCAGGTGGTACGCCATCCACATCACTCCGGTCTGGTACAGCGAGCCGTCTACGCGGCCTCCACATCCGGAGCGCTGCCGCTCGAATAGCGCTGCGATAATTCCGAGCGCGGTCCAGATGCCGCTCCCCATATCGAGAACCGAGACGCCGGCCCGTGCGCCCGAAGTGCCCGGCTCGCCCGTGACGCTCTGGATGCCCGTGCGCGCCTGTACCAGCGCATCGTAGCCGGGTTTTGCATACTCGGGCCCGCGGGGGCCGAATGCGGAAAGCGATGCGTAGACGATGTCGGGCCGCGCGGCGCGAACGGCGGCGTCACCGAGCCCCATCGCATCCGCTTTGCCGCCGCGGAAGTTCTCGATAAAGACGTCGCACTGCGCGGCCATCCGCAGCACCACGGCGACGCCGTCCGGGGTACCCAGGTCCACGGCGGCGGAGCGCTTGCCACGATTGATGGCGACAAAGTAAGCGCTCCATTGCTCCGCGACCGGCGCCATATGGCGCGCATCATCGCCCGAGCCTGAGCGCTCGATCTTGATCACGTCGCCGCCCAGCCCTGCCAGAATCATCGTGGCGGACGGGCCGGCAACGATCGTGGTGAGATCGAGAACTCGGATTCCAGAAAGCGGACCCGGCACCCTATCTATACTAGCCGCCCAGCACCCCCTCTACCGCGGCGACAATCGTGCAGATTGCCACGTGCGCGAGAATGCCGTAATGAATCCAGTGACGGGTGAAACGGATCACCAGGACGAAATCCCGCATAGGCCACGTCTAATGTGGCCCACGAACCGGCCCTGGAACCAATAGGCCAGAGGGGAGTTTGCCGCCGGGAAAGTAGTGGTACTGGCTTGCTTAAGGGACTAGGGAAGGTCCGTTTAGAGCTAGGCAATCCCTTACAAACAAGTTATGCTAAGAATGTAGCGAAAAAACCGCATCGGAATTGGTGCTGCGAGGTGACGGTTTGTACCTTTTCCGATGCGGTCCGCCCAAGACGGGCTGGGATCGCGGCTTCCGCCTGACCCGAACCCCGGTAAGGCCCGCGTCCTATCTTAATCCTCACCAGAGCCGGATCCGGTCGAGACCTTCGATCCAGGAAGGCCATATCAGTTCCGAATAAAAAATCCCCTCTGTTGCAACTTGCCCAAACGAAGGAAGGAGCAGTTGGAACTTCCAAAACACCGGCTCCCGCAAGCACGCTAGTATTTAGCCCACTCGCTTCACTCGTTCGCGCCCGTTGCAAACAGAGGGCAGGTTTCAAAGAGTTACTTCATCAATTCGTGTACTGGTGTAGCACGTCCCCTACCAAAGGAATGGCTTTGCGGATCAATAACTTACAGGCATCATCGGGACCGGATTTGCGTGTGTGCGCCCCGTTGGGTGTGTCCCTGTGACACAATTGCAGGTGCGTGCGTGTTCCGTTCGCTCTGCTGGTGGCTGCCGCCCCCGTTTTCGCCCAGACCCAAGCCGATGAGGACTACCACGTGTATACGGATCCCCCGCGGCTCCTGCTCAACCGCCAGCATCTGCGGTTACTGCGGCGCGAGCGCGAGCGCCAGTCCATGCGCTGGCAGCAATTCGATGCCCTGATTTCGGGCGGCGCACCCATGCCGGAGCCCGGATTGGCCTGGGCGCTCTATTATCAGGTCGCCCACGACGAAGCAGCGGCGCGCAAAGCCGTCGAATGGGCCATCGGCGACACCACCGATCTGCGCCAAATGGCGTTGGTCTTCGACTGGTGCGGCCCGGTAGCGACCAAGGCGCAATCGGATCGTCTCGCCGCCAAGCTCGAACGAGGGCTCGCGGCGCCGGCGGGCGACGTCCGCCGCGAAAGCGCCAGGGCGCTCACGGCCCTTGCCCTTGCCGACCGGTTGCCGGATCACGGCGAGGCCGTGCTGCGCGCTGTGGTCCAGAGGTGGTGGCGTGAAAGCATCGTCAAGAGGATCAATACCGGGCAGCCGCCTTTCCCACGCGAACAGACCTACGCGCTTTACGAACTGCTTCACGCTATTCGCGACAACCTGAAAATCGACCTGCGGGAGTCCGCGCCCGAATACTTCAAGACGCTACCCGTCGATCACCTGACGGGCCATTATCCGAGCCCGTATCAGGCGAGCGAGAACGAATACCGCGTCCCAATCTATCTCCGCGACGGCGAGCCGGACTTGACTGATGCTGCCATGTCGCGCGCCGCCGAGCTGGCCATGGTCGCCTTCGACAGCAACGCTCCTGAGAGCCAGTACCTGCAGGGCTGGCTGATGCAGGATCGCTTCCTGATGCGAGGGGCGCTCGGCGCTGTGTATGAGTTCCTGTGGGCGAACCCCTACCAGCCCGGGCTGAGCTATTTTCAACTGCCGCTGGTTTTCCACGATGGGGCGACCGGGCATGTTTTTGCACGCACCAGTTGGGACGAAAACGCTACCTGGATAGGCTATTTCGAGGGCCACCTGCAGCTTTTTCAGGAGGGCCGGATCCAGACTTTGCGGGCGGGCGCGTCAACCAAGCCGGTCCGAATTGGCGATGCGGTCCTGTTGAGCGCACGGGACAAGAACGCAGACCGCTTCAATGCCGACGGCGAAGCCGTCTTCGTTCTGGGCCTGACACCGCGGGGACGATACGACGTCGAAATCGACGACGAAGAGCTGTGCGAAATGGAAACCGACGCCGGAGGCACACTGGTGCTCGCGTTTCCGGCCGGCACGGATACACGCGTGAGGATCAAGCGAAAAGTCCGCGATGCACACACGGTTCCTTAGGCCCGAGGCAACCGGGGTTCCGGGAACGAGATCCCGGCAGCGTCCAACCGTGCTTTAACCCTGCGGTTCAGCTCGCGACCGACGGCGGCCTGTTTGGATGGCAGCGTCTTGATTCTCGCTTTAATCACGGCGCCCGAATCGGCCAGCCGTTCCACGCCCATGACTTCAATAGGAGCGAGAATAAGCGCCTTGAGTTCGTCATCGTCCGCCAGCTCAGCGCCCACGCTGTCTAGGATCGTGAACGCCCGATCAATATCCGCGCGATGAGCGAGCGTCGTCTCAAAGATGTAGTAGGAGTATTCGCGTGTCAGATTCGCAAGTGCCGTGATGGATCCGTTGGGAATGATGTGGACCGCCCCGTTCTCCGCGCGCACGATGGTCATGCGCAGGTTGATCTCCTCCACGGTTCCAGACACGGCGTTGATGACCACCGCATCGCCGATCCGGATCTGATCTTCGAGCAGCAAGAACAGTCCTCCCAGCCAATCCTTGATCAGCGTCTGCGCGCCGAGGCCGACCGCAATGCCCGCCACACCCAATCCGGCGAGCAGCGGCTCGATATGGAAGTCCAGCTGGCTAAGCGCCATCACCAATGCGACAATCCAAATCACCGTGCTCGCAAGCTTCCCCAGCACGGCGATGATCGTAGCGGCCCGATTTTCGAGCTCGATGGTCGACGCGCTGCCGCGGCGGTCCATGACCCGGACAGTGTAGGTGCGCAAACGGCGCAGCAGCCGGCGGGCGATCCGCGTCAGCAACCAGGCGCCGGCCAGGATAAAAACTACGCTTACGCCTTTCTGCACCCACGGGATCCATACCTCTTTCGAAATCTGCATCTGTAACATGATGCGATAAAATAAAAGTCGTGGCAGAAAAATCGAACGCTGAGAGTGAAGCTACGCCGCCAGTGCATAAGTGGGCGCCCGCGGTGGTTTTGGCGTGGCTGATCCCGGGCGGCGGTCATTTCCTCCTTAGGCGGCCTGGCCGCGGAGGCCTGATTGCAGCGTGCGTCGGAGCAATGTTCCTGCTTGGCCTGATGATGCGGGGCGCGCTGTTCCAGCCGCAAACGGGCGATCTGCTCACCACCGTGATCTATTGCGGCGGATTCTTCGGAAATCTGATGTCGGGAATCTTTTACCTGTTGACGGTGTGGCTCGGCTACGCCCAACCGGACGTCGCGGGTCACGTCCACGACTACGGGACCAAGTTCCTGGTCGCCGCCGGATTACTGAACGTGCTGGGGATGGTAGACGCGTTCGAAATCGCGACGGGGAAGAAAGACTGATGCCGAGGATGAATCTCTCCCATTTCGAAGCCGCTGCTCTATTCGCGTTTTTCACATCGATCCTGCTCGGGATCATTACGAAACGCACCGACCGGGAGCGCGTCCGCTATGCGGTGTACTGCTTCGTGTGCTTCATCGCGGCGATTTTTGGCCTGAGCTGGCTGATGTATCTGGGGCATGGGTAATGGGAGCGGAAATTAGGAATCCCTGCTAACCACATCCTGTTCACGGCAGACACTCCAACAACTGTTCGATATCTTGCGACGTGATGTAAAAGTGTGGTGACGCGCGTACCCACCCCGCACGCGACGCTGCCGTGATGCGGTTGGCTCTGAGGTGCTGGACGATTACGCCTGGATTCTCTCCCGGCTTGCGGAAGGACACGATGCCTGCGCCCGTGGCCGGCGTGCGTTCGCCCAGCATTTCGTAGCCCTTGCGCCGCACGCCTTCAGCGATCTGATCGCCGAGGGCCTGCACCGCCGGCGCGATTCGTTCCACGCCCACCCCCAGCAGGAACTCGATTGACGCTCGCAATCCGTAGCACCCGACCGTATTGAGAGTGCCGCACTCATAGCGCCCGGCGTCCGGACGCAGCGCCATGTCGCGGCTGGCATAGTCGTTGAAACCGGCGACATTAGTCCAGCCGAACTCTACCGGTTCCACCTGCTCCTGCAGCCGCCCCGAGATGTAAAAAATCGCGCAACCTTCCGGGCCCAGCAGCCACTTATGGCCGTCTGCGGCGAGGGCGTCGATGTGCGCCGCCTGCACATCTAGCGGAAATGCGCCCAGCCCTTGGATGGCGTCGACAAGATAAATGACTCCGCGGTCGCGGCAAATCCTCCCGATCGCTTCGAGATCCGCCCGGTATCCGGTCAGGTATTGCACGAAACTGATTGCCAGAAGCCTTGCCCCTCGTGCCGCCTGGTCAATCCGGTCCAGTGAATCGGTTACGGACAGCCAGTCAATCTTCACGCCTCTCGATTCCAGACGCCGCCATGGATACTGATTCGCGGGAAACTCTTCGGCGAAAGCGACGATGCGGTCACCCGGCCGCCAGTCGAGCCCCATCGCCACCGTGGCGATTCCTTCCGAAGTGTTCTTAACCAGCGCGATCTCCTGCGGAGTTGCGTTCACCAGCCGTGCCGCAGCGGTCCGCAGGGCGTCGTAAGTCGCCAGCCACTGCTCGTAATGCAGCGCGCCATAAAGCAACGCGTCCTGGGCCAGCCGTTCGATCGCCTCGGCGGCGGGACGCACGAGAGGCGCCACCGCGGCATGATTCAGGTAGATAAGGTTGTCCGTTACCGGAAACTGGCTGCGGTAGGCCTGCAGATTTTCGAAACCCATCTCACCGAGCATACGTTATAGCAGCATGCCATTCGTGCGACGTTCCCTGACGCTCGCCACCGTTTTCGTCCTCGGCTTCTCGCTCCCTGCCCAGGACAACAAGGATAAGAAAAAGGATCCGGACCAGATCGGAAATCGCGACGTCGGCAAGGGCATGAATTTCTACTCGCTCGAAAAGGAAATCGCACTCGGCAAAGTGCTGGCCCAGCAGGTCTTACAGAACGCCCGCGTGATCGACGATCCGGTGATTTCCGAGTATGTGAACCGTCTCGGCCAGAACCTTGTGCGCAACTCCGATGCCAAGGTGCCGTTCACGATCACGGTGATCGAGGGGGATCAGGTGAACGCGCTGTCGCTGCCCGGCGGTTTCTTTTTCGTGAATACCGGCCTGATTATGACTGCGGACACGGAGGCTGAGCTTGCCGGCGCCATGGCCCATGAAATCGCTCATATCGCCGCGCGGCACGGCACGCGCAACGCAACACGGCAGGAACTGATGAATCTCGCCACGATTCCGCTGATCTTCATGGGCGGGTGGCCCGGCTACGGCGGGCGGCAGGCGGCAGGAGTCCTGATACCCATCGGTTTTCTGGCGTTTTCGCGCGCGGACGAGGCCGAAGCCGACCTGTTAGGCCTCGAATACATGTATAAGCCCGGCTATGACCCTGGCGGCTTTGTTGATATTTTCGAGAAAATCCTCTCGCTCGATAAGCGCAAACCCGGCAAGGTCTCGAAGTATTTTTCCACGCACCCGCCGACCGGCGACCGCATCGCAACAGCCCAGAAGAACATCCAGGAGTTGCTCAAGGCGCAGCCGCAGTACGTAGTGACGACTTCAGAGTTCAACGAAGTAAAGGCGCGGCTGATAGCGCTTGAGAACCGGCGCAAGATCGACCCTGGAGACGTCAACCGCCCCCGGCTGCGCACCCGCCCGGCCCCCAAATTGTCGTAAACAAACCGTCGGCCCATGCGTCACAAGAGAGGAAGGCATATACTAATAGGCGAAAGGAGTCCGTCCATGCGGCGCTTTTTGGGACTCGCGGCGATTTTCCTCCTCTCTTTCTCCTCCATCCAGGCCGACGACAAGAAGAAGGATCCAGACCAGATCGGCAATCGCGACGTCGGCAAGGGAATGAACTGGTATTCACTCGAGAAGGAGATTGCGCTGGGCAAGAGTCTGGCGCAGGACGTCGAGCGGCAAGCGAAGATCATAGACGACCCGGTCATCGCCGAATATGTGAACCGCGTGGGTCAGAACCTGGTGCGCAATTCCGATGCCAAGGTTCCTTTCACCATCAAAGTGATCGACAGCGAGGATGTGAACGCATTCGCACTGCCGGGCGGCTTCTTTTTCGTAAACTCAGGGCTGATTCTGAAGGCCGACACAGAGGCGGAATTGGCGGGCGTGATGGCGCATGAGATTGCCCACGTCGCCGCGCGGCACGGCACGCGCCAGGCCACTCGCGGCCAAGTCATGAACCTGGCCACGATCCCGCTGATCTTCATGGGCGGTTGGGCGGGTTACGGCGCGCGTCAGGCGGCGAGCGTCCTGATCCCTGTCGGCTTCCTTTCCTTCTCGCGCGGATTCGAGTCGGAAGCGGACATGCTCGGCCTGGAGTACATGTATAAGACCGGATACGATCCGGGCGCATTCGTGGACTTTTTTGAAAAGATCCAGTCGCTCGAAAAGAAAAAGCCCGGCACCATGGCCAAAGTCTTCTCCACTCACCCGCTGACGGATGACCGCATCGTCGCCGCTCAGAAGAACATTCAAGAGCTACTGAAGGAGCGGCCGGAGTACGTAGTCACGACATCGGAATTCAATGACGTGAAAACACGCTTGATCGCGCTTCACAACCGCCGCAAGATCGACGACAAAGAGCTGAACCGGTCGCGCCTGCGCAAGGCGCCGGGCTCGGGCACCGTCTCCGGGGATGTCAAGGATTCAAAAATAGGCGACACGGACGAGCGGCCGACACTGAAGCGGCGCCCCAACTAGAATTTCCCCTGGCAGCCAAAAAGGCCCGTGGCTTAGGTCACGGGCTTTTTTATTTGCGGACGCCTAGAGCGCCGACGTGCACGCCGGGCAACGTTTCGCCCCCAGTGGAATCGTGCTGCAACACTGCGGGCACTCCTTGCTCTTGGGCGCCGGTGCCTCCTCAGGCTTACGCAGCCGGTTCACCTGCTTCACAATCAGGAAAATCACGAACGCGATAATCAGGAACTCGATCACCGTGTTCAGGAACACGCCATAGTTAATCGTCGGGGCGGCGGCCTTTTTCGCGTCGGCCAGCGTCTCATACCTCTGTCCATTCAAGCTGATAAAGAGATTCGAAAAGTCGATCTTTCCGAGACCCAGCCCGATCACCGGCATCAGGATGTCGTTCACCATCGATGCGACTATTTTCCCGAACGCAGCGCCGATGATCACACCGATGGCGAGATCAAGCACGTTTCCCCGCATGATGAACTTCTTGAATTCAGTTAGCACGCGCGCCCCCTTACATTGGTTACCATGGGTTGGATATGGTAAAGCTGGTCACGGTCACTTGCCCCTGCTGTCAGGCCGAATTGCACATCGATCCGGACACGGGCGCTGTGATCCGTCACAAGGAACACGTCAAGCCTCCGTCGATCGCCGATTTCGAGACGGCTGTCCAGCGGCTTAAGGGCGAGGCTGGCCGGCGCGAGGATGTGTTCAAGAAGTCCGTCGAGCAACATAAGAGCCACCATGACGTGCTGAGCAAGAAGTTCGACGAAATGCTGAAGCTCGCGAAGGAGAACCCTGACGAGCCTCCTCCCAAGCGCGATATCGATTTCGACTAACGGCTTCCAGCCAAATCTAGGCTACTGCGTTTTCGATGTCCTTCCAGGATCGCAGTGTTCGCCTCCCCGGTTTTCTTCCAGCCCGCGCGAAAGCGACCACGCGGCCGATAATTTCTTCGTGCGCGCGCGAGAGACCGGAAAGGCTTTCCAGAAAGCGTACCATACGCTCGACGTGCAACCGGAAAGCGCCCTCGGTGGTCGTGTGCCCTTCCGCAAGGAATAACAAAAGCGCCGAAACAGTCTTTAGCGTACGATCCTCTATGTCGCTCCCCGCGACACCCCCGTCCGGTGCGACGTTTGCCGCGATCTCGAGCAGGCGGTCTGTGTCGTCGGGCGGCCGAGCGGGCACCTCCCGGCGAACGACGCTCGCCAGCGCGTACCGCACCCCTGCTGGTGCGATCGAGTCAGACATGGCCATCCGAGCCGCCGGTCTAAAGTAACTCTCGAATTGCGTGCCTTGAGGCATGCCCACTGGGACGATACGCGTGACTGGCGGCGCGCCGGCCTGATCGCCCGCCCGTTTCACAACGGCCACCAGCGCCATCGCCCGGCTCGCGAGCCCGAACGTTTCACTAATCTCAACCAGCTTCGGCTCGATCTCCTTTTCCGCGCCAGGCGTCATCCGGCTCTCCAGGTCCGCGATTTGTCTCGCGCCATCGAGAAGCCGCAGTGTTTCCGCAGCCTCCGGTTGGTCCGTGGGTATTGCCTCGGTGAAATTACCCGAGTTCCATTCCACCCGCACCGCCGCAGGGCCGGACGCGGAACCGAATGCCACCCATGGCGTGCCCGCGAAAACTGCCGCTGGAGGTTGCGTCTCGAACTTCGCCCCGCTCGCGCGTACGTCCACCGCCACAGGCCGGCCGATAGAGGCGAAGAGATCAACGGCAGTCACATCCACGCGCTCTTGAGGCGTAACGAACCGGCTCACACCGCCAGTTGCCGAAGCCAGCAACGCCAGAAAGCGGTCCTGGCTCGCGCTGCCGATTCCCAGGCAGTGAATGCGCACGTTCAGCGCGCGGGCTTTCGCCAGGATCTCTTCGGTGCCCATCACCTGCCCGTCGGTGATAACCAGCACATCGCCGCCGGCCGCCAGGCGGGCGCCGGCAGAAAAGCCGCGCGCCAGCTCCGTCCCGCCGCGCGCACCGATGCCCTGAAGAAACGAACGCGCCGCATCGCGGCTTTCGCTCGTCGCAGGCACAAGCATATCCCGAAACATCTCAATCCGATCGTCGAAAGCCACCAGCGCGAACTCATCGTCTTTCGAGAGGGCGCCGAGGCATGCCTCAACCGCACGCACCGCCTGCGTCATTGGTTGGCCGCGCATCGAGCCGGAGCGGTCAATCACCATCGCAACCTTACGCCGGCCAGAGGCGCTTTGGCCGAAGCGCGTCGAAGGCACGGCCATCGCAAACCGCTTCGCGCCACCAAGGATCTGCGTGGTCGGTTCGGCGAACTTTACATCGATCACGACGTCACGGTTGGGAAGGTCCGCGGCAGGCGCAAGCGTTACCCGGCGCGCTCCGTTCTCTTCCCGCACGCGCACCGCATGCGACGGCGAACCAATCTCTGCCACGGCACCCGGAATCCGTAAGGCCAGGTCGAATCCGACGTCGTGAAGTCCATCGGCTTCACGCATGTATTTCGGAAGAATTACGTCACCGAATTCCTGCTCCGGCAGCTCGATCTCGCCCCCGGCAGCCCGCGCCTTGGGATGATAGCCCGGCGCCAGCGCGAACGGAAAGCGGAAACGCAGGCCGTCATCATGGAGTTCGACGCCTGCCAGCACCTCGAGCGTCACAGTCACCTGTTCGCCCTTGCGCAGGTTCCCGAGTGTCAGATTGACCACGCCATCACGATACGCACGCGCTAGCGTCGCCAGGTGCCCCGCTTCAATTCCCTCTTCATACACCTTGACGGCTTCTTCCACTCTCCGCAACTCGGAGTGTGCTTCAAAACCCTCGCCTTCCACCTCGAATCGGCGTAGCGCGGCATCGCGCGGCAGCATGAAACTATAAACCGCCTCCAGGGCCTGCTCCTCTCCGTTGCAGAATACGTGCCGCACCAGCAGCCGCGCGCCCACTGGCATCACCTGCCCGGTGAGCCACAACCGCTGCATCGCCAGCTTCAGCTCCCTGCCCTGCTCCGCTGACCGCACTTCAAACCCGCATGTTGCCATCGGTATCCTCCTCTTTCAGGTGTGTCATCGCCTCACTGAGCGCCTTGCGGATCCGTTTCACACGCCACGGAGCCAGATCCCCGCGCAATTCGACTACGACGCCATCGGCGAGACTGTAGCGCCACCAGGCCTCGGGCTCGGGCAGTTCGACAGGCCGATGCGATGCCTGGGCGATCTCTGCCAGCATCCGTCCTTCGCGCTGCAGCTTCCGGATCTCTTTTAGCCGCTCGACGTGCCGGTTGCTATAGACCGCCCCGCGGCCGGCCACTTCGGGCCCGTCAAGCAGGCCCCGCGCGATGTAGTAGCGGATGGTTCGAGCCGGCAGGCCAACGTCTTCGGCTAGTTCCGCCAGCGTCCATTCGCTCTTCATCCGCCTTCAAGGATAGGCGATGTTTTCGGACAGTGTCAAGTACTGTCTATATTGGTTGGCTTTCGTTACACCCACCACGGCGCGGTCGGCTGGTCGCGAATCACGATTTGATTCAGGAACGTGGCGGCCTTGGTAAGCCCTTCGTCGGGCGACATGAGAGTGTCCTCGTGCTCGATGGACAGCACGTAGTCATAGCCGAACATGCGCAGCGTCGAGACGAACTCAGTCCACCACGCGTAGGCGTGGCCGTAGCCGCAGGCGCGGAAGATCCAGGCGCGATTCCGTTCGTCCGTATACTTCTTGGTGTCGAGTACGCCGGTCTTCGGCAGGTTCGCATCGTAGATCTGAGTGTCCTTCGCGTGGACATGAAAAATGGAATCACCGAGCACGCGGATCGCTTTGATCGGGTCGATCGCCTGCCAGAACATGTGGCTGGGATCGTAATTGCAGCCGATACTCTTGCCGGCGATTTCGCGCAGCCTGAGCGCCGTCTCGGGGCTATAGACGACAAAACCCGGGTGCATCTCGATGGCGATCTTCACACCGTGATCGGCGGCGAACTTCGCGTGCTTGGTCCAGTACGGCGCAACTTTTTTCTCCCACTGCCACGCCAGCACGTCGAGGTATTCAGGAGGCCAGGGGCATGTGACCCAGTTCGGGTACTTGGCCTTGTCGCTGTCGCCGGGGCAGCCCGAAAAATCGATCACCACCGGCACACCGAGTTTCTCGGCCAGGAGTACGGTCTTGCGAGAGGTTTCCTGGTATGCTTTCGCGGTGCCCTGGTCCGGGTGCAAAGGATTGCCATGGCAACTTAGGGCGCTGATGGTGAATCCGTTGTCCGCGAGTTTCTGCTTGAAGTCTTTAAGCGCGCTCTTGTCGCCGAGCATCGAGAGTTTGCAGTGCGGGTCGCCGGGATAGTTGCCGGTGCCGAGCTCGACTGTCGAGATGTTCAGCTTGCTCAACTTCTCAAAGACTTTTTCGAGCGGGAATTGTGACAATAGCGGGGTGAAGGCGCCAACTCTCATGGGCTCAAGAATATCACAGCAAAAAAGCGGGAGGCCGAAAACCGCCGCGGAGCGTCAGGCTCGCGTCAAGAAAATCCTGGCGACTCTCGACAGGATGTATCCCAACGCCACGTGCGCGCTTCGTCATTCGAATGCCTGGGAGCTGCTGGTGGCGACGATTCTCTCTGCGCAATGCACCGACAAACGCGTGAACGAAGTCACGCCCGGCCTGTTCAAGAAGTACCCGACCATTCAGGATTTCGCGAACGCGAACCAAGCGGAGATGGCGCAGGATATCCGCTCCACCGGCTTCTTCAATAACAAGTCAAAATCGGTGATCGGCGCCGCGCGCAAAATCCTGAGCGATTTCGGAGGCGAGATCCCGCGTGAGATCGATAAGATGCTGACGGTTCCCGGCGCGGCTCGCAAAACGGCTAATGTCGTGCTTGGTACGGCTTTCGGAATCCCGTCGGGCGTGGTGGTGGATACGCACGTGCAGCGCGTTGCGCGGCGGCTCGATCTGACGAAACACACGGAGCCGGGCAAGATCGAAAAAGATCTGATGAATACGATCCCGAAGGAGAGGTGGATCCTGTTCTCTCACCAGCTTATCCACCATGGGCGAGCGCTATGCTTCGCGCGGAATCCCCGCTGCGCCGACTGCGCGCTCGATCCCCTGTGCTACGCCAAAGACAAGACCACAGCCCGGTGAAAAAGCGATTGCGGCTACCGGTTCGTGGCCTCGCCGGTCAGGTGCAGCCCTTTATGGATGGCGTAAAGCGCTAGTTCCAGGCGATCGGAGACGCCGAGCTTGTCGAAGATGTTGTGCAGGTGGTTCTTGACCGTCTGCTCGCTGATAAACATCTTCTCGGCCATCTCTTTGTTTTTGTAACCCTGCGCGACCAGCGCCACGATCTCGCGCTCTCGCGCCGACAGCGGACTCCGCTCGCGGCCCTTTCCGCCTGCCGTTGCGCCACTGCCTTCGGTGCCCGTCTGAAACTGCCGCATCACCGCAGCAGTAGTATGCGAATCGAGCCAAATCTCGCCTGCATGCACCTTGCGGATGCTCTTCACAATCAGATCCGGAGCCGTCTGCTTGAGGACGATCCCGCTGCAGCCAAGCTTCATCGCCTGCACGAACTCGTTCTTGTCTTCGGAGGCCGTCAGGATGATCACTCTGGTTCGTTTATTGGTCTGCTGCAGCGCCTGCAGCGCCGCCAGGCCGTCCAGATTCGGCATCCGCAAGTCCAACAGCAGTACATCAGGATCGAGTTCCTGTACCTTGTCCAACACTTCGCGCCCGTCGCCCGCCACACCTACCACTTCGAAATCATCCTCGAGCAACAGAAGCTTCTTGAGGCCGTCGCGAACGATAGGGTGGTCATCGGCGATAACGATGCGCACCGTCGACTTCCGATCGCTGCTCTCCGACGCGTTATTGGTTGCCGCTCCCATAGTGTCCATATGCTCCACTTCTTTGTGCCTTTTTTGTGTCTTTTCGTTGTCCGTTTCTTCTTCTCGTCCCGATTCTAAGCGGTTCTAGTACTCCCGCAAATCAGGAGCCCCTGGAGATTCGACAGGATACTTCACCTAATTCCTTGCTAAGGTAACCTTAGTCCTCGGGTGCGACCCTGCCCGGTTTCAAGGAATGAGGAACGTGAAGTCGGCGAGCAGGTAGTCTGAGGGCGTGTTCGCACATCCGCTCCTCAAGACACCCAGAGACCCCTGAAGCCTACCCAACCTGTTTGGAAGATTCAGAATAGCACAAAATCCCGCCACAATGGGATCATAAGAGAAGATGCGGGTCCTCCTATTCGTCCTGAGTATGGGCAGCCTGTGGGCGCAGCCCGGTCCTGCGAAAGGTTCCAAAGTCCCTGATTTTGAAGCCCTCGATCAGAATGGCAGCCGTCAATCGTTGAAGTCGATCATGGGGCCGCGCGGGGCCATGCTGGTGTTCTTCCGGTCCGCGGACTGGTGACCGTACTGCAAAGCCCAGCTGGTCGAGCTGGAACAGAATCTTCCGGAGATCCGGAAGCAAGGACTTGGCCTGGCAGCGATCAGTTACGACAGTCCTGCGATTCTCAAGAATTTCGCCGGCCGCAAGCAGATCACATTCCCCCTGCTCTCCGACCCTGATTCGAAGATCATCCGCGCTTACGGGATTCTGAATGAGACCGCCCCCAAGGGCCCGTTCTACGGCATTCCGTACCCGGGAACATTCGTCGTGGACACCAACGGCA
>Ga0066710_100002977_pt1 | contig 14115 bp, 12 predicted proteins | sample GraSoiAngelo_159_FD_79666 | JGI IMG/M metagenome (GOLD analysis project Ga0066710, IMG submission 79666) | Grasslands soil microbial communities from the Angelo Coastal Reserve, California, USA - 14_1009_16_40cm | ecosystem: Environmental > Terrestrial > Soil > Grasslands | place: USA...
GGGTGGGCCGGCTTGGTGCAGGGGATGAGTCGGTCGGCGGCCTATTCTAAGGCCTTCCTCTCATTTGTACAAACCCTCCCTGCAGGGGGTAACCGCATATCTATGGAGCGGGCCCGGCCGCACGCGCCAGAATCCTCGCAACTCCTTCTGCAAAGATCTCCTCCCGTGGCAGCAGACTGAGCACCAGATAGGCGGGAACAGGGAATTCGAAAAAGAAGCCCGGATGGGCCAGAACCCCGTCCTCCTCAAGCAGACGGAGAACCCAATCCTCTTCGCTCATGATGGCGGGGACCTGAAGTACCGCGGTCCACCCACCTTCGCACGGCAACAGCCGACAGGGGGAAGGTTGAATCGTTGCCCCCTGAAGGTGCCGCAGGTTTCGGCCGGTTCGCCGCCGGAGTTCCTGGCGAATCCCGCGCGCCGCGGTCAAGAGCGCCCCGACGGCGTGTTGCACGGGTGTGTTGACGGAGAGGTAGGTATCGGCCACCAGCTCCAAACGCTCCTTCGCTTCCTGTTTCTCGGGGCCCGGGCCACCCACCGCGATCCAGCCCAGTTTCATCTGGGGAAGTCCCGCCAGCTTGGACAGCCCCCCCAGGCTGAAGGTGAGCGCCCTCTCGCATTCCAGGACGCCGGCCGCCCGATCCGAATCTTCTCCGTGAGGGTACTCGGCGAACACTTCGTCGCCGAGGAGGGCTATTCCCCGCCTCGAGCAGAGGGACTCAAGGTCCCTCAGTTCCTGGCGCTTCAGGTAGGTACCCGTGGGGTTATTGGGATTCACCGCGACGATTAGACGGGTCCGGGAGCCCACCCGTGCCTCGAGGGTAGCCAGGTCCACGGACCAGGTGCCGTCCAAGACCAAGGGGTAACCTACACTCACCACGCCCTCCAGCCGAGTGAGGAAATCGAAGAGGGGATAGCTGGGCTGGGGTACCAAAATCTCGTCACCCGGATCCGCCAGGAGCTTGAAGAGCCAGGCGTAGGCTTCGCTGGTGCTCGCGGTCAGGAATAGATCCTGGGCATCCACCAGGATTCCCCTCTCGGCGTAGACCCCCGCCACGGCCTGCCGCGCAGCCCACAGGCCCCGTGGATCCGGATGGTAGACGAGAGCGCCGGGATCGGAGAGAGGAGGGAGGAGCTCCGAACCGGGATAGTTCAACCCTACTTGGGTGGGATTGGTCTCGGTCAGGTCCAGGATCGGCTCCCCGGCGTGCCGTTTGCGTTCCACCGATTCCGCGAGACGGTTGTGCGATCGGTCCCAGGCGGTGCGTCGGGAAAACATCGGGGAGGAAAACCTCGAGAGGTAAAGGGGCCTAGCGGTTGGAGGCCGCCAAGTACTCGATCAGGTCGATCTTCGTGACGACGCCCTGGAGGCGGCCGGAGTCGATGATCAGGGCGACCTTCCCCTGGGCCACCACGTCGGACAGGCGAGACACCGGGGCAGAAGGTTCCACCACCTCGTAGGTGGGCTCCGCGAGGGCCCCGGCGGATTTGTGCGCCGAGGATGGGTCGCTGAGCATGGCGCCGAGGAGTCCCGACTCGGAGAGCATGCCCACGAGGCGCTCCCCTTCCATCACCGGGACCTGGGAGATTCCATGCATCTTCATCACGCCCAAAACGTCCCTCACCGAATCGGCCGCCTGAGCGACGATGACCTTTTGTGGACGCTTGTGCAGGAGATCCTCCACGCGCCCGGCCAGCTCCTCCTCCAGAAATCCGTTCTGACGCAGCCAGGCATCATCATAGACCTTGCTCAGGTAGCGGGAGCCCGAGTCGGGCATCAGGACCACGAGGGTCCTGCACTCGGGGTGGGCCTGCGCGTATTTGATCGCCCCGGCCATGGCCCCGCCGCAGGAGCCCCCGCCGAAAATCCCTTCCTTGCGCGTCAGTTCCCGGGCGGTGGAGAAGCACTCCTTGTCGCTCACTTGGATCACCTCGTCCACGCATGAAAGATCGATGGTATCGGGAATGAAATCCTCGCCAAACCCCTCCACCTTGTAGGTCTTCAGGATCTTTGGTGACTTCCCCGTCTTGATGTACTCGTAGAAGATGGAGCCCACGGGATCCACCAAGACGTACTTGACCGAAGGCTTCTTCGGTTTGATATAGCGGGCGATGCCGGTGAGAGTCCCCCCCGTCCCCGTCGCCACCACCACCGCGTCCAGCTTCTCGCCCATCTGCTCCCACACTTCCGGGCCTGTGGTCCGGAAGTGGGCTTCAGGGTTGCTCATGTTCTGGTACTGGTTGGCGAAGAAGGCACTGGGAGTCGTCTCAGCGACGCGACGGGCCACCTGGTAGTAGCTGCGCGGGTCTTCAGGCGGTACGGCCGTAGGGGTGGTGATCACCTTGGCCCCGAACGCCCGAAGCGCCTTGATTTTCTCGTCGCTGACCTTGTCGGGCATGACCAGGATGGTGTGATAGCCCCGGGCGGCCCCCACCATGGCAAGTCCCATGCCGGTATTGCCGGATGTGCACTCCACTACGGTCCCCCCGGGCTTCAGCTCACCCGACCGCTCAGCGTCTTCGATAATCTGGACGGCGATCCTGTCCTTGACGCTGCTGCCCGGATTCAGATACTCCAGCTTGGCATAAAAGGTGGCTCCCGTGTCCCGGCCCAGGCGGTTGATTCGGACCAGGGGTGTGTGCCCGATGGCGTCCACGACATTGTCGTAAACGTTTTGCATGGCTCGTCATCTTGACTTGTTCCGGGGTATCGAGTCAAGGACAGGCGTGGCGGCGAGGGGAGAAGAATACGTGCCAGGCTCGCCGGCTCGTGTCGGAGCGGAATTCCTGGGAGCAGGGACCAGGCCGGGGGTCCCGGGCTGGAGCTGCACTGAGAAAAATGAACCCGAACCACTCTGGGAGTGCTAGAATGTCCAGACTTCTCCTGCAGCGGTGCGGCCAGGATTCTCCTTTGGGACGGTGCGTATGGAAGATTCGACGAGCGACCCCAAGAGCAAGATTCAGGAGCTGATCGATTATCAGATCAATCCGGCCGTGGCGGGACACGGGGGGGTCATCGAGCTCCTGGACTACAAGGATGGCGTGGTCTACCTGCGCATGGGGGGAGGCTGCCAGGGATGCGGCATGGCCAATGTCACCCTGAAGCAGGGGATCGAGCGGATGCTCCGCGAAGAGATCCCGGAAATCCTGCAGGTGGTGGACACCACCGATCATGCCGGCGGGACCAATCCCTATTATCAGCCCTCCAAGTAAAGCGGACTCCGGATACCCAACCTCCGACTCCCCGGCATCCACGGATACTTCCATGCGTCAGCCAGGCGGAATTCTCCTCGTCTCCTGCTATGAGCTGGGCCACCAGCCCCTCGGGCTTGCCCTTCCCCTGGGCTTTCTGGAAGCCGCAGGATTCCGCCCGGAGGCAGTCGATGTCTCGCGCGAGCCGCTAAATCGTGCGCGGATTGCGAGCGCCCGGCTGGCCGCCCTCTCCGTGCCGATGCATACCGCCTTGCGACTCGGTGTCCGGGTCGCCGGCCTCATCCGACAAGAAAACCCTTCCTGCCACATCTGCCTCCATGGCCATTACGCTGCTCTTAATGCCGACTATCTCCTCAGCGGCCCGGCCGATTCCATCCTCGCGGGCGAATGCGAGGCGAGCCTGGTGGACCTTGCCTGCTCGCTGGAGGCGGGACGGGATCTCTCGGAGGTCTCGGGACTGTCCTTGCCACACCGGAGAGCCGCCCCGATCCGGCGCCGCCTGCGGTTCGTTGTGCCGAGTCGAGAGCGCCTCCGGCCGCTCGCCAATTACGCTTCGCTGGAAGAGGAGAGCGGGATTCGGATTGCCGGATGCGTGCAGGCCAGCCGCGGATGTCTGCACCTCTGCCGTCACTGTCCCATCCCCCCCGTCTACCAGGGTCGATTCTTCGTGATTCCTCGCGAGGTGGTGCTCGCGGACATCCGCAGGCAGGTGGAGCTGGGTGCGACTCATATCACTTTTGGAGATCCCGATTTCCTGAACGGTCCCGGACACTCCTTGGCGCTGGTGGCGGAGATGCACCGGCTCTTTCCCTTCCTCACTTTCGATTTCACTGCCAAGATCGAGCACCTCCTCAAGCACGCCTCCCTTCTCCCGAAGCTGAAGGACGCGGGGTGTCTTTTCGTGGTGTCGGCTGTGGAATCGCTCAGCGACCGGGTGCTGAACATTCTGGACAAGGGGCACACCCGTCGAGACGTGGAAACGGTGCTCGATCTGTTTCAGAGTGCACGCCTGACCCTGCGTCCGTCCCTGGTGCCTTTCACACCCTGGTCAACACCTTCCGACTACTCCGATCTGCTGGATTTCGTGCAGGAGCGGGACCTCGTGGATGCGGTGGACCCGGTGCAATTCTCGGTCCGGCTGTTGATCCCTCCAGGCTCCGGTCTGCTGGACCAGCCCGCGATGTCCCCCCACCTGGGGGCGCTGGTCCCGGAATCGTTCAGCTACACCTGGAAGCATCCGGATGAGCGGATGGATCGACTTCATCGCCGGGTGTCATCCGAGGTCGAGCAGGCGGCCCACCGACGCGAAGCGTCGGAAGAGACCTTTCTTCGGATTCGCAGAATCTGCTCGGAGATTATCGGAAGGACCGCTCCGGCAGCTCGGAGCATGACGGAGACTGTCCTGAGGCGCCACGTGCCCCGACTGACCGAAAGCTGGTTTTGCTGAGCGGAGCCCACCGAGGGTCAGTTGGACCCTCTTCGGCGGGTAGACCGAGTGGTCTGAGCCGACGGTTTCATCGAATCACGATTTCCAGACGACGATAGGCTTCCCGCAAGGCGGTCTCCGCGGCAGCGGGGTCGGTCGCGCGGGCAAAGATGAACCCGAGGTACCTGGCCCCCTCCGGCAGTGGCACCACCGATTGACCCGTCGGAATGCTCTGGACCACCTGTTCAATCCCCGGGATCGCCCTGGCCGACTCCATCCCCCCGAATCGTTTCAGAATGCCGCCCCGGGGGATCGGGATCATCATGACTCCCGCAGCCCGCCTTTCGCGCTCCAGAGACTCCAGATCCATTCCCAGGGCGTGGCGAATGATGAGCTCCTCCAACGACATCCCCGCCCCGAATCGCAGGGCGCGCGAGCAGAGTCCTCCCACGGAGCGCGCCGCCACTTCCAAAGGCCAGATCCCTTCCTCGTTCAATCTCAGTTCCGCGTGGAGGGGCCCTTCCCGCAGTCCCACAGCGAAGGCGGTTCGGGCCGTCATCTCGATAATGTGCCGTTGCCTCTCCTCCGAGAACCGGGAAGGGGTCACATAGATTGTCTCTTCAAAGAAGGGACCCTCCAGCGGATCCGGCTTGTCGAAAATCGCCAGCACCTTCAGCTCGCCTCCGACCAGCAGCCCCTCCACAGCGACCTCGTCGCCCTGGATGTAGGATTCGACCAGAATCCATCCGGCGGCCTCCCCACCCTTCTTCAGGATTTCTGGATCTGCCAGCAGGCGCTTCACCCGCTCGAAGGCCAGGGCAAAGCTCTCTCCATCATTCGCCCGTATCACGCCGCGGCTGGCCGAAAGGAACAGCGGCTTGAGCACGCAAGGGTAGCCGACGTGCCGAGCCGCGATCCTCGGATCCTCTTCGGTGGAAAACTTCCAGAATTGCGGAACCGGGATGCCCGCTTTCCGGAGCCGTTCGCGCGCCCGCAGCTTGTGTCGGGTAAGACGTACCGCTTCCCCCGGGTTGTGCGGAAGGCCGAGGGCCAGGGAGGCCTCGTTGGCTGTCACCGTGGTCTCGTCCTCCACTCCCACCACTCCGTCCAGAGGATGTTCCCGCGCGAACTCAACGATTCGCCGAACGGCGGACGAGGAGTCCCTGAAATCCAGCGCGAGGGTGCCGCCCGGCGCGGCCTCCTCCAGGGTCTGGCGCTGATCGGATCCGACCACGACTTCCACGCCGAGGCGGATCGCTGCGCTCACGAAATCGGCGGCACGATAGGTGGTGACAGGCATGAGGAGGAGAATCCGGTAAGAGCTCATGGTCGAATTCTAACCTCTGCTATACTCCGGTGCGACACTTCCCTCGGCAGCGGAGGCTCTCATGCCGGGTAGGTATTTCGACGATCTACAGGTCGGCGAGCGGATCCAGCACCGTGTCGCCCGCACCGTCACCGAGACCGACAACGTCCTCTTCTGTTCGCTCACTGCCAACACCCAGCCGCTTCATCTCGACGAGGAATTCGCGGCGAAGACCCCCTTTGGGCACCGCATCGTGAACGGCATCTTCACGCTGGGTCTCGTCGTGGGTCTCACCGTTTCCGATCTGACGGAGGGGACGATCGTGGCAAACCTGTCCTATGAAAAGGTTGCACATCCGAAGCCGGTCTTCCCTGGCGACACCCTCTCGGTTGAGACCGAGGTCCTGGAGAAGCGCCCCTCGAAGTCACGGCCCGAGCAGGGGATCGTAAGGCTGCGACACTTCGGGAAGAACCAGCGCGGCGAAGTCGTGGTGGACCTGGAGCGGACCGTGCTGTTTCTGCGCAGGCGGGCATGAGCGCTCCCGGAGAGATTCGCTCGCTGCGCGCGCGGAGGTCCCTCCTGTTCGTACCCGGCGACGACGCCCGGAAAATCGCCAAGGCCGCCGCTTCCGGGGCGGATTGCGTGGTCCTGGACCTGGAGGACGGAGTTGCGACGGACCGGAAGCTTGCGGCCCGCCAGACGGTGGCCTCGAGCCTCTCCAGTCTCCAGTTCGGCGGCAGCGAGCGGCTGGTGCGCGTGAATCCCGTCGGATCGGAGCTCCATCCAGGCGACATCGAGGCGACCCTTCCCTCTCGGCCGGATGGCTATGTCCTTCCCAAGGTGGAATCACCGGAGCAGGTCCAGCAGCTAGCCCGCCGGACCTTTCCGAGTCCCCTCCCCCTGCTGGCCCTGATCGAAAGTGCGCGGGGTGTTTTGGAACTGAAGGAGATCGCCGGCTCCGATCCTCGTCTGGTGGCCCTGCTCTTCGGCGCGGAGGATCTCACCGCCGACATGGGGGCGGTGCGCACCAGGGCAGGACAGGAAGCAGCCTGGGCGCGGGGCGCCGTGGTGGTGGCGGCCGCAGCTTTTTCCCTCCAGGCCATCGACACGGTGTTCGTAGACCTCCACGATGAAGAGGGACTCCACCGCGAATCGCTGGATGCCTGCGGGATGGGCTATGCAGGGAAGATGGCGATCCATCCCAAGCAACTTTCCCTTATCCACCAGGCCTTCACGCCCTCCGATGAGGAGATTGCCAAGGCCTGCCGGCTGGTGGAAGTCCATGCCCGGCACCAGGACCAGGGAAAGGGGGCCTTTGCCCTGGACGGAAGGATGGTGGATTGGCCCATGGTCCGAGCCGCGGAGCACCTCCTCGCCCGGGCCCGGGCTGCAGGAAAAATCTGAAATCGCTCGCCGGAGGTCATCCCCCCTTCCCACCCGTTGCATCCAGATCCACCAGGACCTGACCCCGATCCACTTGATCTCCCGCGCCACAGTGCAATTTGATCACCCGGGCCTGCTCCGGCGCGGTGATCCGGATCTCCATCTTCATCGCCTCGAGGACGACCAGCGTCTGGCCCCGCCGAACCGTCTCTCCCGCTACCACCGCCACCCGCCGGACGAGTCCGGGCATGGGTGCTTCCAGCCCATGCTCGTGTTGTTGGGGCGCCCGCGGCGAGAGGGGGTCGAGCTTCTGCAGACGATAACCCTCGCCCTCACAGGCCAGGTGCAGTGACGAGCCGTCTCGCGCGCATGAGATGCGATGGCGCCTCCCGTCCACCTCCAGGTCCAGGGTTCCGTCTCTTGCCGGATGCAGTCTAAATCGGCATTCTCGTCCGTCCACCCAGGCCCGGATCCCTTCGGGGCCAGACTCGAGTGCGACGACATACTCTTTCCCCTGACTTTGAAAGCGATATTCCACGCCTTTCCCTTTCAACCGCTCAGCCGGAAACCGTCGGCGACCCTCCAGGGGCTGTGAAGATCCCCCGTCTCGCCGGCCGCTGTCTTCCCGGACGGCAGTGCCCCTCCCTCAGCGAGGATCGCCGCCGCGATCAGAACTTCGTCCGGCGGGTGGTGGACATTCCCCGCAGGGAACAGATGATTCGGCAGGAAGTCGGTCGTGGCGTCCCCCCGACGGAAGACGGGATGGGCGAGCAGTCGTTTCAAGAGTCCCTGGTTTGTTGTCGGACCCAGCACCACCGTGTCCCGAAGCACCCCTTCCATCCTACGCAACGCCGCCTCGCGATCCTCCGCGCTCACGATAATCTTGGCCAGGAGGGAGTCATAGTGGATCGAAACCTCATCCCCTTCGGCATAGCCTGAGTCCACCCGGACTCCGGGCCCCTCCGGCATCTTCCACCGGAGGATCCGGCCAGGGGAAGGGGCGAAGTCCCGAGCAGGGTCTTCGGCGTAAAGGCGGCATTCCAAGGCATGTCCCCGCGGAACGGCCGCAGCCCACGACGGAGAGATGGGCTCCCCCACCGCCAGCTGGATCTGAGCCGCGACCAGGTCCACGCCCGTCAGCACCTCGGTGACCGGGTGCTCCACTTGTAGACGCGTGTTCATCTCGAGGAAGTAGAACTCGCCGGAATCGAGATCCAGGAGAAACTCCACCGTCCCGGCATTGGAGTACCCCGCGGCCTTCGCGACGGCGACCGCGGTGACCCCCATCCGCTCGCGCAGCTCCTCCGTGAGGGCGGGTGAAGGGCTCTCCTCCAGGATTTTCTGGTACCGCCTCTGCACGGAGCAGTCCCTCTCGAACAGAGAGATGACGCGCCCCTCCAAGTCCCCCAATACCTGGATCTCCACATGTCGGGCAGAGGGGATGAGCTTTTCCAGGAAGACCCGCGAGTTGCCGAAGGCGCCCTCGGCCTCCCGCCGGGCGGAGTGCAGCGCCTCCTCCAACCCCGCGGGGGTGGCCGCTACCCGCATGCCGCGTCCCCCGCCTCCCCCGGCCGCCTTCACCAGCACCGGGAACCCGAGCTTCTTCGCTTCACGCAGGAAATCGGCCTCACTCCCGCCCCCCGCATAGCCGGGCACTACGGGGATCCCCGCGGTGCGGGCGAGCTCCCTCGCCCGGGTCTTGTCCCCCAGCCGCTGAATGGTCCCGGCCTCCGGCCCGATAAAGACAAGCCCCGCCGCGCGCACCGCCCGAGCGAACGCGGCATCCTCGGAGAGAAAACCGTACCCTGGGTGAATGGCCTCACAGCCGGCGCTCCGAGCCGCCTCCAAGATCACCGAAGCATTGAGGTAAGTCTCGGCGGGACTCGCTCCTTGAAGCGGGATTGCCTCGTCCGCTTCCCGCACGTGCAGGGCCGAGGCATCGACTTCGGAGTGGAGGGCTACGGAGACGATCCCCGACTCGCGGCAGGCCCGCGCGATCCGGACGGCGATCTCTCCGCGATTGGCGATTAGGAGGCGATGGAACAAGAGTGGCCCCACGGTCCTTACATGCGAAAAACGCCATAACGGGTGTCCCGCGGCGGCGCGTTCAGCGTGGCAGCGAGGGCCAGCCCCAGAACGCGGCGGGTCTGGGGAGGATCCAGGATCCCGTCGTCCCAGAGGCGGGCCGTGGAGTAATAGGGACTCCCTTCAGTTTCATACTTCTCCAAGATGGGACGCATGAACTCTTCGCGCTGGGCGGTGGCCATGGCAGGCTTCCCGCTCCGAAGGTTCTGCTCATCCTTCACGGTGGCCAGAACGTTGGCCGCCTGCTCGCCTCCCATGACGCTGATCCGCGCATTGGGCCACATCCAGAGGAACCGTGGAGAATAGGCGCGGCCGCACATCCCATAGTTGCCCGCCCCGAAGCTGCCGCCAATGATTACCGTGAGCTTGGGCACCGCAGCGTTGGCCACGGCGTGGACCATTTTGGCCCCGTCCTTGGCGATGCCTCCCGCCTCGTACTGCTTGCCCACCATGAAGCCAGTGATGTTCTGCAGGAAGATCAGCGGAATGCCCCGGGACGTGCACAGCTCCACGAAGTGGGTCCCCTTCAAAGCCGATTCGCTGAACAGCACTCCGTTGTTGGCCAGGATCCCTGCAAGGCACCCTTCGACGCGGGCAAAGCCGCAGATCAGCGTGGCGCCGTAGCGCGCCTTGAACTCCCGGAAGCGGCTGCCGTCCACGAGCCGCGCGATGATCTCTCGCACGTCGTAGACCTCGCGAAAGCTGCGCGGGAGCACGCCGTAGATCTCCACGGGGTCGAAGCGCGGCGCCTCAGGCGACGCCACCTCCACACCCACAGTCCTGCGCCGATTAAGCGTGGCGACAATTTCTCTCACCAGCGCCAGCGCGTGCTGGTCGTCCTCGGCGAGATGATCGGCCACGCCGGAACGGCGGGTGTGCACCTCGGCCCCTCCCAGTTCCTCGGCGCTGACCTCTTCGCCGGTGGCCGCCTTCACCAGGGGCGGTCCCCCCAAGAAGATGGTGCCTTTCCCCTTCACGATGACGGTCTCGTCGCTCATGGAAGGAACGTAGGCTCCCCCCGCCGTGCAGCTTCCCATCACAGCCGCAATCTGCGGTATCCCTAGGGCGCTGAGCCGGGCCTGGTTATAGAAAATGCGGCCGAAATGATCCCGGTCCGGGAAAACCTCGGCCTGGAGCGGCAGGAATGCCCCTCCCGAATCCACCAGGTAGATGCAGGGGAGGTTGTTCTCGGCGGCGATTTCCTGGGCCCGAAGGTGCTTCTTGACGGTGACGGGATAGTAGGTTCCGCCCTTCACGGTGGCGTCGTTGGCCACGATGAGGCACTCGACACCACTGACCCGGCCGATCCCCGTGACCAGCCCGGCACAGGGGGCCTCGCCATCGTACATCTCCCAGGCGGCGAGCGGACTCAGCTCGAGGAAGGGGGAGCCCTGGTCCAGCAGGCGATCGATGCGATCGCGCACCAACAGCTTTCCCTGCTGGACGTGACGCTCGCGGTACTTTTCCCCGCCTCCCATGCGCGCCAGGGCAAGGCGCTCCTTGAGCTCCCCGGCCAGCCGGCGGTGATGAGCATCGTTTTGTTTGAAGCGATCGGCGCGAGTGTCCAGAGCGGAGGCCAGGATCTCCATGGGCCGTGAGTGTAGCATTCGACCTTCCCCCCCGCAACGGCTCGCGGGCGGGGCGGCGGGTGAACGGATTCAGAATGCTACGAGGCTTGCGAGACGAAGCGGCCCTGTCCCCTCCGCCCCGGATTGCCGCAGGGGGTCGGAGCCTGGCGGAGTTGGGATCCGGAACCAGATCTTCTTGTGGAAAAGGCTGTTCTCGTGACTCACGATGAAAGGAGCCTCGGGAATGTCTTCCGAGATGAGAAGTCGCGGGCTTTCCTTGCCTTCAGGAAGATCGAATACCAGGTCGGTTGTGTACGACTCTCCGGGGCGAAGCGGGCGATGGAGGAGAGCTTCCGGGCCGAACTCGGGAGCGAGGGCCTTCTCGCCTTCCGGCGACACGGAATAGGCCCGGCCAGTGCCGTCCTCCACTCGAATGATCCGGGGGTTGGGGGACAGCGTTCCATTGCCGCGGCGCGGGGAAACGGTCCGCGGGTCGAACCAGGTCTTCACGGAGACGATGACGAAGCGTCCTCGGGCAGTCGCCGCGGTCTCGCCGCTCCCCAAAGTCTTCGCGGTACGGACAGCCGCGACGGAATAGGCCAAGTGACAGTCGATCTCGCAGAAGTATTTAAGCTGGCCGGGCTCCAGGATCCGGTCTCGACTGGTGAAGGAGTGGGCCAGAAGCGCCCCACCGTAAATCAGGGCCACGACCACCAAGCCCTCTGCGATCCGCCTGGCTGGGCGGCGCTTCCCCCGCCAGGCGAGCACCCCCGCGGCGACGAGCCCGGTGAAAAACAGCAGCGTTGTGAACAAGAATAGGAGGAGGACGGCCGGAGCGTTGGGGGGAGTGAATTCCATTCAGCCACGAGCCCCACGAGAATCTGGTAGCGCTACGGGGATTCGAACCCCGGTTTGATGGCTGAGAACCACCCGTCCTAACCCCTAGACGATAGCGCCACAGTCTGGATCCGGGACAGGGATTCGAACCCCGATACCATGGTCCAGAGCCATGTGTCCTACCGTTGGACGATCCCGGATCGGAAGGCGGATTCTAGCCAAACCCTTGGGAGACTGTCAACAAACTGGGATCGACGGCGATGGGCTAGGGGATTCATCTCGGCGGGATCAGGACTTCACCTGCTGGCTGCACCGTCGCCGAAACCGTAACTTGCCTTGAGGATTATGACGATGCTCCCTCCCCATGGTACCGAGGTTCGACCCGGGCTGATCCTGCTCGTCCTGCTGCCGCTTCTCTTCGGCGCCGCAGCGCCCAAGGGGGCGAAAGGAACCCCGCAATCGGACGCGGGGGTCGATTACCGGATCGGGGTCGGGGACGTCTTGGAGATTCAGGTATGGAAGGACACGACGCTGAGCCACAGCGTTCCGGTGCGCCCGGATGGAAAGATCTCCTTCCCTCTCCTGGATGACATCCAGGCCGCCGGCATCACCTGCCTGGAGCTCAAGGCGATCCTGACGCAAAAGCTCAACCATTTCTTGACCGATCCCCAGGTCACCGTCATGGTCAAAGAAGTGAACAGCCGCAAGGTCTATGTGATGGGGGAAGTGACGAAACCCGGGGAGCTCCCGCTGAGAAGCGAGACGACCCTCCTGCAGGCCATCGCCCTCGCCGGTGGATTCACGCCCTACGCGAACCGCGACAAGATCGTCGTCATCCGCAAGAGTCCGGAGGGGGATCGCCGCCTGCGCATCGATTACAAGAAGATCATCGCGGGAAAGGGCCCGTCGGAAAACTTGCTCCTGGAAGCCGGCGACACGATCGTGGTTCCCTGAGCCGGGCGCTGCTTTTCGGGATCCGCTACGCCGGCTCTTATCGGCCCAGCTCCTGGGATCGGATGAGGCGGTCGATGCGCCGTAAAGCCCCTTCGCGGCCCACCAGGGTAAGGACCGTGAAGATCCCCGGAGACACCGCCTGTCCGGTGAGCGCGATTCTCAAGGGGTGGATCAGCTTCGCAGCGGCGATTCCCATTCCGGCAGCCGCCTTCCGGAGAGCTGCCTCGGTGGCCGCCTCATCGAAGGGCTCCACCCTCTCCAGTGCGTCACGGAGTGCCACCATGCGCCGGGCGGTCTCGGGATCTCCTAGGTGTTTTGCCGCCGCCCCCGGGTCATAGGCGAAGTCGTCGCTCAAGAAGATCGCGCTGTCACGCGCCAGGTCTGAGAGCTTCCGCGAGCGAGGCTTCAGGGTTTCCAGGACCTTTTCGAACCATTCGCGTCGCTCCCCCTCCAACGAGGCATCCCATAATCCCCGCGCTTTCAGCTCCCCCCGGATGGCCTCGCGGATGGCCGCCGCCGGCATGGCATTGATGTATTGACTGTTGAGCCATTCCAGCTTTTGTTCGTCGAACACCGCCCCCTTCTTTCCTACCCCTTCGAAGGAGAACCGGCGGATCAATTCCTCCCGCGGCAGGAATTCTCGGCCGTCGCCGGAGGACCAGCCCAGCAACGCCAAGAAGTTGAAGAGCGCCTCCGGCAAGTAGCCGGCCTCCCGATACTCGGTGACTGCCACCGCTCCGTGGCGTTTGCTGAGCCGCTTCTTGTCGGGCCCCAGGATCAGGGGAAGGTGGGCGAAGGTTGGAATCGGCTCCCCCAGGGCGCGGTAAAGCAGGATCTGCTTCGGCGTGTTGCTCAGGTGATCGTCTCCGCGGATCACGTCCGTGATCTTCATGTCCACGTCGTCGGAGACTACCGACAGGTGATAGGTGGGCGTTCCGTCTGAGCGCAGCAGGATGAAATCTTCGAGGGTCTCGTTGGCAAAGGTGGTGCGACCGTGCACTCGGTCGCTCCACGAAGTGACCCCTTCGGGGACCCTGAAGCGGAAAGCATGGGGCTGTCCCACTGCCACCCGCCGCTGCACCTCCTCCGGCAGAAGGGCGAGGCAGGTCCTTTCGTACTTCCAGGTCACTCCTAGCCGCTCGGCCTCCTGGCGCCTTCGCTGGAGCTCGGCGGGCTCGCAGAAGCAGGGATAGGCGCTGCGGGACGCCTGCAGCTTCAATCCGGTGGCTCGGTGCAGATCCCGGCGCTGGGACTGGTAGTAGGGCCCCTCGTCCCAGTCCAGGCCCAGCCACCGCAATCCCTCGAGGATGGCGGCAGTCATCTCTTCTTTGGAGCGCTCCAAA
>Ga0066710_100002978_pt1 | contig 14115 bp, 13 predicted proteins | sample GraSoiAngelo_159_FD_79666 | JGI IMG/M metagenome (GOLD analysis project Ga0066710, IMG submission 79666) | Grasslands soil microbial communities from the Angelo Coastal Reserve, California, USA - 14_1009_16_40cm | ecosystem: Environmental > Terrestrial > Soil > Grasslands | place: USA...
AAGATCAACGTCGACGGCCAAGTGTGTCTTGACGTTGGCGCATCCACCGGCGGCTTCACTGATTGTCTGCTCCAACATGGTGCGGCCCGTGTGATTGCGGTCGACACCGGTTATGGTCAGATGGATTTTAGACTGCGGCAAGATCCGCGGGTCCGGCTACTGGAGAAAACAAATGCGCGTTACCTCACGCATGAAGAACTCGGCGAGATCGTTGATCTGATTACGGTGGACGTCTCATTCATCTCAGCAACGATTGTTCTCCCGCCGGTAGTGAGAGCTGCATTCCCTCTTACCCCGGAAAGCCGGCGCGGTCGTCAGCTTATTGTCTTGGTGAAGCCGCAATTCGAGGCAGGCAGGGAACACGTGGGTAAGGGAGGCATCGTACGCGATGAGACCTCGCAACTGGCTGCGGTCGAAAAGGTGAAGACCTCCCTCCTCACGCTTGGGGCTTCAAACATCGATGTAATCGACTCTCCAATCCTGGGTGCGGAAGGCAATCGCGAGTTTCTGCTCAGAGGAGTCTTTTAATCCTCTGCGATCCTCAATGTCCTCTGTGGTTCAAGCCTTTTTCTGTACAATCGCTGTTTGCCCATGCGAAGCCGGCAAGCAGATAGTCAAAAGACCGCAGCCATAATCTCCCGACCCGGACGTCCCCAACTCACGGAGATTCTTTCCGGCCTCCTCGCCTGGCTGAAGGAACACGGCTACCGTGTCGTGGTCGATCAGGAGACGGCCCAATATGTGGACGGGCAGCAGGTCGTTCCACGCTCGCAAATGTCCGCCCAGCCATTGAGCCTCGTGGTCGTCTTGGGCGGCGATGGCACGCTGCTGTCGGCCGCGAGAGTGACTGCCGCGGCTGATGTTCCCCTGCTCGGAGTGAACCTGGGTTCGCTGGGCTTTCTGACCGAAGTTCCCTTGTCCTCGCTCTATCCGATGCTGGAAGCGATCGCACAAGGCAACGCACCCGTAGAGCGACGCTCGATGATGCAATGCGAGTTGGTCCGCGAGCAGACCGTTCTTGGAAGCTATCTGGTATTCAACGACGCGGTCGTCAACAAGACTGCGCTGGCCCGGCTCAACAACTACGAACTTTACATCGATAAAGTTTTCGTTTCCAGTTATCGCGCTGACGGAATGATCATCGCTACACCGACCGGATCGACGGCCTATTCCCTCTCTGCGGGCGGACCCGTGCTCGTCCCTACTGTCGATGCCTTCGTGGTTACTCCGGTCGCTCCGCACTCATTCAGTCATCGCCCGTTAGTAGTGCCCGAGTCGGTCGAGGTCGAAATCCTATTGCGCAGCGAGAACGAGCTGGCGTCTCTCAGTGTGGATGGCCAGCCTGGTCTCGACCTTCGCGATGGAGACCGCGTTCGTTGCCGACGCTCGGAGCACAAAGTGCAGCTGTTTCGCACCGGTTCCGAGTTTTTTCAGGCGCTGCGGTCGAAGCTGAAATGGGGAGACCGATAACCGATGTGGCGCGGGCGCCGTCACCCGCGTGAACTAAGCCTGAACCGACTTTCACATTTCAGCTCGCATCAAGTCCGCGAGTCTCTCCCGCTTGCGGATGACCTTAACTGACTTTCCCGACACCAGCACCTCCGCCGGGCGCGTGCGCGTGTTGTAGTTCGACGCCAGCGCCATCCCATAAGCTCCGGCATCGAGAATCGCCAGCAAGGACTCCTCTTCGATGGGAGGTAGTTCGCGATCGCGCGCGAAGAAGTCGCCCGATTCGCAGACCGGACCTACCACGTCAACCACCTCCACCTTGGCATCAGAATCCGGGTACGTCACAGGCACGATTTCGTGGTATGCGCTGTAGAGCGCAGGGCGGATCAAATCATTCATGGCCGCATCGACCACCAGGAAGCGCTTGCCATCATTCGCTTTGCGGTACATCACAGTAGTAATCAGCGCTCCGGCAGGCCCCACAATCGAGCGGCCGGGTTCCAGAAGCAGATGTACGCCGAGCGCACGTAGTGGCTCAGATACCGCCCGCGCATAGCTAGCGGCGTCTTTAGCAAATCCACTCCGCTCCGGCTCTTTATAAGCAATTCCCAGCCCTCCGCCCGCGTCGATGTATTCGATCCGATGTCCATCGTCACGTAACACGCGAACTAGTTCGGCGACCCGAGCCAGCGCCTCGCCAAATGGCGCTACGTCGGTAATCTGCGAGCCGATGTGTACGCTTACGCCGACGACGCGCAGAGATTTCGCTCCGCTGGCCTTGGCGTAGAGTGCTCGCGCGTAGCGGATCGGTACGCCAAACTTGTGCTTGTGAAGTCCGGTCGAGATGTAAGGATGAGTCTGCGCGGCCACATCAGGATTTACGCGCAGTGCAACTGGAGCTCTGGTTCGCAAGCGTGCCGCGCACTCCGCGAGCGCCCACAATTCCGATTCGCTCTCCACATTGAACAGCATGGTGCCGGCCTTCAGGGCGGCAGTCATTTCTTCCCGAGTTTTACCCACACCCGAGAAAACTACTTTGTGAGCGGCCTTGCGATCGGCCATCAGGACACGCTCCAACTCTCCCCCGGAGACCACGTCAAAACCGCAGCCCCGCCTGGCGAGCAGCCGCAGAATGCTTAGGTTGGAGTTCGCTTTTACTGAGTAGCAGATGGTGTGAGGGCTTTCGCGAAATGCGCGGTCAAAAGTCGCATAGCGCTCGCAGATCATGGGCGCGGAGTAAACGTACAGTGGAGTGCCGTACTTAGCGACAAGCTTGGGCAAGGCAATCTCGTCGCAGTGCAATACAAATTTCCGCTTATGACGGAAAATCCCTTGCTTGCTCTCGCGATAGAGAAATCCGGGCGGACGCCCAGGGAGGCTTTGGATGCGGCGGATCATTTCTTTTTGGGAGTGGCCGACGAACCACTCCTCACCCGAATAGCGACGACAGTCTGGTCGTCAAAGGTTTCCATTCCCGCTGAGTGTTCGGCCACCGCTTGAAACAGCGAATCAACCACGCAGTCCGCCGACTTACCGGCACATTCTAAAACGATCTTTTCTACTCTGCCCCGGCCAAACAATTCTCCATTCCGGTTGCGCGCGTCGAGGATTCCGTCGCTGAAGAACACGAACATATCCCCTGCTTTCATGCGGAATTCGAACTCGTCGTACTCGGCCTCATCGAACAGGCCCAGCGGCAATCCAGTAGCCTCGATGACCTCATTCTTGCCCTCATGCACGTAGATCGGGCGCGGCAGACCGGAGTTCGACACGGTCAGGGTTCGATGCTCATCGTCCCAAACCGCGTAGATCAGGGACACGAATTGCGCTTCAATCCGCCGCTCGGCCAGCGACAAATTGACAGCAGAAAGCATCTCGGACGGCCCCGGTTCGATGGGCGCGTGCGAACGAAGAATCCCACTTACCAGTGCCGCATAGATTGCAGCCGGAGCACCCTTGCCGCTGACATCGCCGATAACCAGGCCGAGCCGGGACATGGAGTAGGGAATGAAATCGTACAGGTCGCCGCCGATAGCCCGCGCCGGAACAAATTTCGCGGCAACATCAAGATGGGCGAGCTTCGGGCGAGCCTGCGGCAGCAACCGCATCTGCAGCTCGCGAGCCAACGACAGATCGCGCTCCAGTCGCCGTTCTTGCCGCGCAATCTGCTCGTAGAGCTGGGCATTCTCAATCGCGATGGCAATCTGTGCCGCCAGCGTCGTGATCGTCCGCTTGTGCTCTTCTGTGAAGAATCCGCGGCGGGTATGCTCCAGATCAAGCACCCCAATTACTTTGTCTTTGTAGATCAGCGGCACCGCCAGCTCAGATCGCGTCTCCGGATTGGCCGCGACATAGCGCGGATCTTTGCTCACATCGGACACCAGCACTGCCTGTTTTGATTCCGCAGCCGCCCCAACCAGTCCACGCCCCAGCGGGATGTCGTTCTTGAGGTGAATACTCTCATGGAAGCGTAAGGAGAACCGGTGCTGTAACTTTTCGCCAGACGGATCCAACAGCAAAATGCTGAACATCTGATAATCAATCAGCCGCCGCAACAGCTCCGCAATCCGGCCCAGCAGTTCATCAAGATTGAGGATCGACGAGAGCTCGCGCGCAATCTCGTTCAGCAGCAGAAGAATTCGCGCCTGGCGCGTGGTCCTGGTATAGAGCTGCGCATTCTCGATGCCAGCCGCCATCCGCGACGCGACGAGGGTCAGCAGTCGGCTATGCTCCTCGGTGAAGTAGCCGGGCTCCCGCGCTTCCAGATCAATCACCCCGATCACGCGGTTCTTGGTGATCAGCGGCACTGCGAGTTCGGAGCGCACGTTCGGGACAGCGGCGATATAGGTTGGATCGTCGGTAACGTCGTCGACCAGAATCGCCTGCCGCAATTGCGCCGCGCGCCCGGTTACCCCTTCTCCCACCTTGAGCCTTGTCCGTTCAGCAAAGTCGGCCGGATAGCCTGTCTGAAACCGAAATTTCAGCTCCTGTGTCTTCTCATTCAGGAGGAGAATTGCGAAGATTTCGTAGTCGATAACCTTTCGCACCACCTCTGCCACCCGCCTCAGGGTAGTGTCGAGGTCCAGGGACGTGGCCAGCACGTCTGCCACATCTAGCAGTAACGGCTCGACAGGCAAAGGCTTTTCCGCCTTGGAAAGAAGTATTCCCATTGTCTTCGGTAACTCCATGATAGCAGCCGCGGATAAACGTCTGTATTTGGTTACTCGCGGGGCACAACACAGATATCGGCGAGATTCCGGTAGCGTTCTGCGTAATCGAGGCCGTAGCCGACCACAAACTCATCGGGAATCTTGAAGCCCACATAATCGCCTTCCAGCGGCAGCTTGCGCCGAGAAGGCTTGTCGAGCAGGGCAGCAATTTTCAGGGTACGCGGCTGGCGTGCCATCAACAGCTTTTTCAGATAGGTCAGCGTCAGGCCGGTGTCCAGGATGTCTTCGACGACAATGACATTCTTGTCCTTCATGGACTGGTCCACGTCTTTCGTCAGCCGAACCTCGCCAGTCGAATCCCAGCCGCTCTTGAGCTCCTGGTGAGGACTGGGTCGATTCCCATAACTCGAAACTCCGATGAAGTCGAAGGTGGAATCGAGTTTGACTTGCCGCGCCAGATCAGAGAGAAAGATCGCCGCTCCCTTCAACACGCCCACGAAGATCACGGACTGTCCGGCGAAATCACGCGTGATGTCGGCACCCAACTCAGAAACGCGTTTTGCAATCTCGGCGCGAGTGATAAGCACCTTCAAATCGGCCATGGCGTTTCATATTAAACTAGCGGAGGGAAAAACGAGCACTCAGCAGTCAGCACTCAGCCGTCAGCACTCTGCATTCAGCTAACGTTCTCGAGCAAAACTGCAGGAATCCGTCAGGCCAGAATGCTGACTGCTGAGTGCTGACCGCTAGCAGCCAGGAGCTAAACTCGCATGAACCTGAACGGAATCAAACTTACCTGGTTAGGTCACGCAACTTTCCGCGTTGAGACTCCCGGCAGCAAGATTGTCATAATCGATCCGTGGGTCATGGGCAACCCGAAGTGCCCGGAATCTGAAAAGAAAGTGAAGAAGGTCGATATTCTGCTCTGCACTCACGGGCACTTCGACCATATCGGCGACGCGGTTGAGATTGCGAAGCAACACAATCCGGCGGTGGTGGCAATACCGGAACTGTGCCACTGGCTCGGCAGCAAGGGCGTCAAGCAGTTAGCGGAGATGAATAAGGGAGGCACGCAAACGGTTGGCGACATCAAGGTGACTATGGTACATGCCGTGCACTCCTGCGGCATCACCGATGGGGATCAGATCGTCTACGGCGGCGAGGCCTGTGGCTACGTCATCGAATTCTCTAATGGCGTGAAGATTTATCATGCGGGCGATACCAACGTTTTCTCAGACATGCAGATCATCCGTGATCTATACGCGCCTGAAATCGCTCTGCTACCCATCGGCGATCACTACACCATGAGTCCCCGAGAAGCTGCTTATGCCTGTAATCTGCTCCAGCCGAAAACTGTGATCCCCATGCACTTCGGCACGTTTCCAGTCTTAAAGGGAACGCCGGCTGAGTTGCAGAAACTGGTGCCCGGCGTCGAAGTTCTTGAACTCAAACCCGGCGTGACGATCGGAACTTAGGAATCGGAAATCTACAATCGAAAATCCTGGAGGGTAAGTGGCCAGAAACAAAGCAAGAGAGACCAAGCCCAGTTGGAGACACTTCGACTATGTGACCGCAGGACCCATAGACGACTATCTCTACTCGATGCTGCCAAAGCGCGACCTGGTATTGACGGAGATGGAAGACTACGCCTCCGACCACAGCATTCCCATTGTCGGACCGGCGGTAGCACGCATTCTGCAGCAACTCGCGCTGATGATCAATGCCAAGACGGTCTTCGAACTGGGCTCGGCAATTGGCTACTCGACCATCTGGTGGGCACAAGCGGTTGGAGACAAGGGCCGAGCGATCTATACCGACGGTGATTCCAAGAACGCAGAGCGTGCGCGGCGCTATTTTGATCGCGCCGGAGTGACGAGTCGGATCGAGATTCACGTGGGCGATGCCCTGGAATACCTTTCCGAGCAGAAGCACGAGTTCGACATCATCTTCAACGACGTCGACAAGGAAGATTATCCTCGCGTGTTGCGTCTGGTCGCGCCTCGCCTGCGAAAGGGCGGCCTGTTCATTACCGATAACGTTCTGTGGAGCGGCCGCGTGGCCGAGAAGAATCCCTCCGACACTCAAACCAAGGCGATCCTGGAATTCAACCGGCTGCTGTGCGCGTCGCCGGATTTCTACACGACCATTCTTCCGATTCGCGACGGCCTCGCCGTCGCGTTGAAGAAGTGATCCTGGTCAGTTCGGCAGCAGCCCGTACACATCGATCTCCGCACGCGTGCTGAGGTAGACCTTGCCGTTGGCGATGGTCGGCGGCACGAACTTCACCGCGTTGCCTGCCTGATCCCGGTGGTTCGACGCCATCGAACTGTTCCAGTATTCGGTCGCCAAATCCGCCGCATTGTAAGCATGCAGTACGGCGGGTCCCAGGCTGGGGGCAGGGACGCCATATTGACTCGCATCAACAGCCCAGACAATTCCATTTGCGGAACCGTGCGCGGAGACTGAAGGCGACGCACCGGGAAAGTTGTAAGCCTGACTCGACTGAGATGAAGCGGTCGTGTTGAACAGGCCCGCGGTCGGGTAGAACGAGAAGAGTTTCAAACGATCGCCGGCGCCCGCGAAGTACAGACCGTTTTGCCAGAATGCTGGCGCGCCCCAGAATCCACTCCCCGTCGCGAAGAAATACTGCACGATCTGGTTGTTGTTGAGGGGCTGGAACCCTCCCATGTTGTCGCGGTCCAACAAGTAGACAACTCCCTCTTTGCCCAACTGGGCCAGCAGATGCGTCGGCGCGGAGCCCTGGTCCGGCAGCAGCACTACGGCGCCCGAGCCCAGATCAGTGTCGAATTGCGCGAGCGTACTCTGGTCAAACGGCGCAAACCAACCCACTGGGTTCAGATTCACACCATTAAACGTTGAGCCCACGAATGGGTGAAGCCGCAGAATGCTGTCCCCATAATCATGGCTAGGCGGCGGAGGAGCTTCATCGAATACGCCGTTTCCGGTCGAGAAATAAACGTCTCCTCCGCTGTCCACCGCGGGAGCGCCGCCTCCCGCCCAGATGCCGCCGTCGGGGCCACTCACTCCGTTCGGCGTCGTGTTGAACACAGCAACTTGCTGCTGGACATTTGAGGCGCTGTAGCTGATCAACCAGCCGTTGTACGGTCCCCGGTCCTCGTGTGCGGCCCACGCGACATACACCCTCCCGCCCGCCAGGACGAGACCCGCTCTTTGGTGCTGCAGTCCGGTATTGAAAGAGATGATTCCCCCCAACGAGCCGTCGCCGATCCCGGGTACCGACGCCGCAATCAATACGGGTGCGTTGAATGTCTCGTTTCCAGTCGCCAACTCCAGTGCATGGAGCCGCTGATAGAACGTGGCCGTGGCGGTGTTCTCCGATTTGCTGACTACATAAATTGTGCTGGTTGCGGAATCGATCACCGGAGTGCCCGTCACGCCGATTTCCGGCTGGATATCCTGATAGCCAAACCCTACGTTCTGCCAAGGCACCGGCCCTTCCCCGGCAGCGCCGCCGTGGAGCGTGTCCAGCAAGTTCACCTTCCAATACTTCACGCAGGGATTCGCGTCGGCATCGAAGGCGTAGAGGCTGTCGTGTTGTGTGGCTACGAAGATCACGTTGTGTGTCCCGCCACCGATGCTTAATCCCGGCACCCACAACGGCTGCGTGTAAACCGCGCCATCCACCGGGCAAGAAAACAGCTTTCCGAAAGTGCTCGGAGTTACGGTCGATGACGTCAGCGCGTACTCCTGCAGATTCGAAGCATCCCGAGACAAATTGTTGTGATAGGTGAAGACGCCGGCAAGATCGGTTACTGCGACACTCGCTGAGCCGGATGCCGTGGACAGAGCTATGCTTGTCGCAGTCACCGTATGTGTACCAGCCGTCGCAGGCGGCGTGTAGAGGCCACTTCCATTCACGGTTCCAATTGCTGCGTTGCCGTTCGCTATGCTATCCACGCTCCAAGTGACGCCAGGATTCCCCATGTTTCCCGTGACTGTAGCGGTGAACTGCTGCGCCTGGCTGGTTGCGACCACGGCGGCGCGTTTCGGGGACACACTCACCGTAACGCTAGGAGTGGCTACCGTGAGGTTGATGTTTGCAGTCTTCGACAATGTTCCCGAGGCGCCTGTGGCGGTCACGGTAGCATTTCCAAGGCTGGCCGTACCGCTAGCCGTCAGGGTCAATGTGCTGGTGGTGGCCGTGCTCGGAGGATTGAACGACGCGGTTACACCGTTAGGTAGTCCCGACGCTGACAGGCTGACGTTGCCGTTGAAGCCGTCATGCCCGACTACCGTGATCGCGCTGGTAGCAGTGCCACCGAGGCCGATGCTCGAGGTCGAGGGTGATGCAGACAGGGTGAAGCTCGGTGGCGGAGGAGGAGGCATACTCCCGCTGCCTCCGCATCCCGCTAAACTCAGGGCTGCTATGACCGCAATCCATACACTACAAGGACCAGCCCTTCTTTCCATGCGCCACACCTCGCGACCAACTTTGAATGAAGAATGCAAACGACTATGAACGCGGCGGCACGGCTAGGTGCGGAACGCCGTCGTCGATCCTGTGTGGAATCTTCCCCAATCTACCCGCGCCAGGTCAGATGGACTTTACTGGGATCGCCATCAAATCTTCCACCAAGCCAACTTCCTTCTGAATAAAAGGCTCGGCGTAGGTCACTCCGCCGAACATCCCATAGAATCGCGCCATCGACTCCACCCGCGCAAGTATTTCGTCGTGTGCCGGGAAGAGATCCTTGCCAGCCTCTTGATCGCTGAACTGCGATTTGTAGGCCATGATGGAAGCAAACTTCCTCTTGAACTGGTCGCCGATATCGACTACGAAAGTAGGCCGAATATCGTAGTACAACGTGGCATAAATGATCTTGAACGGCCGATGAGGTGGAATCGAGTGGCCATCACTGGAAGTGGGATGGGTGTGGGTGATGGCTGACGACTGGTGGCTCAGAGCCAGCTTTCCCAGTCCTGCAAGAAAACAGGCCTCGTATCCCAGCACGGACGCCGTGTAGTGATCAGGATGCCGCCCCTTCCAGTAAGGCAGAATGACCACACGCGGGCGCGTCTCGCGAATCACGCTGGCCACCCTAAGCCGATTTTCCCAAGTGTTCTCCACGCGGCCATCGGGAATGTCGAGCGCGCGCCGCCAACTGACGCCCAGAATCTTGGCTGCGTCGGTTGCCTCGCGGGCGCGGTCTTCGGCCGTGCCCCGCGTGCCCATCTCTCCTTGGGTCAGGTCGAGGATGCCTGTGCGTTGCCCGAGATGTGCGGCCTTCAAGAGCGTGCCACCACAAGTCTGCTCCACGTCGTCGCGGTGGGCGGCGATGGCAAGGATGTCGAGGGTCGCAGCGGGAAGGGAAGACATATCAGTCGAGATTACCCTGCTCCAGCACGACGTTTTCGCGCACGATCAGCCGGTGCGCCGCCATCTCTTTCAACATGGGCAAGACGCGATTTACATGCTCGTCGGTATCGACAAAAACGATGATCACGGGCAGCTTGCCGCCGGCTTCAACCAGATGTGCGGTCTCCACACGATGGCGGCCGAGAAATCCTGCCACGGCATGCGTAGCGGTTGCAGCGTAGACATTCTCACTTCGCAGGTAGTTGAGGATTTCCACATGCAGTGGCCGGTGATGCCACTGATCGCCTTCATTCAAATACACGGTGACCTGCACTGCCATCGCGCCCGCCATTCTACAGTACCCGCGCCAGCGCCATCCCCCCGAGCACGGCACCGAGACACAGAATGTTGTTCGTGAGGATGTTGGCTAACATCAAGCTCCACTGGCCCTGTTCGAAGTAGGCCATCGTTTCAAAGGCGTAGCTGGAGAATGTGGTGAACGAGCCACAAAAACCAACCACAACCAGCAACCGCCAGCGCGGATCGACCAGCGCGCGCTGCGTCGTCCAGATTAGGGAAAAGCCCACGATGAAGCTGCCAACGACGTTGATCAACAGTGTCCCGTAGGGGAAGACTGGCCCAAACTGTTTGGCGGCAAGGCGGCTCAGCAGGTAACGCAGGTTGGCGCCGGCGACGGCGGCTAGGGAGATAGCGAGGAAGTCTTTCACGATGAAGCTCTCCTACAAAACAACTCAAATTCTGTAGGAGTTATCAGCGCAGACCAAGAGACCTGACGCGGTTATGGCGAACTCCATCGCCGTGAAGCTATCAAACCAAAAAGCTATTAAATCACAAAGGGCACGCAGGTCCACGAAGGATGCTCGGAATCTGATTAATTAGCGGAGCGCTTGCGGAACATCCTTCAACCTGTTAACAAGGAGGCTGCCGAGAAGATCATGAGCGCTCTCCGAATCTGGACCAGGTTTGATTTTCGACCTCGCACGCGCTGGCGTTTTGTTCTCTTGCTGTTCCTGCTGGCCACTCTGGCTTGCTGTGTCACCTGTTCTGGCGGGAAATCGGTTCCATCCCCGCCGCCAAGTCAGGGGGCAATCGTGCAACCTGTTTTGACGACTGGCGACCGCGCGATGCTGCTTCAATCCCGGCCGACTGTCTCATTCGGTTCCGGCGGCGGTGGTACAGCCGTGATTACCGTGGATGATTCCATCACCTACCAGCAGATGGATGGAGTGGGTGCATCCCTCACCGACTCTTCGGCGTGGCTTCTGTGGAACAAGCTTGACGTTTCGCAGGAGGCGACGTTGATGCAGAACCTGTTCAGTTCTTCGGCTGGAATCGGGGTCAGCCTTCTGCGCCAGCCCATGGGCGCTAGCGACTTTTCCGCAATTGGCAACTACAGCTATGACGACATGCCGGCGGGACAGACCGATCCCAATCTGCTCAACTTTTCAATTTCGCACGATACTGCATACATCATTCCCCTGGTGAAACAGGCCCTAACCATCAACCCGGCGCTCAAAGTGGCGGCGCTGCCGTGGAGTCCTCCGGCGTGGATGAAGACGACTGGCACCATGAACGGCGGGGGCGTGATGACCACGTACTTCCCCAGCCTGGCGCAATACTTCGTCAAGTTTATTCAGGCGTATCAGCAGCAAGGCATTTCGATCTATGCGATCTCGGTGCAGAACGAGCCGCTTTTTTCCACCACGAGCTATCCGAGTGAGAGTCTTCCAGCCACCGACGCATCCGACTTCATCGCAAACCATCTTGGCCCCGCCCTCAACAACGCGGGCCTTTCCAGCGTGAAGATCCTGGCCTACGAGCACAACTGGGACAATCCTGCATATCCGGAATCGGTTCTCGCCAGCTCCGCTTCGAGCTATGTTGCCGGAGCATCGTTCCACTGCTACGCCGGAGACGTAGCCGCGCAGTCCCAAGTCGAGGCTGCTTATCCCTCGAAGGGCATTTGGTTCACCGAGTGCACCGGAACGGTAGGTTCGAACTTTGCGGGAGACCTTGCGTGGAATGCAGAACACCTGCTGATTGGCGCGACCCGGAACTGGGCGCACAGCGTTGCGTTGTGGAATCTCGCCCTCGATCAGAACTCCGGCCCCAAGAATGGCGGCTGTTCGAGTTGCCGCGGTGTCGTGACGATCGACGACAGCACCATTCCTTCGACCATCACTTACAACGTGGAGTATTACGTTCTGGGACATCTCGGAAAGTTCGTGGTGCCCGGGGCATTACGCATCGCCTCGAACACGTTTGGTCCCGGAAGCATTGAGGATGTCGCTTTCAAGAATGCCGACGGGTCCAAGGTTTTGCTGGTGCTGAATGGGAGTACCTCTTCGTCCAGCTTCACCGTGAACTGGAAGGGCGAGAACTTCAACTACACCTTGCCGGCGGGAGCGTTGGTGACTTTCACATGGAAATGAAGTTCGCCCTCACTTTTTCCGCTCGACCAGGAATCGGGCAAGCTCCTTCAAAGTATCGGCTCGCTCACCGAAGCTATCGAGTTCTGAAAATGCCTCTTTGATCAGAACGTCGGCTTTACGCACAGATTCGTCAATGCCAAACAGCGCAGGATAAGTGGCCTTCTCCGCTGCCGTGTCCTTGCCGGCGGTCTTGCCGAGTTGTTCCGAAGTCTGGGTCACATCGAGGACGTCGTCAACAATCTGGAACGCCAGGCCGACCGATCGGCCAAACATTCTCAACTTCGCGACGTCGCAATCTTTCGCTCCGGCGTACAACCCCCCGCTGACTAGGCTCGCCGTGATCAAAGCCGCTGTCTTGGCCCGATGGATGTATTCCAACATCGCCGCGTTGGGCTGCGCGTGCTCCGCCTCCAGATCAACCACCTGCCCGGCGATCATGCCGTCGACCGTGCCTGTACCCCGCGCAATCTCCTCGACAATCCTCACGCGCGCCTCGGCCGGACAATTCAGCCGCGCCAATACTTCGTAGGCTTGCGTCTGCAGCGCGTCCCCAGCCAGAATCGCGATGGCTTCGCCGAACACCTTGTGACAGGTGGGCCTGCCCCGTCGCAGATCGTCATTGTCCAGCGCCGGAAGATCGTCGTGGATCAGCGAGTACGTATGTAGCATTTCCAGCGCTGCACCCAGTTCTTCGATTCCTTCGGGCAGCGAACCCGCAACCATCCGTCCCGCCTCCATGCAGAGTACTGGCCGCAGGCGTTTGCCCCCGGCAAACACACTGTGCCGCATGGCCTTGTGAATGGATACGGGATGCTGGGTCTCCAGCGGAATCAGCCGATCGAGCGCCGCATCCGTCAGGCTGCGCCCTTGTTCTAACGCATCAGTCAGCATTCCGAGCGAGTATAGCAAGGCGCGGCGGGCGGAGCGCTGGGGCGAGGCGATCTTAAATACGAAAAGGACGCCCGCGGGCGTCCTCACTGGTGAGTTTGAAGTTTGAAACAAGGTTCTAGGCAGCAGCGCTGCGGGACGTACCCAGACTCCGCAGAACCGACTTTAGAACATTATTGACGTCGTCAACCGGACATACGTCGACGGCTCCTGCGTCCAGTGCCGCCATCCACATTTCCTCATCCGGGATGCGGTGGGTGCAGACAATGGGCAAGGCAGGGAATTCACGGTGCAGGCTTTCAACGTCTGCGAGTCGCGAAGACTCGATGTCGAAAACTACTGCGCCAGGCCGATTCCTGGCGACCTTCTCCCGCAGTTCATCGCGAGAGCCGGTTACGTGGACAGCATTAAAGTGAGTCCTCAGCCCCCCGGCCAGGGACTGAGCGGTTTTCGGATCGCTTGCCAGCAGAACAACACTTGCAGTCATAGGTCCCCCAGAACATCAACCGTCGTCAACGGCGGACTCAGGCTGCGGGGAAGGGTTGGGAAACCTCTTACTCCACAGACGCTACCCAGAAACTTACGACCGACTTCAGCACCTACCTGCGCGCAGGCGCCTTTTCCGGCAAGGGCTCGAATGGTTCAGCTTGGAGCTTTCCGTTTTTCTTCAGCAGGATCTCCACTTTGCCTTCCGCCTGTTCCAACTCCTTGCGGCAGGACGAGGAGAGCTGCATGCCTTCTTCAAAGAGGGTGAGAGATTTCTCGAGAGGAACCTCTCCTTTTTCCAGTTCCTGAACAATCTTCTCAAGTCGCTGCA
>Ga0066710_100002980_pt1 | contig 14111 bp, 12 predicted proteins | sample GraSoiAngelo_159_FD_79666 | JGI IMG/M metagenome (GOLD analysis project Ga0066710, IMG submission 79666) | Grasslands soil microbial communities from the Angelo Coastal Reserve, California, USA - 14_1009_16_40cm | ecosystem: Environmental > Terrestrial > Soil > Grasslands | place: USA...
CAACCCAGGCTCTTTCGCCTCCTCCCAGGGCGCCATCACCGGAGTCGGCGGCATCATCGGCGTGACGAGCAAGAGCAAGGATACGTCGATCCGCATTTACAACGGTGCGACGCATTACAACGAGTGGCAATTCTTGTACGTCAATACCGCGCCCGGCAGGCTCGGTGCACCGGGCGGGCGCGGGCAAATACCCGGACGTCCTGGTGGACCGGGCGTCGGCCCGGGCGGCGGCCCTGGATTTCCAGGGGGCCGCGGCACCAATCCCGGCGGGCGCGGAGGACGCGGCGTCGGGCCCGGCGTGCAGCCGTTCCCCGGCACTCAGCCTCCGATTCGCCGCGGCGGTCCTGGCGGTCTCTAGCTCCACGACCAGTTAGGACGATGGGGCGCCGTCGCTAGTCGGCGAACGGTCACCGTCCCAATCCTTCGACGACCGCGTCGTGGACCGCGCGCCGCACAGGACGGATCGCGTCGTTGTCGCGCGTCGGGTACACGCGATTCGTCAGCAGCACGACGTAAAGATCCAGGTCCGGGTCGATCCACAGCGACGTGCCCGTGAATCCCGTGTGGCCGATTGCGCGTGGAGACATCTTTGCTCCGCAGGAAGACGTGGGCAGCATCGTGTCCCAGGCGAGCGCGCGCGAGCTCTGCGGCACGTGACTGCGCTGTGCAAATCGTTGAATCGCCGGCGCTGGCGCGATCGCGTTCGGCGCGCCGCGGAGTCCTTTCAGAATCTCCGCGGCGAACGATCCCGTCGCTGCCGCGGTGCCGAATAATCCCGCGTGTCCAGCGGCGCCGCCAAGAGCCCACGCGTTCTCGTCGTGCGCTTCTCCCTGGAGCAGCCGTCCGCGCCAGGGGTCGACTTCCGTTGGCGCGATCCGATCGCGCAACGCTCTTGGCGGATTGAAGCAAAGATCTTCCGCCTGAAGGCGGAAGCCACGATAACGGAGAGTTGTAGCTTCCGCCCTGCTCGCTCGTGAGTTTGTGGCTTCCACCTTTAGGTGGAAGACTCTTTGAAACTGTTCCGCGAGCGGCGCGCCTCCCACATCTTCCAGAATGAACCCGAGCAGGATGAACCCGAGGTCGCTGTAGATCGAGTGCGTCCTCGGCGCGTCCTCGAGCGGCATTGTCGCGATCGCGCGCTGGAATTCGGACCGGCCCTCGTAATCGCGGAAGAACGGCAGATACGCCGTCAGGCCGGATGCGTGCTCGAGCAGATCCGCGATCGTGACGTCTTCGCGATCCCCGCCGCGCCACTCGGGCAGGCGATCCGCGACGCGGTCGTCGAGCGCGAGACGCCCTTGCTCGATCGCGTGCATCGCGAGCGTCGCCGTCGAGATGACTTTCGTCAGCGACGCAAGATCGTAGATGGTCTGGGGCGTGACGGCTCGCGCATCGGGCTCGTCGGTCAGGCATCCGTACGCGCCGGCGGCGCGATCGCCGGTCGAGCGGCCGAGCTCGAGGGCGGCGCCCGGGAACGCACGATCCGCGATGGCCTGCTCGATGATGCGCGCCGCGGCGGTCGGGACGTCCAACGGCTAGCGCGATCCGGGATCGGTGGTGGTCCGAACAGTCGCGCCCATCCCGCGCGCGACGACCGCGAGGTAATCGGCGGCCGTCTGCCTGGGGCCCGTGAGGCTGTCGTACGAGAAGAGGACGAAGCCCGCCGCGCCGATCCGGCGCGCGGCGAGGATGTTGTCGATCGTCTGTTCCGGCGTGAGACGATACGATCCGATTCCGGCCCACACCGCGCGGGATCCGGCAATGTGGCGCGCCTCTTCGATTTGCTGCGCGAAGCGCGCCGGTTCGGTCGTGTAGGCCATCGGGCACACGGCATCGACGAGTCCGCCTTCGACCCAGGTCCGCCAATCCTGCAGCCGGTGATCGAAAGCGTCCTGCGCCTCGGGCGCGACGGCGACCGTCAGCAGCGCGGACGGACGCGCCGTCCTGACGGCGCTGCGCAGCCTCGCCATCAACGCCGACAAACGCGTCCGGCGGAACGTCCGCCAGTCGTCGGGAAACTGGTCGGGATACGCGAAGAGGTCCACCGCCTCGCGCGCGTCCAGATCGCGGCGGAGCGCCGGCGGCAGGTGCTGGCGAATCTCGGTGCGGAACTCCGCGATCGCGAAGCGGCTGTAGTCGAACTGCTCGTTGGGGTAGCGCAGGTAATCGAGATGGATGCCGTCAACCGCGTAGCGCTTCGCCACGTCGGCGACGACGGCCTGCACGTGGGCGCCCGCCTGCGGGATCAGCGTCGACGCGTACAACCCTTCGACGGCGTCCAGCTCGCCGCGCGTCCAGCGTGCGATCTTGCCGATGTAGGCGGGGCTGGTGGGATCGACGTGCGCCAGGTCCTGCGCGATCGGGCGGGGGACCATCAACCAGTCGGGATGTTCGTAGACGAGATGCTCGCGCGCGGCCGGCAGGTCCACGGCGCTCGACACGAGCGCGACGTTCATCCATGCGTGCACGCGCAGTCCCGCGGCGTGCGCTTCGTCGATCACCGTAGCCAGCGGATCGAAGGACGCGGGCTGCCGCGCGAGATCGGCCGCGCGCGGCTCGAGCGCGGTCGTGTAGTACGCGTCCCCGCGGCCGCGCACCTGCACCAGGAGGGTGTTGAACCCGTGGTCGTGCGCGGTTTTGACGAGCGTCGCGATCGCGGACGGCGTCGTCAGCGATGTTCGCAGCACCCACAGCGCGCGCACCTCGGACGTCGTGTCGTTCGCCGCCGTCAGCCCCGCCGCCGCCGTCCACACCCCGCAGAGAACCGCGAGCGCCAGCGCGGCGCGCCGCGGCCGCATGATGGCCCCGCATCGACGCATATAAAGTGTCTGACTGTAACAGTTGGAAGTTTCGAGTGTCAACGCGCCGTGCGGCCGCGCCGCGTGTTTGACAGCGGTGTACGCCGGGCACTATCGTGAGCGCGCGAGATTCATTTGAGCTTGGAATTATTCGAGTAACCACGATCGCAAGTCGAACCCGGCCGGGGGCGTCGTCCGCCGGCCGGTTCTGCGTACGGGCGAACCCGGAGACGAGGGACTGACGATGCACGTCCTAGGCATCGACGCCGGCGGGACCAAGACCGTCTGCCAGCTCGCTGACGAGCGCGGCGCCGTCATCGCCGAGGCGCGCGCGGGCGGCGCCAACCTGCAGGCGGTGGGGGAGCTGGCGGTGGAGAAGGTCCTCCATGACGTCATGGAGGAAGCGCTCGACGATCGACGAATCGTCCCCGCCGCGATCTGCCTGGGCATTGCCGGCGTCGATCGGCCGGAGGACGAACGTGTGGTGCGCGCCCTGATGAAGCGGATCGGCTACCAGGCGCGGATTCTCGTCGTCAACGACGCGCTCGTTGCGCTGGAGGCGGGCGCTCCGGGCGAGGCCGCCGTCGTCATCATCGCGGGGACCGGATCGATCGCCTACGGACGCAACGCCCGGCGCGAGGCGGCGCGGGCCGGCGGGTGGGGCTACGTGCTCGGCGACGAGGGCAGCGGATACTGGATCGGCCGCGCGGCGCTGCGCGCCGTCCTGCGCGAGGCGGACAAACGCGGCCCTGTAACCAGTCTGACGGAGCTGCTGCTGAAGCATTTCGGCATCAAGCGCGCCCAGGATCTGATCCATCAGGTGTACCAGGAGACGCCGAACCCGGCGACGATCGCCGCGCTCGCCCAATGCGTGCAGCAGGCGTTCCTCGGCGGCGATCCGGTCGCGATTGGCATCCTCCGCGCGTCGGCGGACGAACTCGAGCAGTCCGGCCTTTCCGTCGCGCGGCGTCTCGAGATGATCGGAACGGAGTTTCCGTTCGTGCTTGCCGGCGGAATCTTTCGCGCCGTCCCGTGGCTGCACGAGGAGCTGAATCGGCGTCTTCCGCTCGCGGCGCCGAAGAGCGACACGCGTTTGTTGGACGTCGAGCCCGCGCTCGGCGCCGTGCGGCTCGCATTGGCCGACGCGCGAGGGGAGCGGATCGTTCCCGCCTACAAACTCGAGTGATACGCCCGACCAGCCCACGCGTCACGGTCTTTCACAACGAACGCGCGCTCGCGCACGCGACGGCTCAGCGCGTGGCGGACCTGCTCGCCCGCAATCCGCGCGTCGTGCTCGGGCTGCCGACGGGGCGCACGCCCGTTCGCCTGTATCGTGAGCTGGTGGCGCTCTACGCGCGGGGACGCGCCGATTTCTCGCAGGCGACGACGTTCAACCTCGATGAGTTCTTCGGCATCGACGCGTCCCACCCGGGGAGCTATCGCACGTTCATGGTCGAACACTTGTTCGGCCGCGTGAACCTCTCGCCCGAACGGATCCATTTTCTCAACGGCGCCGCGCCGGACCCTCAGGCCGAGTGCCAGCGCTACGAAGACGAGATCTCCGCCGCGGGCGGCATCGACCTGCAGATCCTCGGCATCGGCACGAACGGGCACATCGGCTTCAACGAGCCCGCGCGCGAGCTCGCCGCACGCACCCATCGGGTGCGGCTCAAGACGGAGACGCGCCGCGCGAACGCGGCGTTGTTCGGCGGCGATCCGGGGCGCGTGCCGCCCGAAGCGCTGTCGATGGGGATGGGTACGATCATGCAGGCCCGCACGATCCTGCTGCTCGCGACGGGGAAGTCGAAGGCGCGCTGCATCGCGCGGCTGCTCGACGGGACCGTCACGACCAGGCTGCCGGCGTCGTTCCTGCAGCTCCACGCCGACGTCGACGTGCTGATGGACGAAGCAGCCGCGTCGGAGGTTACGAGTGCGCCGCGCCGAGCAGCTCCCTGAGCCTCGGCTCGATGTCCTCGCCGATCGCGTCGCGCACGGAGTTCTCGGCGTCGCGCAGCCGCTTGAGCGCCTGCGGCAGCGTGACGCCCGTCTTCTGCATCACGATCGCGGCCTTCACGTTCCACCGCGCGCGCTTGAGCAGCTGCTCCGCGTCGTCGTAGTCGATCCCGGTGACGACGTTGAGGATCCGGCGGGCGCGGTCCTTCAGTTTCTCCGAACTGGTCTGGACGTCCACCATCAGGTTGCCGTAGGTCTTGCCGACTTTGATCATCGAGATCGTCGTCAGCATGTTCAGCACCATCTTGGTGGCCGTGCCCGCCTTGAGCCGGGTCGATCCCGCGATGATCTCGGGTCCCACGGCCGGCGCGATGATGAGGTCCACGAAGTCCTGGAGCCCGGAACCGGGCCAGCAGGTGACGAAGATGATCTTCGCGCCCGCCTTGCGGCCGCGCGTCAGCGCGCCGCGCACGAACGGCGTCATGCCGCTGGCGGACACACCGATGACGACGTCACGGCTGGTGAGGCGGAGCCGTCCGAGGCTTCGTCCGCCTTCCTCGTAGTTGTCCTCGACGCCTTCCTTGGCGCGGAACACCGCGGCCTGGCCGCCCGCCATGATCGCCTGCACCGTGCGCGGCGGCGTGCCGAACGTCGGCGGCATTTCGGCGGCCTCGACGACGCCGAGCCGTCCGCTCGTGCCGGCGCCGATGAAGATCACGCGCCCGCCCTTGCGGAGCGCCTGGATGACGATCTCGGTGCCGTGCGCGATGTGTTCCTTTTCCTTCAGCACCGCGGCGATCACCTTGCGGTCCTCGCCGAGGACCATTTCGATGATGTCGCGGACGGGCGTCTTGTCGATCGCGAGGCTGACCGGGTTGATCTGTTCGGTGGGGAGCGACTGCCACTTCGACTGGGTCGTCATAAGCACGCCCGCCCGGCGCGACAGACGCGCCGGGCGGCAACCGCTAACACTACTCTCGCCTATGGATCGTGTCAACGCGCGTGCTGGGCCGGGTGCTGAGAGAGAGTGCACCCAGCCCCCAGCACCGTCGTGCCCAGCACTCTCTCTCAGCACCCAGCCCCCAGCACGCGCGTAACCCCCAGCACGCGTGCAGCGTTGTACACTGCTCCCGCGTGATCGATTCCTACATCTCGTACCTCCGCGACGTGCGCCGCATGTCGCCGAATACGGTCGAGAGCTACGCGCGCGACCTCTCGGCGCTCGCGGCGTTCGCCGAGCGGCGCGGGCGTGGCGTCGAGACACTCGATCGTCGCGACCTGGAGGCGTTCGCGCGCCAGTTGACGTCGACGGGGCATTCGCCGCGGTCAACGGCGCGCGCCGTCGCGACCGTCCGCGGCTTCTACCGATTCCTGGCGGGCGACCGCCGGATCGCGTCGGACCCCGCGGAGGACCTGCGCGCGCCGCGCGCGTGGCCCGCGCTCCCGAAATACCTCGCGGCGGACGAAGTCGACCGTCTCCTGGGCCAGCCCGACGTGACGCAGCCGCGCGGCATGCGCGACAAGGCGCTGCTCGAAGTGCTGTATGCGACGGGACTGCGCGTCAGCGAGCTGCTGTCGCTCCGCCCGGGTGACGTCAACGTCAGCGGCGGGTACCTCACGTGCATCGGCAAGGGAGACAAGGAGCGGATGGTGCCGATCGGACGCACCGCCTGCGACTGGGTGCGCCGATATCTCGCCGAGGCGCGCCCGGCGCTCCTCCGGAAAGGGAAGTCCCCGTGGCTGTTCGTCAACGCGCGCGGCGGCGCGCTTTCGCGCGTCGGGTTCTGGAAGCTCCTGAAGGAGTACGGCATCAAGGCGGGCGTGTCGCGCGAGCTGAGTCCGCACGTGCTGCGCCACTCGTTCGCGACGCACCTGCTCGAGCGCGGTGCCGACCTGCGCGCGATCCAGGTCATGCTCGGCCACGCCGACCTGTCGACGACGCAGATTTACACGCACGTGCTCGAGGCACGCCTGCGCGCGGTGTACGACAAGTATCACCCAAGGAAATAGGCTAAGCCCAAAGTCCGAAGCCCAAAGCCAAGCTTATGGAACACACGATCTGGGAACGAGTCGAAGGCACCGGCCATCAGGTGCTGCAACAGCTCGAAAAGCTGATCGCCGCCGGCAACGTCCGGCGCGTCGTCGTGAAGCAGCGCGGCCGGACCGTAGCCGAGTTCCCGTTGACGGTCGGGGTCGTCGGCGTCGTCATCGCGCCGCTCGCCGCCGCCATCGGCGCGCTGACGGCGATGCTGGCGGACTGCACGATCGAGGTCGAAAAGACGGTGTGAATCTGCTACACTCAGCGGATCTGGCTGTTGGATTCTTCAGCGACGTCAGCTTCACAAGGAGCTCGATCAGACATGAGCCGTAAGGGTCGTTATCTGTTTACGTCGGAGTCGGTGACCGAGGGGCATCCCGACAAGATCGCCGATCAAATCTCCGATTCCATCCTCGACGCCATTCTCGCGCAGGACCCCGTCGGCCGCGTGGCCTGCGAAACCCTGGTAACGACCGGCCTGGCGATCATCGCCGGCGAGATCACGACGAGCTGCTACGTCGATTTTCCGAAGATCGTCCGCGAGACGATCAAGGACGTCGGCTACACGCGCGCGAAGTTCGGGTTCGACTCCGAGACGTGCGCCGTGCTCTCGTCGATTCACGAGCAGTCGCCCGACATCGCGATGGGCGTGGACCCGGGCGGCGCCGGCGACCAGGGCCTGATGTTCGGCTATGCCTGCACGGAGACGCCGGAGCTGATGCCGCTGCCGATCATGCTGGCGCACAAACTGGTGAAGGGCCTCTCGTGCGCGCGCCGCGACGGCGTCCTCGAGTACCTGCGGCCGGACGGCAAATCGCAGGTCTCGGTCGAATACGACAACGACCGTCCGGTCCGCGTGGACACCGTCGTGGTTTCCACGCAGCACAGCTCCACGGTGTCGCAGGACACGCTGCGCGAGGACATCATCGACAAGATCGTGAGCCGCGTGATTCCCGAGGACATGAGGGACGACAAGACGCGCGTCCTGATCAACCCGACGGGCCGCTTCGTCGTGGGTGGACCGCACGGCGACGCGGGGGTCACGGGACGCAAGATCATCGTCGACACCTACGGAGGCGCCGCGCCGCACGGCGGCGGCGCGTTCTCCGGGAAGGATCCGACGAAAGTGGATCGGTCGGCGTGCTACATGGCGCGCTACGTCGCCAAGAACGTCGTCGCCTCCGGCATCGCGGAGCGCTGCATGGTGCAGCTCGCGTACGCGATCGGCGTCGCCGAACCGGTGTCTGTCTTCATCGAGACGTTCGGCACGAGCCAGACGTCCGACGAAAAGATCAGCGACATCGTCCGCGCGCAGTTCAAGCTGACGCCGCGGGGCATCATCGAATCGCTCGACCTGCGCCGGCCGATCTACAGGAAGACCGCCGCGTTCGGTCACTTCGGCCGCAACGAGCCCGAGTTCACGTGGGAGCGCACCGACAAGGCCGCGGCGCTCCGGGCGGACGCGGGACTCTGATGCGGTGAGACGCGCCCTCCGGACGGCCGCCGTCCTCGCGGCGGCGGCCGTCCTGTTCGTCATCCTTTTTTCATTCCTGGCGCTGCCCCGCGGGGCCGTGCGGCTCGAGCCGCAGGGGGCGTGGGCCGATCTCGCGCGACGCACCGTCGCCGGCGGTTATCACGTGCACACGACGCGATCCGACGGCGCGGCGGGCAAGCCGGCGATTGCCGCGGCGGCCGCCGGCGCCGGACTGCAGTTCGTCATCTTCACGGACCACGGCGACGCGACGCGCCCGCCGGATCCGCCGGTGTACATCGAAGGCGTCCTCTGCCTGGACGGCGTCGAGATCAGCACCGCGGACGGACATTACGTCGCCATCGACATGCCGCAGGCGCCGTATCCGCTGGGGGGCACCGCGCGTGCGGTGGCGGAGGACGTCGCGAGGCTCGGCGGCTTTGGCATCGCCGCCCATCCCGACTCGCCGAAACCGGAGCTGCGATGGACGGACGCGGCGGTCCCCGTGGACGGCTTCGAGTGGTTGAACACAGACAGCGAGTGGCGAGCGGCCTCGCGCGGCGCGACCGCGCGCGCGGCGCTTGGGTACCTGGTCCGTCCCGCCGCGGCGCTCGCGTCGCTGCTGCACCGGCCCGTCGCGTCGCTGCAGCGCTGGGATGCGATGACGCGTGGCCGACCGGTCGTGGGCCTGGCCGGTCTCGACGCGCACGGCGGCATCGGACGGCAGGCCGACGACGGATCGCGGTCGAACATGCCGGGCGTGCCCAGGTATCGAGACAGCTTTCGCACGTTCAGCGACCGCGTGATCCTCGATCGGCCGCTCAGCGGCGATGCGCAGGCGGACGCGCGAGCGCTTTACGGCTCCATTCGCGCCGGCCGCGTGTTCACCACAATCGACGTGCTCGCGGCCCCTGGATTGGTTTCGTTCGACGTGGACGGCCCGTCCGGCCGCGCGGAAATGGGCGGGACACTGGTGGCAGGCAGCCGCGGGACGATTCGCGCCGACGCGCTCGTTCCGCGCGGCGCGACGCTGGTGTTGGTCCGCGACGGTCAAGACCTCGATCCGCGGATCGCCGCGGCAACCGCGCCGTCGGACGGCGTCCTCAGCCTCCGCGTGCCCGTCGCGTCAGGGGCGGGGAGCTATCGCGCGGAAGTGCGCCTTGCGTCCGCGCCAGGCGAACCGCCCCTCCCGTGGCTGGTCAGCAACCCGATTTATTTCCTGCGGCCCGCGGCCCCGCGTCCGCCGCCACCCGTTGTTGCCGGCGAACCGATCGCCGGCTCGTCTTGGCACATCGAAAAAGATCCGGGTTCCAGCGCGATCCTGCGGACGCGCGACGGCCGCGTCGAGGTCGAGTTCGCCCTTCGTTCCGGAGACCGCGCGAATCAGTTCGTCGCAGCCGCGACGCCGCTCGCGCCCGAGCGCCGCCTGACCTCGATCGCGTTCGACGCGAAGGCGAGCCGGCCGATGCGAATCTCCGTCCAGCTCCGTTTCGATCGGCTTCCCGGCGCGCCGCGCTGGGGCGAGTCCGTTTACGTCGATCAACGCAGCGCCGCTGCCATCGTCCACGCCGCCGATCTCCGACCGATGCAGGCGGGCGAGTCCGCCGTCCCCGACACCGCGCTCGCGGCTGCGCTCCTGTGCGTCGTCGAATTGACGAACACGCCGCCCGGGCGGCGGGGCATTTTCGAACTTTCAAACGTCCGCGTCGCGCGGTAGCCGCGTCGGGGTCTGACCCCATGGGTCTGACCCCCCGGGTCTGACCCCCCGGGTCTGACCCCCCGGGTCTGACCCCACGGGTCTGACCCCACTAGTTAACTAGTGCACTAGTGCGCTATGCTCCTGGTCATGTTCATCGAGCTTCGGCCGGACGATCCACGGCCCGTGTACCGGCAGATCGTCGACGAGGTCCAGCGCGAGGTCGCGGTCGGCGTACTCAAAGCCGGCGACGCGCTGCCGGCGGCGCGGCAGCTCGCCACCGAACTGAAGCTGAATCCGAACACGGTGCAGCACGCCTACCGGACGCTCGCGCGCGAAGGGATCGTCAAGGTGCGGAAAGGCCTCGGGACGTTTGTAACCGCGGCCCCCAAAGAGGGGCGTCCGCGCGGCGCCGTCATCGCCCGGCAAATCGCCGAGCGCGCGCTGCGCGACGCGTTTCGTCACGGGCTGCTGGCGAGCGACTTGATGAGGGCGCTGGAAGAGATCGCGCCGAAAGTCCGTAGACCGTAGCCGCGCTACGTGCGCGCGGTGAGCAGCAGGTACAGCGCGCTGCCGGCGACGATGACGTTGGGGGCCCAGCCCGCGAGGACCGGGTCGAGCAGACCGGCTTTCCCAATCGCCGCAAACGCGCCGCCCACGACCCAGTAGAGCAGCGCCATCACGATTCCAATCCCGATCCCGTACAACGCCCCGCGCTTCCCGGTCGTCATCCCGAAGGGGACGGCGAGCAGCGTCATCACGAACGTCACGAACGGAAACGCGAGCTTCCGCTGCAGGTCGACGCTGAGCGGAACGATGTTGAAGCCGCTCGCGGCGAGCTCGTCGATGTAGCCCTTGAGCTGACGCACCGTCATCGTATCGGCGAGCGGCTGCTCGGTCTCGAAGTAATCCGGTCCCTCGAGCGGCAGCGTCCGGCTGGCGAACCCGTCCCACCGCGGCGGGTTCGTCGTGAACTCCTGGTGCCAGCCCTTCGAGGCCTGCCACGCGCCGCCGCGGAAGGTGACGACGTCCGCGTACGTCTCGCTCTGGAGTTCCCAGCGCGTCTTCTGCGGCCGGTAGATCCAGAGGCCGTTGATCGTGTTGCGCGCGGCGTCGTAATACCCGTAGTGATAGATGTCGCCCGCGCGGCCGACCAGCCAGCGCCGGTTGAGGAACCCGAACGTCCGCGGCGGGCGCCCGCGGATCTGATCGTCGAGCGCGACGGCGCGCCGGTTCGAGTACGCCATGATTTGCTGCTCGAGGCCGAAGAGGGCGGCGCTCCAGATCAGCGACAGAAGCACGAGCGGCGTCGCGGCGCGGTAGATGCTGATGCCGCACGCCTTCATCACCGACAGTTCGCTGGTGCGGCTCAACAAGCCGAACGTGACGAGGACGCTGATCAGCGCCGCGAGCGGAATCACGTAATAGACGTACTGCGGCGTGTAGTACACGAGGTCGAGCAGCAGCATCCGGCCCGTCGCCTGACCCTTGAACAGCTTGTCGGACTGGTCGAGGAACTTCGCGATATAGAAGATGCCGAGCAGCGCGATGAACGAGATCGCCGCCGTCCGCAGGTACATCCGGCTGATGTAGCGATCGAGGATTCTCGGCGACGGGAAGTCCAGGCGGGGGAAGCGCACGACAACGACGACGTGGCGCCTGGGCGCCGCGGCAACGGGCGCGGAGACTTCGCCGGTCGGGGGCGTTGGCGCAGGCGCGTCGGAGACACGGCGCTTCCACGCGTCCGCGAGCCCGCCGAACCGCGCGCCCAGTCGGAACGGCAGGCGCCCTTCAGCCCAGCGCGCGCGCCAGATCAACGCCGCGATGCCGAGCGGCAGCAGCACGAGGTTCGGGACCCAGCGCGACAGGTGCGGCTCGACGTAGTGTCCCTTCGTGAGCGCGTCCGCCAGGTACATGAGCACGTAGTAAACGAAGATCACGCCGATCCCGACGACGAAGCCGGAGAGCTTGCCCTCCCTGGCGACGGTCAGGCCGAGCGCGAGACCGATCACCGCAAACACCACGCACGCGGCGGGGAAGGAAAACTTCTGCTGGATCGCCGTGATTTCAGGGTGCGGCGAGATGCCGTTCCTGACCTTGTCGGCGGCCTGGCGCTCCAGCTCGGCGATGGTCATCTCGTTCTGCCCGCGCTGGAGCTCCATGCGCGGAAAGATCGTCTTGGGATCGAGCGAGACGATGACCTCGTTCGGAAAGCGGAAGGTCTCGATTTGGGCCGGGACGTCCGGCTTCGGTGAACGGACCGTCGCGTAGCGGTTGCCGTCCTCGAGCTGGAGCGTCACGCGCTGTTCGGCGCGATCGAGGATCAGACGGCCGCGTCGCGCCAGGTAAATGACCGTGCCGTCCGGCGTGCGGGTGTCGGCGACGAGGACATCCTTCCAGTAGCCGCCGCCCGTCGGGACGTCGCGCGCGTACAGGACCCAGCCGGGGAAGTCGTCGAAGAACACCTGCGGATGCACGTCGTTCTCGACGCGCTTCGAGATCACGTCGTAGCTCAGCTCCCGGAAGCGCTGGTTGGCGTCCGGGATCGCCTCGATCATCACGTACAGGGTCGCGCCGGCCGCGACGACGGCGATCACCAGGACCGGGCGCAGCAGCCGGTACGGGCTGACGCCGCAGGCCAGGAGCGCCATGAACTCGCGGTCGGCGGACAACCGTCCGAGGCCGATCAGGAGGCCGACCAGGAGCGACATCGGGATCGTGAGGCCGAGCGCCTGCGGGACCAGCGTCAGCAGCATCCGGCCGGCGACCGGCCACGACACGCCCTTCGACACCAGCGTCTCGAGCTCGTCCATCACCGGCGGGAGCACGAGGAGGAACGTGAAGATCAGGAGCGACAGGAGCAACGGCGGGAAGATTTCCCGGATGACGTAGCGGTCGATGGTGCGGAGCATCGCGTGGGTTCTGAGAATAGCACTCGGGCAGCTGCCTTAGCGCGGCATCCGCAGACCGTCCACAGGCGGCTTTTTCTGGGGATTCTGTCCGGTTCTGATAATGGATGTTATGTTAACTAACAACGGGTTCGGGGTTCGGAGTTCGGGGGTCGAGGTCTGGTTCTGAACCCCGAACTCCAGCGAGTTAGTGCGTCCGCAATTCCGCGATGATGCCCTCGAGCGCGGCGATGACCTCGTCGCGGTCGACGCGGGACTTCGTGAACCGCAGCTGCAGCTTGAACGCCTTGGTTGGCGCCTTGTAGTGGAACGTGTACGCCTTCGGCCGCCCGGCCTTGGGCTTCGCGGTTTCTTTCCGCGCCGCCTCGCGGGTGGTGCCGCCCTCGCGCGACATCTTCTCGACCAGGGCGATCATTTTCTGCGGGTCGCCTTGCCTAACGACCTGCAATAACACGGACTTGGAGGAAATGTCGGCCAGCCGACAGAGATTCTTGACCTCCTCGGGCATGCCGTTCAGCGCCAGGGATTCGGTGATCGACGTTCGGGACTTCCCCAGCCGCCGCGCCATGTCCTCGTGCGTGTAGCCGCACCGCGACGCGAGCGACTGCAGCGCCTCCGCCTCTTCGAACGGCGTCAGGTCCTTCCGCTGGATGTTCTCGATGAGCGCAATCTCGATGATCTCGTTGTCGTCCACCTCGCGGATGACGATCGGGATCTCGCGCAGCCCCACCTGCACCGCGGCCTGGTAGCGCCGCTCGCCCGCCACGATCTGGAATCGCGACCCGCGCTGCCGCACGATGATCGGCTCGATGATCCCCTTCTCGGCGATCGACGCCATGAGCTCGGAGAGGTCGCCCATCACCTGGCGCGGCTGGTTCGGGTTCGGGTCGATCTGCTCGATCGGCACGAGCCGCCCGACCGGCGCCCCTATGGAGGTGCTCAGCGCCTCGACGTAGTGCTCGTCATGCCGCATTCGCAGCGTCGTCGGCAATCCTCGCTTAGGCACGATCCATGACCTCCTCGCACAAGCGGTAGTACTCCGCCGCGCCGCTCGAGTCCGGCGCGAACGTGAAGATGGATTCCTTGTAGGCCGGGCTTTCCTCGAGCCTGACGCTCTTGGTGATGACCGTCTTGAACACCTTCTTGCCGAACACCTTGTCGATTTGCGCCCGGATGTCGCGCCCGAGCGCCGTCCGCTTGTCGTGCATCGTGATCACGACGCCCAGGATGCGCAGCGTGGGATTCG
>Ga0066710_100002981_pt1 | contig 14111 bp, 10 predicted proteins | sample GraSoiAngelo_159_FD_79666 | JGI IMG/M metagenome (GOLD analysis project Ga0066710, IMG submission 79666) | Grasslands soil microbial communities from the Angelo Coastal Reserve, California, USA - 14_1009_16_40cm | ecosystem: Environmental > Terrestrial > Soil > Grasslands | place: USA...
CATGGCCATCCCGGCGAAGATCTTCGACTACATGCAGTTCGACGCCTGGCTGCTGGCGCTCGCCGACGACGGCAGCGCCACGGAGCAGCTGCTGCGAGGCTCGACCGCCGATGTCGTGGCGCCAGACGCGATCGACACGATCGCCGGCCTGCTCCACTTGCGCTACTTGCAACACCTCCGGGGCGAGTGGCCCGAGCGTCTGGCGACCGATCCTCGCTTCAGTCGGCGGGAGCAGGCAGACCGGCTGTTCGTCGCGCTGGAGGCGATCACCGGCGCCCCCCCTCGCCCCATGGAGGAGCCCGCGCTCATATGTGCGGCGTCGTAGGCATCGTCCATCGGGACATCGAGCGGCCCGTCGATCCGACGATCATCCTGACGATGTGCGACGCGATCCGTCATCGCGGCCCGGATGACGACGGCACGCTCGTCAGGGGTCCAGTCGGCCTCGGGATGCGTCGCCTGAGCATCATCGACTTAGCCGGAGGCCGGCAGCCGATGACGAACGAAGACGGATCCAAAGTGATCGTCTTCAACGGCGAGATCTACAACTACCGCGAGTTGCGGCCGGGACTGCTCGGCCACGGTCACGTGCTGCGGACGCACAGCGATACCGAGACGATCGTGCATCTCTACGAGGAGCTCGGGCCCCGGGCGGTCGAGCGGTTGCGCGGGATGTTCGCTCTCGCGGTGTGGGACGCGGACGCGCGCTCGCTGTTCTTGGCGCGGGACCGCTTCGGGATCAAGCCGCTGTACTACGTGACGGCGCCGTGGGGGCTCGCCTTCGCCTCGGAGTTGAAGGCTCTCGTCGCGGCCGGGCTCACGGCCCGCCAGCTCGACTGGGACGCGCTCGACGCCTATCTGCAGCTCGGCTACATCCCGGCGCCGGCGACCCCGTTCCGCGACGTGCGCAAGCTCTCCCCAGGGCACTGGCTGCTGTGGCGTCCGAGCGGAGAGATCCTCGTCCACCAATACTGGGACCTGCCCCGTCAGGCGACGCCCGCGCCCGCGGAGCCCGAGTGCCGGGTGCTGGAGTGGCTGGACGACTCGGTCGCGGCGCACCTCATCAGCGACGTCCCGGTGGCAGCGTTTCTCTCCGGGGGACTCGACTCCTCGGCCGTCGTGGCAAGCATGGCGCTCGCCGCGGCCGCGGGCGAAGTGCCACAAGCGTTCACGGCCCGCTACCACGGGTCCGGGGCCAAGGCGGCGGACGAGACCGGTCTGGCGCGCCTGCTGGCCGACCGCTACGGGGTCCGCCTCAATGTGGTGGACATCACGCCCGACGTGCGGGACACGTTCGAGCCGATCGTGCGCGCGCTGGACGAGCCCCACGCCGACGACTCGGCGATCCCAACCTGGACGCTGTCGCAGGCAGTCGCGGGCACGCACAAGGTCGCGCTCACCGGCATCGGCGGCGACGAGTTGTTCGCCGGCTACCGGCGCCACCTCGGCCTGGTGGCCGCGGAGCGCTACGTCCAGCTCCCGGTGGTGCTGCGCCGGACCGCTGCGCGTATGGCTCAACTGGTCCCCGATTTCGCCGGCCGCGGCCTGACGGTGGATCGCCTCAAGCGGTTCTTCCGGGTTGGTGACGCTGGCACCGCGGAGCGCTACGTGAATTTGCTCAGCCGGGCCGACGACGCAGTGCGCCTTCCGCTGTACGCGCCCAGTCTCCGCGGAACGATCCGGGGCGACGCCGCGCGGCAGCAGTTCCGTCGCCTGCACCGCGACGGGCCGGCTGGCGACGACGCGCTGGTTGCAGCGCTCTACTTCGACTACCGCACCTACCTCCCGGACGACATCCTCGCGCTGTCGGACCGGTTGTCGATGGCGCACTCGCTCGAGATTCGTGTGCCGTTGGTGGACCATGAGCTCGTGGAACGGGTGTTTCCGTTGCCGTCGCTGCTGAAGGTCGGTCGGTGGGAGCACAAGCGCCTCCTGAGGCGCGCCCTGGCCACCCGCTTACCGCCCGGGCACTTCCACGCGCCCAAGCGCGGTTTTGTCGGCCCAACCGCCGCCTGGCTGCGGCGTGAGCTCCGCCCCCTCCTCGAAGACGAGCTGTCCGCCAACCGCACCAGACGGCTGGGCTACTTCGATGCTGGGGCGCTGAGTCGCCTGCTCGCCGACCACTTCTCGCGCCGCCACAACCGCGAGGGTATCCTCTGGGCCCTGCTGTGCTTCTCCACCTGGCACCGCCTCTATCTCGAGCAGCCCGCCGCGGCATCCTATCAGCCGACTCGTACGACGCCGCTCGCGGCCGGAGCGGTCGTCGGCGAACCACGGGGCGACGCGCCCTGAGCCACGCCGCTCCCACCCCGATCGCGGCACCGCCGGACCTCGCGCTGCCGACTCCGGGCGCCCCCACCGGCGGCGGCGGCCGCGAGCTCGATAGGTCCCTCATCCGGGGAATCGCGTGGACCGGGGCGATGCGATGGGGCACCCAGGTCCTGAGCTGGGTGTCCACCCTCATCGTCGCCCGACTGCTCGCCCCCACAGACTACGGCCTCGTCGGCATGGCGATGGTTTATCTCGGCCTCGCACAGCTCGTGAACGAGTTCGGGCTCGGAGCCGCGATCGTCACTCGACGCGACTTGACGGAGAGCCAGATCGCGCGCCTGGGAGGCCTCGCCCTCCTGTTGGGCGCGGGCTTGGTCGCGCTCTCGGCTCTCCTGGCCGCCCCGATCGCCCGATTCTACGGCGAGCCGGCAGTGCGCTGGATCATCGTCGCTTGCAGTCTCACGTTCCTCACGGCCGCTCTGCAAATCGTGCCTCGCGCTCTTCTCGCCAGGGACCTGGACTTCCGGAGGCTGGCTTGGGCGGACGGCGCCGAGGCCTTGCTCAGCACGGGCGCGACGCTCGCACTTGCCACGGTCGGCCTGCGGTACTGGGCCCTCGTGGTCGGCCCGCTCGTTGGGCGTACGGTCGGCACCGTGCTGGTCAACGCCTGGCGGCCGCATCGCGTCGCTGCGCCGCGGCAGTTCGCGAGCATCGCCGGAGCCGTCAGCTTCGGGGGGCATATTGTAGTGGCGCGCATCGCCTGGTATCTGTACAGCAATGCCGACTTCGCGCTGGTGGGGCGCCTGCTCGGGAAGGCCCAGCTCGGGGCATACACGGTCGGCTGGACGATTTCCAGCATTCCAATTGACCGCGTGACGGCCTTGGTAGCGAGCGTCACCGGGCCGGTGTTCGCCGCGGTCCAGCACGACCGCCTGGCGCTACAGCGCTACCTCCGCCATCTCACAGAAGGCCTAGCATTCATCACGTTTCCCACCGCGGTCGGCCTGGCTCTGGTCGCCGACGTCTTCGTGCTCACGCTGCTCGGAGACCACTGGCGGCCGGCCATTGTGCCCCTGCGACTCCTGGCGCTTTCGGCTGCACTCCGCTCGGTCACGCCGCTACTGCCGCAGATCATCGTCTCGACCGGCCATGCCAAGCGGAACATGCAGTTTACGATCGCCGCCACGCTCATCATGCCAATCCTATTCTACGTCGGCACGCGCTGGGGCACGGCGGGCGTGGCCTTGGCGTGGGTGATCGGCTATCCGGCGTTCGTGCTCCCGATGTTCCTCAGGCAGGTGCTTCGCGTCACAGGCACGACGCTGGGCGGATACGTGCGGGCGCTGTCGCCGGCCGCGGGTGCGACCCTCGTGATGGCCGCCGCCGTACTCGGCGCCCGCTTCGCGACGCCCCACGCGTGGGCACCCTGGGCGGCTCTGGTCACGCAGGTAGCGACCGGGTCTGCGGTGTATGCCGCCGTCCTATTCGCCGCGCATCGGCACCGCATGGGCGCATTCCTGACGCTCGTGCGTACGCTCCGCTGTTAACCGCGCTCGCCCCCGCGGCGGCAGCCATGACGCGGCCGCGCCGCAATGGTGCGCGCACCCAACACCGAGTCGCACCGGCGCGCCGTGAACCCACGATGCCTCAGATGATGACGCTCCGTACGTCGAGGGGCATCAACCTTGCGGCCGCGGTTGTTCGACTTCGAGCGCTAGGCGCGACCGATGCCAGCAAGCCACGACGCGGCACGGCATCGCAGCACACGGTCACCCGTTCCTGAGCATCAACAGGCGACGGCTTGTGTGCGCGTCCGGTCGTTCGCGATCGTGATCGGTCCTGCGTCTCCGCCGGTGCCGGCGTCGACCCACGGTGGCGACTGCTCGCTATCGCGAATGATCGGCGACGACCGACAGGTGACCGTGCGCTTCCTTCCCGACGGAGAACTCGCCCGCCCCATGCTCTCCCGCAGTTCCGACTCCCTGACCCTGGTGTTGGGCGACGATGCGGAGACCAGCGACCTTTCGGGTCGGGCGTGTATGGCAAACGCGCTCTCGGTCGAGTGTGACTTCGCCCGCCGGACCGTTCGGGCCTTTGCCAGTATCGTCGGTCTGCCGCCGCTGTTCCTCCGCCGGAGTCCCGGCAAGACTCAGCTGACGTCGGACATAAGTCTGCTCGCGCAGCCGGGTGAGCGCCTAGAGCTCGATCAGCTGGGTGTGCTCGACTTGTTTCGAGTCGGATACCCGACCGAGTACCGAACGCTCTTCAAGGACGTCGAGCTGGCTCCCGGCGGGCACGAGCTCAGGATCGACCAGCACGCTGCCGTCACGATGAGGCGAGCCTGGCGCCTCCCCGAATCGGAGCAACCGTTGGATTGGCCCGCATTCCTGGACCATCAGGCGGGCGCATTCAAGGCCGCCATCAGGAACCTCGATCTGTCGGCAAGCTTCTTCGCGCTGACCGGCGGGCTGGATACTCGAGCGATCTTCGCCGCCCTGGTGAGCGACCGCCGCACTCTTTCCGCAGCCACCCTGACAGGCCCGACCTGCTCGCTCGATGCGAGGCTGGCGGGAGCGCTGTGTCGCTCGTACGCGCTGCCCCATCACGTCGTGCGACTCGACGCCCTTTTCCTGGCGGATCTGCCCGCGTACGTCGTTGCCGCATCCCGCCTGTCCGGTGGCCTGAGCAGCCTTGAGAAGGCAGGCGAGATCTACTTCTATCGGCAACTGGACGGCACCGCGAACCGAGAGCTCTCTGGCGAGCTCGGCAATCAGGTTGGGCGTCAGGGGTTTGAAGGGCTATCGCTCAGAAACGCAGACGAGTCGATTCTCGAGGGAGGATTTCGGGCGCTCGGACCGCCGTGTCTGCCCAGAAAGACGCTGCTGCAAGAGACGGAAAGTTGGCATACAGCGTATCAGCGGCTGATCCAAGAAGAGGCCACGTTACCGCAGGTCGGCAACGTCTGCGTCGGCCAACACTTCGCCGTTCAACAGCGCCCGTACGCGAGTCGCGCGATGCTCGAATCGCTGGGGCGCTCGCCTCTTAGCGCGACGTTGGTGGGCTCCTTTTCCGCGCCCAAGGCCCGATGGCGCGACCTCCGGCATCGCGTGCTGGGCGAGCCCATCGAGCGCTCATTTCAGCGCAAGCTCATCTCCGAGGTCGGGGGCTACGTTGCTTCCTGCCCGATCAACTGGGGATGGCGGGCGCGCGGGGGAGTCTCCCTCGGTGGGCTCGCCTTGGGTGCGATGGCATTCGCGGACGTCGTCGCGTCATCCAGCTATCCAGGAGCGCGAATGTTGAGAATGATGCTCCGGTGCACCGGCACGCGCGGGCTCCACGAGACGAAGGCGTATCGCGATTGGCTGGACCGCGGCCTCGAGGATTTCGTGCGCGATACCCTGCGGTCTCGGAGCCTGCGGGAGAGCGGCCTGTTCGACACGCTCGCGCTCCACCGTCTTCTCCACGAGCACTATGACTTGGGGCAGGACCGACATAGAACCATCATTGCCGCGCTCGACGTGGGCCTCGCCCATGAACTCTTCTGCACCGCATAGCCGGGGCACAAGGCACGCGGAGCCGGCCGCTGGGAGGCGCTACCGCCCAGCGAGGCGTCCGAGGGTCTCCACTACGAACGGGATCGGATCGCGCCAGCGCCAAATCTCTTCCCGCTCGCGTCCGGGGCGGAACCGAAGAAAGTCACGTACCGCGGCCAGCCGCCCTGCCCCCGCCTTCCCTGTGCCGCCCGCCCCGTTGCCGTGCCGCAGCCGCAGGTACAAATGGTCGACATCACCCCAGAACCAGCGGCTGCGCACGCCAACGCGATAGCTCCCCACGGAGGGCACGTGCGACCCCAGCGCGCAGGCGACGAGCAGCGCGGGGAAGTCCACGCCGGCGTCGATCGCCAGCTGGAGCGAGCCCCACAGCCGGCCATTCACTTCAATGAAGACGTATCGCCCCGTTGCGAGGTCGCGCTTACATTCGACCATCGCTACACCCTGCCACCCGAGCAGCGCAAGCAACTTCGTGCCAGCAGCGACCAGCTCGGCGGGTGGCGCGATGCTTTCCCGGTACACGCTCACCCCGCCCTCCGGCGGCTTTTCCCGCAGCCGCCGATGGGCGAACGTCGCCAGCATCCGTCCGTTCCAGCGCAGACCGAACAACCCCTCCCCTGGGCCCTGCACGCGTCGTTGCAGCAGCACTGGGAACGCCCCATCCCGCAATCCGGCCAGCACCGCCCGGCATGAGGCGGCGTCGGCAACGTATGACGCTCCCACCTTGGCCCGTCCGCAGCCCGACGCGTCGGCCGGGATGACGGAGCGGTGCGGCCGCATGACCGCGGGAAAAAAATCCGCTGGCGGCAGCTGAGCACTGGCGGCACGCGTCGGCAGCAGTATCGTGTCCGGCACCGCAAGGCCCGCCGCGCGCGCGAGGCCCAGCATCTCAGCCTTATCCGAGGCACGCCGGTAAGCCTCGGGATCGGGAAGCGGCAGTATGACTCGGGGGGGTAGCGCCTCGCGATGCTCGAGCAACGCTTTCACCGAGGCATCCGTGACCGGAAGGATCAGGTCGATTGCCAGGCCGGCCGCGAGGCTGCCGATCTCACGTGCGTAGGCGCACGGGTCGCTCAACGGCTCCGCCCTGACGCGGCAGCGACGTGCCCCGCGGGATGCGGCAGCGAGGGACCAGCGCCGCCGGGAGGCCACGTGGACCATGTGACCGGCCGCGATGAGCGAGCGGGTCGCCGCGAGCGCGCTCCGCTCGGTTCCGTCAGTAATGAGAATCCGCATGTGTGCACACAGTTGCTCTGACAGAACCGTGCCCGCAGGCCACGCCGCACCGCGGCCCCCCACATGTGGCGCGTGCGCAACACCACTCACGGCGTACGCTCGGCCCCTCTGGCGTCGGTCTTGCACTGCTCCGACGGCGTGACTCCTCAACCGGACATGTGCGGCCCGCTCCGCGTGGCGTTCGTGGGCGCCGGCAGGATGGCGCGGCTCCATCTGCACGCCCTGCGGCGGGTGCGCAGTCCCCACGTCGTTGCAGCCGTATGCGATACGTCCGAGACCGCCGCCCGGGGTCTCGCCGAGCTCGCTGGCGCCGCGGCCTACACCTCGTTAGCCGAGCTCCTGCAGAAGGCCAAGCCCGACGTAGTGCACGTGTGCACACCCGCAGGAATGCACTTTGTTCCGGCCCGGCAGGCGCTTGCCGCCGGAGCGCACGTCTACGTCGAGAAACCGTTCGTCGAAGCAGAAGCGGAAGCACGCGAGCTGCTCGCGCTCGCCGAGGAGCGTGGCCGGCTCGTGTGCGCCGGGCACCAGCAGATCCGCGATCCGGCGTATGTCGAACTGGCCCGGCGCCTCCCCGAGCTCGGTGACATCGTGCAGGTCGATTGCCACTTCGCATTCCGGCCGCCGGGAATGAACGCCGAGCGTGCGGGACCGAACGCCCTCGCGGCCCAGCTGCTCGACATCCTCCCGCATCCGCTGTACACACTGGTGGCGACGCTGGAGCGGGCGGCTCTGGACCCGGCGGCGATCGAAATCGCCGCACTAACGGCGAGTCCCACGGACCTGCATGCGGTCATCCGCGCGAACGGGACCTACGGCCGTCTCTCGGTGAGCCTCCGAGCCCGACCCGTGGCATCCACGTTATCCGTCTCGGGCACCGCCGGGACGCTAGTCGCCGACTTCGTCCGCAGCACTATCGTCGGTGCGGCGAACGCGGGCACGGGGCCGCTAGAGAAAGTCGCGAACCCATTGGTCGAGGCGTGGCAAACCGGCGCTGGTACCGTAGCCGGGGTGGCCCGCCGACTGCTCGGCGGCGGCGACTATCCAGGTCTCGCCGAGCTCCTGGCGGCATACTATGACGCCGCAGCTCGCGGCGTTCCCGCACCGCTCGCCCCGGACCATCTGCGGCGCGTGACGGCGTTGTACGAGGAGCTTGCCGCGAACGTACGTGGCGCCGCCGAGCGAGCCGCGGTTCAGCGTCCAGCACCGCCGGAGCCCGCTCCGAGTGCGCCACTAGCAGTCCTAACCGGTGCGCGAGGGTTCTTCGGGAGGGCGATCGCGTCTGAGCTCGCACGCCGAGGATACCGAGTGCGCGGCGTCAGCCGCTCCTCTGACACTGAGGATCCCCACGTGCACGAGTGGCTCCGGCTGGACCTCAGCCGAGCGGCGCCCCCCGACGCGTTCGCCGGCGCGGCCGTGGTCGTACACGCGGCAGCGGAATCCGCGGGCGGGTACGACGAGCATCAGCGCAACACGATCGACGTCACTCGAAACGTGCTAAGTGCAATGGCGGCGGCGGGCGTTTCCCGACTCGTCTATGTGAGCAGCCTCTCTGTTCTGCAGCCGCCCCGGGTGCCCTGGGAGCACCAGGATGAGCGCACGCCCCTCGCGCCGCCCGACGCCCGGGAATTGGGTGCCTACGCTTGGGGAAAAACCGAGGCCGAGCGGGTCGTGGCTGCCGAGGCGCGGCGACTCGGCATCGAGACGAGGGTGCTTCGGCCAGCCGCCCTCGTGGATTGGCGCAATCCTGAGGTGCCGGGGCTCGTGGGTCGGCAGCTGTTCGGCCGGTGGCACCTAGGGCTCGGCCACCCCAGTCTCGCCTTCGCTGCCTGTGAAGTTGGGCGCGCGGCAGCTGTCGCGGCTTGGTGCGCGGCAGAGTTCGACCGGGCGGCCCCAGTCGTGAATCTGATTGACCCCGACATCCCGACGCGCGGACGGCTGCTCGAGCGGTTCCGCAGACACGGCTGGCGGGGGCGCATCGTCTGGATGCCGATCCCCGTGTTTGCTCTGCTCGTGTCAGGCGTGCGCCTGGCGATCAGCCTGGCGACGGTGCGGCGAGCGTCGCGCCTCGCCGTGTGGACCATCCTCCGGCCGAGGCGTTACGACACGAGGCTCGCAGCCATCGCCCTCGAAGCGGCGGCGCGAGCGTCCGCCGCTACCGCCCCGCAACTAGCGCCACAGGTCCGGCCGTGAACCGGAGGATGCTCGTACACGACCGGGGTGTGGCTGCCGCGGGCTTCCCCATTCGCCCAGCGGACCGCAGCTGGGATCCGCTGCTCATCGCGGTCGCCGCGTATCTGCTCACCGCAGTGGGCCGGGTACACCAGTTGTTCGCGTTCCTCACGCCACTGCATTTGGCGCTCGTCGCGGCGGCCTTGGGGATCGGCTTGCTCCTGTGGGACACTAGCCGCGTGAGGCGCGTCGGACCAACCATCGCGCTGCCCACGACCAGGTTGATCCTCGGGCTCACGCTCTGGATAGCGCTGTCCATCCCAGGCGCGCTGTGGTCGGGCCAAGCCTTCGACCAATTCGTCAATTTCGTCAAGACCGTCGCGATGTATTTCGTGATCGTCAGTGCCGTGCGGGGAATGCGAGACATCGAGCGGCTAGCCGGCGTGTACTTCATCGCGGCAGCCATTTACAGCGCCGTCGTCCTCACACGCTTCCAGGTCACTGAAGAGAGTTGGCGTCTCGCTAGTCTCTACTACTACGACGCCAATGACTTCGCGACCTTCGCAGTAAGCGCGCTGCCGATCGGCCTCTACTTCGTGTTCCGCCCGGGGGCGAGGATCCGGCGCCTTGGGGCTACGGCGTGCGTCGGAGTGCTGGGCGTCGCGATCGTCCGCTCTGGGTCGCGAGGCGGGTTTCTTGCCCTGCTGACCACCATCCTGTACTTGCTGTTCTGCTATAAGGCACTGCGCCCACACTGGCGCGTCCTCGCGGTCGCCATCCTTGCGGTGGTGTTCTTTGCTGTGGCCAGCGACCGATACTGGGAGCAGATGCGCACGATCACATCCCCAGGACAGGACTACAACAGCACGGCCGAAGCGGGGCGCCTGAATATCTGGAAGCGAGGCTTGGGGTATATGTTTGGTCACCCGCTGGCCGGCGTGGGCGCAGGCAACTTTCCCGCTGCAGAAGGGACCCTGTCCCCTCTGGCCAGCCGTGCGGAGATCGGCAGGGGCGTCCGTTGGAGTGCGGCGCACAACAGCTTCGTCCAGGCAGGAGCGGAGCTGGGGATCCCCGGCCTGGTGCTCCTCGTCGCAGTGATCGCGGCAGCATTCCGAGCATTGTACAGTGAGCAGGTGGGTCAGCTGGGGGCAACGAACCGGGAGAAACGGAGCCCGCTCGCGCAGTCCCTCACGGCGGCTCTCGTGGGGTTCACGGTCGGAGCCTTCTTCCTCTCGTTTGCCTACTCCGACTTGCTCTATACACTCGTGGCTCTGGCGGCTGCCGTTCGCAAGGTGACCCACCCTCGACGGCTTGCGCTGCCGCCGTGGCCTCTTCGGAGGGCCACAGCATGAGCGAGGTGACGAAATGGTGACCGCCGCGCGTTGGAAAGCCGCCCAGGAATACGAACGCAGCTATTGGGAGGCCCAAGGCCGGGCGATCGCGACGGGCGCAGCAGCCAAGCTTGATTGGTACCGTTGGCGCGCCGATCAGCTCGTCGCACGACTCTGTGCGCTGGGCTTCGGCGACTTGAGCAGCGGCACGGCGCGCGTAGTCGAGATCGGCTGCGGCCCGATCGGGATTGTCTCGTTCTTCCCCGCGCACGAGCGAGTCGGAGTCGATCCCTTGGAGCGTTTCTATAGCACCAACCCCGTCCTTACCAGACTCCGGAACCCGTCAGTTCGCTACCTCCAAGGCGTCGGTGAGGCGATTCCGTGCGACAGCGCGCGCTACGATCTCGCGATCATTGACAATTGCATTGACCACGTCCGGGACGTTGAAGCCGTGCGACGGGAACTGGCGCGTGTGCTGCGGGTGCGCGGGATTCTCTACATGACGGTCAATTGTCGCACGCGTTGGGGGTTCGTGGTTCACCGAACTCTCTCGCGGCTCGACATCGATCGCGGACACCCACACACCTTCACTTCGTCACGCGCCCGCCGCCTGCTCGACGGTCGTGGGTTTCGGATCCTCAGCTTCGAGACAGAATCCGCATCCCTGGCACGGCTGACGGACCTACGGTCGCCAGCCCTCCGAGGGCGCCTCAAGGCGATGCTGGGCGTGAGCGAGTTTCCCGTCTCGCTAGTCGCGCAGCGGAGTGACAGTGTGCCACGCCTGTCGTGATCGGTTTGTGGGGCTGGCGTGGCGGCCGCGCTCGTCCAGCCCGGCGGGTACGTTCTGGCCCAGCCTCACACCAGCTGCGCGGGCAAGGATCGGCCCGCATTCATGATCCGCCAATACTCGCGTCGCAGACCTTGTCCCACGACAGTCCAGTCGTAATGAGTCTCTGCGGTGTTCCGTGCGTTCATTCCGAGCCTTGCGCGAAGCTCCGAATTCGCCAAGACATGCACTACTGCGTCGGCGAACGCGCCTGCCTCATCTCGGACGAGGATGTTCTTGTCATCCACGGCGTCCAAACCCTCGCACCCAATGGAAGTTGAAACGACCGCCTTTCCCATTCCCCAGGCGTCGAGGATCTTGAGCCTCGTGCCACCACCGACGCGGAGTGGCACGACACAGCAAGAGGCCTGCGCTAGGTGCGGGCGGATATCCGGAACCAGTCCCAGCACCGTAACACAGGGTTCGGAACCGAAGCGAGCGCGGTCTGCAGCGGGACTGGACCCGATCACGTGCAAAGACGCTTGAGGTTGGGCGCGACAAATACTGGGCCAGATGTCGCGAAGGAGGTATTCTAACGCGTCCCGATTGGGGAACATCGCCGTGCCACCGACAAAAACGATCCTCCCCGGCACGGCACGCGCTTCCGGCATCGGCTTGAAGTGCGCTGTATCCACGCCGTTCGGTACAACGACCGTGTTCGCGGAAGGCGCGAGAGCCCGTAACCTCGCCGCGTCCGCCTGCGACATCATCAGATTGAGGGAGAATCGCGGGCACAGACGCTGCTCCACACGCTCAAGCAAGTCGGCTTGATACATCACGTACCTGGCGAGAACCCGAGACCTCACTCGCTGGGCCTGAAGCCGCAGCAGCAACGACTCAACGCTGTGGTGCGTGCAGGTGGTTGGAACTCTTGGGAGCTCCTTCAGCCACCGATATAGATCGATACTGTCCAGGTGAATCAGGTCGAACGCAGCGCCTCGCACAAGGTGACCCAGTTCAGTGCGGAAACGCCCGCTGTCATATTCGAAGAAGGTATACGGACGCCCGCTCACGGTGGCGCGCAGATGATCGAACCCGCGGCGGATAGTAGACCACTCGCCGGGAATTGAGGCTGCAGCGCCAACCCGGTTTACCACGCGCGCCAGCATTCGCCGTGCTTCCTCGCGCGAGTCCTCGTCGGGTTGGTGGCCGCGCCGTGAATACGCGAGCAAGGTCACGTCGAACTCCGCCCCGAGTTGCTCCAGGATGTGGTACGTGCGGTTCGTAACGCCGCTGTTGGGAGGGTATGGCAGACATTGCGAGAGAAAGAGAATGCGCGGCCTCTGAGTCATTCTCGACCCCACGGCGGAACCAGGGATGCAACGTCAATACAGAGGATCACCACGCATGGCGCTTGGCGTGGTAGGAGTCGAGCGGCAAGAACTGTGCCGATCCCTTGAACTTCGGTTGCCGAGAGTCGAGAACTCACTCACCACGGACGAGGCGCGTGACGCGTTCTTCTGCTATGCGACACTAGCTCTTCAGAGACCGGCCGGAGCCAGCCCGCATGATGGACGCCGATCCGAGGCGCTGATGCGTATCGCTAGAGACGCCTCAGCGTAAAGAAGGCGGCCATCGGGTGTCCCCGGCCATCCGCCTTGACCTGTCGCAGCAGCACAGTCGATAGAAGCCCTTCGACCGGTGAAAGAGGGACGCGCAGCGGTCCTAGGCGTTCGAGGAACGCGTCCATCCTAACGCTTCCTTCGCCCCAGATGCTCACGTCGACGACCTGGGCCGGCCCCGAGTTCAGGAGCCTCTCGGCGAGCGTCTCGCGGTCATAGTGTCGCTCGAAGAAGACGGGCTCTGACCCGATGGGCTTGCGCTCGTAAACGGGGCCTTCCACAAACGTCTCACGATAGCGCCGATCATAAGGAACGGTCACCACCACAACGCCACCGGGTCGGACCACCCGAATCAACTCACGGATCGCTGCCGAGTCCCCCCGGTCGGGAATGTGTTCGAGCACCGAAACTGAGTACGCGGCGTCGAAGCAGTTGTCGGTGTACGTCAGAGCGCGACCGTCCTGCACCTCGGAGTGCACGCGCCCCGGGCCTTGCCCGTCGAGCCCCTGGGCGTGAGCGTAGCGTCGGTTGAGAGAGACTTCCTCCGGGAGGATATCCGTCGCCACGACCTCATAGCCCCGGTGATAGGCAAGGATAGCGGCGAGCTCCTTTGGACTGCCGACGTCGAGAATGCGGGCGCCCGGTGCTTGACTGAGGCGCCGCCATACATAGGCGAACTCCGCGCTGCGCCAATAGCTCACCGGTAGGGCGAGTCGCTTGAGCCCCAACAGCGGCTCCTTCCGAAGCGTCCGGAGCCCTATGAGGACTCCCGCAGCCCAAATCCAGAACTGGTGCGCGCTTCTCGGTCGCACAGCAGCGATTACCCCCATGTATTCCCGCGTGCGAGCGTGGCGAGGCGCATGACCGCCGCCGCTCCGACACGGCTGGTGATCATGCGCCCCTCCCACTCACCTGGAGCTCAAGCTACCACGTGGCTGTAACCTTTTGGTCCACCAGGGTGCTATGACCATCCGCAACCCGCTAAGGCGCGCTGATGTGCACGTGGTCGAACCAGTAGTGATCGGTCTCCGCCTTCCGGGCGCCGCTGTTGCCGCCCCACGTCGGACTGAACTGGAACATGTTGAAGCCAGACGTCGTATGCACGTCGCTGTAGCTGCCCTGCAGCACACCATCCAGCCACCACTTCATCGTGCCCGTGCTC
>Ga0066710_100002982_pt1 | contig 14109 bp, 12 predicted proteins | sample GraSoiAngelo_159_FD_79666 | JGI IMG/M metagenome (GOLD analysis project Ga0066710, IMG submission 79666) | Grasslands soil microbial communities from the Angelo Coastal Reserve, California, USA - 14_1009_16_40cm | ecosystem: Environmental > Terrestrial > Soil > Grasslands | place: USA...
TCGGGATCACCGGCTGCGGGGTGTCGACGTCGACGGTGCGCTCGGCGCCCTTCAAGCCGAGACTGAAGTTCCATCCCGAGGACTTCGGCGGCGAGCCGTGGACGTTGTGCGCCAGCGGATCGCTGTTCAAGAACTTGACGGGCTGCCCTGCTTGCGCGGCGACGACGCGCGGGCTGAAGAGGCACCCGCGCTGATCGACGACGATCGGCGTCTGCGGCACGGCGAAGATGCGATCGCCGAGCCCGCTGGTGATCGCGACGATCGCGTTTTGCACCTTGCCGTCGCGCACGAGGACGTCGTCCGTCTGGACGGCACGCGGGTTCGGCACCGCGCAGTCCTTCGCGCTCGACATGTCGACGACGGTCGCCGGAGGCGGCGTCCCGGGGAAGCGCACCTCGCCCTCGATCACGCCGACCGTCGTGAGATCGAGCGGCGTCGGCTGGCGGCGCTCCGCTTCGTGCCGACACGTCGTCGCCGCGATCGCGACCACGACCATCCACCACCCTGCCACTCGCATTCGTTTCGTCATAGGCTCCGCTCCCGTATGTCGGCGCGTGTGCTGCCTCGCGGTCGCAGAGTGCCAGAGACGGGGGCGCAATCAAGGCCGACGCCCCACCGCCGACGCGCCGCGCGCGCGCCGGTCGTCGTCGCGCTCGCACCGCTCGCCGTCGCGCTCGCGATCGCCGGCGGATGCGAGCGCACGCCGGGCGCCGGCCCGGAGCCGTACCGCACGCCAACGCCGCTCGACGCGGCGACGACGGGATCGATCGCCGGGTACCTGCACGTTCGCGGCACGAAGCCGCCGCGGCGCCACGTCCAGGTCACGAGCGATGCGACGTGTGCAGCGGCGCATCCGGACGGGCTCGACGTCGAGGACGTGCGCGGCGACGGCGACATGCTCGCGGATGCGTTCGTCTGGATCGTCCGCGGGCTCGAAGATCGCGTCTTCGCGGTGCCGGAGACGCCAGTCGTCGTCGATCAGCGCGGCTGCGTCTTCGAGCCGCGCGTCGTCGGCGCGCGCGCCGGGCAGCGGATCGAGTTCGTCAACAGCGACGACACCCTCCACAACGTGCACGGCACGCCCGCGAGGTCGTCGCCGTGGAACTTCGGGCTCGCCGTCAGCGGCGCCCGGCGCACGATCACGGTGCCGACGGCCGAGGTGCCGGTCGGCGTGCAGTGCGACGTCCACCCCTGGATGCGGGCGGCGCTCGGCGTCGTCGACCATCCGTACTTCGCCGTGACGGGTCTGGACGGGGCGTTCACGCTCGGGCGCGTCCCGGCGGGCCAGTACACGCTCGCCGCGTGGCATCCGCGTCTCGGGAAACGGCAGCAGGAGATCGAGGTCGCCGCCGGCGCGACGACGAGGGTGGAGATCACGTTCGCGCCGTGAGCGGGCCCGCGGCGAGGATCGTTGCGAGCTCTTTGGCGTTCTGCACCGCGTACTGGTTGCGGCAGTTGTTCATGAGCACCAGTACCCGCCGCGACTGCTTCGCGAGCCCCTCGATCCGCGGCCGCCACTCGCGCAGCTCGTCATGTGTGTACTGATACCCGAACTTCTCGACCGTGCTCACGCCTTGGCGGTTCCAGGCGTCGCGATTGCGGCCGTGGAAGCGCACGACGGCGAGGTCGTCGCTCGTCGCTTCGGCGAGCGGGGGCACGCTCGCCGGCGTACCTTGCGGCTCGTCGACCGAGACGTACGCGAGCCCGCGGGCGCGCAGAAAGCCGAACGTACGCTCGGCGCGCCCCTCGACGAACCAGCTCGGATCGCGGAACTCGATCGCCAACGGGTACGGGAGCCGGGTCGCGCAGGATTCCAAATACGCGAGGCTCGTGCGCGAGCGCGGAAACCATTTCGGGAACTGCAGCAGCACGTAGCCGAGGAGACCGGCGTCGTGAAGCGGCGTCAGCGCCGATGCAAATCGTCGCCACATCTCCGCGTCGACCTCGGCCGGGAGCTCGCGCGCATAGACGCGCGGCCGGCGCGCCAGCGTGGCGCCGATCGCCGTCCGGAGATCGGGCGGCAGACGCGCGGGCACGAACGGGTGCTGGGTGAGCGCCGCGAACGCCTTCACGCCGAAGACGAAATCGGTGGGCACGCGCTCGACCCACGCCCGTGCCATCCGCTCCGCGGGGAGCGCATAGAACGTCGCGTCCACCTCGACGACGGGGAAGTGGCGCGCGTAGTAGCGCAAGCGGTCGGCGGGCGCCGTCACGCCGGGCGGGTAGAACGCCCCGCTCTCGAGCAGCGTCCGCTCCGTCCACGACGCCGTCCCGACGAGCACGTTGCCGACCCGCGCCGGCATCGGACCGCTTTGCAGTGCGGCGAGCGGCGGCGCGGCCTCGAGGCGTGCAGCGGCGCGCTGCGCCCGCGTGGAAGTCACGGCCCCACTTTGCGCGCCCAGCGGACGCACGCAACCTCGTACGCGAGTTGCGAGTCAGACGAGGCGCGGAGGGTACTGCCCAGGACCCTTGACGGTCGGCGCCCATCACGCGCACCATGCGCCATGCTGTTCGAACAAGTGCGCTCCGGCGGCTGCCTCTCGTATCTCATCGGCTGCGAAGACACGCGCGCCGGCATGCTCGTCGATCCCGCTCTCGATCAGGTCGATCGCTATCTCGCGCTCGCCTCGGAACGGGGTATCCGCATCCACTACGTCGTCGAGACCCACACCCACGCCGATCATTTCTCGGCGGCGCGCGAGCTCGGCCGGACGATCGGGGCGCGTATCGTGATGCATCGGATGAGCGCGGCGCCGTTCGTCGACGTGCGCGTCGACGACGGCGAGTCGCTGATCTGCGGGCGGCTGCGCATGCGCGTGCTGCACACCCCGGGTCTCACCGAGGACTCCACGTGCCTCGTCCTCGACGACCGCGTGCTCACCGGCGATACGCTCTTGATCGGCGCGACCGGCCGCACCGATCTCCCGACCGGCGACCCCGAGGCGCTGCACGAGAGCCTCTTCGGCAAGCTTCTGCGTCTCGACGACGCGACGCAGGTCTTCCCGGCGCACGACTACAAAGGACGCACGTCGACGACGATCGGCGCGGAGAAAGCCGCGAACCCGCGCCTGCAAAGGAAGGAACGCGCGGCGTTCGTCGAGCTGATGCGCGGGCTCGATCTCGCGATGCCCGAGCACCTGAGCGAGGCGCTCAGGACGAACCGCTCCGGGGGCAAGACGGTGAGCCAGTTGATGGCGGAAGCGGCGCGTGGGTTGCCGTTCATGGGACTCGAGGAGCTGCGCGAGCGCCTCGAGCACGGCCGCTGCGATCTCCTCCTGCTCGACGTCCGCGAGCGCGATCAGTTCGAGAAGGGACATCTGCCGGGCGCGCGCCACATCCCGCGCGGCCAGCTCGAGCTGCGCGTCGACAAGGAGCTGCCCGACCCCACGCTACGCATCCTCGTCTACTGCCAGTTCGGCAAGATCTCCACGCTGGCGGCGGCGACGCTGCGGACGATGGGCTACATGCGCGCCGTCGCCCTCGATGGCGGCTTCGACGCCTGGACGAAGGCCGGCTACCCGCTCGATGGCGGCGCCTCGGCGTAACGCGCGTTCAGCCGCCCGCGCCTTGACGGGTTCCCCGGCGGCCCCTACACTCCGCCGGATGCGACATCAGGATCTCGAGACCGAGGCGCACCACCAGCTGCGGAGAATCGTCCGCACCGTCGACAAGAAGATTCAACTCCAGGTGCAGGACGGACCGTCGCCGCAGGATCCGCTGCTCACCTTGCAGCTCGTGCAGGGGACGCAGCAGGCGACGATGGAAGTCTCGGTCGAGGAGATTCGCCGCGCGGTCGAAAACGCGCGTGATCGGGCGCGGCTACGCGAGCGCGTGAAGCGCACCCACGAGCGGCTGTGGTTTCCGACGAAACCGGCGCCGTTCTTCAGCACCAAAGCGATCCGCCCCGGAAGCGAGAGCTTCGCTCACTTCCGTCCATCGGGCGGACGCCGCTGATCTGTCGGCACGCGTCGCGAGCGCACCGCCTGGGCGCGAGTCGCGAACGCGTGCGACAACATCCGCTGCGGCGTCAGCCTTCCGACGGCGTGTTGAGCTGCGGACCACGAATGCCACCCTCGGCAGCGAGATCGTAGAGGGCTTTGCGCGCCAACCGCGTCGGACTGTTGTGACCGTTCTCCCAACGATTGACGGTCGCGACAGTGATGCCGAGCCGGTGCGCGAACTCCTCTTGAGTCATGCCGAGGTTGCGACGCAGGTTGCGAATGTTGTCGGCTTCCATGAACACTCCTCGCTGAATTGCGCGGGACATCCGCGCTGGCCGGGACGGAAGCAACTGATATGCCACCTTGCACGAGTGAAATTCGCTCGTGAACTCGCGACGCCGACGCCGCGCACCTGTCAGTAAAGCGGCACAGTGGACATCCGCGTAACACGCATGCGATAGCCAGACAGGCTCCGGAGGTATGGTGAGAATGCGATACCTGGCGATTCTGGCGGCACTCCTGATCACCGCGGTCGGCTCGACGGCGGGGGCGGCGCAATTGGCCGACCGTCAACACTGCGACGAGGTGCAGAACACCGTGCGCCCGCAGCTCGAGACCGCCTGCCCGTGCGCGACCGCGGAAAACCGCGCCGCGCACGCGCGCTGCATCGGCGACAAGCTGCGCGAGCTGAGCGCGTGTCACCGTGGCAGCGACGGCAGGGAGCAGTGCGGACCGGTGCCGCGCACGTGCGTCCTCAGCCTGCATCGCGCCATGAGCCGCTCCAGCTGTGGCGAGCGCGACGCCGTCACCTGCTGTCTTCCCCGCCAACGCGACTGTCTGAACGATCCCCATCCCGGCGACGGCAAGCAGGAGGGGACGTGTGCGCGTACCCAAAAGCCCTGCAACACGTTACGCGATTGCGTCATCCCGGTCTGCCGCCTGGCGACGAATGCCGAGGGTTGCACGAAGGGCGGCGGTACCGTCGGGAGCGGCAAAGATTGCAGCACCGCCTGCGCGCCCTGAGGGCGCGGCCGCTCAAGTTTTCGGCGTAACACACCGAAAACCCCACGACGGCGGAGCGGCGGGAGAGCTCCGTCCCCGTCGCGACCTATGTTCACGCTCATCGGACTCATCATCGTCCTCGGGGGAGTGATCGGAGGATACCTCTTCGAGAACGGCCCCCTGCACGTTCTCATCCAGCCCGCTGAGCTCGTCATCATTTTCGGTGCCGCGATCGGCTCGCTGCTCGTCGCCGCACCCGGCAAGGCGTTCGGACAAGTCGCGAAGGCGATCGCCGGCTCGTTCGCGAGCTCGAGCCCGACCAAAGCCGACTACCTCGATCTCTTGAAGCTGCAGTACGAGGTGTACCAGTTTCTTCGCAAGAACGGCGCCGTCGCCCTCGACGAGCACGTGCAGGAGGTCGAGAAGAGCGCGATCTTCTCCAAGTATCCCGGCTTCCTGAAGCGCCACCACGCCGTCGATTTCTTTCGCGACGCCCTCAAGCAAGTCGTGAACGGCACCGCGAGCGCCGAGGAGCTCGACGTGCTCCTCGACTCCGAGCTCGACACCCACCACGAGGAGGCGGTGATTCCGGTCGGCTTGATCCAGAAGACCGGCGATTCCCTCCCCGGCCTCGGCATCGTCGCCGCCGTCCTCGGCATCATCATCACGATGGGCTCGCTCGACGCCGGCCCCGAAGAGATCGGCCACAAGATCGGCGCCGCGCTCGTCGGCACGTTTCTCGGCGTGCTCATGTCGTACGGCGTGCTGAACCCGATCGCGACCAACGTCGAGATTCAGGGCGTCGCCTCGACGCGCTATCTACGCTGCATCAAGGAAGGGCTCGTCCCGGCCGTGCGCGGCACGTCGCCGATCGTCGCCGTCGAGTTTGCGCGCAAGGCGATCTTCGGCGCGGTCCGGCCGTCGAGCGACGAGACCGACGAGGCGATCAAGGCCGCGAAAGCGGCCGCCACGACCTGAGGGGCGACGTGGCCAGCGCGAAGCCGCAGGTCATCATCAAGATCAAGCGCAAGGCCGCACATGGCGGCGGCCATCACGGCGGCGCGTGGAAGGTCGCGTACGCGGACTTCATCACCTGCATGTTCGCGCTCTTCATGGTGCTCTGGCTGCTGACGCAAGCCGACCTCCAGGTGCGCCAGGACATCGCCCGCTACTTCCGGAACGCGAGCGTGTTCTCGGGCGGCTCGCTCCTCGGCAGCCAGACGCAGACGGTCAAGAGCAAGAAGGCGCACGTCCTCGACGCATCGGCCACCGTCATCTCCGGCGCCGGCGACGAGCTCGAAGCGCTGCGCGGCCACGCGAAAGCGATTCAGCAAGCGCTCGATCGCGATCCCGGTCTCGCGGGCATCCGCGACAACGTCCACCTGCAGGTGACGGAGGAAGGCCTGGAGATCGAGGTCGTCGATTCCGGCGCCGAGGGTCGGAAGGATCTCCTCTTCGACGTCAGCAGCGCCGGATTGAAGCCGGCGTTGGTTGCGCTGCTGGGCGAGCTCGCCGAGAAGCTCGGCACGCTCCCGAATCGCATCGAGATCGGCGGCCACACCGACGCACGGCCGTTCGCCGCGAGTGCGCAACAAAGCAATTGGGATCTGTCGTACGCGCGGGCGAACGCCGCGCGGCAGGTGATGGAGGCGCGCGGACTCTACCCGCAGCAGGTGCTGCGCGTGACCGCCTACGCCGACACGAAGCTGCTGAAGCCCGAGGATCCCCTCGCCGACGAGAATCGCCGCCTCAGCATTCTCGCGCGTCGCACCGACGCGCCGCACGGCGGGAAAGAGGCGAGTGAGCGCGGCGGCCACGATGCGTCCACGCGACCGAGCGATGCCGCGGCCGATGCTGCCGCGCGCAACGCCGCCGCCGATCCCGCGCGCGGCACCGCCGACGATCCCGCGCACGGCACCGCCGCCGATCCCGCGCGCGGCACCGCCGACGATCCCGCGCGCAGTGCCGCCGACGATCCGGCACACGGCACCGCCGACGATCCCGCGCACGGCATCGCCGACGATCCCGCGCACGGCACCGCCGACGATCCCGCGCACGGCGCCGCCGAGACACAGGAGCCGATCGTCAACCGCGGGCGCCTCGCGCCGCCGATCGTCGTCCCAGGCCTGCCGCCGAGCAATTGACACGCGGCAGTCGTCCCCGATCTGCCGCGAACAACTGACCGCGCGTCAGTCCTGCTGCGCGTCGCGCCGCCACTCGCGCGCGCGCTCGAGCGTGCGCGAGATGAAGCGGCTCTTCCGATCCGAGTACACGAGCAGGCTGTGGCCGGCATCGCCCGCGAGCTTACGCTTCAACGACCCGTACCGTCGCGCTTCCTCCGGGTGCGCCTGCAGATAATCGCGGAACAGCAGGTTGTGGTCCCAGAGGCTGCTCTCGTACTGCACGATGTGCAGGTAGAACGGCTGCGGCTCGCGCTTGCGAAAATACGCGCGCCCGGGCACGCCCGACTCACCCAGGTACTCGTAGCCGAGCGCGTTCAGCGCGCGAACCTGATCGTCGCTGAGCGGCAGGTGCGCGACGCACGCGATGATGTCGACGATCGGCTTCGCCTCGAGCCCGGGTACGGCGGTGCTGCCCATGTGCTCGATCGCGATCGCTTCGCCGAGCGCGCCAGTGATCCCGGCGCGCTCACTGGCGAACAGCGCCGGCCAGCGCGGATCGTACTCGTGGATCGTGATGTACTCTTCCGCGCGACGCTCCGCGCGAATCAAACGTTTTTCAGACGGTGTCACGACCTTTCTCACTCGTCGCCGACGCCCACGGTAGCTGCGCTGGCGACCTGAACTTCACTTCAGCCTGCCCGGCTCGGTCCTGAGCGTCAATCACGGGTCCGGGGGGCAAAACGTCCCGGCGATTCGGGATAATCGCATCACCCGATGCGAAAGTTGCCGCGCCGCTAATGGAGGATGCGGACGTCATACACGCATGACGTAGCGCGCGCCGCTGCGACGCTAGTATTCCACCGTGGTTGCGCAACAGCACACCTGCCACATCGCATGGCACTCTTCTCGCTCCGACGCTCTTGCGCGTGATCTGACGTCACGCGCGCGACGCACCCGCGGTCAGCCCCAGTATGTCAGCGTGACGTTCAGAGGCTGGCCGATGAACGCGCCGGGATGCACGAGCTCGGCGGCGTCGAGATCGACTTGAAAGACGCCGGTCGCGATGCAGCCGTCGGCGCCGTGGTTCTCGACGAACGCAGGAAACGGCGAGGCCACCGCGAAACCGTTGATGTGCGCGCTCACGATGACCGACGTTGCCGAGCAGTACTTGCTGACGTCGAATGTCGCCGCGATCGCAACGATCGTCCGCTCCTGATCGTCGAGCGGAATGAGAGAGATCGATCCCCGTCCCAACTCGACCGAGGTGTCGAGCGCGAGCTGGTGCTGCAGCACCGGTTGAATCATCGGCGCCGCGAATGCGTTCGCGGCGATCGCGAGACTGCTCACCACCGTGAGCGCCGCCATCCATCTGCTCATCGTACTGTCTCCCCTCCCTCGGTTGTCTGCATCGCGGGTTGGAACGTCGTCGCCGCGAGGAGCAAGCCGCATACCATGAACACGTTAGAGTTTTCGATGCTCTTGACTACGAATTGCGCTGCGTTCCTGGGCATGGACGCAGCGCTGCACGAGTAACGGGCGGCAGCATCTCGCCGCTCTTCGGATGAGCGATACCGCTCGCTCGCAGCATGCGCTGGCTTCGGCTACGGTCGCGCCGCATGCACGCCGCGATCGACCCGCAGCGTCGCCCAGGAGGGGACATCGAGACGACGCGCGCGCGACGGCGTGCCGTCGTCGCGGTCTCCTTCGTCCTCGTCGGCGCAGCCGCCGTCGCCGCCTGGCGGATCACGCGACCACCGGCCCCATGGATCGCCCTCGGCCCCGCCGCCGGTATCGTCCGCGCGCTCGCGCTCGAGCCGCGCCCGCCCTCCGCGCTCTACGCCGGCACGAGCGACGGCGGCTTGCGGGTGCGCGTGCCCGGCGAGAGCAGCTGGCGGTCGGTGGCGCTCGTAGCAGGCCGCGTCGACGTGCGCGCTGTCGCGCTCGATGCGCGCGACCCGGCGATCGTGTACGTCGGCACCGGCCGCGGTCGGCTCTTCGCGAGCCGTGATCGCGGCGCGACGTGGCGCGACATGCCGCTGCCCGGCACGACCGCCGCCACGCTCGTGTCCGCGATTGGCGTCGATCCGACCGATGCGACGCGCGTCTACGTCGGCACCGGCGGCGGCGCGATCCTCACGACCACCGACGGCGGTGCCAGCTGGAGCCGGCTCGAGCACCCGATCGGCGTCGCCGACGTCGTCGCGCTGCTCGTCGATCCGCGAGACCACGACACGATCTACGGCGCGACCGCGGGCGCCGGTGTCGGCCGCAGTCGCGACGGCGGTCGCAGCTGGGAGCCGATGAGCGCCGGCCTCTCGTCGCCGACCGTCGAGGCGCTCGCGATCGAGTCGCATCCGCCGGTCGTGCTCTACGCCGCGACGAGCGGCGGCGGCGTGAACGTCAGCGACGCGGAGGGAGCGTGGCGCGCCGCCCGCAACGGTCTCTCGACCGCGGTCACGTGGTCGCTCGCGGTCGATGCCACGCGCGCCGGAACGGTGTACGCCGGGGGCAGCGGCGGCCAGGTGTTCGTCAGCACGGATCGCGGCGCGCGCTGGCGCGCCCTGCCCGCGCCTGCCGTCGACACTGTATGGGCGCTCGCGCTCGACGCGGCCACCGACGTCCTTTACGCCGGCACGAGCGGCCGCGGCGTCTTCATGCGATCCGAACGCTGACGCGCGGCGCGCGGTGCACGGCGGCGGTGAGACGGTATCGTCGTCCGCACCCGACGTGCGCAAGAGGGTAGGTGTGCGCACCACGGGTGCGGACGACGATACCGTCTCACCGCCGCCGTGCACCGCGAGACCGTGCGTCGTGCGGCAAAGACCGCGACGCCGTCGGTCAGTCGGCTGTCAGGGATCGCGCCGCGCCGGCCAGGCGGGTGCGGGCGTGGTCGATGGCGTGGCGGTACGCTTCGAGCGTCGCGCAGACGACGTCTTGCCAGGTGTAGGCGGCGACGCAGGCGCGGCGTTCGGCGCGGCGGGGTTCGTCGGGGGGGCGATGGTAGGCGGTGAGGACGGTCTCGCCGAGCGCTTGCATGTCGCCGGGGTCGCAGTAGGTGGCGGCGGGGCCGAAGTACTCGGGCTCGGCGGATCGGTCGCTCAAGACGAGCTCCGTGCCGGTCGCGGCCGCTTCGAGCGCGCTGAGCGGCGCGCCCTCACACCAGCTCGGCAAGGCGAACACCCGCGCGCCGGCGTACGCCGACGCCAAGAGGTCGCTGTCGTGGGGCAGAGACTCGATCAGGTGCACGTTGGCGCCGCCGTGACGGCGCACGAGCGCGGCGTACGCATCGTCGGCGACGGCGCCGAGCAGCACCAGCGGCACGCCGCTCGCGCGCAGCGCCTGCGCCAGCATGAGCTGGTTCTTCCGCGGCTCCAGGCGTCCGACGCAGAGCACGTAGTCGCGCACGCCGTAGCGGCTCGTGAACGCGTCCGGTGTCGCCGCCGCGAAGCGCGCGACGTCGACGGTGTTGCGGACGAGCGTGAACGGCACGTCGTGTGCGCCGGCCGCGGCGAGGCGCGCGATCTCCACGTGACTGAGCGCGATCAGATGATCGGCGAGTGCGACCATCTCGCGCACGGCCGCGAAGTAGCCGGGCACGATCTCGTGACGCTCGGCTCGGCGTAGGCCGTCGACCGTGAGTGTGCCGTCCGCGATCGATGCGAGGTGACGCGCGAGCTCCTCGTCCGACGATGCCTGCCGGAAGGCGGCCGGGATTGCCCGCTGCGCCCAGGTCAGCTCCGAGAGATCGAGATAGATCGGGGAGAAGACGACGGGCACGCCGCACGCACGGAAGTGCCGTAGTTGTGCCAACGCCGCCGCTGGGTCCCAGACATTGAAGACGTGCGCCACCGTGTAGCCGCGCGGATCGGGCAGCGCGGCTGTCGTGACGTCGGCGTCGATGCCGAGCGCGCGCAGTTCTGCCTGGAGGCGCGGCACGCGCACCGACGGACCGCCACCCGTCTCGCTCTCCGGCGCGTGCAGCGCGAGGAGCACGCGCAGCGGCGCGTGAGCCGGCGAGGCACCGCGGGCAGATCCTGTGCCGTTGACGCCGACGTCCGCCGGCTGCGAGCGCGGCGGCGAGGCGGTGTGGGTCTGCGGCCCGCGCACATGGTCCCCGATCGCCGTCGGCGCGTCACCTGCCGCGGACGGCGCCAGCGACACGGGCCGCGAGCCCTCCGGCTTGTCGCGCTCGCACAGCATGCGGCGGAAGAGCCCGTCGTGCGCGCGCGCCCAGGCGTCCCAGCTGCGATGCTCGACGGCGGCGCGGAGCGCCATGCGACGCGCGACGAGCTCGCGCAGCACACGGCGCAGGTCGGCGACGTCGCCGGTGCGGTACGGAATGTGCGGATAGTCCGGCACGAACCCGACCGGCGGGGCGATCACCTCCTTGCCGCACGCGAGCGCTTCCAGGAGCGGCATCGGGCCGCCTTCGTAGAGCGCCGGCACGAGCACGTAGTCGACCGCGTTGTAGAGCTGCGGCATGCGCTCCGGCGGATGGCGCTCGGCGGGTCCGGGCCATCCCTCGCCGGTGAAGTGCCATTCGATCCCCGGCTCGTCCATGACCGCTTGCACGAGGGCCTCGCCCTTGCGGCCGGTCGGGTACGTGCGCCCGACGACGGCGATGCGTACGATCGGGCGATAGGCGTCGAGATCGACCCCGGGCGTGATCTCGTGCACGTCGCCCACACCCGCCGCACGGAGACGCTCGGCGTACACGCGCGACATGCAGATGCACGTGGTCATCGCGTGTGCGACGGCGAAAAAGCGCGCCGCCGCCTCGGGCACGCGCTCCTCGATGTGGGTGAAGAGCGCGACCTCGATCGCCGACGCGCGCGCGCGCCAGGCGGCGTAGTTCACGTAGTAGTTGATCGCCGCGCTCTGGTCCGCTGCCGAGCCGACGTGCACGTAGGGCAGCCGGCGCTCGAGCTCGCGCCCACACTGCTCGAGGATCCATCCCTCGTCGGCGAGCACGACGTGAACGCGGCCGGACACGCTCACGCGCCGCGCCGTCGCGGCATCACGAGCGGCCGGAGTCGTCGCGGGCTTCGGCGGCGGCGGCGCGGCGCGGCGGCGGGCGTCGCAGATCGGCTGGATCGCGGCGAGTCGCTCGCGTACCCGCGCCGCTTGCTGCTGCACCGTCCACTGCGCCTCGACGTCGGCGCGCGCACGCGCGCCCCGGCGGCCGCGCTCGCCCGCGTCCTCGTACACGCGGTGCAAGAGCTCGGTCGTGTGGGCGACCGACGGCTCGGCCCAGAGCTGGCCGTCGTAGAGCGGGTCGTCGCGGAGCTGCGCGTCGTCGACCGGACGCAGCCCGTCGACGTCGATCAGGAACGCGTTCTCGTCGTGCATGAACTCGAGGTTGCCGGTCGCGCGGGTGCCGATCGTCGGCTTCCCCATCGCCATCGCCTCGAGGTACGGCATGCCCCAGCCCTCGCCGCGGCTCGGCAACACGTAGGCGTCGCATGCGGCGTAAAGCGCCGGTAGCAACGCGTCCGGAATCGGAGCGTCGAGAAGCACGATGTCGGCGCAGCGCTCGGGGTCGTGCCCGAGGCTCACGATCGCGTCGCGCAGGCGCGGCGCGGCGCTCACACCCGAGCCGGCGTAGGTGCGGAGCACGAGCGTGACGTCGTCATCGGCGCGAAACGCGTCGAGGTACGCGCGCAAGAGGACGTCCCATCCTTTGCGGCGCGTCCACTGGAAGACGCTCAGAAAGGTGAACCCCTTGCGACCGTCGATCGCGAGTGGCGCGACGCGCGCGGGATCGAAGCGACGCGCGTCGACGCCGAGCGGCAGGACGTGCAGCTTGTCTGCGAAGATCCCGCTCGCCGCGAACGTCCGCTGGTTGAACGTCGACGGCACCCAGATCTCGTCCATCGCGTTCGCCGCCGTCGCCCAGCCCGCCGGCACCCCGGCGGTCTCGAACATCGTGCTGCCGACGTAGTACGGGTACTCGGGATTCAGGCGGCGCGCGATCGCATAGAAGTCGTCGTCGCCTTTCGCCGGGATCATATGCATCACGAGGGGACCGTCGCGACGCGGTGCCGACGCGGCGCACGCGAGGAGGCGTTCGACGGTCGCCGCGTCGACCGGCGACCGATACTCGAGGAGATGGCCGTCGCCGAGGCGGAGATAGATCGTCTGTGGCTCGCCGTCGGGCGCCGAACGGAGCGCCGCATGGACGGGGACGGCGCCGTACTCGAGCGGCCGCAGCGTGACGTCATCCGGCAGGCTGGCGATCCGACGAATGTCGGCAACGCCCGCGCCCCAGAGCGGCTGCGCGGTCACGCGCACGCCGAGCGCGTCGAGCCCGAGGACGACGGCGCGCGCCATCGTCGCATAGCCGCTCATGTCGAAGAGCGGCGCCGCGTACGTCACCGCGAGCGACGAGCGGTCGTCCGGCGACGCGGCCATGCTGTGCGCGATCGCAAGAGCGGTGCCAATCGGCGGCCGGAATCGTGCCGCGCGAGCGCCGGCTCGGAGGCGCGGACGCGCTGGGAAATCCGCACGTGCCCGCGGCGTCGCGACCGCCGACGAAAAGCGTCTGACATTGGACGCCAATCGTCTGACGGTCGCGCGCCGGTCGCGCGTATGCGGCCGCCCGCCGCGGGCGCCCGACTTTGGCGACGGACTTCAGACTCGGGACGGTGATGCGCTCAGCCGCGGCCGGTTGATGGTCGCGAACGCATCGGCGATCCGCAGTGCCGCTCGCGGACGCGCGTACATCCGTCGCACGTAGTCGAGCAGCACCGGGAAGCGGTCCAGCAAGCCGAACTCGGTCGCCCAATCGAGGGTGTACGCCGTCACGAAATCCGCGACCGTGACGCCGTCGCCGACCACGAGCTCCCGACCGCGCATGTGCCTCTCCAGCACACCCGCCATCGCGCGGAATTCCTCGCTGGCGAGGCGCACGTCGCCCGGCAGGCGCCGGTCCTCGGGATAGAGGGCCGTGTGCCGCGTGATCCGCCAGAGCGGCTGCTCGAGCTCAGTCGCGGCGAAGAGCAGCCAGCGATAGAGCTGCGCACGCTCGGCGGGATCCGTCGGCA
>Ga0066710_100002983_pt1 | contig 14109 bp, 12 predicted proteins | sample GraSoiAngelo_159_FD_79666 | JGI IMG/M metagenome (GOLD analysis project Ga0066710, IMG submission 79666) | Grasslands soil microbial communities from the Angelo Coastal Reserve, California, USA - 14_1009_16_40cm | ecosystem: Environmental > Terrestrial > Soil > Grasslands | place: USA...
GAAGACGAGAAAGCGGCGCCGTCGCCCAAGCGGGCGAGTGGCGGGCAATATCAGCCGTCCATTCCCGGCGACCCGCCGCGCGGCGCGCCGATGTCGAGCTCGATCACCCCCGCCGCCGATGTCAATGATGATGACGCCGAGGTCGCGAAGACCCTGAAGTGCAGGGAGTGCGGGACGATGAACCTGGCGACCGAGTGGTACTGCGAGAGCTGCGGAGCGGAACTCGCCGCCCTGTAATCCCTACTTCGCGGCCAACTTCTTCACGAGCGCCGCCAGGCGCGACTTGTGCCGGGCGGCGTTGTTCTTGTGAATGAGCCCTTTGCGGGCGGCGCGATCGAGCAGCCGAGCCGCCATCGCGAACGCCTTGCCGGCAGCGTCGCCCGTGACGGCGGTGCGGACGTGCTTCACCGCCGTCCGCAGGGCGGAGCGCTGCCCCTTGTTGCGGACGGCGCGCGTGCGCGCCTGGCGCATCGCTTTCTTGGCGGACTTGATCTTCGGCACGAGTCAGGGTCTCCCGAGTGAGGGGCGGAAATTAGACGGTAAGTTGCGTCGGGTCAAGGCTCTACGTTATCTTTGCGCGTGGCGTTCGACCAGATCCTCATCATGGTCCCAGTGTTGCTGTTCTCGGTCGTGGCGCACGAATACGCGCACGCCGAAGCGGCCTACCGTCAGGGAGACTCCACCGCCTACATGCTTGGGCGGTTGACGCTGAATCCCCTCAAGCACATCGATCCGATCATGACGATTCTCTTGCCGGGCATTTTGATCGTCACCGGCGCGCCATTCGTGTTCGGGGCCGCCAAGCCGGTGCCGGTCAACCCGCGCAACTACCGCAAGTACCGGCAGGGCGACGTCATTGTCTCGCTCGCCGGGATCGCCACGAATCTTGCGCTGTTCGTGGTCTCGGCGTTCGGATTCGCGCTGGTGGGCGTGCTGGCCCGGGGCGTCCCGGCGCTCCAATCCAGCCTCGCGATCCTGCAACGGATGCTGCTCTTCGGGATGTCGATCAACTTGGTGCTGGCGTTTTTCAACCTGATCCCGATCCCGCCACTCGACGGCAGCCACGTGCTGAAGCAGCTGCTCCCCCCGGCGGCCGGCATGCAGTTCCGGCAGCTGTATGCGCTGGGGATCATCCCGATCATGCTGGTCATCTGGCTCCTTCCCGGGGTGGTGAGCACCTTCCTGTGGCCGGCCCGTCAACTGTTGCAGCTGGCCTGGGCGCTGGTCGGGGGCTTCGCGATTCCGGGGGTCTCGTGACCACACCTTCGCCCATCGTGCGCGAACAGTCCGGCTTCGTCGTCGAGCTGGAGCAGTTCTCCGGCCCGCTCGACCTGCTGCTGCACTTGATCCGCGAGGACGAGGTCGACATCACCGACCTGCCGATCGCGAAGATCGCGGACCAGTTCCTGGCGGTGATCGGCGAGCTCGGGCTCAATCAGGCGGCGGACTATCTGGAGATGGCGGCTCGGCTGCTGCGCATCAAGGCGCAGCTGCTGCTGCCGCGGCGCTTGGAGGACGACGAGTGGGAGGACCCGCGGGCCGAGCTGGTGCGCCGGCTGCTCGAGTACCAGCAGATCCGCGAGCTGGTCGCGTGGCTGGGGCAGGCGGCGGCCGTGCGCGCCGAGCGGTTCGGCCGCGGCTACGAGGCGCCGCCTCCCGAGGCGCCGCCGGCGCCGCTGGAGATCGACCTCAACGACCTGTTGGCGGCGGCGGAGCGGGTGATCGCCCTGATTCCCGAGCCGATGCTGCACCGCGTGGTGCCGCGGCCGCTCGACGTCGAGGGAGCGACGGCGCGGATCCAGGCCCTGCTGGCCGAACGCCCCACGTTCGGCTGGAGCGACCTCGTCGGCTCGCAGGCAACGATCGTGGAGGTGCTGTCCACGTTCATCGCCCTGCTCGAGCTCGCCAAGCGCGGCACGCTGTCGCTGGCGCAGCCCGAACCCTTCGCCCCGATGGTGATCCGGCGTGAGTCCCCTCGCGAAGCTGCTTGAGGCGGCGCTGTTCGCCGCCTCGCGTCCGCTGACGGTCGAGGATCTGGCCTCGCTCGAGGCGACCGGCGAGGGCACGGTGCGGGCGGCGCTCGCGGAGTTGCAGGCCGCCTACGACGAGGCGCATGGCGTCGAGCTGGCCGAGATTGCAGGGGGGTGGCAGTTCCTGACACGCCGCGAATACGCCGAGACGATCGAGCGCGCGCAGTTTGCGCTGCGGCCGCGCCGGCTCAGCCCCGCAGCCCTCGAGACGCTCGCCATCATCGCCTACCGCCAGCCGGTGGGCCGCACCGAGGTGGACGAAATCCGCGGCGTGGACTCGGGCGCCGTGATCGACAAGCTGGTCGAGCGCGGTCTGGTCGAAGTGGTCACGCGCGGCGAGGGCCTGGGCCGGCCGTTGCTGTACGGCACGACGCCGCAATTCCTGGAGATCCTCGGACTCAAGGACCTGGAGCAGCTGCCCCGGCTCGAAGAGCTATCGGTCGCGCTCCGGCCTCCGACGCCGGCCGAAGAACCCGAATGAGTTTGATGCGCCTGCAGCGCGCCCTGGCGCGCGCGGGCGTCGCGTCGCGGCGCAAGGCCGAGGACTTGATCCGGGCGGGACGCGTGCGGGTCGACGGCCAGCCGGCGACCATTGGGATGAGCGTCGATCCCGCCGTGCAGCGCGTGACGGTGGACGGCCGGGCGGTGCGCGCCGCCGGGCCCACCACGTGGCTCGCCCTCAACAAGCCCATCGGCTACGTGGTGAGCCGCTCCGACCCCGAGGGACGTCGCACCGTCTTCGACCTTCTCCCCAAGGTGCCCGGTCTCACGTACGTTGGGAGGTTGGACGTCATGACCTCGGGCCTGCTCCTCCTCACGACGGACGGAGCGGCGGCCCATCGGCTCATGCACCCGCGCTACGCCGTCCGGCGCACCTACTGGTTGGCTGTGCACGGCGCCGATGCGGCGGCTGTGCGGGCAGGGCTCGGCGGGCGGATCGTGCTCGACGGCCGCGCGGTGCGCGTCGAGCAGTTCCGGGCGCGGCCGGCCGGCAAGGCGGTCGAAGTCGAGCTGACCTTGGCCGAGGGGCGGCAGCGCATCGTGCGCCGGGTGGCCGAGGCGTTGGGCCTGAAGGTCGAGTGGCTGCACCGCGTCGGGTACGGCCCGGTGCGGCTCGGACGGCTGGCCGAGGGCCGCTGGCGCGCGCTCACGGGGCGGGAAATCGAGGCGATCGGGCGCCTGCATTTCACTCACGACGAGCGAGGCGAACGGATCAAGCGTTGAGCCATGGCCATCGACACCGCGGTAGTCGACAAGGCGCTCGGCGCCATCGGGACCACGTTCCGGCTGACGCGGCTCTACGCGCACACGCACCCGGCCGTCCTGGAGGGAATGCGGCAGATCACGGCCGCGCTGCCGGGAGTCGCCGCGCTCGGCACCGTCGAATGGAAGATCGGCGCGACGGGGCTGCACTGGCATGGCCAGCACCTCGTGCCACGCAGCACCCAGATCGCCGAGCTCGCCGGACTGCTGTACGCGCGCGGCGTGCGGTCGATCCGGGTCAATCCCGGCGCGACGGCGGAGCACATGCTCGCCCTGTTCGGCGTCGCAGTGGGCAACATCCTCCCCGATGACCCGGCGCTGGGGCGGGTGGCGTTGCACCTGGGGCGGCGCGCGAGCCAGCGACTCGCCGGCCACAGCCAGGTGGTTGCGGCGGCCCCGCCGCCCCCCGCGCCGCCTGCGCCCTCCGCGCCCTCCGCGCCCTCCGCGCCCTCCGCGGCCTCCGCGGCCTCTGCGGCCCCCGCGGCGCCCCCCCCGGCGCCCCCCGCGCGCGCCAGCGGCACATTTCAGCCGGACGTCGTCCCTGCCGACATCGAGGCCAAGCGCGCGCTCGCGGCGCTGGGCGCGGCGGCGAGCCCCGACGAGCAGCGCGCCGCCGTGGATCGGCTGCGGTCCCTGACGGCGACGCTGCTGGGCTTGCGGGACGTCGGGGCAGTCGCGGAGATCATCGCCGGGCTCGACCGCGCCCTGGTCCGGATCCAGGATCCGGTGCTGCAAGAGGCCATCGGGGAGGTGGCCGGTGCGCTCGCCGATGAGGCCGTGGTGGAGCGAATGGTGGTGCGGCTGGGCGAGCCACGCGTGCCGCCGGCCGAGCGCGCGCACCTGGTGAACGCCGTGGCCGCGCTGGGAGCGATCGCGGCGGGGCTCGTCGTGGATGCTTACCTGAATGCGCCGGCGCAGCTACGCGAGGCATACCGGGCGGCGATGCGCGGCGCCGGCGAGCGGGCCGTGGAGATGCTGCAGAGCCGGCTGGAGAGCAAGGTCCCCGAGGTGGCCGCGGCGGCGGCCGAGTTCCTCGGCCTGACGGGCAGCCCACAGGCGACACCGTTGCTGATCGCCATGGCGCACCATAGCGACGAGCGCGTGCGCGAGGCGGCGCTGCTCGGCCTCGCGGAGCTGGGCGGTCGCGAGGTGTCGCGCCCGGCGATGCCCGCCCTGAAGGACGAGTCGGTGCTGGTCCGGACGGCCGCGGCCCGGGCTATCGCCGCCGCGGGCGACGCGGGCGCGACCACGGTCCTGGTGCGCCGCCTGGAGCAGGAAGCCGACGAAGGGGTATTGGCTGCGTTGCTGAAAGCCATCGGCCAGCTGAGTGCCAGGGAAGCCCTGGAGGTGCTCGCCCGGTACGCCGAGCCGGGCGGCCGGCCGCGGCGATCTCCCTACCTGCGCGCCGCGGCGATCGAAGGCCTCGCGCGACTCGACCGGCCGGAGGCGCGGGCGTTGCTGGAGCTGTACACTCGAGACAAGGAGCCGACGGTGAAGCGGGCAGCGGAGGCATCCCTGACATGACCACGCGGACGGTGAAAGCGAGCGACGCGGTGCTGGCCCAGAGCATCACGCGCGAAGTGGCGAAACGGGTCGTGGGCCAGGAGCTGATGGTGGAGCGCCTGCTCATCGGGCTGCTCACGGGCGGCCACGTCCTCCTCGAGGGCGTTCCCGGGCTCGCCAAGACACTGGCGGTGCGCACGGTGGCGGAGTGCCTGCGGATCAGCTTCTCCCGCATCCAGTTCACGCCCGACCTGCTCCCGGCCGACGTGATCGGGACGATGGTGTTCGATCAGCGCTCGCAGGAGTTCTATCCCAAGAAGGGGCCGTTGTTCGCGAACCTGGTGCTCGCGGACGAGATCAACCGCGCCCCCGCCAAAGTGCAGTCGGCGCTGCTCGAGGCGATGCAGGAGAAGCAGGTGACGATCGGCGGCGAGACATTTTATCTCGGCGAGCCCTTCCTGGTGCTCGCCACCCAGAACCCGATCGAGCACGAGGGCACGTATCCGCTCCCCGAAGCGCAGCTCGACCGGTTCATGCTGAAGGTGCGCGTGGGCTACCCGTCGCGCGACGCCGAGAAGGAGATCGTGGGTCGGATGGCGGGGGGCCGGCCCATCGAGGTGGAGCGCGTCGCTGAGGCGGACGACATCCTCGCGGCGCGCAGCGCCATCGCCGAGTTGTTCATGGACCAGAAGGTCGTGGACTACATCGTGGACGTGGTCCGCGCCACGCGCGAGCCGCAGGCCGTCGGGCTCCCCGAGATGAAGCCGTTGATCGCGTTCGGGGCCTCCCCGCGCGCATCGATCTACCTGGCGCAGGCGGCCCGGGCGCACGCGTACCTGCGGGGCCGCGCCTACGTCGTGCCCGAGGACGTCAAGGCGATGGCCTCCGACGTGTTGCGCCATCGCGTGCTGCTGACGTTCGAGGCTGAGGCCGAGGACATGGACACCGACCGCGTTATCGGCAAGATCCTCGAGGCCGTGGGCGTGCCGTGAGTTACGCCGGAGAAGATCGCCGGCGGGTCGTGACGTCTCCGGTCCGCGCCCGCCGGCGGGCCGTTACCTCCGAAGTCCTGCGACAGGTGAAGGGACTGGAGCTACGGACGCGCGCTCTCGTCAACACTCTGTTCACGGGTGAGTACCGCTCCGTCTTCCGAGGGCAGGGGATTGAGTTCGCTGAAGTGCGCGAATACCAGCAGGGCGACGACTTCCGCGCCATCGACTGGAACGTCTCCGCCCGGATGGGTCATCCCTTCGTGAAGACGTTCATGGAGGAGCGGGAGCTGACGCTGCTCCTCATCGTGGACCAGTCGGGGTCGCTGCACTTCGGGCGCCCGTACACGAAAGCGGGTCTCGCGATCGAGGTGGGCGCGGTGCTCGCGCTGGCCGCGGCGCGCCACAACGACCGCGTCGGCGCGCTGCTCTTCGCCGACCGCGTGGAATACGTGGTCCGTCCCAGCAAAGGACGGGGGCACGCGCTGCGCGTCATCCGCGACCTCGTGGCCTTCGCCCCGCGGGGCCGGGGGACCAACCTCGCCGAAGCGCTGCGCTACGCCTCCAAACTCCTGCGGCATCGGGCGATCATCGTGGTGCTGTCGGACTTCCGCGCCGATGGGTGGGAAGAGCCGCTCGCCCAGCTCGGATCGCGGCACGACATCGTCGCGATCACGATCGATGATCCTCGCGAGTACGTCCTTCCCGATGCAGGCTGGGTGGAGTTGGAGGACGCCGAGACTGGGCAGCGCGTACTCGTGGACACGAGCCACGCACCGACCCGCACGCGCATCCGCATCGCCGCGGAAGGCCTGCAGCAGGCGCGCACGCGTAGGCTCGTCCACGCTGGCGTGGATCGGGTGGCCCTCCAAACCACCATTCCCTACGGGCCGCCGCTGCGCCGCGCCTTCGCCGAGCGGGCGAAGCGGCTGAGCCGCTGACCATGGTGCCCGCGCTCCTCGCGGTGCTACTGCAGGGGAGCGGGTGGGTCGCCTCGCCCTCCCGACCGACGGTGGGCGACACGATCTGGTTGTCGCGGACGGTCATCGCGGCGCCCGGGTGGCGCGTGCGCGCCGGCAAGCTCCCGTCGAGCCCCGCCGGCGAGCCGCTGGGCGACCCCATCGTCGCCCCGGGGGCGGGCGGATGGACGGTGCGCTACCCGATGGTCGCGTGGGCCGCCGGTCCGATGGTGGTGAGCATGGCGCCCCTGTGGCGGCTGGGGCCGGACGGCACCGCCGACTCGCTCCCCGGAGGCACGGCCGCATTCCGCGTATTCAGCGTCATTCCGGACAGCATCACGGCGCCGGCACCGCAGCCGGCGCTCGCCCCGTTGCGGTTGGCGCGCCGCGCGCCGCTCCCGCCGCTCGCGGCGGTGTTCGTCTCGGCCGGCCTGCTCGCGACGCTGATGGCCTGGCGGCGCCGCGCGCCACGAGCCGTCGCGCCGCGACCGGACGCGTTGCCCGATCGGGCGGTGCCCGACGAACGCTGGCTCGCCGCGGGTGAGCCGAAGGCGGTCGCCGCCCGCGCGGCGCACGCGCTGCGGGCGGCCATCGCCCGCGCGGTGCCGGCCGCACACGAGGCCCTGAGCACGCCCGAATGCCTCGCGGTGGTGGAGGGGGCCCGGCCGAGCGCGCCGGTCCGGGAGCTGCGCGATCTGCTGGCGGCTCTGGACCGCGTGGCCTTCGCGACCGCCCATAGCGCGGACGTGGCACCGCTCGCCGCGCGCGCCCGCGCCCTCGCCGAGGACCTCGCGCCGTGACGTTCGCGCGGCCACTGCTGTTGGTGTTGCTCGCCGCGCTGCCGCTGTGGTGGTGGTGGCGCGCGCGCCGGCTCGCCCGCATGAGCGGTGCCCCCATGAGCGACGTGCGGCCGGCCGCCGGGCCGACCGAGCGCCTCTGGGTCGCGCGCCTTCCGGCCTCCCTGCGCTCGTTGTGCCTCGGCGCCTGGATCGTCGCCGCCTCCGGGCCGCGGGTCGGGTCGGCGCGGGCCCAGCTGCACAGCGAGGGCATCTCGATCGTGCTGGCGTTGGACATGTCGAGCAGCATGCTGGCGGAGGACTTCGCGCCCTACAATCGCCTGGATGTCGCCAAGCGGACGGCCATCGAGTTCGTGAATGCGCGCGGGTCGGATCGCATTGGGCTCGTCGCGTTCGCCGCCCAGGCCCTGACCCAGGTGCCGATCACGACCGACTACGCGGTGCTGGAGGCGGCGATCCGGCAGCTGCGGATCGGGATTCTCGAAGACGGCACGGCGATCGGCACCGGGATCGCGACCGCCGCGACGCGCCTGCGACGCGCGCCGGGGAAGAGCCGCGTGATCGTGTTGCTGACCGACGGCGTGAACAACCGCGGTACGGTGGACCCACGCACGGCGGCGCAGGCGGCCGCCACGTTCGGGATCCGTATCTACACGATCGGCGTCGGGACCGAGGGCGAGGCGCCGGTGCCCACGGGGCAGGGCCCGCTCGGCCTGCGCTACCAGACCATGCCCGTGAACATCGACGAGCAGCTGCTCGGCGAAGTGGCCCGCGCCACGGGGGGACGCTACTTCCGTGCCACCGACGCTACGTCGCTGTCCAACGTTTTCGCGGAGATCAATCGGCTGGAAAAGACGCCGGTGCAGCAGCTCGTCTACCGCCGCTATGAGGAGGCCTATCGCTGGCCTCTCGGGCTCGGTCTCCTCGCGCTCGCGCTCGAGCTGGTGGTGTCGGCCACGTTCGCGGTGCGGGTGCCGTGATGACGTTCGACGCCCCCGCGCTCGTCGCCCTGTCTCCCGCGATCGGGGGCGCCGCGTGGTTCGCCGCGGCCTGGGCGCGGCGCGTGCGGGTGCGTCGCGCAGCGGCGTGGTCCCCGGAGACGGCGCGGATCGCCCGGACGACGGGCGGGGGCCGGCTCGGGCCGGCGACCCTCGGCCTGGCCGTGGGCCTCGCCAGCGTCGCGCTCGCGGGGCCGCGTTGGGGCGAGGAGCGGATCGTGTCGGAGACGCGCGGCCTGAACCTCGTGCTGGCCATCGACATCTCCCGCTCCATGCTTGCCCAAGACGCCGAGCCGAGCCGCCTGGGCCGCGCCCTGCGGGAGGCGCGGCGGCTCGTCCAGGACCTGGATGGCGACCGCCTCGGTCTCCTCGCATTCGCGGGGACGAGCTACATCCTCTCGCCGCTGTCGGTGGACGGCTCGGCCGTCACGCTGTACCTCGACGCGCTCGACCCCGACGTCGCCTCGGAAGGCGGCACGGCGCTCGCCCCGGCCCTCGCGCAGGGCGTGGACCTGCTGCGGGCCAGCCCGGAGATCGCGGATCGCGTGCTGGTCGTGTTTACGGACGGCGAGTCGCACGACTCGCTCGCGCGCACGCTGCTGGAAGCGCGGCGGCTGGCGGAACTGGGGATCCACCTGATCCTCGTGGCCGAGGGCGGGCGCGATGCCGCCCGCATCCCCGTGCGCGACGACCGCGGCGCGGTCGTGGGTTGGCAGCGCGATGCGGATGGCGGTGTCATCGAGACCGCGCGCCGGGACGACGTGCTGGGCGCCGTGGCCGACGCGGCGCAGGGGACCCTCGTCGCCGCGGAGCTCCCCGACCAGGCCGGCGCGGTGCGCGATCTCGTCGCGTCCTACAAGCGCGCCACGGCGGCCGAGAGTCGCACGCAGCGCGGCCGGCCCCGCGCCTGGATCCCGCTCCTCTTGAGCCTCGCGGCCCTCGCGGGCCAGACGGCGGCGCGGCGCACCGCGGCACTGGTCGCGCTCGCGCTGTGCCTCGCTGCGCCGGCCGGCGCACAGGAGCGCTCGCGACCGCGCTCCTCCGCCGAAAAGGCCTGGGACCGCGGCGACACCGCCGGGGCCGCCCACAACTACCTGGTGGAGCTGGGGCTCCGTCAGGATGACGACACGGCGTGGTACAACGCGGGCACCGCGGCGCTTGTCGCCGGGACCGCGGACGTCGCGCGGTCCAGCCTGGCGCGCGCCGCCGCGTCCCTCGATCCCGACGTGCGGTTCCGCGCGCTGTACAACCTGGGGCTGCTCGCGCTCGCCCAGGCAAGGGCGGACACGTCCAGCCGGGACGCCCACCTCGCCGATGCGGAGCGCGCCTATCGCGAAGCGCTGCTCCTCCAGCCCCATGATCTTCCGGCCAAGTGGAACCTCGAGCTGGTCGCGCGGATGAGCCGGGGTGGCGCCAGCCGGCCCCCGCCGCAAGCGCCGCCGCGCGGCGGCGGCGCTCCCCCCGAACAGCCGCCGGGCGGGGGTGGCGGCGGCAACCAGGGGAGCGGGAGTGGCGGACTCACCGAGACCCAAGCCGATCAGGTGCTGAAATCCATCAGCCAGGAGGAGCTGCGCACGCGCCGCGATCGCACCGGACGCACCCGCCGAGCGATGCCGGCAGGGGTGAAAGACTGGTGACGCCGCTCCTGGGGCTCGCGCTGGCCGCGCTGCTGCAGGGGGCCGAGGTCACGGCCACCGTGGACCGCACCCGCCTCACCGTCGGTGAGGAGGTGCTGTTGACGGTGCGCGCGCGTACGCGCTCGGCCGAGCCGCTGCAATTGTTGCTGCCGCCGCTGGCCGGCTTCGCGATCGTGGGCTCGCGGGACCTGACCGAGGTCTCGATGAGCGGTACGGGCGCCGCCGTGCGCACCACCGTGCGCGAGCTCCAGCTTCGCGCCGAGCAGGCGGGCGCCCTGCTCATCGGCCCGGTGCGCGTGCGGCAGGGACAAAGCAGCACGGCGACCGATCCCATTCTGGTCACGGTGGACAGCGCGGCGACGGGAATCGCGACCGCGCTCAGTCCGCTCGCGCGCGCGCTGCTCGAGACGGCGCCGGCGCCGCGCAGCCCCGACGATGTGGCCCTGACGATCATCGTCCCCGACGACACGGTGGTCATCGGCCAGCAAGTGGACCTGATCGCGGCCGCGTGGATTCCGCGCTCCCTCCGGGAGCGGATGCGCCGCCCGCCGCTCCTGACCCTCGTCACCCCCGAGGGCGTGTGGGCGTATCCGCCATCCACACCGGCCGGCGTCGTCGCCCAACGCGTCGTCGGCGGGCGCCCGATGGACCTGTTCGTCACGCATCAGATCGTGTTCCCGCTGGCGGCGGGCGCGGTCACCGTGCCCCCGGCAACCGTCGAATACGCGGTGCCGGTGACGTTCTCGTTCTTCAGTCGGGAGGAGCGCTACGAACTGCGCAGCGACTCGGTGAAGATCACGGTGCTGTCCCTCCCCGCGGGGGGAGGAGGGGGGCGCTCCGCCGACGATCGTGGCGTCGTGGGGCAGGGGCTGACGCTCGACCTCACGATCGAGCCGGCCGCCACCCGAGTGGGCGAGCCGATCGAGGCGGCCACCACCGTCACGGGGGTCGGCAACGTCGCACTGTGGCCGGAACCCGTGGTGCGGTGGCCGCCGGGATTCCGGGCCTATCCCGCCCAGACCGAGATGCGGCTCGCGCCGCAGCAGGGGCGGATGGCTGGGAGCAAGACGTTCCGCTTCCTGGCGGTGCCGGATTCCGCCGGCACCTTCGTGCTGCCCGACGTGCGGTATCCGTACTTCGACGTCGTCGCAGGCCGGTACGAGGTCGCGGCGGCGGCCCCGCGCGGGCTGGCGGTCGCGCCCGGCGCGGAGCCCCGCGCAGCGCGGGCGCTGCCCCCGCTCCTCGCGCGCCGCGACGAGCCGGTGTGGGAGCGCCTGGGGCGTCGCCTCGATGGGGCGGGCTGGATCGCGCTGGTGCTCGGGCCGCCGTTCGCGGCGTGGCTGCTGCGCCGCCGCCGCCGCGCGGCCGCGCCCGCCTCCCCGGACGGCGCCGGGGACCGCGCGCCGACGCGGCTCGGCCGGCTGGAGCACGAGTTCCTCGCCGTGCTGGCGAGTCACGTCTCCGACGCCTTCGCGCGCGATGGGGACGGGTTGGCGCAGGCGCTGCGTGCCGCCGGCATCGACAGCGCGGTCGCGGACCACGTTAAGCGCCTGCGGGACCGGCTGCGAGCGGCGCGGTACGGGCCGCGTGGCCTGGGGGACGCCGCCGAGCTGGCCGAGGAAATCGAGCAGGTGCTGCGCGTGCTCGGGGCCGAGTCCGGGGGGGGGGGCGGGGGGGGCGGGCCGCGGGGGCGACACCGCATCCTCGTCACGCTGTTGCTGCTGCTGGCCGCGGCGCCGCGGCTCCAGGCACAGACGCCGAGCGCCGAGGCGCTGTACGAGGCGGGCGCGTTGCGCGCCGCCGCTGACTCGTTTGCCGCGCGCGCGGCGCACGAGCCCACGGTCGCCGCGCACTGGTACAACCTGGGCGCGACGCTGTACCGGGCCGGCGCCGACGGCAAGGCCACGGCGGCATGGACGCGGGCGGCGCGGCTTGCCCCCCGCGACCCGGTGATCCGCCGTGCGCGCCGCCTGCTCCCCGCGCCGGACGCCGCGAGCGAGCAGCTCCTCGTGGTCGGCTGGGCGACGCCGCGGGAGTGGGGGTCGGCGGCGCTCGTGGCCTGGGCCGCGCTCTGGGTGGTCGCGCTGGGCGGGTTGCAGCGCCGCCGCGCGCTGCTCGTCGTGCTCGCCGCCGCCGCGCTCGGCGCCGCGGTGGGGGGGGCGGCGGAGTGGCGGCGCCGGGCGCGGCCGCTCGCCGTCGTGGTGGCGGGCGAGGCCCCGGTGCACACCGCGCCCTACGGGGCCGCGAGCGCCGCCGTCAGCGTGCGCGCCGGGGGCGCCCTGTTCGTCGGAAGGCGGTACGGGGCCTGGGTAGAAGTCCGGCGCTCCGACGGTGTGCGGGGTTGGGTGCTGGGCGAAGAAGTCGCGCCGCTGTGAGTCCCTCCACCCCCCGGGTGCAGGTCCTGCCGGCCCAGGTCGCCGATCAGATCGCCGCCGGCGAGGTGGTCGAGCGGCCAGCGTCGGTCGTGAAGGAGCTCGTCGAGAACGCGCTCGACGCCGGCGCTCGCAGCGTACGCGTCGAGCTGGAGGACGGCGGCAAGACATTGATTCGGGTCAGTGACGACGGGGAGGGCATGGACCGCGAGGACGCGACGCGTGCGCTGCAGCGATACGCGACCAGCAAGATCCGCGCGGCCGCGGATTTGATCGGCGTCGCGACCTTCGGCTTCCGGGGCGAAGCCCTCCCCGCCATCGCTTCGGTATCGCGCTTCGAGCTCGAAACGTGCGCCGCGGGCGCCGGCACGCACGTCCGCGTCGCGGGAGGCAAGGTTGATGTGGCGGAGCACGCGGTGCGGCAACGTGGTACGACGGTCACGGTGCGCGCCTTGTTTTTCAATACGCCGGCCCGGCGGAAATTCCTGCGCGCACCCGCCACCGAGACCCGGGCTGCGGTCGAGGCGGTCACCGTGCTCGCCCTGACACGTCCCGACGTCGCGTTCACTCTGACGAGCGATGGCCGCGCCCTCGTCGACTGCCCGCCGGCGGCGCGGGCGATCGATCGCGTCCGCGCGCTGTGGGGACGCGAGCTGGCCGACACCCTCCTCCCCGTCGCGTATCGCGAGGGATCGCTCGAGGTGAGCGGCTTCGCCCAGCGGCCGGCGCAGGCGCGCCCAGCGGGTCGCAAGGGGTACGTCTTCGTGCGCGGCCGCCCCATCCGCGATCCCTTCATTCTGCGCGCCGGCGAAGCGGGCTACCGCTCCACGATCGCGCCCGGCGATCGGCCGTCGCTCGTGTTGTTCCTCGACCTCCCCGGCGACGCGGTGGACGTGAACGTCCACCCCGCCAAGCTCGAGGCCCGCTTCCGGGACAAGTTCTTCGTCGAGAAGGTGGTCGAGGAGGCGGTGCGGGCGGCGCTCGCTCCCCTCACGGCCGCCGCACCCCTAGGGCTTGGGGACTCGGGGCTGGGGACTGGGGCAGCGTGGAGTGGGATCGGCGTGCCGCTCGAGCTCTTCTCGCGCGAACCCCTAAGCCCCAGCCCCCAGCCCCTAGCCCCGCCTCTGCTTCAAGTCTTCGACACCTACATCCTCTTCCAGACTGAAGGTGGCGTCGCGATCGTCGACCAGCACTCGGCGCACGAACGGGTCCTGTACGAGGGCGTGATGCGCCAGCTGAGCGGGGACGGGGCGCCGGCCCAGCGGCTGCTGCTGCCCCTGACGCTCGACTTCACGCCGCCCGAGCTGGAAGCGATCGACGCCCACCGCGAGCTGTTGCAGCGCGTGGGCTTCGAGGTGGCCCCGTTCTCGGGGCGCAGCGTGGTGGTGCACACGGCGCCCAACCCCCACCCCCGCTTCGAGGCGGCCCGCTGCCTCCAGGAGCTCGTCGCCGACCTCGCGGGGGGGCGGTTCGGCGGATGGCAGAACCGCCTGGAGCGCTTTGCCGCGACGTACGCCTGCCGCGCCGCCATCAAGGCCGGCCACCGCCTGGACCCGGACGA
>Ga0066710_100002984_pt1 | contig 14108 bp, 14 predicted proteins | sample GraSoiAngelo_159_FD_79666 | JGI IMG/M metagenome (GOLD analysis project Ga0066710, IMG submission 79666) | Grasslands soil microbial communities from the Angelo Coastal Reserve, California, USA - 14_1009_16_40cm | ecosystem: Environmental > Terrestrial > Soil > Grasslands | place: USA...
GGACCATCGCCCCCGACGCATCACTTGGCTGTCGCGGGAACTAGCATGTCGTGCTTCATGGGATCAAGGACAATATCAGGGACGCATCACAGCCGCCCACGCAGCGCGCTCGCGCCGAGGGAGCTACTCTTATCGCAGCGATTCCACCGGATCGAGGCGCGAGGCGCGCATCGCGGGATACAGCCCAAAGAACACCCCCACCGCCGCCGAGAACAGAAGCCCCAGCACCACGGACCACGGCGACACGTAGGTCGGCAGCGGGCTGATCGCCTTCACCAGCCACGAGATGCCGGAGCCGAACAGGATCCCGATGACGCCGCCGACCGCCGTCAGCAGCACCGCCTCGATCAGGAACTGCTCCAGGATCGCCACCCGCGGCGCGCCGAGCGCCTTGCGCACCCCGATCTCGCGCGTGCGCTCCGTGACCGCGACCAGCATGATGTTCATGACGCCGATGCCGCCCACCAGCAGCGAGATCAACGAGATCGCCGTCATCAGCCCGGTGATGCCTCCGGTGATCGTCTGGTAGAGCTGCAGGAACGCGTCGTCGGTGAACACGACGAAGTTGTTCGGCTTGTTGCTCGGCAGGTGGCGGCGCACGCGCAGCACTTCGGCGATCTCGCGCTGCGCCTCCTCGTTCCGCTCGGGAGATACCGCGATCGCGTCGAGGAACAGCTCGCCGCGCTTGGGGAACCACGGCGGCGCGTCGTCCGGGGCCGGGAAGAACTTGTCGACGCACGTGTACGGCACGGCCGCCACCTCGTCGAAATTGTTGCCCAGCATCTTGCCTTTCGGCTCGAACTCTCCTATCACCGTGAACGCGTTGGCGCCGATGTGGACATCCTGGCCGAGCGGGTTGCGGTTGCCGAACATCGCCTCGCGGGTGTCCTTGCCGAGCACGCACACGCTCGCGCGCCGGTCGACTTCCTCACGCGTGAAGAACCGCCCCTTCACGAGCTCGTAGCCGTGGGTGACGAGGTAGTCCTGGTTCGTTCCGTACACGAACGTGACCTTCGTCTGCTTGTCCCGCCAGCGCAGCCGCTGACCGTCCCACGGGAACTTGAACGGCGAGATCGTTCGCACCGCAGGGGCCTGGGCCAGGATCGCCTGGGCGTCGTCCATGGTGAACGCCTTGCGCTGCTTGAGGCTGTCGGGAACCTGCCCGTTGATCTGGATCCCGGGGCGGATGCGGCGAATGTAGATGGTGTTGTTGCCGATGGATTGGATGCTCTGCTGGAACGATCGCTGGAACCCGTTGACGAGCGCCACCATGCCGATCACGGTGCCGACGCCGATCACGATGCCGAGCAGCGCCAGCAGCGAGCGCAGGCGGTTCGAAGCCAGCGCGCCGCCGGCCATGCGGAAGTTCTCGCGGAACAGGAACAAGTTCATCAGCTACTCGTAGCGCAGCGCCTCGATCGGATCGAGCTTTGCCGCCCTCCAGGCCGGATACGATCCGAAGAACACGCCGATGACGCACGACATGGCGATGCCGAGCACGATGGCGGGAATGCTGACCGTGGCCGGCAGCGGCGTCAGCAACCCCACCAGCAGCGCGAGCCCCACGCCCAGCACGATCCCGATCAATCCGCCGGACAGGGACAGCGTCGTCGACTCGGTCAGGAACTGGGCGAGGATGTCGCGCCGCCGGGCGCCGAGCGCCTTGCGCACGCCGATCTCGCGGGTGCGCTCGGTGACCGACACCAGCATGATGTTCATGATCACGATGCCGCCTACCAGCAGCGAGATCGCGGCCACGCCGATCGTGACCACGAAGATCCCGCCGGTGAGGTTGTTGTAGAAGTCCAGCCAGGTGTCGGAGGTCGTGACCGCGAAATTGTCCGGCTTGCCGGGCTGGAGGTGCCGGCGGCCGCGCATGATGTTGCGCGCCTCCTGCTCGGCGGTCGGCAGCGAGGGCTGGTCCACGCTCTTGATCGCGACCTCGAGCGAGCCGCGCTCCCGCTTGTACTTGATGAACGAGCGGATCGGGATGCACACGAACCGATCCTGGCTCTGGCCCAGCAGCTTGCCTTTGCGCTCGGTCACGCCCACCACCTGGAACGTCTGCTCCCCGATCCTGATCGTCCGGTCGATCGGATCCAGGCCGTGGAACAGCTCGTCGGAGATCTCGGGGCCGACGATACACACGGCGCGGCGGCGCTGGTCGTCGAGCTCGGTCAAGTGCCGGCCGTCCTCGGCCTTCAGATCCTCGATGACCTCGTAGCCCGGGCTGCGCCCCCGGATGTCGACGCCGTTCACGCGCTGGGTGCGCCACCGCACGCTCTCGCGCGTGCTGGCCTGGGCCACCACCAGCGCGGCGTGCTTGACGCCGAGCCGCAGCGCGTCCGCGTCGTCGATCGTGACGTCGGGATGCTTCTGGGCCTCCTCCCACGCGTCCTCGCTGGTGATGAACCCCCACTTGTCGACCACGAACGTATTGGAGCCCGCCTGGATCAGCTTCTCCGACACGTAGACGTTCAGCTCCTTCACCACCGAGATCACGCCAATCACCGACATCACGCCGATGATGGTGCCGAGCAGCGTCAGGAACGAGCGCAGCTTGTTGGCGCGCACGGCGCCCAGCGCGATGCCCGCGCTCTCGCGCAGGTTCACGACGGCCGGGCCATCGCGACCGCCTTCACGCTGAGGGCGTCGCTTTCGATCTTGCCGTCGCGCATGCGCACCACGCGGCGCGCGTGGGCGGCAATGTCGGCCTCGTGGGTGACGAGGATCACGGTATTGCCCTGCTGCCAGATGCGTTCGAACGCCACCATGATCTCCTCACCGGTCGCGCTGTCGAGGTTGCCGGTCGGCTCGTCGGCCAGGATGATGCTGGGCTTGTTGACCAGGGCGCGGGCGATCGCCACCCGCTGCCGCTGGCCGCCGGACAGCTCGTTTGGCCGGTGCTTCATGCGGTCTTCGAGACCCACGAGCTGCAGCGCCTCCTTCGCGCGCTTGCGGCGCTCCTCGTGCTTGAGCCCGGCGTACACGAGCGGCAGCTCCACGTTGTGCAGCGCGTCGGCGCGCGGCAGCAGGTTGAACGTCTGGAACACGAACCCGATCTCCTGGTTGCGGATGCGGGCCAGCTCGTCGTCGGACATCTTCTCGATCTCCTTGCCCTTGAGCCGGTAGGAGCCCGCGGTCGGCGTGTCCAGGCAGCCGAGGATGTTCATCATCGTGGACTTGCCGGACCCCGACGGCCCCATGATCGCGACGTACTCGTTATCGTTGATGTCCAAATCCACCCCGTTCAGCGCGTGAACCTTCTCCTCGCCCACTTCGTACACGCGCTCAATGTCACGAATCTGAATCAGCATCAAGCCTTCTTTCCGCGCTTCGCCCCCGGCGCCTCCTGCCGCACCCGCGACTCCGGCTTGAGGTCGCGCAACGCCTTGTACGGACCGGACACGATCGGATCCCCAGGGTGGAGGTCGCCGAACACTTCGATCATCGTCTCGCTCGCGATGCCGGTGTGCACCGGGACGAACTTGGCGACGCCTTCCTTGACCACGAACACGCCGGTCAGCTCCTTCGGCTTGCGGCCCACCGTGTCCTCGTCGGCCGCGATCGCGTCGCCCTTCTTGGGCCGCTTTTCCTTCATGCCCTTGTGCGCCGCTTGCTCCAGCTCGCGATCGGTGCGCACCACCACCGCCTGGATCGGCACCGTGTGGGTGCTGCCGTGGGTCGCGGTCTCGATCTCGACGTCCGCCGTCATCCCGGGGCGGATCTGCGGCACGTTGTCGTCGAACACCACCTTCACCTCGAAGTTCGTCTGACCCTCGGCGGTGGAGGTGATCGAGCGCTTCGCGGTGTTGCCGATCTCGATCACCGTTCCGGCGAGCGCCGTGTCCGGCATCGCGTCCACCGTGATCTTGGCTTTCTGGCCCACGCGCATCTCCACCACGTCGGTCTCGTCGACGTCGGCGCGCACCAGCATCCGCGACAAGTCGGACACCGTCAGGATCTGGGTGCCGGGATTGTTCATGGTGCCGGTGATGACGATCTCCCCCTCCTCGACGTCGAGCGCGCTGACCACGCCGTCGAACGGCGCCTCGAACCGGCACTTGCGCAGGTGGTCCTGCGCGCCGTCCAACGCGGCCTGGGAGCGGGACACCTCCTCGCGCGCGGTCTGGACCGCGATGCGTGCCGTGTCGTGCGTGCGCACCGCCTGGTCCCATTCGGCCTCCGACAGCAGTTTCTTCTCGAACAGCGCCTTCTGCCGCGCGTAGCTGGACTCCGCGGTCTTGAGCGCGGCCTCGGCGTCGTGGGACCGCGCCTGCGCCGACGCCAGCGCGGCGCGCGCCTGCCCGGCCTCCGCGCGATACTGGGTGTCGTCGAGCTGCAGCATGAGCTGGCCCTTGCGGACCGGGTCGCCCTCCTTCACGTACAGCCGCATGATCTTGCCGGGAATGTCGGCGCTGACCTTGACCTGGGTCTTGGGCTCGATCTTGCCCGGAGCCCGCACCACCGACGTGATGTTCTCCTGGTGCACGCGCGCGAGCTGAACCGGCTCCGCCCTGCCCTTCTTGCCGCGCGCGATGTTCACCGCGACGAGCAGCAGCACGACGACACCGCCGATTCCGATCCACAGCCAACGCTTCTTCATGTACCGCGGGCTCCTTCCTGAACGCGCCCGTCGCCGGGCGACTCGCTACTGTCCGCTGCCCCGCACCCGTTCGATCTGGGCTTCCGCCACCCGCAGCGCCGCGAGCGCCGAAACCGCGTCGCTCTGCGCCCGCTGCAGCTGCACTTCGGCGTCGACCAATTCCAGGATGGTCGCCGAGCCCACGTTGTACTTCTGCTGGGTGAGGTTCAGGTCCTCGGCTGCCGATTCCACGCTGCGCCGCGCCACGCGTTCGCGCTCGAGCGCGGACTGGTACGCGAGCAGCACGCCGTGCACTTCGCTCGCGAGGTTGCGCCGCAGCGCGTCCCGCGCCTCGCGCGCGCGGATCTGCTGCGCGCGCGCCGTGCCGATGCGCGACTCGGTGAGGAGGCCGGTGAACAGGTTCATGTTGACGGCCACCTGGCCGCGCCACAGCCGATCGCTCTCGGAGCGCGAATCGCCGACGACGACGACGGGGACGCCGGCGGTGTCCGCCGCGGTCGCGCGGAAGCTCTGGGTCGCCAGCGGGCTGAACGTCAGCGAGCCTCCCACGCTCACGTACGGCATCCGCGCGAGGTGGGCGGAGGCCAGCGCAGCGTTCGCCGCGCGCAGGTTGCGGTCGGCCGCGATCAGATCGGGGCGCCTGCGCATCGCCTCGGCGATCAGGGCGGCCTCGTCGTAGTCGCGGGGCTCGGCCGTCAACGACGTGTCGACGGCGCCCAGCTCGCTCTCGGCCACGCCGATCTGCTCCGCCAGCAGGATGCGCGCGTTCGTGATGTTCTGCGCCGCCGTCAGGGAGTCGAGCTCGCTCTGCTCGGTGCGCACCTGCGCCTTGAGCACGTCGCTGCGCGACACCGAGCCGACCTCGAACAGCGCCCGCACCCGGCGCTCGTCGTCGCGCGCCACGCGCAGCGCGCCGGTCGCGACCGCCGCCAGGTGCACGCTGGTGACGACGTCGTAGAAACGCCGCCGGGTGTCGAGCACCACGTCGTGGCGCGTCGCCTCGCGCGTGAGCTCGGCGGCAGCGACGCCGTTCCGCGCCGCCCTCACGTTGGTGAGCGCGGACAGGTCGAGGACGTTCCAGCTGCCGCTGATCGCCGGGGTCGTCTGGTAGCTGTGCGTATCGATCGTGCCGGGACCTCGCAGCAGGCGGCCGCCAACGAACGCGATCTCACCGCTGCGTATGATGTTGTTGTCCTCGAACGATCCCGAGCGCGCCGCGCTCCCGGTGATGGTCGGCAGCGTCCCGCTCGCCGCCCGGTTGAGGCTGGCGCGAGCGTCGAGCACGTCGGCCGCCGACGTCACGACCTGCGAGTTGTGCTTCAATGCGATCTGCACCGCCTTGTCCGCCGTCAGCGACTGCGCTTCCGCGCCCGTGATCCGGACGGTCGTGCCGATCAGGGCGCACAGCGCTCCCGCGAGCATGCGGGTCGTCGTCGTCATGCATCCTCCATGAAGGTTCGTCGCCGGGCCGCGGCGCCGACCGGATCCCACGTTCATTACGCGGTGCGAGCGGGAAGGTTTCACGAGGCGGCAGGCGTGAACATCGCCGCCATCGCAGCCATGAAGACCAGCACCGCGGCGTACACCCCGCCCAGCACCCACGCCACCGATTTGCGCTGGGCCCCCGACAGCGCGGCGGCCCCCAGGATCACGACGGTCACGTACCACAGCGCGAGCGGGCCGATCCCGTCGAGGATCGTGCCGAGCGCGATGAGCAGCTTGGAGGGCGAATCGGTCTCGGGCAGCAGGATCCCGAAGCCGACGTGGATGCCGCGCATCGTCTCCTTGCTCCATGCCAGTGCCGACGTGATCACGAACGCGGGCAGGTTGACGAGCGACGCCCACGCCGCGACCTCCAGCGCCAGCCGGTAGCGGAGCTTCGTGCCGAGCACGAACCCGCATCCGAACCAGATCAACAGCGCCGCGAGCAGCGTGACGATCGGGATCGCCACGAGCTGCTGGCCCACGGTGACCGCCATCCCGGCCGGGCTCGTGAAGAAGTCCTGCATGCGGCTCATCTGCTCCGCGGACATGCGCCCGTTCTGGACCTCCTGTTCCCACTGCTCGACGATCATGGGCACGAGCGCGCGCTGGTGCAGCAGCGCCGCCGAGGCCGCCGCGAAGATCATCATCACGAGCAGCGGGAACCACCACTGGGCGTGGCTCTCGAGGTTGTCCCACGCGCGCGCCGGGCGGGCGAACACCGCCGCCGCGCGCTGGACGACCGAGGGCGAGGGCCCGGAGGTCGTCGTCGCCGGCGGTACCGCCGAAACGGTGGATTCCAAGCGCGCCTCCACAGGATGGGGACCGAACACACCAAGGGACCCTTGCAGGTTATGGAAATCCCGCGATGCTCGTCAATCCCGTGGGACGGGCGCCGGTTTTCGTTTCCCTAGCGCGGCAACTGTGCTGCCGCGGAACCGTTAGAAGCTTCCGTGAAGGACGAATCGGAATGGCAGCCGGACCCACACGGCGACGGGCCGCCCCGCGCGGCGCGCCGGCGTGAACCGGAACCGCCGGGCCGCTTCCATTGCGCCATCGTCCAGGAGCGGGATCGACTGCTCGATCTGGACCCGGTCCACGCGTCCCTCCGCGTCGACGAGGGCCCGCACCACGACCAGGCCCTCGACCTGCGCGTCGCGCGCGATGTCGGAGTAGATCGGCTTGACGATCGACCGCGCGATCGGAAGCTCATTCACGTCTCCGATTTCATACACCACGGGCTCGCGCGGCGCGGGCGGCGGGCCGCTGTCGCGCGCAATCCCGCTGCCGGCAGCGGCCCCCGGCGCCGCCTCGCCCGCGACTCCGCTGCCCCCGGGCTCGAGCGGGGCGGCCTCTAGCCTGGGGACGGGGACTTGAGGAACGGACGACGGGACTCCCTGCTCGGCCCGCGGCACCGGGCGGAGCGCCGGCGGTGAGGCTACCGGCGGCGGTACCTTCGCGATGCGGGTGTTGTCGACCTCGTGCTCCGGCGGACCCGTAAACGGGATCACCACCTCGGGCGGCCGGGCGATTCGCAGCACGCCGGTCGCGAGCAGCACCAGGAACACGGACGACCACAGGGTACTGCCCACGAGCACGCCGCGCGCAAGCAGCGGGCGGGCAGAAGCCCTTAGCTCGGGAGCCCCGTACGGCATGAGGTCGGGCACGGAACGGAAGCGGATACGCATGATGCGAGACTCCTTTCCCGGTCATGCCTGCCGCGGAGGGCGACGCCCTCGCCCCCGCGCTTTCGCCCCACCGGACCGTTTCCCGGCCCGGTGCTCAAGGCGCTCGAACACGAGCGGCGTCCCCGGCGGGGGGGGACGCCGCTCTCCAGTTTCCATGACCGCGGCGATCCGGCCGCCGCGCAAAGCTCAGTGCAAGCTGAATCGCACCGGCACGGCGACCCACACCGCCACCGGCTTGTTGTTCGACAGCGCGGGCTTGAACACCCAGTGCTGGACCGCCGACACGGCCGCCGCGTTCAGCATCTCCGAGTCGGACTTCGTGACCCGCGTGTCCTTGACCTTGCCGTCCTTGCCGACCAGCGCCTGCACGAAAACGGTGCCGTCCACGCCCGCGTCACGGGCGATCTCGGGATAGACGGGCTGGACCTTCGTGACCGCTTCGGGCAGCTCTTCCACGTAAACGTACTCGCCGAACTTGGGAAGCTCCTCCTCCCCGGGGGGAGCGACCACGAGCGGACCCTCCGAGCTCTCCACGCCCGGCGTCGTCTGCGCGATCTCCTCCTGCGAGGCGATCGTCTGCTCCGGCGGGGCCTCGGCATCGGGGACGGGGACCGCCACGCCGACCGTGGGCGGCGCCACCGGCAGAGCGATCGCCACCTGCGGGGGAGGCGGCGTGTCCGACAATGGCGGCGGTGCTGCCAGCTCGCGGTACGGGACCACGATCACGCTCGTCTCCTTGGGACGGTGGCTCAGGAACACGCCGGTGCCGAGCGACAGCAGGAACATCACGATCCAGATGGCGCAGCCCACCAACACCGCCCGCACCATGTACTTGCGAGCGACCTCCCGGAGCTCCGGAGCCCCGTAGGGCATGAACTCGTAAAGCGAAACGGTGGGCGTGCTCACAGGGCCTGCACCTCGCCACGCTCCGCTGGACTCAGCGTGGCGAGCGAGAACCGCGTCAGGTTCGCCATGTCGAGCTGATCGATGACCATCACCATGTTGTTGAACTTCGCGTCGCGGTCGATCTTGATCACGACCACGATATCTTTGTTGTTCTTGTAGGGCGTGAACACCTGCTCGAGTCCCGCCACCGTGGTGCGCGCCCACGGCACGTCCTTGCCGCCGCGCTTCCAGAACGCCCGGTTCTCATCGAGCACGACCACGCTCATCACTTTCGATTCCGCGACCTGGATCTGGACGTTCTCGTCCGGCGGCAGGTTGATCTCCAGCGCTTGCGGTGTGCGGAACACGGTCGTGACCATGAAGAAGATCAACAGCAGGAACGCGACGTCCACCATGGGCGTCATGTCGATACGGATGCCGACGCGACGCTTGGGATGCGAAAAGCCCTTGCCTTTCTTGGGCTTGCCCCGACTTCTATCGGGGCTGTCGACCGCGCCCACGGAAGCTCACCTCCCCCCAATCACTTGGCACCGGTCTTCGAGAACAGGCCGCGCTTGCCCTCGAGATCCGTCTGCACGTTGAACCGCGGCGCTTTCGCTTGCTGCAGCGCGGGCATCAGGTCCGCCATCACGCCGTACGGGGCGTCCTTGTCCATCTTCACGATCATGCGCGCCGCCGGATTGGCCGCGCGCGCCGTGGACAGCACCGCCGCCATGCTCTGCTTGATCATGTCCGGCGGCACGTCCTGGGAGATTTCCTGCCCGGCCCTGCGGTAGATCACGCGCACGTGCGGCTGGTTCCCGTACTGTGGCTTCGGCGACGTCACGGCGATCGTGATGATGTCGGACTCCGGGGACTTGGCCTCCGAGTTGGACTCCGGCAGCGTGATCTTGTCCTTCTCCGGAGGCTTAAACTGGGTCGTGCACATGAAGAAGATGAGCAGCAGGAACGCCACGTCGACCATCGGGGTCATGTCGATGGAGATGCCGATGCGGCGCTTCTTCTTGAGCATCGCCGGCTCCTACCGCTTGTCGGTGGCCGAGGCGGTGAGCAGCTGGATCGTCTCGTACGACGCCTCGTCCATCATGTAGTTGAAGTTGTCGACGCGCGTCACGAACACGTTGTAGGCGACGATCCCCGCAATCGCGCTGATCAGGCCGCCCGCGGTGTTGATCAGCGCCTCGGAGATGCCGATCGCGAGCTTCGTGGCGTCCACCGCGCCGGTGTGGCCGAGCGCCGCGAACGAGCGGATCATGCCGATCACGGTCCCCAGCAAGCCGACCATCGTCGAGATCGAAGCGATCGTCGACAGCGCCGTCAGGTTGCGCTCCAGGAGCGGCACCTCCAGGCCGTTCGCCTCCTGGATCGCGGCCTGGGTCTCGGACACGATCTTCTCCTTCGTGGCCCCCTCCGAGCGCAGTTGCTGGTAGCGCTCCAGCCCGGCGCGGATCACGTTCGCCGCCGAGCCGCGCTGCTTCGCGCAGGCGTCCACGGCGCCGTCCACGTCGCCGACGTGCAGGCGCTTGCGCACGTTGTTGAGGAACGCGGGCAGCGGGCCGCGGCCTTGCGCCTTCTTCAGGCTCCACACGCGCTCGAAGATGAACGACGTCTGCAGGATGATGAGCAGGATCAACATGGCGACCAGCGGTCCGCCCTGCTTGATGTTCTTACCGACTTCTCCGATCGCGGGCAGGTTCCACCAGAGCGTGACGGAGATCCCCAGCGCCGCAATGAATCCCAGAGGGACGATGAAACGACTCATGTCTCGTTTTTCCTCCGTTTCCGGAAGCCGTGTCCCGGAATCGAGCTGTTCCCGACGGTTCGTGTTCGAGGCAGGCGTCCCGATCCGCCCGCCGGCAAGACTTCCGGCACCGGAATCAAGCCCGGCGCCCTGTTCCCGATCTCACTCCGTTCGCGTGGATCATGCGGCGAACGCCGCGATCGCCTGCTCCTCCGAGTCGTGGTGGTCGAACACCATGATCAGTTTGGTCATGGTGAAAATGTTCTGCAACCGGTTGCCCAGCCCGCACAGCTTGATCTCGCCGCCGCGGCTCCGGTAGTTGGCGTGGCCGCGCACCAGCACCCCGATCGCGATCGAGTTGAGCATCGTGCATTCCATCATGTTCAGCACCAGGTGCTTGTTGCCGGCCGCCGCCTCGGCCATGATCGCCTGTTGCAGCTCGTCCGTCTCCTTGTCTCCGAAAAAACCGCCTCGCGGGTAGAGCACCACGATGCTCTGCACTTCACGACGGCGAACCGCCACGGCCGCTCCTTCGCTCAGACCGACTCGCGCTCCGCGAAGCTCGCGATCGCCTGCTCCTCGGTCGTGTACACGTCGAACACCAGCGACAGCTTCGTGATCACGAAGATGTTCTCGATGCGCTTGTCCACTCCGCACAGCTTGACCTGCCCCCCACGCCCCATGTAGCTGGCGCGCGCGCGCACCAGGAGCCCGAGCGCGGTCGAGTTCAGGTGCTGGGTCTCGGCGAGATTGATCACCAGATACTTGTTCCCGCTCTGGCACAGGGCGTCGATCGCCTTCGCCAACTCGTCCGTCTCGTCGCCGCCCGTCAGATACCCTTTCGGCGTCACGATCATGATCTCGCCAACCTGGCGCTGCTTCATGGCGCTCCTTCCTACCCCGGCTGTGGGCGATACGAACCCGTCCACCGCCGCGGCCCTTCGCTTGTGCGGAGCGTCCCGGGCATGCGTCCCGGCGGGCGTTTCCTCGCCGCGACCCGTACCAAGGACACCCCGCCGCTAGGCTCTCTCAGCCTAACACCCGAGACTCTTCTTGCCCTTCACCGCGTCAGGTTGCTGCGGGTCGATGCTCAGCGTCTTGGCGTACGCCTCGCACGCCTTCCCGCGGTTGCCCGAATTCTGATACCCCTGCGCAAGCCAAACCCACGCCTGCGAATCCTGCGCGTTGATCTGTACCGCGCGCTCCAGCATGCGGATGGCCTCGCCGTAATCCTTCGCGAGCAACTTGTAAAACCCGAGCTGGCGGAGCGCGACCCCGCTGTTCTTCGCCGTACCGGCGGAATCCAGCTCGACCGCTCGCGTCAGCTCGCGCTGCGCCTGGGGAACCGAATCCAGCTGAGCGTACATGATCCCGACCCAGAAGTGCCGGTCGGCCTTCGCGTCGGCGAGCGCCGCCGCCTGGCGGAGCGCCACGAGCGCCTCCGGGTACTGCTTCGTCTCCTTGTAGGACAAGCCAAGATAGTAGTAAGCCTCGTCGTTGTTGGGGTCAAGCGCAATCCGCCGTTGCAGATAGGAGACCGCGGCGGGGTAGTCCTTGTCCTTGAACCGCAGCTTGCCGAGTTCGTTCAGCGCGAACTTCGCGTTGCGCGACATGGAATCGGCGGCGATCATCGCCTTGTACAGCGACTCCGCCCGCGCGGGCTGCTTCATGAACACCAGCACCTGGCCCATGCGCAACTCGTCCTCCGCCTCGGGATCGGCGCGGTCGTAGTCCGCCATCGCCTTGTCGTATTCGCGCCGATCGATCATCAGCCGGAACCGGTCCCGGTACATCTCCTTGGACTTGTCTCCGAGCTGCTCGGCCTTGTTCAGGGCCTCGAGCGCGGCGTCGCGCTGCCCCACCTTGTAGAGCGTGCGCCCCAGCAAGCTCCACCCCTTCGGGTCGTCGGGGACGAGCTGCGTGTACTTTTCCAGGTACGGCCGCGCGTCGCCGTAGCGCTTGGGGTCCGCCTGGCCCGACCGGTAGTACAGGTCGCCCAGCGCGAGCTGCGCCGGACCGAACTCGGGATCGCGCACCACGACGTCCCGGTACGCCTCGAGCGCGTCGTTGTAGCGCGTCGAATAGAACAGCGCCTGGCCCAGCTTGAAGCGCAGCTCCACGTCGCTCGTGTCCTTCTCCAGGGCCGCCTGGTACTCGGGGATCGCGAGCTCGAACGTGCCGCGCTTGATGTAGAAGTCGCCCAGCGCCCGCCGCGGCGTGGGTTCGTCGGGCGACTCCTCGCGCGCCCGCGTGTACCAGATGCCGGCGTCGCGCAGCGAGTCGCGCGCCAGCTCCGCGTCGCCGAGCGCCACCAGGAACTTGGGCCGCCAGCGGGGACCCCAGTTGAGCCCGCGGTTCAGGGCCTCCACCGCCTTGTCGTGCTGCTTGGTCTCGACCAGGCACGCCCCCAGCGCGAGCTGCGCTTCGGGGAACTTGCGGTCGAGCACGGTGGCCTTCTGCAGCAGCGGCACCGCCTCGCCGCACTTGCCCTGCCGTCGCAGCACCTCCCCCTTGCCGTAGTACGGCCAGGCCAGATTCGGATCCATCTTCTGAGCCAGGTCGAACGCTTCCTGCGCCTTCACGAGCTGGCGCCGCTTGAGCCACACCTGCCCCACGCCGACCCGGCCCTCGGCCAGACCCTGCGCCGCCGCCTTCTCGAACAGACGCTGAGCCAGATCGTACTGGCCCGCCTGCAGCGCGGCGCGGCCGTCCTTGAGTTCGTCGGCCAGTCCGCGGCCGGGCACCACGAGTGCGGCGACCATCAGGAGCGAACCCCAGCGGGCGATCGTTTGGCGAACGGGAGTGTTCATGGTGTCGAACTCGAGTCTCCTCGGGTGTGGGCGCTCAGCATCGGCGAGCGCCGGACGAAACGGACCGGGACGCTTGTCGGCACGAGACCCTGGTCCTTGACGATGCGCTGCCCGTCGATGCTCGTCACGAACGTGATGAATCCGTTCGCGAGCCGCGGCCCGGTCGCGCGGACGTACGCGTTGAAGAACCGCGTCAGCGGGTAGTCTCCCTTGTAGATGGCTTCCAAGTCGGGTCTCCAGTAGGGGAGCCCGCGCACGCTCGCGATCCGCGCCACCTTGACTCCCTGCGTGCGGGTCCCGAGCGAAACATAGCCGAGGCCGCCGGGCTGGCGCGCCACGATCGCCACGACGTCGGAGTCCGATCGGGCACGGATCGATCGGGCGCGCATGTCTTCGCCGGCCAGCGCTTCGTCGACGAAGAACTCCGTGACGTCGGAATTGGGAGGTTGCGCCACGGGCGCGATGGGGACACGCGGACCGCCGAGCGAGGACCAAGTGCTCTCGTCCCCTCTGTAGATGCGTCGCACATCCTCCAGCGCCAAGTTCTCCACCGGGTTGGACGGGTGCTCCACGAGCAGCACCGCATTTCTTGCGAAGCGGTAACCCTCGAGGTCGAGCCGCCCCAGCGTCGCGGCCCGACGCTCCTCCGGCTCCAGCTCCCTCGAGATCACCGCCAGATCACATTCCGCGCCGAACAGGGCTCGAATCGCTCCGCGCGATGTGCTCCGCTCGAGCCGGATGTCCGCCTGGGGGTAAAGCGACTGAAACGCAGCTCGCTCGCGGGAGCAGAGCCCGTACGCATCGGACGCACACACCACCTTGATACGCCCGCTGGTGACGGAGTCTTCCACGGTTCCGGGGGTGGGCTGCCGGGA
>Ga0066710_100002985_pt1 | contig 14107 bp, 13 predicted proteins | sample GraSoiAngelo_159_FD_79666 | JGI IMG/M metagenome (GOLD analysis project Ga0066710, IMG submission 79666) | Grasslands soil microbial communities from the Angelo Coastal Reserve, California, USA - 14_1009_16_40cm | ecosystem: Environmental > Terrestrial > Soil > Grasslands | place: USA...
ATCGGAATCGGGAAAAGCATGATTTGGCGGTCGCCATAAAGCAGACCGAACGCCATCAGAATGCCGTAGATGCCGCCGGAAGCGCCAACGGTAATAGTTCGTGGCGAGATGCCGCCGAGTCCTGTGTATCCGACGGCTACCGTAGTCAATGCTGCGCCGACCACGCAGAAGAAATAGAATTCCAGAAATCGCTTGTGTCCCCAGTCAGATTCAAACTGTGCTCCAAACATCCAGAGCGCCAGCATATTGAATAACAGGTGAAACAGGCCGCTGTGCAGGAAAGAATAGGTTGCCAGTTGCCAGATCCAGCCGTGAGTGACCATCTGCGGGATCAGCGCGAGGATCAAAAAAATTGCATTGCCTAAGTCCGGCTCCGCGGCCTGGAGCAGGGTGATGAGCAGGTACATTCCGGCGTTGATGATGATGAGCCACTTCACCGCCTTGGTGAAGGGAGGCAAACTCAACGAGAGGGTTCGTCCAGGGGGCATGGAAAGTATCGTCGTTCTGCGTCTTACTAATCTTAACAGGCTATGAGGTCATCGCTCCGGCATCGGGACGACCGGCAAACTTCTGTGCCCTTCTTTGTCGACAGCCCGGATGGCGAAGATCGCATTATCTTTCGAGATGGGCAGCGTCGTCCTGGTTACGTTTCCTACCGCTTGTGTATGTTCCCATTCCGCACTCGTGGTGGCACGCCACAGCACCTCGTACGTGCTTGCACGACCGCCGGGTGAAGGCTCCCACGTCAGTGTCGAGTCGTTCTCGAGCTCTTTGGTCACAAGGCGGACTTTGGCGGGAGGTGCGGGTCCCGACGCCAGTGACGCCAGAGTCGCGGCATTCAGCCGCGCAACATTAGCGACGTAGTCGAAATTCACGAACTTGGGCAGATCGCCATATTCAATGCCGTTTTCCGTCCGGACATTTTGGTGCTGGTGATGGTAGTCCTCGCGATATTCGGTGAAACGCACCGCGGCAAATCCTTGCTGATTAAAAGAGATGTGATCGCCGCCGCGAAGATAGCGGTCGAGGCGGAACACCAGCATCGGCTTCAGGCCTACCTCATTAGTGCGTCCGACTTCGGCGACGTAGCGGGCGATCTGGCGAGATGAGGAATCGCTCTCACCACCGAGATTGCGGATGAGCTTCAACTCGGCGTCAGTGGCGGCAATTGGGACGCCTTCGGAAAAGACGCGCACTATGCTTGGTTCCTGCTGAGGATTGCGGTCGCCACCCACGATGTCGTTGTTGAGCGCCGCTTCAATGTTCCAGCCCTCGGACTTCGCCATCTGTGCGAAATGATGGCTGCCGTTCAGACCCTGCTCTTCGCCGGCTACAGTCAGAAAAATAATGGTCGCAGGAAATTTCAGCTTGCTCAGAACACGGGCACACTCCAAGCTTACGGCCGTGCCACTGGCGTCATCATTCGCGCCGGGAGCCGCGCCGGTTGTGTCCAGAGTGTCACTGTTGCGCGAATCGTAGTGGCCTGTGACCAGGACGATGCGTTTAGCATTTTCGGGATCGCTACCCTTGAGGACCGCATAAACATTAGTGATTATGGTGGGCTTTGGGATGCGATCGGCGGGGCCCTCGGTGAAGCTGTCGGTCTTTACCTCGAGACATCCGTTGCAATCGCGCGAGTAACGTTCAAACTCGTTCTTGATCCACTCTCGCGCTACGCCGATGCCACGACGTGCCACGATAGAGGCCTGATCTTGCGCGGAAAGAGTTGATCTTGTCTGAAAACTGACCAGCTTATCGATATTGGCTCGGATCGTTTCTGCTGAGATCTGCTTCAACGCAGCCGCAATCTGCGGGTCGGCACTACTTGCAGTTGTTTGGGCTGATGCCGGCGCAACGGCCAAAATCAGCAAAATCCACCCAGGCCGCCGCAGGCAAGATGTCTTCATATCTTTGAAAGCAAGATTCATATAAGCTACATGGTTTCTTTCGAGCTTTTCCCAGGTTACGGTACAGCCAAGTTCCGTCAATCGACATCTGACGCCGATGGGATCGAGACGCTTGACCTTAGCCCGGGAAGAAACTAAATATTAGCAGGGACATCTTATAGAGCGGAGGCAATCATGGTTAATTGTCCTGAATGCGAGACCGATCTCGATATCGAAGAAGACGAGGTCGATGAGGGAGAAGTCGTCTCTTGTCCGGAATGTGGCACTGACTTCGAAATCATCACTATTAATCCGATTGAATTGAAACCCGTCGAAGAGGAAGCACTTGATGATGATGAGGAGGAGGAAGAAGCTGAAGACGGCGATTTATCGTAGATGCTGCCTAATCCTCCCCTTCCCACTGCTGCCTTCCCGCTTGGCTTGCCGATTTGTCCTGATTGGACTCTTGCTTTTCGTTGGAACTGCTATCGCCGTGCGTCCCGCGCCGGCTGCAGAGAAGAAATCCGAAAAGCCTTACGCCCTGATTTTTGGCACCGTCTGGAGCCCGGATAACCACCCGCTGTATGGTGTCAGGGTTAAGATTCGCCGTGCGGACGACAAGAAACCGCGCTGGGAGCTATATTCCGACCATAATGGCGAGTTCGCCCAGCGGGTTCCTGCCGGCAAGGCCGATTACGTGGTATGGGCCGACCTCAAGGGGTATAAGTACAACAATAACAAGCAGTTACAAGTGGGTACCGAGGTCACGGTGCACATCGAAAATGACGAGAGAGCCTACATTGGTTTGCATCTAAGATAGTAGAAACCACAGCTTGGGGAGCTGAGGCCATTTGGGGGAGGACACCTCATGAAAACTTATCGGGTGGTTGCGGTCGTCATGTTACTGATGGCCGGCCTTGCCGCCATGGCGAGCCCGTATTACGAAAAAGACAAGGGCGATGCTGGACGCCTGCTGATGGGCAAAGTGCTGGATCATGGGGACAATCCCTTGCCGTCTGCCGTCGTGTACCTCTCGAATCCGCGCAGCAGAGCGGTGAAGACGTATATCGTCGGTCCGGATGGTGTCTATCGCTTCCCGGCCCTGTCCCCTAACATTGACTACGAGGTTTACGCGCAGTACAACGGGCGGAAAAGCGACACCAAGACCGTGAGCCAATTTGATAATCGGCAGCAGGTGAACATCAATCTGAAGATTGATGCGAAGTAGTTTTCCCCAACGGACGAAATCAATTGCTAGAAAAAGGCCGCCAGAAATGGCGGCTTTTGGTTTTGTATCGGATGCCGGCGGGATGCCGGGGCTCCGGTCTACTGCGGATTAGTTATTCTCGTTTCCTGCGCGCTTCCACGAGACCAGCTCGCCAATGGTTGATCCGCCCGTGCTGGAGACGGGATGCTTGTACGCTTCTACTTCGGTACGCGAGGCTTCTTCGCCTACCGCCTTGATGCTGAGGCCGACTTTCTTTTCCTCCGGAGTCATCTTGATGATCTTGAAATCGTGCTCCAGGCCAGGCTCGAGATGAATCGGTTGTCCGTTGGCGTCCACTGCTTCGGAGTTGTGACAGAGTCCTTCGATCCCCTCGGCGATTTCTACAAATGCACCGAAGCTGGCCACACGCAACACTTTCCCGTGCAGCACGTCGCCAACGTGGCGTTGCTGGAAGAAGGTTTCCCATACATCCGGCTGCAGTTGCTTCACTCCCAAGGACAGGCGCCGCTTGTCGGGTTCGATCGCCAGCACGATGGCTTTTACGCGATCACCTTTCTTTAATACCTCTGAGGGATGCTTCACGCGCTTAGTCCAGCTCAGATTGCTGACGTGCACCAGGCCATCGATGGCGTCCTCGATTTCAATGAATGCGCCGAAATCGGTCAGGTTGCGTACACGTCCCTCTACGGTCGCCCCGACCGGATACTTCTCATGCAAGGCGTCCCAAGGATTGCTGGCCAATTGTCGCATGCCGAGCGAGATGCGGCGCTCCTGCGGATTTACGCTGAGCACTACGCAATCCACCTGATCTCCGACGTTTACCAGCTTCGAAGGATGTTTCATTCGTTTGGACCACGTCATCTCGCTGACGTGCACCAGCCCCTCGATGCCCTGCTCGAGCTCGACGAATGCGCCATAGTCAGTGACGCTGATCACGCGTCCGCTTACGTGCGCGCTCACAGGATAGCGATGCGATGCATCCAGCCAAGGATCAGGAGTGAGCTGTTTGAATCCCAGCGAGACGCGCTGTTTGTCTTTATCGAACTTGAGCACCTTGACTTGAATCTGATCGCCTACATTCACCAGGTCTCGGGGATGCGTCAGTCGTCCCCACGACATGTCGGTGATATGCAACAGGCCATCGATTCCGCCCAAGTCCACGAACGCGCCATACTCGGTCAGGTTCTTGACCACGCCGGTCAGCACGGCGCCTTCTTCGAGGTGTTCCAGAGTTTTGGAGCGCTTTTCCGTCTGCTCTTCTTCCAGCACCTGCTTGCGCGACACGACAATGTTGCCGCGCTTCTTATTGAGCTTAATGATCGCAACTTCCAGTTTTTGACCTTTGACGGCATCCAGATTACGCACCGGCCGCAGGTCTGCCTGGGATCCGGGTAGGAAAGCCTTGGCCCCGAGGATGTCTACCGTCAGACCGCCTTTAATACGTTCGACAACCGTGGCCTGGATTGGTTTCTTCTCGTTATAAGCCTTCTCAATCTCGTCCCAGGCGCGCAGGCGCTGCGCCTTCTGATGGGAAAGATTAATGTATCCTTCCTCGGTTTCGCCCTTATCGCGCATCACATCGATTTCGTCACCCGGCTGGAACTTGGGCTTGCCCTCGTGATCCAGCACCTCGCCTAGCAGCAACATGCCTTCCGACTTGGCGCCGATGTCTACGACGACATGGGTCGCAGTAAGCTTTAGGACAGTGCCTTTGAGGACGTTATCTTCGCTCGCGGCTTCTTCACTTTCAGTGGTGAAAGTTTCCAAGGCCGAGGCGAAATCCTCTGCGCTAGCTGTCATTGCTGGTTTGTCATCCTGATGCTGAGCCATTGCGGTCTGTTGACGGGGAGTGGCGGATTCTGGGGCTGAGCCCTCAGGAGAGCCCGTACCGTGCTCGGCAAGCGTTGCCGAGGTCGAGGACTCCTGGTGTTGGGCGCTGTTGTCGTCGAACAAGATTGATGACCTTTCTGCAGTATTCCTCGCACATCGTGCGAGACAAATGCGGGCTATTTTCGTGCGGACAGCTGGCGTGAGTCTTAGGTTGTGTTGAGCCCGTCCTGGCGAACGAACTAGGACAATCCCAGCGGTCGGACTGCTAAAAGAACCCGCTCCTAACGGTGAACCTCTCGACTATAGCAATCGCTTGTAAACAGTGTCAAACACCAACTGAGCCGGGATGCGAATGCGCTTCAATAACCGCCTCGAATGTGGCGGTGCCTGTGCGGCTGCCAGAACCAGGCAGCCGCGTCTTAAGCCTAAGTTCCGGAAAGCTGCTGCCATCTGCTACTCTGCGGTGCCATGGACTATCTCTGGACTCCCTGGCGATATGCATACGTTACCGGCGCGGAAAGGGTTTCCGGCTGCATTTTTTGCGATTTGCCTAAGCTCGGCAACGATATAAAAGCGCGCATCGTGTATCGCGGTCAGCATTGCTACATAGTTCTCAACACCTATCCCTACACTCCGGGACACTCCATGATTGTTCCTTTTGCGCATCTCGATGAGCTGCAAAAACTGCCGGTCGCCACCGCACACGAAATGATGGATCTATTACAGAAGATGGAACATTTGCTGCGCGTCCTCTACACACCCGACGGAATTAACCTTGGAATGAATATCGGTAAAGCCGCAGGAGCGGGGGTGGCAGGGCACATCCACATGCACGTGCTGCCGCGCTGGCTGGCGGACTCGAATTTCGTTTCGGTGATTGGCGAAACTCGAATCTTGCCGGAGACTTTGGAGATGACGTACGAGAGAATTAAAAAGGCAATGGCAACGGAGTCTTAAGCGGTAACACTCCTAACGTCAGGCCCTGTCCAGTAACTTTTCCATCTCTTTTTCACCGATCACGTTTACCCCTAACTTTTTTGCTTTGTCTAGCTTTGCACCTGCGTCCGTTCCAGCGATGACATAGTCGGTCTTCTTGCTGACCGACGAGGACACACGTCCTCCCGCATCTTCGATCATCTTCTTGGCTTCGTCGCGGGCGTAGCGGGTCAGCGTGCCGGTCAATACGAACGTCTTGCCAGCAAGTGCGGTTCCGCGGTGTCTTTTTTTGCCGATGAAAGTCAAACCAGCTTTGCCTAGACGCTCCACAAGTTCGCGGTTCTTCGGTTCTTGAAAAAATTCCGCAATGCTTTGTGCGATGCGTGGTCCGACTTCGTCCACTTCCAGCAGTTGCTCCTGGGTGGCGTTCATGAGAACCTCCATGGATCCGAAATGCTCAGCCAGAAACTGGGCTGTGCGTTCTCCCACAAAGCGCATGCCGAGGCCATAAATCACGCGTTCGAGTGGAAGTTTTTTTGAAAGGTCGATTTCGTCCAGTACATTTTGCGCAGATTTCTCACCCATGCGTTCGAGTTGTAATAGGTCCGCCTTGGTGAGTTTGTAGATATCTGAAACGTTCTTGATCAGACCACGATCGGTGAGCTGATTGACCAGCGCGTCTCCCATGCCCTCGATGTTCATCACGTGGCGTGAGGCGAAGTGCAGGATCGTTTCCCGCAGTTTGGCTGGGCAATTGGCGTTGACACAGCGGTGGTCGACTTCGCCCTCCGTACGAACCACCTTGGTGCCGCAGATCGGACATTTCTCCGGCATGTGGAAAGATTTATGTCCACGTGGATGCGCCTTGTCCTCCACGACGCGTGTAACCTTGGGAATCACATCACCACCGCGCTGGACTTCCACCCAGTCGCCGATTTTCAGACCGAGACGGTCAATTTCGTCCATGTTATGTAGCGTGGCCCGGCTGACAGTGGTGCCGCCGATAGGCACCGGCTTCAGCATTGCAACTGGTGTTAATTTGCCAGTGCGACCGACCTGCACAATGATGTCTTCGACACGAGTGATGCCCGATCGTGCCGCATACTTGTACGCAATCGCCCAGCGCGGGGCCTTCCCCGTATAACCCAGTTCCCGCTGCAGGCTCGTGCGATCCACCTTGACGACGATGCCGTCAATTTCATAGGGCAGATTCTCGCGCTTCGGTTCCCATTCCTGTACGAATGTCCAGATAGCGTCGAGATTCTTCGCGAGGGTTCTGCGAATATTTACTTTGAAACCGAGGGATTCGAGCGCATTCAAGGTTTCCCAGTGCCGATCGAAGTAGGTTCGTCCGTTATGAAGCAGGGAATAGCCAAAATAATCCAGCCGCCGTTGCGAGGTAATACTCGGCTCCAGTTGGCGGACGGTGCCGGCCGTGGCATTTCGTGGATTAGCGAACAGCGAGAGGCCATTTTTTTCTCGCTCCTCGTTCATTTTCTTGAAAGCGGCAATGGGCATCAGCATTTCGCCCCTCACCTCGAAGTCCGCAGGGATACGCGCCTTTCTGAGCGCTTCCTTCGAGATAGAAAGAGGGATTGAACGCACGGTACGGACATTCAGAGTTACATCTTCGCCCTCGCTGCCATCGCCGCGAGTTATGCCACGTACCAGCTTTCCGCCTTCGTAGTGAAGGGCCAGGGACATGCCGTCGAGCTTCAGTTCGCAAACATATTCAATTTCCTTCTGCCCACTCAGCTCATGTACACGACGCTCCCAATTGCGCAGTTCGTCTTCGCTGTAGGTATTGTCGAGCGAGAGCATGGGCGAGGAGTGCCTGACCTTCAGGAAACCTTCGCGAGGTTTTCCGCCGACGCGCTGAGTGGGAGAATCGGCTCTCACCAGATCCGGGTGCTCAGTTTCCAGCTTGATAAGTTGGTCCATCAACTGATCGAATTCTGGGTCCGAAATCTGGGGATCATCGAGTACGTAATAGCGGTACTCGTGATCACGGATCTTCTCGCGTAAGTCTTCAATCTTTTTGGACAGATCCTTACTCGCGACGGGCATAACGAAAAGATTATATTCGGACCGTCGGGGATCTCGCGGCAACGGGGAAGACCAGGCCCAGCCCTCCAAAACCGAAAGAGTTCCTACAAACCATATTTCTTGAGGGTTACATCCCGCCGCAGCCCCGGTACAATAAGCTGTTACGGCATAGCCTGCGGTCCGGCTGGTATTGATGCGGCCGCCAAAGAGGGTGCATGTTCGAAGTCACCGTCGAAGATTCTTTTGCCGCTGGACATTACCTGCGCAACTACAAAGGCAAGTGCGAGAATCCGCACGGGCATAATTACAAAGTGCGGGTCACGCTGGCCGGTGAAGAGTTGGATAAGGCCGGCCTGCTGCTCGATTTCAAAGAACTGCGTGAGGTAATGAAAAATGTCATTGACCGGCTCGATCATCAGATGATCAATGATTTGGAGCCTTTTACTTCGTTGAATCCATCTGCCGAAAATTTGGCCAAATATTTCTATGACCAGGCCAACCTGAAACTGGATCAGGGTAGCCGTGGCCGGGTGCGGGTAAAGAATGTCACCGTCTATGAGACTGACACCACCACCGCGACTTATTCCGTCTGAGTTAAGGGACGTCAGATAATCATTCACCATGCAGATTACCGAGATTTATAAATCGATCCAGGGTGAGTCCACACATGCGGGGTTGCCGTGCGTATTCGTCCGGCTCACTGGCTGCAACCTGCGCTGCTCCTGGTGTGACAGCGAGTACACCTTCACCGGTGGACACCGCATGGCGCTCGATGAGGTGCTGGAAGAAGTGGAACGATTGAGCCCAGACGGCGGACTCGTCGAGATTACTGGTGGCGAACCTATGTTGCAGGAGCGTGAGGTCGTCCCCCTGATGCAGCGCCTACTCGATGCGGGTTATACCGTGCTGCTTGAAACCAGCGGTGAGCGTCCGTTGACGCGTGTGCCGCACGGGGTGATAAAGATTGTGGATGTGAAGTGCCCGAACTCCGGCGAGCCCGATAGCTTTCACATGGAGAATCTGGAGGCCCTAGGACTGCAGGATGAAGTGAAGTTCGTGCTTAGCGACCGGACCGACTACGAGTTCGCCCGCGAATTCGTGGTCCTCCACACTTTGGACCGGCGGGTTAACGCAGTACTTTTTTCGCCAGCTTTCAGCAAGGAAGCGGAGGGTGCGCGAGATTGTTCACATTGTCTCTTGGATCCTCGGGAATTGGCGGAATGGATGTTAGCGGACAATTTGACGGCCCGATTGGGGCTGCAAATCCATAAGTTCATCTGGGATCCGGCGCTGAAGGGCGTCTAGGGCCCTGGAAGGTCCGCTTTCCACGGTGCTATTGAATGTTGACCTCTGACTTGGGCCTTCTGTCGTGCATCTAAATATGGGAAAGAGTAAGCAGAGCGCGGTTGTCCTGCTTAGCGGTGGCATGGATTCCTGCGTATGTGCCGCGTTGGCCAACCGTGACTACGCGACGGCAGCGGTCCACGTCAGTTATGGACAAAGGACGGAACAACGCGAGCGCCTGGCATTTTCCGCGATCTGTGAGCGGTTAGGGATCTCCGATCGCTTGGTTGTACGCACTGAGGCGTTACGGGCGGTGGGCGGTTCGGCGCTAACCGATGCCCTCATTGCGGTTCCCGAGGCGGCAGGAACAGTATTTGGAGAGCAGAGGGCGCAAATCCCGGTCACATATGTACCCTTCCGCAATGCGCACTTCCTGGCCGTGGCAGTGAGTTGGGCGGAAGTCTTGGGAGCGGAGAAAATATATATCGGAGCCGTAGAACAGGACAGTTCAGGATATCCCGATTGCCGCCCCGCCTACTATCGTGCGTACAACGAGGTCATAAAAGCCGGCACGAAGGAGGGACGAATAGAGGTGGTCACTCCGCTGATCGGTCTGCGCAAAAGAGACATTGTCAGGCTCGGCCTTGAATTGAACGCGCCCTTCGATTTAACGTGGTCTTGTTACAGCCGGGAGGACAGCGCTTGCGGCGTGTGTGATAGTTGCGTGCTGCGTCTTCGGGCCTTTCATGAGGCAGGGGCCGCGGATCCGATTCGCTATGCCGAACTGGCCCAAAGAGCTTGACAGGGATTTTCGTTTTTCCAGATACCAAATTTCTTTGACCCAAAGCGTTCTACTTGAGAGTTGAGAATCGTAAATCAGGTTCAGTCGGAGGCCAAAATGAAGCAAAAACTTGGTGTCCTGGTGCTAATCGCGTTTGCGGCGGCATTATTTGCAACCCCAGCCTTTACTCAGTCCACGGGCACCATAAAAGGCGTGTGCAAGGATATTGAAGGAAAACCAATTACTGGCGCCGTGGTCCAGCTTACGAGCCAGGAGACTGGCCGCAAGTACGAAATGAAAACCAATAACAAGGGCGAGTATTTTTCCCTGGGCATTGCGCCAGGAAAGTACAACGTCGCGCTTTTGAAGGATGGCAAAGAATTATTCCACTACGCGAACGTACCTGTGGGTTTGGACGAAGTCACAGTTGACTTTGACTTGCAAAAAGAACAAGCCAAGGGAGCGCAGCAACAGGGGATGACCCCAGAGCAGCTGAAGAAGATCCAGGAGCAACAAGAAAAGGCGGCGAAAGAAACGAACACAGTGAAGGCGCTGAATGAGAAGCTTGCTGCTTCTACTCAAGCTTCGACCGCTGGCGACTATGACACAGCGATTAAGGTTCTGACAGAAGCCACAGAGATGGACTCCACGCGGGACCTGCTCTGGTTCAAACTGGCCGATGCTTATCGTGCGTCGGCACCGAAGCAAACCGATCCGGCAGAAAAGACCAAACGCCTGGAGACTGCAATTGCCGACTATCAGAAAGCCATAGATCTCAAGCAGAAGGCTGCGGAGGCCGCGCCTAAGACTCCGGAAGCCAACAAACAACTCGCCGCCTATTACAACAATCTAGGCGATGCCTATGCCAGGGCTGGCAAGGGCGAGGAGGCGACAAAAGCTCTTACGCAGGCAGCCCAGTTGGATCCGCCCAGTGCTGCCATGTACTACTTCAACTTAGGCGCCGTCTTGACCAATGTCGGCAAAATGGACGATGCGATTGCCGCTTTCGACAAGGCCATTGCCGCCGATCCTACCCGTGCCGATGCCTACTACTTCAAAGGTGTGAATCTGATGGGGAAGGCCACGTTGAAGGGCGACAAGATGGTCGCGCCAGATGGAACTTCTGAAGCCTTCAATAAGTATCTGGAACTCCAACCTACGGGCCAGTTTGCCGAACCCGCCAAGCAGATGCTGGCCAGCATTGGCGCTACTGTGGAGACCAGTTTCGGAAAGAAAAAGAGCACAAAAAAATAAAACGGCGCTCAATCTCGGTTATCAACATTGTTCAGTTCCAATCCAGGCGGCCTCCGAGCCGCCTTTTTTCTCCCCGTAGCACATGTGGCTCTTACCCCACTGCCGCAGCTCATTACGAAGGTCTATGCACCTGCTTTTCTTCGTAGGAACAGGCAGCCACTTTGGCTAAAGTAGGGAAAGGTACAGGCAAAGTGTGTCAGGAAGAACAGTGGCTGAATTTCCCGCTGTTCGCGTATTGTGACGCACTCCTCAATCCCACTTATGGCTGCCGCCGGCAATGCTCCAAGAACGGTATTGATCGATCCGCCTTCCGGCACAGGATCGGCGGCAACGCAGTCGCTTCTGTCCGCCATGCTCCACGCTGACGATCAGGTGAGCCAGCTCATCTTCTCGCCCGGACGACCGCCGCAAATCGAGGTATCCGGAGCACTGGTTGCAGTCCAGGCTCCAGGACTTGATCTGTTGAGCGCCGATGATACAAGACGTCTTGCCTCCGACCTGATTGGACAGAATAAGCGGGCAATCACAATGCTGCAGGAGCAGGGCTCATGCGACGTCTCCTTCGGCTTGCCGGGCTTGGCGCGCTTCCGGGTGAATGTGTTTCTCCAGCGTGGCAGCTGTGCGGTGGTGATGAGGGTCATGCCAGGCACAATTCCTGATTTCGCCTGGCTGGGGCTGCCTGCGCATCTGGGAGACGTGGCAAAGCTCGGCGACGGCATGGTGCTGGTGACCGGCACGCGGGGTGCCGGAAAATCGTCAATACTGGCGGCACTTCTGGACTGCATTAACGAACATCGTACTTGCCACATTCTCACCATTGAAGACCCGATTGAGTTTTTGTATACGCACAAGCGCGCTACCATTCACCAACGCGAACTGCACAGCGATGCGCCCAGCTTCCCGCTGGCGTTGCGTGCCGCCATGCATCAGGCGCCCAAGGTCATCCTGATAAGCGAGTTGCGCGACCATGAAACCATGGAAATGGCGCTCCAAGCCGCGGAAACCGGACACCTCGTGCTCTCCAGCGTGAATAGCGTGAGCGCCGCCAAGGCGGTGGAGCGGATAGTGACCAATTTCGCCCCCGTAGAACAGCCAGCGACGCGAAGCCGCTTGGCCAGAGTTCTCCGCTACGTTATCTGGCGCGAGCTCGCCCCCAGGACAGACAGCAGCGGCCGTATGGCGGTGGTGGAGATTCTTAAGGGAAACTCGCGGGCTCAGGAATGCGAAGAGGATAGTCAGTCAATCCATGCACCGCTCGAAATGAACAACGAAAATGCTGCCGATGGCATACAGCATCTTGACGGAGAGATCGAGAAACTAGTGCGGGCAGGGGTGGTGAACCTGACCATAGCCCTGGCCTGCGCGGCCGATCCGAAGAAGTTGCAAAAGAGGCTGGCGAAATAAGATGTCTTTGATCTCCGTGGTAGATTTGAAATTGTTATCCTTCCCGGTTGCAAGCAACAATCAAAAACAGCAATCGAAACTTCCGTCTTCTCCCGTATCATCTGCTGTATGGCTGCTGTGCCCGAGCCGCCTCCGATTGTAACTTTTGAGGAAGCCCGTCATATCGTCGAAGGGCATGCCTCGCGTTTGCGTCCCCGAAGCAAGGAGTTATTGGAGTTGCTCGACAGTGCTGGACGCATTCTGGCGGAGCAGTTGGCCGCCGACCGCAATTTCCCTCCTTTCCGGCGGGCAACGCGCGACGGATACGCCGTGCGTGCTGCCGATCTTGCACAGCTTCCCGCCAAGCTCCGGGTCGTCGGAGAAATTAGGGCCGGCGCTAAGTCCGAGAATAGTGAAATCGAGATCGAATCGGGAGAGGCTGCCGCTATCATGACTGGCGCGCCAGCGCCCGCCGGCGCCGATGCTATCGTGATGGTGGAGTGGACGTCCCGCGCCGGCGATCACGTCGAGATCACCAAGGGAATTGCCGCCGGAGACAACATTGTTCCCATCGGTTCAGAGGCCAGGCGCGGCCAGCAGCTGCTTGCTCCGGGCATCCGTTTGGATCACGCTGCTATCGCGGTCGCGGCCTCCGTGGGCAGAGTGCACCTCCTCGTTTATGCCAAGCCTCGAATCGCAGTCCTTTCCACCGGCGACGAAGTCGTAGACATCGATGTGCCGCCCGGGCCCAACCAAATCCGCAACTCCAATACTTATTCACTCGCCGCGCAAATTCAGGCAGCAGGTGGAGAGCCGGTGCTCCTGCCCATCGCTCCCGACGAACCGAAGCGACTGCGCGAATTAATTGCGGAAGGCCTCGAAGCCGATATGCTGCTGCTGGCGGGCGGAGTCTCCATGGGGAAGTATGACTTGGTGGAACAAGTGCTAGCCGATTTCCAGGCAGAATTCTTTTTCACCGGCGCGCAGATTCAGCCCGGGAAGCCGATCGTATTCGGACGCGTGCCTTGGTCCTCCTCTCCGAAAGTCGCGAATACGGATGCCGAACCGCAGTGGAAATATTTCTTTGGCCTGCCAGGAAATCCTATCTCTACCATGGTGACATTCCAGCTCTTTGCCCAGCCAATTCTGGAGGGGCTTGCCGGCAGGTCTCCACAGAAGCTTGTTTTCCTTCACGCAAGGCTCAAATCCGAAATCAAAACTAAGCCCGGACTGAAACGGTTCCTGCCCGCAATCTTATCTGGCGAATTTGAACAAGCGGAAGTCGAACTGGCGGGATGGCATGGATCTGGCGACATTGCGACCGCCGCACGAGCCAATTGCTATATTGTGATTTCTCCGGACAAAAATGCGATTGCCGCGGGAGAGTGGGTGCCGGTCCTGTTGCGCTAAGGGCCGTCTCAAGATCACCGCCGGCATTCCCAATGTAAGCTAGAGACTTCGCGATGCCCAAGAAGCTCA
>Ga0066710_100002986_pt1 | contig 14105 bp, 11 predicted proteins | sample GraSoiAngelo_159_FD_79666 | JGI IMG/M metagenome (GOLD analysis project Ga0066710, IMG submission 79666) | Grasslands soil microbial communities from the Angelo Coastal Reserve, California, USA - 14_1009_16_40cm | ecosystem: Environmental > Terrestrial > Soil > Grasslands | place: USA...
CGTGGGCGTCGTGCCACCAAAGCGCGCCGACGGGCCGATCGACCTCGTGCTGCCGAGCAACATCCAGGCGATCGAGGAGACGGCGATCTACGCCCGCACCAGCGGCTACGTCCGCGAGCGCTATGTCGACATCGGCGATCGCGTGGCGGCCGGGAAGGCCCTGGCCCAGATCGACACGCCCGAGCTCGACCAGGAGCTCAGCCAGGCCCGTGCTGCACTCGCGCAAACACGCTCGGGGCTGGCGCAGGCCCGCGCGAGCTTCACCCAGGCCCAGGCCAATCTCAACCAGGCCCGGGCGGGTCTCGAGCAATCCAAGGCGAACGAAGACTTCGCCGGCATCACCGCGCAGCGCTTCACGCGGCTCGAGCGCGAGGAGCTGGTCGCCCATCAGGACGCCGACGAGAAACGGACGGCGCTGGCGGCGGCCCGCGCGACCACGGCGGTGTCCCACGCCAACGTCGAGGCGATGCAGGCCAACCTGGGCGCCCTCGAAGCCAGCGTGGAGGCGGCGCAGGCGAACGTGGCCGCGAACGAGGCCAACGTGCAGCGCCTCAAGGCGCTCCAGTCCTTCCAGCGGGTGGAGGCGCCGTTCGCCGGGATCATCACGGCGCGTGGAATCGACCGGGGCGCCTTGATCACGTCGGGTAGCGGCAGCGGCTCGATCGCGCTGTTCCGGATCGCCCACGTCGAGAACCTCCGGATCTTCGTCAACGTCCCCCAGACGTTCGTCCGCTCCATCGTGCCGGGACAAGAGGTCCAGATCCTCGTGCCCGAGTACCCCCAGCGACCGTTCGTGGGGAAGATCGCGAGCACCGCGGGCGCGCTCGATCCCACGTCGCGCACCCTCCTGACCGAAGTGCGCCTCCGCAACGACGACCACGCGCTCATGCCCGGGATGTACGCGCAGGTGAAGTTCAGCCTGGCGCCCGCCGACGCCGTGTGGGTGATCCCGGCGACGGCGTTGATCGCGCGATCGGCCGGGCCACAGGTCATCACCGTGCGCGGCGATGGCACCGTACACTACGTGAGCGTTCAGCTCGGGCGCGATCTCGGGCAGTCCGTCGAGATCGTCGCGGGTCTCGGCGGGGCGGAGCGGCTCGTCGTCAGCCCGCCGGACGGGCTGAAGGAGGGCACCCGGGTTGCCATCGAGGCGCAGCGCCCGCCCACTCGATAGCGCGCCCGCCAAAGCGCGGTAAGATCCGCGACGATGGTCGAGCACGCCACCCAGGTCCAGGTGCGGTGGAGCGACGTGGACCCGGCCGGCGTCGTGTTCTACCCGCGCTTCTTCGAGTGGTACGACCTCGGGTGCGAATCGCTGTTCGCCTCGCTCGGGCTCCCGTGGCCCGAGGCCTTCCCGAAATACGAGATTATCGGCGTGCCCATCGTCGAGTCCGGGTCCACATTCATGAGTCCCGCGCGGTACGGCGATGTGCTCACGATCCGGTCGAAGGTCGCGTGGGTGAGGACCAAGACGTTCCGGATGGAGCACGAGATCTCGGTCGGCGCGCGTCTCTGCTCGACGGGCTTCGAGGTCCGAGCGTGGGTCGGCCGGCCCGCGTCGCCCGGCGGCCCGCTCCACGCCGAGCCGATCCCCGAGGACGTGGCGCGACGCCTCCGCGGCGCGTGAGCGAGCGGACGGCGCGCGCGGGCCATGTATACTCGGTCCGCGCCGACCGCCTCGTGGCGTAGGAGACTTCGGCGCCCTTTGACGTGAATCGTAGGAGGCCAACCGTGCACACGATCGCGCGCGCCGCTCTCGTCGGGTTCCTCTCGGCTCTCGCCGCCGGCCCGGCCGGGGCCGAGACGGTGAAGATCGGCTTCATCACCACGCTGTCCGGCCCGCAGGGCGCCATTGGCGAGCACATGAAGAGCTCCGTCGAGCTGGCGCTGGATCATCTCGGCCGGAAGATCGGCGGGCTCGACGTGGAGGTCGTCTACGGCGACGACCAGGTCAAGCCCGACGTCGGCAAGCAGCTCGCCGACGAGATGCTGAAGAAGCATCGCGTGCATTTCGTCGCGGGCGTGATCTGGTCGAACGTGATGCTGGCGGTGGCGCCCACCGTGACCGGCGCCGGCACCTTCATGATCGGCACCAACGCCGGGCCCCACGAGCTCGCCGGCAAGATGTGCCACGAGCTGTTCTTCACCACGTCGTGGCAGAACGACCAGACGCCCGAGGCCATGGGCAAGTACATGCAGGACCAGAACCTCACCGACGTGTACGCGATGGCTCCCAACTACGCCGCCGGCAAGGACATGATTTCGGGGTTCAAGCGTTACTTCAAGAACAAGGTCATGGGCGAGGTGTTCACCAAGCTCGGCCAGCAGGATTATCAGGCCGAGATCAGCCAGCTCCGGGCGGCGACTCCCAAGGCGGTGTTCGTGTTCTACCCCGGCGGCATGGGCATCCAGTTCCTCAAGCAGTACGAGCAGGCGGGGCTTCGCGGCCAGATCCCGCTCTATTCGGTCTACACGGTGGACGAGATCTCGCTGCCGGCGGTGAAGGGCGCCGCCCTCGGCCAGTTCGAGACGCGCTACTGGAGCCCGGACCTCAAGAACGAGGCGAACCAGAAGTACGTGGCGGACTTTCGCAAGAAATACGGCAAGGCGCCGGTCTTCTACGGGGCGCAGAGCTATGACGGCATCATGCTGATCGACTCCGCCGTGCGGGCCGTGAAGGGCGACCTCACCAACAAGAAGGGCATGATCGCGGCCATGCGGCAGGCCGACTACAAGTCGACGCGCGGGCCGTACAAGTACAACGTGAATCACTTCCCGATCCAGAACTTCTACCTGCTCAAAGCGGTCCAGGCGCCCGACGGCGACTTCGCGATGCAGATCCAGAAAACCGTCTTCGAGAACTACAAGGACTCGTACGCCGCCGAGTGCCCGATGAAGTGGTAGGCGCGCACGCCGGCGCCGAAGTGCGCGCGGCAGGCCGTCGCGGGGCTGGGGCCCCGCCGGCCGAGGCGCGGCTATAAACAGATGAACGCGGCGCTCGTGCTGGAGCAGACGCTCAACGGGCTCCAGTACGGTGTGATGCTCTTCCTGATGGCCGCGGGGCTGACGCTCGTCTTCGGCATCATGAACCTCGTCAACCTCGCCCACGGCTCGCTCTACATGGTCGGCGCCTACCTGGCCACCGCGTTCGCCCGCTGGTCCGGATCGTTCGTGCTCGGCGCGGTGCTCGCGCTGCCGGCCACGCTGCTCGTCGGCGTCGCGGTGGAAGTGATCGCGCTGCGCACGCTCTACGAGCGCGACCACCTCGACCAGGTGCTGGCGACCTTCGGGCTGATCCTCTTCTTCAACGAGCTGATCGCAATTCTGTGGGGCCGGGCGGCGATCTACACCAGCGTGCCGCCGTTCCTCGGCGGCCACGTCCGCGTGCTCCCGGGCGTTCCCTATCCCACGTACCGCGCGGCGATCATCGTGGTGGGCGTGGCGGTCGCGATCCTCCTGTGGGCGCTGGTGACCCGCACCCGCCTCGGCATGCTGATCCGCGCCGGCGCCAGCAACCGAACGATGGTCTCGGCCCTCGGCGTGAACATCCGGCTCCTCTACACGCTGGTCTTCGGGCTGGGCGCCGCGCTGGCCGGCCTCGCCGGGCTGATGGCCGGGCCCATCTACTCGGTGCAGCCCGGCATGGGCGAGGAGATCCTGATCCAGGTCTTCGTCGTGATCGTCATCGGCGGCATCGGGTCTATCCGCGGCGCGGTGGTCGGCGCCGTCGTGGTCGGCATGGTCGACACGCTCGGGCGCGCGTTCCTCAAGCCCTTCCTGAGCACCGTCGTCTCCGCGCCCGCCGCCGACAAGGCCGGGCCGGCCCTGGCCTCGATGTTGATCTACCTCTTGATGGCGGCGGTGCTGTTCTTCCGGCCCGAGGGATTGTTTCCGGCGCGCGGCCGCTCGTGACGACCACCAGCCGTCGCGCGATCGTACTGGGCGTCGGCGGGCTCGCGCTGGCGCTGGTGCCGCCGATCGCGGCGGCGCTCAACCAGCCGTTCTACGTCGATCTGTTCCGACGCATGATGATCTTCGCGATCGCCGCGGTGAGCCTCGACCTGATCCTGGGCTACGGAGGCATGGTGAGCTTCGGCCACGCGGCGTACCTCGGCATCGGCGCCTACGCGGTCGGCATCCCGGCCTTCCACGGCGTCGACAACGGCTTCGTCCAGTGGGGGTTGGCGATCCTGGCCTCCGGCCTCGCCGCGCTGGTCATCGGCGCGATCTCGATCAGGACCAGCGGCGTGTACTTCATCATGATCACGCTCGCGTTCGCCCAAATGCTCTACTACCTCGGGATCGGCCTGGAGACGTACGGCGGCGACAACGGGATGCGTCTCACCCGGCGCAGCCTGTTCGGCCCCGTCGACTTGACCAACCCCGCGGTCTTCTACTACGTGGTGCTGGCGATTCTCCTTCTGTTCCTCGTCGCCGGCGGTCGCGTGGTCGACTCGCGCTTCGGCATGGTCATCCGAGCTGCCAGGTCCAACGAGCCGCGGGCCCGGGCGATCGGCTTCTCGCCGTTCCGCTACAAGCTCGCCGCCTTCGTCATCGCCGGGAGCATGGGCGGGCTGGCCGGCGCGCTGCTGGCCAACCAGACCGAGTACCTGACGCCGGACTTCATGCACTGGACGCGCTCGGGCGAGATCATGTTCATGGTGATCCTCGGGGGCATGGGCACGCTGTTCGGCCCCGTGGTCGGCGCGATCGTGCTCTTGCTGCTCGAGGATGTCCTGTCCGCGCTGACCGCGCACTGGCAGATCGTGCTGGGACCAATCTTGATAACGGTCGTGCTGTTCGCCCGGCGCGGCCTCTACGGCCTCCTGGCCGGCGCCCCCACGCGCGATGGCTGAGCCGCTGCTGGCGATCCGCGGGCTCCGCAAGCGCTTCGGCGGCCTGCTCGCGACCGATCAGGTCGACCTGGACGTGAGTGAGGGCGAGACCTACGCAGTCATCGGCCCCAACGGCGCCGGCAAGACCACGCTGATCGGCCAGCTCGCGGGCGACCTGCGCCCCGACGACGGAGCCATCCGGTTCGCCGGCCGCGACGTCACGCGCCTCGACGCGCCGCTGCGCTCTCGGCTGGGCCTGGCGCGCTCGTTCCAGATCACGTCCATCTTTCCCGACTTCTCCGCGCTCGCGAACGTGGCGCTGGCCGTGCAGGCGCACACCGGCGGGAGCTTTCGCTTCTGGCGGCCGGCCGCCGGCGAGCCGTCGCTGACCCGGCCAGCGCGCGCCGTCCTCGAGTCGGTGGGGCTGGGCGGGCGGGCGGACGTGCTGGCGGCGAATCTCGCCCATGGCGAGCAGCGGCAGCTCGAGATCGCGATGGCGCTGGCGACGAAGCCGCGCCTGCTCCTGCTCGACGAGCCGGTCGCGGGCATGGGTCTCGAGGAGTCTCAGCGGATGGTCCGCTTCCTCGGCACGCTGAAGGGACATGTCACGATCGTGCTCGTCGAGCACGATATGGACGCGGTGTTCACGCTCGCCGACCGGATCTCGGTCATGGTCTACGGTCGGATCATCGCCACCGGCACGGCCGAGGAAGTCCGCGGCAACGAGGAAGTGCGGCGGGCCTACCTGGGCGAGGACGCGCCGCCTCCATGCTGACCGTCGAATCGATCGAGACGGCGTATGGCGTGAGCCAGGTCCTGTTCGGCGTGAGCCTCACGGTCGAGGCGGGGCGCGTCGTGACGCTCCTCGGCCGCAACGGCATGGGCAAGACCACGACCGTCCGCTCGATCATGGGGATCGTCAGGCCGAGGGCTGGAACGATCCGCTTCGACGGCCGCGCCATTCACCGGCTGCCCTCGTATCGGGTGGCGCAGGCCGGGCTGGGCCTCGTGCCGGAGGGGCGCCAGGTGTTTCCCAATCTCACCGTGCGCGAGAACCTCGTGGCGACCGCCGCGAACCGTGCGAGCGGCACCGACCCGTGGACGCTCGAGAAGATCTTCGACCTGTTTCCGCAGCTGGCGGCCCGTGCGCGCTCCCTCGGCGTCGCGCTCTCGGGCGGCGAGCAGCAGATGCTCGCGATCGGGCGCGCCCTGATGACGAACCCGCGCCTGCTGATCCTGGACGAGGCGACCGAGGGGCTCGCTCCGCTGGTCCGTGCCGAGATCTGGCGCTGCGTCGAACGGCTCAAAGCGCACGGACTGTCGCTCCTGCTGATCGACAAGGACGTGGGCGCTTTGACGCGGATCGCGGACGCGCATTACATCCTCGAGAAGGGCCAGATCGTCTGGCGCGGGACGTCCGGCGAGCTGAGAGCTCGTCAGGACGTTCAGCACCGGTACCTCGGGGTATGAGAGACTTCACGGCGTGAGCTGGATCGACCGCTCGTTTCCGACCTCGGCGACGCCGAGCGACCTCGTGGGTCGGGTGCTGGGACTCAATCCCGGAATGATGACGGGCCCCGGCACCAACACCTATCTCGTCGGGCGTCGGGATCCGATCCTCATCGACACGGGCGCCGGCGTTCCGGAATATACGCCGCTCCTCGAGCGCTACCTTGGCCAGCGCGGGTGGACCCGACCCTCGCGCGTCATCCTCACGCACCGCCACCCCGACCATCTCGGCGGTGTCTCGCAGCTGCGCGCGCGCTTCCGGGGCATTCACGTGTCGAAGATGATCTTTCGCGACAAGTCGCTTCCGGAGTCGGTGCAGGATCTCCGCGACGGCCAGAAGGTCGAGGCCGACGGCGCCACGCTCATCGCCGTCCACACGCCCGGCCACGCGTCCGACCACCTCTGCTACTACCTCGCCGAGGAGAACGCGCTCTTCACCGGCGACGTGGTCCTGGCCGGATCCACGACCGTCATCCCCTCGGGCGACGGCGACCTCCTCGACTACATGAGCTCGCTCCGGCGAATCCAGGGGCTCAACGTCCGGCGCATTTATCCGGCGCACGGGCCGGTCATCGAGGACGGTCCGGGACGGATCCAGGAGTACATCGATCACCGCCTGATGCGGGAGCGCCAGATCCTCACGGCGCTCGGCGATGGCCTCGCGACGATCCCGGAGATGGTGCGGCGGATCTACGCCGAGGTGTCCCCCGCGCTCCACCCGATGGCGGCGCAGTCGGTGGAATCGCACCTGAAGAAGCTCGAGCGGGAAGGCCGTGTGAGCGAGAGCGTGGTGCGCGACGCGCCCTCGCTCTGGCGGCTCGTCTAGAACGACGCGCGCGACCGCGCGCGTGCCCGCTCGACCAGCGCCGCGAAGAGGTTCCGAGCGGCCGGGTCTGCGGTCACCAGCTCTTCCGGATGCCACTGCACGCCGACGACGAAGGGGGCGGTGTCGCCGAGCTCCACGCCCTCGATGATCGAATCGGGCGCCCACGCCACGTCCGCGAGCCCGCGGCCCAGCCGTTTGATCGCCTGGTGGTGGAAGCTGTTCACGTCGACCTCGACCGCGCCGAGGATGGACGCTAGCCGCGAGCCGTCCCGTACCTTCACGTGATGGGTCGGCACGTGCCGCGTCCCCGCCTGGCGCCCGACCTGGCTATGGTCCAGCGGCGAGCCGGGCTCGCTCGCGATGTCCTGGTGCAGGCTGCCCCCCAGCGCCACGTTGAGGACCTGGAGCCCCCGACAGATCGCCAGGAGCGGGACTTCTTCCTCGATCGCCCAGAGCGTGAAATCGATCTCGAGCCCGTCGCGCGCCTCGGAAACGTCCGAGGTGGTCGGGTGGCGGGGCTCCGCGAAGCGCTCCGGGCACACGTCGCCGCCGCCGGTGAGCAACACGCCGGCGAGGTGTTTCCGGAACTCGAGACGCGCCGCGGGGCCGAGCTGCGGCGGGAGCAGAACCGGCACGCCGCCCGCCTGCTGGATCGCGTTGAGATAGGCGGCGTTGAGGTACGCGCGCTCCGGGTAGCTCGCCACGGTGACCGACGTGGACACGCCGATGAGCGGTGAATTCATGACGCTCAAGCGTAGCACGGTGCCCTTGGCGGGGTCGGTCCCGGCGAGTATGATGGCCGCCATGAGCCTCGATTCCGTCAGCTCCCAGCAGAAAGCGCCGAGCCACACACCGACGTCTGCTCCTCAAGTCATCGGAACACGCTGGGCGGTGGCCGCGGGCCACCCGCTCGCGTCCGCGGCCGCAGCGCGCGTGCTGGCCGCCGGCGGCAACGCGATCGATGCCGGCGTCGCGGGCGGCATGACCCTGGGGGTCGTCCACTGCGACATGGTGAGCGTCGCCGGCGTCGCGCCGATTCTGGTCCACATCGCGCGCACCGGTCAGACGTGGCAGGTCTCCGGCGTCGGCCCGTATCCGCGCGCGACGACCGCCGCGCTGCTGCGCGAGCGGCACGCCGGCCAGATTCCGCCGGGGTTGCCACGGACGGTCGTGCCGGCGGCGCCGGACGCGTGGTGTACGGCGCTCGAGCGGTGGGGCACGATGTCGTTCGCCGAGGTCGCGCTCGCGGCCACCGAGCACGCCGAGCGAGGCTTCGCGGTGTCACCGTTCTCGGCGTACCAGATGGGGGCGAACGCCGACAAGTATCGGCGCTGGCCGTCGTCGGCCGCGCTCTACCTGCGCGACGGCCGCGCCTACCGGACCGGGGAAGTCCTCGTGCAGCGCGAGCTGGGGGAGACCCTCCGGCGGATGATGCGCGCCGAGGCGCAGGCGGGCGGCAGCCGCGAAGCCGGCGTGCGCGCGGCCCGCGACGAGTTCTACCGCGGCGAGACGGCCAAGCGCATCGCCGAGTTCCACCGCGCGGAGGGCGGGCCGCTGGCGGCCGCCGATCTGGCGGAGTTCAGCGTCGAGGTGGGGCCGGCGCTGCGGACCGCGTATGACCGGTACGAAGTCGCGGCGTGCGGCTTCTGGTGCCAGGGGCCGTCGCTGCTGCAGATGCTGAATCTACTGGACGGCGTCGATCTGAAAGCGCTTGGCCACAACTCGCCGGCGTACCTGCACCGGATCATCGAGACGATCAAGCTCGCCTTCGCCGACCGTGACGCCTACTACGGCGACCCGCACTTCGTGAAGATCCCCGCCGAGGGACTGCTCTCGAAGGCGTACGCCGCCGCGCGGCAGCAACTCGTCAAGGAGCGGGCGTGGCCCGACATGCCGCCCGCCGGCGATCCCGATCGCTTCGACGCCATCCGGCGTCGCGAAGCGGCGTTGCCGCTAGCCGGAGGCTCGCATCCGCTTCCGGACGGCACGATCGACGCGCTCGACACCAGCTATTGCGGGGTCGTGGACGAGGCGGGCAATGGCTTCTCGGCCACGCCGAGCGACCCCAACGTGGATTCGCCCGTCGTGTCCGGAGTCGGCTGCGTCGTGTCGCCCCGGGGGTCGCAGGGCTGGCTCGACCCCGAGCACCCGAGCGTCGTGGCGCCGGGCAAGCGTCCGCGTCTGACCCCGGCGCCCGCGATGGCGTTCACCGACGGTCGACTCCTCATGCCGTTCGGCACGCCGGGCGGCGACGTCCAGCAGCAGGCGATGCTGCAGGTCTTCCTGAACGTCACGGTCTTCGGCATGGATCCGCAGCAGGCGATCGAGGCGCCGCGCGTCGCCTCGCGCAGTCATCCCGATTCCTTCTGGCCGCACGCGATGGCGCCCGGCAAGCTCGAAGCGGAGCAGCGAATCCCGCGCGAGACGCGCGACGGGCTCGTCGCGCTCGGTCACACGGTCGGCGAGTGGCCGGACTGGGAGTGGCGAGCCGGGGCGGTGTGCGCGGTCAAGGTCGGGTCGGAGAACACCCGGTGGGCCGGCGCCGATCCGCGCCGCGGCGCCCACGCGATCGCGCGCTAGTCAGCGACTCGATCCGGCGTCGGCGATCAGGAGACGGCGGGCGCCGGGATCGGCGCCGGCCGCGAGGTCACCGGCTCTTCACGGATCGCCAGCGCCAGACCCGCCGCGATGAAGCCCATGAGCGCGGCGGACACGAACGCGATCTCGTAGCCGCCGGTCCACTCGTAGATCCAGCCCGCCAGCGCCGCGCCGAGCGCCGAGCCCACCTGGTGCGAGAAGAAGATCCAGCCGGAGAGCTCGCCGACGGAGTAGCGCCCGAAGATGTTCGCGGTGAGCGTCGTCGTCGGCGGCACGGTCGAGATGTAGTTCAGCCCGAAGATCGCCGCCCAGAGATGGAGTGAGGGCGCGTTCCAGACGTAGAGCAGGAACAGGAGCGAGACGCCCCGGAAGAAATAGAAGAAGGCCAGCGGCCCACGCCGGCCGAACCGATCGCAGATCCAGCCCGACGAGATCGTCCCGACCACGTTCATGGCGCCCATGACCCCGAGCGCTGTCGAAGCCTGCAGCTCGTTGAAATTGTGCTCGAGGGCGTGCGGCATGAAGTGCGTGAGCACCATCCCGTTGGAGGTATAGCCACACACGAAGAAGGTCGCCATCAGGAGCCAGAACTGCGGAACGTACATCGCGTCCTGGAGCCGGACGCGCTGCGACTTCTCCGCCGCCGCCAGCTGCGCCGCGGCGGCCGGCGTGCCGGTCGCGCCGTAGGGACGTAGGCCACGGTCGGCGGGGTCGTCACGGACGAAGAAGAGCGCGATCGGGAGCACAACGACGAGCAGCGCGACGCCCAGCCAGAAATAGCTCGTGCGCCACCCGAACCAGATCGTCAGCGCCGAGGCGAGGGGAATCATGACGAGCTGGCCGGCGGACATGCCCCCGGCCGAGAGGCCGATGGCCAAGCCGCGGCGGGCCTCGAACCATCGTGCCGCCACGCTCGATCCGGTCGGGGTGGTCAGGCCGCCCGCGCCGAGGGCCATGAGAAAGCCGGTCGTGACGTAGACGTGCCAGAGACTTTGCACGTAGGAACCGCCGATCGAGCCGGCGCCAAGCAGGAGCAGCGCGATGATGACGATCCGCCGGGGACCCCAGCGATCGGCGAGGCGTCCCACCAGCGGCCCGGCCGCGCCGAGCAGGAGCAGCGACACGGCCGCGGCGCCGGACAGGGCGCCGCGCCCCCAGCCGAACTCCGCTTCCATGGGCTTGATGTAGACGCCGAATCCCGACCGGATGCCGGACGCGGCCAGCATGCAGATCGTCACGGCACCCAGCACGATCCACGCCGGGTGCACGCGACGGATCGAGCTCACGAGGGTAGGATACAGGCTCCCGCCGCGGGGATTCGCCGAATGAACGCGTGCCGATGCCGAGCCGGCGCCTGGCAGGGGGGCCAGGCGTCCGGCCAGGCGACGAGCGGTGAGCGACTAGCTGGCCACCGCGGCGGCCATCTTCGGCCTCAGCACGATCGCGTCACCCTCCGCATCGACCGTGATGGTGTCGCCGTCGGTCAGCTCGCGCTGGAGCAGCTTGAGCGAGAGCGGATCCTGCACCAGTCGCTGAATGGTCCGCTTGAGCGGCCGCGCGCCGAACGTCGGGTCGTAGCCCTCGCGTCCGAGAAGGCTCCGGGCCGCGTCGGTCACCTCGAGCTCGATCCGCCGGGGCGCCAGGCGTCGCCGGAGGTGTCCGAGCTGGATGTCCACGATCCGGGCGATCTCCTCGCGTCCCAGCGGCGCGAAGATCACGACCTCGTCGATCCGGTTGAGGAACTCCGGCCGGAGCGTGTTCCGCAGCTCCTGCTGGAGCAGCGGGCGGACCTTCTCGGGCCGCTCGTATTCGCGGAAGATGTGGCTCCCGAGATTCGACGTCATGATCACAACCGTGTTGCGGAAGTCCACCGTGCGGCCGTGCCCGTCCGTCAAGCGCCCGTCGTCGAGCAGCTGGAGCAGGACGTTGAAGACGTCGGCGTGCGCCTTTTCGATCTCGTCGAAGAGGATCACCGAGTAGGGCCGGCGGCGCACCGCTTCGGTGAGCTGCCCGCCTTCGTCGTAGCCCACGTAGCCGGGCGGGGCGCCGATCAGCCGGGCCACCGTGTGCTTCTCAATGTACTCGGACATGTCGATGCGGATCATCGCGCGCTCGTCGTCGAACAGGAACTCCGCCAGCGCGCGCGCCAGCTCGGTCTTTCCGACGCCGGTGGGCCCGAGGAACAGGAACGAGCCGATGGGCCGGTTGGGATCGGCGAGCCCCGAGCGGGCGCGCCGGACGGCGTTCGCCACCGCGCGAATGGCCTCGTCCTGGCCGACCACCCGGTGCCCCAGCCGCTCCTCCATGTTGACGAGCTTCTGGATCTCGCCCTCGAGCAGCCGCGTGACCGGGATCCCCGTCCACTTGGCGACCGTGACCGCGATGTCCTCCTCGTCGACCTCCTCGCGCAACATCCGACCTTGCGCGTGCTGGTCGGCCAGCCGCGCGTCGAGCTCTGCCAGCTGCTTCTCGAGGGTCATCAATGTGCCGTAGCGGAGCTCCGCGGCGCGGTTCAGATCGCCGCGGCGCTCGGCGTCGGCCATCGCGTGCCGGGCCGCGTCGATCTCCTCCTTGATCTTGCCAATGCGCGTGATGCCTTCCTTCTCGGCCTGCCACCGCGCCTTGAGGCCGGAGCCCTTCTCGCGGAGCTCGGCCAGCTCGGCGTCGATCTTCGCGAGGCGCTCGCGGGAGACCGCGTCTTCCTCGCGGGCCACCGACACCCGCTCGATCTGGAGCTGCATGATGCGCCGCTCGATCTCGTCGATCTCCTGCGGCATCGAGTCGATCTGCATGCGGATGCGGGCCGCGGCCTCGTCGACCAGGTCGATCGCCTTGTCCGGCAGGAAGCGGTCGCCGATGTAGCGGTGCGAGAGCACGGCCGCCGCGACCAGCGCCGTGTCCTTGATCTTGACCTTGTGGTGGACCTCGTACTTGTCCTTGAGGCCGCGCAGGATCGCGATCGTGTCTTCCACCGAGGGCTCGCGGACCATCACCGGCTGGAAGCGTCGCTCCAGCGCCGCGTCCTTCTCGATGTGCTTGCGGTACTCGTCCAGCGTGGTCGCGCCGACGCAGCGCAGCTCGCCGCGGGCCAGCGCGGGCTTGAGCATGTTGGCCGCGTCCACGGCGCCCTCGGCCGCGCCCGCGCCCACGAGCGTGTGGAGCTCGTCGATGAAACAGATGATCGCGCCGCTCGACTCGGTGATCTCCTTGAGCACGGCCTTCAAACGATCCTCGAACTCGCCCCGGTACTTCGATCCGGCCACGAGCGCCCCGATGTCGAGCGCGACCAGCTGCTTGCCCTTCAGCCCCTCGGGCACGTCGCCGGCGACGATCCGCTGGGCCAGGCCCTCGACGATCGCGGTCTTGCCGACGCCGGGCTCGCCGATGAGGACCGGGTTGTTCTTGGTGCGACGCGAGAGCACCTGCACGACCCGGCGGATCTCCTCGTCGCGGCCGATGACCGGATCGAGCTTGCCTCGCCGCGCGAGGTCGGTGAGGTCGCGCGAATAGCGCTGGAGCGCCTGATATTTCTCCTCGGGGTTCTGGTCGGTCACGCGCTGCGTGCCGCGCACCTCGACGAGCGCCTTGTAGATCGCCTCCGGGCCGACGCCGTTGGCGGCCAGGACGCGGCCGGCGGCTCCATCACGCTCCTGGGCCAGCGCCAGCAGGAGATGCTCGGTGGAGACGTATTCGTCCTTGAGCCGCTCGGCCTCCGCCTGGGCTCGCTCGAGCGCTTGCCGCGTGCGCTCGCCCAGATACTGTCCGCTGGCGCCCTTGACCGCCGGGAGCGTGTCGAGCGCCAGCGTGAGCTCGCGCTGGATCGCCTCAGGTCGGGCGCCGAGCTTCGCGAGAACGGGGCCGACCACGCCCTCACGTTGCTGGAGCAGCGTGGCGAGCAGATGCTCGGGCTCGATCGCCTGGTGGTTGTGCTGGTCGGCCAGCGCTTGCGCCGCCTGCAGCGCTTCCTGCGCCTTCACGGTGAGCTTGTCCAGTCGCATGGCTCCTTGCTCCTATCCCAGATACGCGCGCGGGTTGTCGCTCCGCTGCGCGTTGAGCTTCTCGTACAGATCTCGCTCTTCGGGGGTCACGTCGCTCGGCATGACGATCTTCACCGTCACCAGCTGATCCCCCGCGCCGCCGCCCTTGAGACGCGGCATCCCGTAGCCGCGGAGCCTGAAGGTGCGGCCGCTCGACGTCGCGGGCGGGATTTTCATCGAGACTTTGCCGCGCAGGGTCGGCACCTCGAGCGTCGTGCCCAGGGCGGCCTCGGGCGCCGTGATGGGCAAGGTCAGGTGCACGTCGTCGCCCTTCCGCTCGTAAAACGGATGCGACGCCAC
>Ga0066710_100002987_pt1 | contig 14103 bp, 15 predicted proteins | sample GraSoiAngelo_159_FD_79666 | JGI IMG/M metagenome (GOLD analysis project Ga0066710, IMG submission 79666) | Grasslands soil microbial communities from the Angelo Coastal Reserve, California, USA - 14_1009_16_40cm | ecosystem: Environmental > Terrestrial > Soil > Grasslands | place: USA...
CGTAACCGTCGCTCCGACGGCCGGCGGGTTCTCCCGCTCACGATCGCTGAAGCCGGTGCCGATGGCGAAATCGGTGCCGTCGGACAGACGCACTGACAGTGCGCCCAATCGGCCTTTGTGTCTGCCCGCCCCGGCCTGATGGCCCACGACGAGAGCTTCTGCGTCGTGAAATGTTTTCACTTTCAGCAGCGTGACGGAACGGCCAGCTACATACTTCGAGCGGGGCTGACGTAACATAAGTCCCTCACCGCCCAGCGACTCGACGCGCGCCAGTTCCAATCGTAGCGCGTCGAGGTTCCTGCACCGCTCGTGCGCGTGCGATCGGGCGAACTTCGGGCCGCCTTTGGCCAACGCGTCCTTGAGAAACTCAAGCCGGTCCTCGAAACCGCCCGAGGCAGCGGGGGCGTCGAAGACGAGAAATCGCACTTCGTTCCAGAGGCCGCTCTTGTCCTGGCGGCGGACAATGCTGACCGTGCGTTGGAACTTCTTGCGATCAATCCAGAGTTCACCGTCGAGCGGCACCTGGGGCAGTCCATCGATGAACCACGCCGGAGCATGGTAAAGATTGCCCTGGCGCGAGAGGAACTGTTTGCCGTCCCAGTAGGCCCGCACGCCGTCGAGTTTCTCGCTCATCCACCAGTCTGATAGATCGGTGGTGTTGTCCCAACTCTCGGCCAGGAGCAGCGGCGGCCCGGCGTTCGCATCGGGATCCGTGGAGTCGCCATCGGCGCCCGCCTTCCCGGGGCGCTGCGGCAGGGCATCGCCGACGCGGGCTTCCTCGGCGTCATCCCCTCGCAGCTTGCGTAGGTGTTTGCAGGTGCGGCGCTCGATTGCGATTGACTGGTTCCGCCACGCGGGACAACTGCAGGAATAGACGCCGCCAGTGTTTTTCAGGACGTAGGGCTTGGCACCCGAGCCCTGCATTTCAAAGGTCTTGCCGTCTTGTAGGTCGGACATAAACACCTCTCCTCAGTAACTCGTAATATTTGAGATCCACGATTTGGTATTGCCGCTTACGAATGACGGATCACGCGTTATGCATCAGGGCCACTATTCAGCACTCCCCGCTTTTTTCTTCGCCGCCTTCTTCTTGGGTAGAGTTGCCTCGCCGGATGGGGCATCTGTCGTGGCAGGCGCAGGGGCGGCCCTGGGACCGTCGGCGCGCTCGAAGCCTTTCGTGACATTTTCCTCCAGCAACCTTTTCAACAGCGCCTCAGCCCGCGTTTCGGTGTGGGCGAAGAGCGTGGTGATTTCCAGCGGCGTTTTGCGTCCCGCGGAGTAGTCCGTCCAGAAAATCACGAAGGGAAATGCCCCGGCCGTGGCAGGTCGCCGGCCTACCACCAGCTTGCGCACCGCCAGCGCGCCCTTGACTTCCTTGGCATAGACCTCGCGCCGCATCACTTCCAGGACTGGTAATTGGCGATTGATCAATTCCGGCGCGGCAATTTCACGCCGGGTCAACTGTGCCAACCGCACTGCGTCGGAAGAAAACTCCTTGTCCGCGCGCAACCGGCTGAATGTGGGCAGCAACAGCCGGGGGCAGGCCGCCAATCCGTCAAAGCTCCAGCACGAGCTGTTCCAGCCAAACACCTGCTGTCCGCTCGCATCTTCATCGGCCGGCAATACGTCCTCCGCGTCCAGTTCCACGACGAACCCGGGCCGCACGAAACGGACGGGCCGCCCGTCACTGTCACTCATGGCCAGCGGCGCATCGACGCGCAGCGCCGATAGTCTGCCCGACCAGTCCACGCGGTCCTGGTCGTTGAACCCGGAGCCGACGCGCGCAACAGACTGCATTTGCAGCCCGCGCTCTCCGGGCGGGTAAGCGAGGGCGGTGAGCAGAGACAACATGCCGTAGTTGCCTTCGAACTCGCCGTCCACGAAGCCCACGACCGCGGTGTCAATGGCCAGGCGCGGCTTGAGTTTGCAGACTTCGGGGCGGTCCAGCCTCCGAATCACCAACCCTTCCAAACCACCACCCGTTTTTTCGGCGAAGACCCGCGGCAAATCGGCACCCGAAATTTCGCCCCCTTCGGCGCGATGGACGAGGCGCTCCGGATTCACGCCGGCCAGTTCGCCCAGTAATTTCCAAATCGTCATGAAATCGGACTGGTGCGCGCGCAGGTCGCGTCCGTCGTGCATGACCGCATCCAATACCGCCAGGCGGAAGCGGCCGGCGTCTGATGGGTCTGTGGAATAACTGGCTCGGGTGACATCGGCGCTGGCGCAACGCCGGCCGTCGGCGGTTTCGCGCAGGTAAAGCTCCGCGCGCAGCAATGCCTTTTTGGTGCCGCGCGCCTTGAGATTCATCACCAGTTCCTTGAGGCAGGGAAGCCCGACCCTGACCCGTCCGGAAGGCGCGTTGAAAGTGAATATCTCGATGTCCCGGCCCGCTTCAAAATAGACGAACACGCCTTCGCCGTCGTACTTCGTGGTCTCGAGGATGCGGCTGTCCGGGCCGTAGCGAACGGACAGATCGGCAGGTTTGATGCCGATGAAGCGGTTCGAAACCTCCGTTTCATATTGCTCGGCCACTTCGAGCAGGATCCGGTCCGTCACTGCGCCGCGCGGCGCAAAGGCGTAGTCGCCACTTTTCCTTGCCAGACGCGATGCATCAATCATGACGCGGGCGCCGGCGCGGCCGGCCGTTTGAGTTCCTGATCGGACAACAACAGCAGCAGCCGATAACGCGCTTGCCCGCCGCTGCCCTCCACTTCACCGTAAAGAAAAGCGCGAAACGGTGTGCCGCCGTCGCGCAGCACCAGTGGTCCTGCGCCTCTAGGCCCGGCGCCAATCAACGCCATGCTTTTGCTTTCCTGCAGTGACCGGGCCAGGCCATGAAGAAAATCGAAAGTCAATCCATCGGTGTGAACGAGCTGCTGCATTCCCCGGAAGACGAACCGGGTGAGGCACTCGGTGGCGGGCATGCGGCGGACGATTTTCAGCGGCGCGGTGGTGTCCACGTTGGCGGTGCGGAAGACGCGGGCGCGACGCTCCTTCTCCTGGCCATCAATCGTGTACACGACTTCCACTTCCTTGAAATCGGTGGCGATGGCGGGTTGGCTGCCAGTGGGATCGAGGTACACCGCCGTGGCATCGCGCATGAGGCGGCCTGCCGTCTGCAAATCCAGCTCCGGATCGCTTTCCATCAACTGCGCGGCATTGGCCGTCGCCAGGGAGTTCTGGCCGTTGAGCGCCTGGACGCGTTTGAGTTTTCCGGCACTCGTGACCTGTTCCAGCGGAGCCATTGGCTTTTCCGCCGGCGGCGCGCTCAAGCCAACGCGCGCGCTGCGTCCTTCGTTTTCCAGGTGAATCGTGAACATGCAAATTACGAATGACGAATGGCGAATCACATCATGCTGAAATCCAGCGGGTCTGCGGCCTCTTCCACCGCCCCGCCTGCGGCATCAAAAAACTGGTAGGCCACCGTGCGCTCAACCAACGGACATGCCTTGAGTTGGCCCACCAGGAGGAACGCGCCATCTTCCCGGACGAGGATGAGGGCATCGCGCGGCCGGGCCGATTTGCGATAGTTGAACATGCTCCGATAGACACCCGGCGCCAGTTCGGTGGACTCGAGTGGATACACGTCCGTGGTGACAAAGCGCGCCACGGTTTCCAGCGGGACTGGCTCGAGGTTCTCCACATTTTCAAACGAACTCGGACGCAGTTCAACCTTCTGGCCCGCGCTCTGGATTTCCGGGGGCTCCGCAGGCGAGCCTTCGGGGTCCACCGACGTCATGGCCACCTGGCTCTTGCGAACGGTCGCTCCGTCCGGCAACAGCCAGCCCCGTTCCATTCTCTTGCCGCCTTGCTCGACCACGTGTTCGACCCGGCCGTAAAGGTCGTCCTTACCGATTTTGGATTGGAGGTTGGCTGCGATTTCCTTGCCCGCCACGCTCAGCTTGATGATTTTCACTGCCATAGTGCGGTTGGTTTCACCGGGTTCAAGGCATTCATAACCCGATAAGAGAAAACAACGAAAATGCCTGGATTGTCAAGGGCGTGGGCAATGTCCCTTGCCACATATTTTCGGCGTCCGCCATCTTTCCCCTGCGGCCGCTTGGCATTTGCGGCAGTTGCTGGAACGCGTGCGTCCTAAACTCGTATTGATCGAAGGCTCGGACGACGCGGACGAACTGATCCCCCACATCGTCAGCCCGAAATCGAAGCTGCCGATCGCGATTCTGGCCTACACCGCCGATGCGCCGGTCCGGACGTTCGTCAGTTCGACGCCGAGCCGTTGAAACCGTTGCTCGAGCAGTTGGTCCTCGAAGGCGCGCTATCGCTTGTCGGCGCGGCCAATGGCGACCTCGCCGCCGCCAAGAAGATGGTCGCGGGTATGAACGAATTGAACAAGGTCGCGAGAAACACGCCCGGCGGTTGTTGTACCACACTGAACTGGACGCCATCCTTTGGGCCAACATCCGCCTTAAATTGGTCACGTTCACGACGATTACCGGAGAAAGCCTTTAGACAGAAAAATTTGGAGACACAAAAATCAAATCACCTGTAGCAGGACCAGAGTGCAAAGAACCTTCTCCCCATTTTTCTGTCCGTAATTTTTCTGTCTAAATTTCCCTATGCCCGTTGACCAAGAACAACTGAAACGCTGGCGGCTGATTCTGGGCCAGCACGCTCAGGACTCGCTCGCCAGGATGGGCGGTTGCGAGCTTTCCGCGGAGCAAGTCGGCATGGACGAAGCGCTCGCTGCTATCTACGACGAAACTTCCGGCGAAGTGGATCTCACAGAGCAATGCGGCACGGATCCGGTGGACATGATCTTTGGCGTGCAACTCGGCGGTGGCACGGACATCAACAAGTCCGTCGCCTACTGCGAGAAATTCATCACCGACCCGGCGCAGATGATCTTTTTCCTCATCACCGACCTGTTCGAGGGCGGCAACGAGGCCCAGCTCGTGCGTCGCTTGAACGACATGAGGGAGAAGAGACAACAATGCACCGCTAAACAGATACACCGGTTCAACGATGGATTGCGAATGCCAATCCGGACAAGCCCCGGAGGGGCGCGCGAGTCGTAGTGATGAAAGGACCGGCGCTTTCTGGCGTCCCTGCGGGACCCGGCGCACTGCGGACGGCCGATCCCAGCGCGTAAGGTGCTGCCGGCATCTTGCCGGCATCAGGCCTACGTACCGGCGCTCGGTGTCCTGTATCGTCGCCGCGATCACGCGGGAGGGTTACGATCATCGGCTCGGTGCTCGACCCCTGCAACGCGCCATCGAACACAGGGTCGTCACTCCCCTCGCCCGCTGGAAAGCGGCTCATCCTCAGCTTCGTGACGTGACCGTCCATCTTGCAATGGACGAAGATGGCGCTGTGCAGGTGCGGCACGGACCATCCATTGCGGCCTAGCTGGAGATTTCACGGCATTGGCTGCACGGAGCGATCGAGGCAGGAAACGTCCCGGCTGGTCCTGGCGTAGCGCAGATTGAAAGCGCGCGCAGAACACGCAGAAATGATATTGGAGAACGCGCCGCAGACATGGTCCGGCGATAAGCAGGTTGGGACGAGAGCGAAGACCGAGCGTGCCAGCCGTCTTCCTTATTCTGCGTCAACCTGCATAATCTGCGGGCAGGACAGATGAAAGGCAAGACCCGCGCCATCATTCCCTGCAACGTTTTTAAACTTGCGCTTGACATGGTGTGTTAATAACACTATCTATATGTATCGTGTAAATGGAACACGAAGAAGGCAATGAACGAGCCATTGAGTCAGTGGAGTGCCATGAATAGAGAACAGCCCAAAACGAGTCTCGAGTCCGCGGAAACAACAATCCTCTATCGCCCGGTCGGCCCGAAAGAACTGGAACTGATTGCTGCGAGCGGCGATCGGGCGTACGGCGAGTTCTCGAATTTTTCGGCATATCCAATTCAGTTAAAGGGCCGCCGCTGGCCGACCTCCGAGCACTATTTCCAGGCTCAGAAGTTCGCTGGGACTGACCATGAGGAGGCAGTGCGATTAGCCAAGTCGCCGATGGTTGCTGCACGCATGGGGCGAAGTCGCGAACGTCCACTCCGCTCAGATTGGGAAACCTCCAAGGACGCCATTATGCGGGAGGCGTTGCGGGCGAAGTTCACACAGCACCCCCATTTGCTTTCGCTTTTGCTGTCCACGGGCGACGCCGAACTTGTTGAACACACGGCTAACGATAACTACTGGGCCGACGGCGGTGACGGCAGCGGCAAGAATCGGCTTGGCCAATTGCTTATGGAACTCCGCGCGGTGTTGCGGCGAGAGAGAACCACTCACTGACTCACTGCCTCATGTCATTCTCCTACAAGTATCCCCGCGCCGCCCTGACCGTGGACTGTGTCGTCTTCGGTTTTGATGAAGGCGAACTCAAGGTGCTGCTCATCGAACGGGCGCTTGAGCCGTTCAAGGGCCGTTGGGCTCTTCCCGGTGGCTTCGTTCGCGTGGATGAAACGGTGGATGACGCCGCCCGCCGCGAACTCAGTGAGGAAGCCGGGCTGAAGGAGGTGTTCCTGGAGCAGCTATACACTTTTGGAACAGTAAACCGCGATCCGCGAGAGCGCGTTGTGAGCGTCGCCTATTACGCGCTCGTTAAGCTGGCCGCGCACGACACTAAAGCTGCCACCGACGCCGCAGATGCCCGTTGGTTTCCGATCTCGAAAGTCCCGAAGCTCGCATTCGACCACGCTCCCATCCTCGCAACCGCGCTGACGCGGCTCAAAGGCAAGGTGCGCTACCAGCCGATCGGCTTCGAGTTGTTGCCGCCCAAGTTCACGCTTTCACAGCTCCAGCATCTCTACGAGGCAGTGCTGGAAACGGAGTTGGACAAGCGGAACTTCCGCAAAAAGGTGCTGAGCTTCGGCCTGCTCGCGCCGTTGAAAGAAACCCGGATGAGCGGCCGCCATCGGCCGGCGCAACTGTTCCGCTTCGACACCGACAAATACGAGAAGCTCAAGAAACGCGGTTTCAATTTTGAATTGTGAATCAGTCATCAGTTTTGAAGTTCGAATCAGTGAATCAATGAATGAAAGGACCAGAATGAACAACAAGCTCGAATTCGCAACGAAGATGCAGGCGCGGACGAAGGTGTTCGCGGTTCAAGTGGTAAAGTTCTTCGTCAAGCTCCCCAAAACGGATGAAGCCCGCGTGCTCGGACGGCAGTTGTTGGGGGCCGGGACTTCAGTGGCAGCCAATTATCGCGCCGTCTGCCGCTCGAAGTCCGACGCCGATTTCATTTACAAGCTGGGCACTGTCGTCGAAGAAACCGATGAGAGCTTGCTCTGCTCGAATTGTTGGAGGAAGCAGCGATCTGCCCAGCCGCACACGTTTCCCTTCCCAAAAAGGAGGCAGACGAACTCGTCCGCATCCTTCAAACATCGCTCAACACGGCCAAACGCAACGCCGGCCGTTAACTCACTAATTCACTGATTCACTAACTCAAGCTTGTTTTTATGTTTGGCATTAACTTCATCAAAATTCAGCCCACCACTTACCTGCTCCAATACCGTCGCGGGCAGATCGTGCGCGAAGGCGTCGGCCTGGCATTCTTTTACTACGCGCCCACGACGTCGCTTGTCGCCATTCCGGTCGGCAGCACCGACGTGCCGTTCATCTTTGAAGAGCCCACGGCGGACTACCAGACCGTCACGCTGCAAGGCCAGGTCAGCTATCGCGTCGTCGATGCGAAAAAGCTGGCCGGCCTGATGAATTTCGCACTTGCGCCGAACGGTCGCGACTACGCCTCGGACGACCCGGAGAAGCTGCCGCAACGCGTGGTCAACCTCGTCCACGTCCTGGCGCGTGCGGAACTGGAAAAGCGATCGCTGCGGAACGCCATCCGCGCGGCCGCCGACATCGTGAAGGAAGTGAAGAGCCACCTGACCGCGTCGGAGGAAGTCGCCGCGCTCGGTCTGGAAATTCTAGGTTTCTCGCTCCTGGCCATCAAGCCGACTCCCGAAACCGCACGCGCGCTCGAGGCGGAAACGCGCGAGCAGCTTCTCAAGGAAGCTGACGAGGCCATTTACGCCCGGCGCAACTCGGCGGTGGAACAGGAGCGGGCAATCAAAGAGAACGAGTTGAACACTGAGATCGCGGTCGAAAACAAGAAGCGTCAAATTCGCGAAACGCAGATGGACGCAGAGCGGGCGGTGCAGGAGAAGCGTCATCAACTCGAAAGCGCTGACCTCGACGCCCGCACCGGTCTCGAAGGAAAGCGCAAGGAACTCGTGACGCTTGCGGCCGCAAACGCCAAAGCCGAAGCGGACACGCGCGCCTACGGAATTTCGACGACCATGCAGGCCCTGGGCAGCGCCGATCCGAAGATCCTCCAGGCCCTTGCCACCACTGGCATGAAACCGGAGCAGTTGATCGCGTTCGCATTCCAAGAACTGGCAGGCAAGGCGGAGAAGATCGGCCAGCTCAACATCTCGCCGGACCTCCTTAGAGAATTACTGAATAAGTGAATCAATGAGTTAGTGAGTTTGAACGTCCCGAACAACTCACTGATTCACTGACTCAAAACTCACTGATTGCCATGGATCGTCTGACGGAAAACAAAATCATCCTCGTCGTGCGCGCCACGCGCCTGGCGGACCTCAAGGCTCGATTTGCGACCAAGATGCAGGCGAAATTCTATGTGAGCCGGCTTGGCGGGGACTTCGCCGATTACGAGCAGGAGGATACCGCGTATCAGACGGCCATTGCCGAGGCGCGGCAAATTCTTGCGGGACTCGGACGCGTGCAAATCGTCCAGCGCGCGCTGCTGCCCAACTTTGTTTTCGGCCCGGAAGACATCGTCGTCGCGCTTGGACAGGACGGCCTTGTCGCCAACACGTTGAAGTACTTGAACGGCCAGCCGCTCGTCGGCGTGAATCCGGACCCGAAACGCTGGGACGGGCAGCTTCTGCCCTTCAACGTGCGCGACCTGGACAAAATCGTCCGCGAAGTGCTGCGCCATGGGCGACCGGTCAAATCCGTGACGATGGCGAAGGTCACGCTCAACACAGGCCCAACGCTCCACGCCGTCAACGATTTCTTCATCGGCGCTCGGACGCACATTTCGGCGCGCTACCAAATCCGGGTTGGCAAGCTGGCCGAGAACCATTCCTCCAGCGGCGTGATTGTCTCAACCGGGCTGGGATCGACTGGTTGGTTGAAGAGCCTGCTGACCGGCGCGGCGGCCATCACACAGACAGCCGGATCGGTTCTACGTAGCACAGGCCACTGGCCTGTGCCGTCCGGCGACTCGCCGGACGGAATCGGCGTCACGGCCGCTGCCAATCGCCGAAACGCTCTCGGCCCCGTTCCGGTCCGCGGGTCGCCGACCGGGGCGGGCGGGTCGCCCGCGCCACCCATGAAGGCAAAGCGGAATCATGATACGAGTATGCGCTTGGACGTGAATACGGAGTTCGCCTGGGACGCGGACTATCTTTACTTTACCGTGCGCGAACCGTTCCCGACGAAGAAGACCGGGGCATCGCTGGTGTTTGGCCGGGTCACAGCACAGCAGCCGCTCATCATCGAATCCCAGATGGGAGAGCACGGCGTAATCTTCAGCGACGGCATCGAGCAGGATTTTCTGGAGTTCAACTCTGGCACGCGGGCGGTGATCGGCATCGCGGAACGGAAAGGTGTGCTGATTTTGTGAGAGTGCATCGCGAATGAACGTTTGGCAAAAGATGAATGCCCGCCCTGCCGGACAATCGTCCCTGGCTGCTGCTTGCTTCTGGCAGTCTGGCTGGGCTTTCTGCGCTCAAGGCCCGTTGACCGCATGCTGGTCGAGATGCTCGCCGCCGACGAAGCCGCGCCCGATGATGACGAGGCACGCGTCGCCACCGGTTATCTGGTCCGAAACTGGTACGCGCTCAATCCGAACCAGTGGATGCGCGATATCGTCGAACACACAGGCAAGGCATTTCTAGGCCTCACGTTGACCTGCCCATCGCCGGCCTGCTGCACGAGCTCAAGCAACGGGGCTTGATGGAGGACGTGCTGGTGGTCTGCTGCACCGAGTTCGGCCGCACGCCCGGCTTCGAACAACGTGGCGCAGGCAAGGACGGCCGCGACCATCACCCGCACGGCTTCACGATCCGGTTTGCCGGGGCGGGCATCAAGCGGGGCACCATCCACGGCGCGACCGACGAACTCGGCTACCATGCCCTCGGCGACGGCCAGTACGTGAAGGACATCCACGCCAACGTCCTGCACTTGCTTGGACTCGGCCGGCGTAAACTCGAGGTGCCGGGCCGCAAGCGCCTGGAAATGGACCACGGCACGCCGATTCGAGAAATCCTGGCGTAATGCCGATGCCTACTTGTTACCTTTGCTCGCCCTGAATCTTGCCCACCTGGCTTTGGCCGCCGCAGAAATCTTGGCTTTGGCCGCGGCGCTGAGCTTTCTCTTCCTTCGGGGCGCTGCACCCCGTGGAGGTTCAGCATCAAGAATTCTGCCCAGTTGCGCTTCCAAGGTCCCAATTTTTTCCCGGATTGCGAGGGCGCGTTTGAGTTGTTGAACGGATAGTTGAGCCAGGAGGTTGGTTGTCATGGCTTCCAATAAACGGAGAAGGAGGCCCAAGTCAAGCGGCGATGCGCCTCTGCAGACGAGTCATGCCGTCATGCCTGAACTCTGCAAGTCCGGGCTTGCCAAACCCGCCGCGCCGAGACAATGTCGGATAACTCTATGAACAGACGATTTCTCCAAAACGTGGCCTTTACCCTTATTGAACTTCTCGTCGTCATCGCGATCATCGCGATTTTGGCCGGACTGCTGCTGCCCGCCCTGGCCCGCGCGAAGTCGAAAGCGATGACGATCAAGTGCAACAGCAATCTGCACCAGCAAGCCATCGGCTTCCACATGTACGCCGATGACAATTCAGACTCCTATCCAGTCTATCCGGACTGGGGTAATCTGGGAGGCACAACCGGCACCATGACGCTCCACGGCGGCAAACTGCCGGCGACCAACCGGCCGTTGAACAAATACGTGCCGGCCGTGCAAACGTTTCGTTGTCCGTCGGACAAAGGCGATTCGCTATGGAAAAGTACTTTTCCAAAAGGCACTCGCACTTGCTATGAGGGCTGGGGCAACAGTTACCTCACGGTCTGGGCAGTGGAGACGCTGCGGATCAAGCATGTGACGGGCGACTCCACAGCCGCGAAAGGCACCCCCCCAGCAACCCCTATGAAAACGAGCGAAATCGCGCGCAGTCCTTCTAATAAGCTTATCCAAGGCGACTGGCCTTGGTGGGCGGATCGCGACAAAATCGATCCGTGGAGCCAGTGGCACAATTACAAGGGGCAATACCGCTTTAACGTGATTTTCGGCGATAGTCACACCGAATTCTTCCAGTTTCCCAAAGAGACTTACCAGTGGAACTATACGGGACCAGCGCCCGATCCGAATTTTAGGTGGTGGTAGAAAACCCGATGATGATCCTCGCCTTTGATGTCGCCCAAAGGCATCGCGCAGGCCCCTGGCGCTCATCGTTGAACTGTCGCCCTTCGTGATTGACATAAACCCTCCGACGAACGGCCCTTCGCACAGATCATTCTCCGCCGAATCGTAGGGCGTCACCTGGACGGGCGGCGGTTGGGACCGTCACCTATTACTTCACGCCCCGTTGACGGGCACGAGCAAGCAGACAGCTCCGCGTGAATACGTCCTGCACGAACTGTTGTATCCCTGGTTCCTCTGAATCCCGTGGCCCCGCGATGTTCAGCACGTGGATGCGGTGCCGCGTAATGAAACGATCCAGTTGCCGGGCCGCCCGCCTGCCACCGGTCGTCATGGTCAAATGCAGCAACGGTTTCTTCAGGCTCTCGGCGAACTCGGCCGCGAGTTTTGTCCCGCCGACGATCAGGTGGTTGGCGGAAATGATGAGAGTCCCATCCGATTCGCGAACGTTCCAGCGTGTGCGCACGTTGTAGGCTGGACTGCGGGTTTCCTTGAGCCGATAGCGGCGTGGAATGATGCCGTCTTCAGCTCTACGCCCTTTCGGACACCAACCACCGTGGCCAACGCCCTGGGCAATGGCCCAATCCAGCGCCGCGCGATCCACACCGGTTTGGCCACCGGCAACGATTTTGAATGGAGGCTCGCGCATGGGTTGCGCCTTGGTGTTGTTCAACCGCCACAGCCACGTCGGCTCACTGGATCACTTGAGCCCGGGCCGGGATCGAATTGGATTAACGTGAAGTTCCAAGTCCAAAGCAACAGCGTTGTCTGCGGTCCTTTCCAGTCATGACCGCTTAGTCGCCTCCTCGATTCGGGTCGAGCCACGGTGTTTCCGCATAGTACCAGAATCCTTTCATCGCCTCGACGTGGCCATCGGCAAAGCCGTTGTTGCTTCGTTCGTTGTGACGCAGGGCGGGACCGCACCAATTTGGATTGTCGCCCGTCACGCAGTCCGGACACTGACCCACCTTGGGATCGCCGAGCATCCATGCGCCGGATTTCTTCGGCGAACTGGGTGTCACGCTTGGCTTTTTGGCAGCATTCGCGCGCGAGCCGGAGTCGGTAATGAAGATCGTGCGGGCCGGATTCGCGATGCTCGATTCCGGCCGATGCACGTATGGCACGTAGGAGCTCAACTCTCCGGCAAACTGGTGATTGATGGCGAAGTCCGACACGGTCGGCGCCGTCACCGGAATGCCGTCCCAGCGCTCCAACTGCAAGGGTTTGTCCTTGCGCGACGGACAAAGCAGCACGTTGGTGGAACTCAGGTAGGGCTGAAGCAACTGAAACCAGGTGATCAGACCTTGACTGTAGGGAGGAAAAATGTAGGAGACAACGTGCTTTCCGCGGTTGTCGTCCACATAGAGTTTACCCGCGAGCATGATCTGCCGGGCATTGCTCATACAGCCAATCCCCTGCGCCTTCTGTTTCGCCCTGGCGAGCGCGGGCAACAGCATGCCTGCCAAAATCGCAATGATCGCAATGACCACCAGCAGTTCAATGAGCGTAAAACCACGACGCGGGGAAGGGCTCGAGTTCATAAGTGATCTGGTTCAGCTTTCGCATCGCACTCTAGACGCTCCGGCAAGGCGGATTCAAGCAAGTATCAGCCGGCCGTGAGGCGGCTGGCGCATCTTGGCACTGCCAGCAAGCTTCATAAGGTGGTGCCACCAAACATCCAGGAAGAACTTGAGCGTTTCGCAGAGGTTTATATCTGAGTTGCGTTAAGCGTCGATTGAAACGGTGGGCTATTTCCGGTCGTCCCTTCGTGGGACTTCTCATTCTCGCGCCCTACGAGGACTTTTCTCACTGCGCGTGCTTTCACTTCGGATAGCTTTTGTGCGGTTGCGTTTTATTCCCTTCCGACAGTAGAGTGGCGAATTAGCGCCCAGCGAGCCATCGCCGCGTGTTTTCTGAGAACCTGCGCCATGAAAAATGCGGAACGCTTCCTTTTTGAACATCAGGAGTTGACGCGGCGTTATTTCATCCGCATGGGCGTGGTGAGTGCCGCCGCGTTGGGGTTTTGGCCGCTTGCCGCCGGCGCCGATCCGCCAGCGCCCGAACTGGCCAGGGCCATCGAAACTCTCGAACCGTACTTCACGTCCCAGGAGAAATTCCGCGACGTTTCACGCGGCAAGCCGCTACCCCACTCATTGTCGGACGAAAAAAAAAGCAAGGTCGGTCTGACGCGCGAAACCTGGAAGCTCGAAGTCATCTCCGATCCCGACAATCCGGCAAAGGTTCGCAGTCCGCTAACGAAGAAAGACGGAACCGCGCTCGATTTCGATGGACTTATGAAACTTGCAGTTACACACGCCGTCCGCTTTGCGAAGGTGATGACCTGTCTGAACATCGGCTGCCCGCTCGGCATGGGTATTTGGGAGGGCGTGCCGCTCCGCGAAGTGATCTGGCTCACGCAGCCGCGCGAGAATTTGCGCCGCGTCTTTTACCACGGCTACCACAACGACGATCCGCAGCAGATGTTCCGCAGTTCGCTGCCGATCAGCCGCGTGCTCGAAGACCTATTCGACCTGCCGCCAGTGATCCTCTGCTACAAGCTCAACGGCCAGTGGCTCGAGAGTGAACGGGGCGGCCCGGTTCGCGTGGTCGTGCCCGAGGCCTACGGTTTCAAGTCCATCAAATGGATCACTCACATTGTTC
>Ga0066710_100002988_pt1 | contig 14102 bp, 14 predicted proteins | sample GraSoiAngelo_159_FD_79666 | JGI IMG/M metagenome (GOLD analysis project Ga0066710, IMG submission 79666) | Grasslands soil microbial communities from the Angelo Coastal Reserve, California, USA - 14_1009_16_40cm | ecosystem: Environmental > Terrestrial > Soil > Grasslands | place: USA...
GCCGGGATGACGTCGAACAGCAGCTCGCGGAGCCGCTCGTTGTTCTTCGTGAACACGGTGACGCCGTCGTCGTGCGTCACGGGAGGCGCGCCCTCGACGCCGACGTCGTAGTCCGTGATCAGCGAGATGTTCGCGTAGCACATCTCGAGCTCCCGGGCGAGGACGGCCTCGGGGTAGCCCGTCATGTTGATCGTGTCCCAGCTCATCGCGCCGAACCAGGCCGACTCCGCCCGCGTCGAGAAGCGGGGGCCTTCGATCACGACCATCGTTCCCTCCTCGTGCATCGTGATCCCGAGCGCGCGCCCGCGTTCGAGCGCGACGCCGCGCATCGCCGGGCAGTAGGGGTCGGCGAACGAGATGTGCGTCGTCTGGGGGCCGTCGTAGAACGTGTGCGCGCGCGAGCGCGTCCGGTCGACGAGCTGGTCGCACACCACGAAGTCGCCGAGCGCCACCCCCACGCGGAGCGACCCGGCCGCACACGGGCCGATGATCCGCTCGACGCCGATCTCCTTCATCGCCCAGGCGTTGGCCCGGTACGGGATCGTGTGCGGGGGGAACTGGTGCTTGGTGCCGTGCCGCGGCATGAAGGCCACGCGCGTCTCCCCGATGGTCCCGACCGTGATGGGCGCGGATGGCGGGCCGTAGGGAGTCTCGACGTCGCGCTCCTCGACGTCCTCGAGGAAGGAATAGAAGCCGGACCCGCCGAACACACCGATCCGAACGGGCTCCGCAGGGCTCAGGCCGACTTCTCCTTCGTGCTCGTGCTCGCCGGAGGTGCGGGTTTCTCCGCCTTCTTCGACTCCGATGAACCGCCGTCGGAGGAGCCGGCGGAGCTGGTGGAGCCGGATTCTGTCGACTTCTTGCCGCTCCGGCGCGAGTCGGTCGCGTAGAAGCCCGATCCCTTGAAGAGGATGCCGGCAGGGTGGAAGACCTTGCGGAGCGACCCTCCGCAGACCCCACAGACCGATAGCGGCTCGTCACTGAACCGCTGGACGACCTCGACGTGGTTTCCGCAGGTCGAACACGCGTATTCGTACGTCGGCACGTCCCGATTATAGGAGCCAGGTCGGACGCGCTCGGCGTCAAGTTTCCCGACGCCGGGGTCGATACCACGGGCAAAGGAGCGCCCTCGCCCAGTGGTGTTCTGCTCGTGAGCCTTCGCGCCAGACTGACGCTCTTCTTTTTTGGGATAGCGATCGTTCCCCTGGTCCTGGCCGGCGTCCTCGTGCGCGTCGCCATCCTGCGCGAGGTCGACCGGCGAACCGACATCAAGCTGACTGGGGACGCTCAGGCGCTCAACGCTGCGTGGAACGGCGCGGCGCAGCTGGCCGCCCTCTCGACCCACCAGGCCGCGCAGGACCTCGCCGGCGTCCTCGACGACCCGAGTCAGTCGTCGGCCGCACTCGAGATCGCCATCACCAAGGAGCGGGTCGACCGGGGCCTCGATTACCTCGTCGTGACCCGGGCCGGCGACGGCGTCCTCTCCTCGATCGAGCCGCCGTCGCTCCTGCCCGGCGCGCCGGCGATCGACGCGGCGACGGTGCTCGACCCGGGACCGCTCGCCCCCATCCTGCTCACGGGTCAGAACCCGCTCGACCGAGGCGGGAAGGAGGTGCTCCACGTCTACGGCGGCATCTTCGTCGACCAGAACGAGGCGGTGGCCCTCTCGCAGGCCGCCGGACGCGTCGGGTTCGAGGTACGGATCGGCCAGCGGACGCTGGTGTCGTCGCTCTCGGGCGAAGCGCCGCTCCCTGCGCCGAGCGACGAGAGCTTCCCGCTCGCCGGCCGCCGCCGGGGGCTGTACACCTCGGTCGGCGTCCGGCCCGGGGCGGAGAAGGCCGTCGCCGTGGTGAACGTGCAGCAGGGCGACATCGCGGGCCTGCAGGCAGCGATCCTCATGGTGGTCTTCGGGAGCGTGCTCGTCGCGTCGTTCCTGGGCTTCGGCCTGCACCGGATGATGTCCGAGCCGATCCGGCGGCTCGCCGACCAGGCGAGCGCCGTACTCGCGGGCGCCCCGGCGCTCGCGAGTACGGAGGCGAGCGTGGCTGCCTCGGCCGACGAGGAGCGGGTGGTGGCCACCACGCTCTCGGCGATGAGCGAGCACCTGCAACAGTACGCGACCGAGCTCAGCCAGTCCCGCGAGGAGCTCCGCCACAGCCTGGCCCGGCTCGGCACCACCCTGCGATCGGCCCATGACCAGCACGGCATGCTGGCCGTTGCGGTCGACTCCGCGGCGCTCTCCCTCGGCGCCGAGGCGGGCGTCATCTACCTGCCGCATCCCTCGAACGCCTACCTGTTCGCCGAAGTCACGCGCGGCACGGTCCCGCCCAGCGCCCCCTTGGCGATGGGGGCGGGCCTCGCGGGCGTGGCGGCGGGCGAGGCGAGGACGGTGCTCTGGCCATCCGCCGGAGGGCCCCGCCCCGGGCCCGGCGAACCCCAGACCGCCACGGCGATCGCCGCGCCACTCATCCGAGGCGATCGCTTGATCGGCGTGGTGGGGCTCTACGGTCGCATCTCCGGCGCTCCCTTCTCCGGCGAGGACGTGGAGACGCTCGCCGCGTTCGCTCGCGAGACCGCGGTCGCGGTCGAGAACGTCGAGGCGGCGGAGCGCCTGTCGATGTCGGACCCACTCACGGGGACTGGGAACCGTCGGTTCCTCGAGATGGCGCTCGTTCGCGAGATCGAGCGCGCTCGCCGGTTCGGTCGCGAGTTCGGCCTGCTGATGGTGGACATCGACTACTTCAAGCAGGTGAACGACGAACACGGGCACCTGCGCGGTGACGAGGTGCTGGTCGAGGTCGTGCGCCGGATTGAGAGCGCGGTGCGCTCGGGCGTCGACACGGTGGCCCGCTATGGGGGCGAAGAGTTCGTCGTCCTGCTCCCTGAGACGGACGCGGCGGGGGCCCTGGCCGCGGGAGAGCGCATCCGCGGCGTCGTCGGCCAGCGCCTGCTGCAGGCGATCGGGGGTTCGGAGGTGGCTACGAACGGGGGGTCCCATGAGCCCGTCGAGCGCGCGCTCCGCGTGACGGTCTCGGTCGGGTGCGCCACGTTCCCCGGGGACGGAACGGCCGCGGACGACCTGATCCGAGCGGCCGACCGGGCGATGTACGCGGCCAAGCGCGCGGGTGGCGACCGCGCGGCGCTGTCGCGCGACGAGAGCCGTACGTCCTGATCGGCGGCCCACGCGAGATCGTCCGATAGACTGGCCCGCATCGCCCAAGGAGGGACATGAAGGTCAAGAAAGCCGTCATTCCCGCGGCGGGCCTGGGGACGAGGTTCCTCCCCGCCACGAAATCACAGCCCAAAGAGATGCTCCCGCTGGTCGACAAGCCGGCCATCCAGTACGTCGTCGAACAGGCCGTCGACGCCGGAATCACTGACATCCTCATCATCACCGGGCGCGGCAAGCGCACGCTCGAGGACCACTTCGATCGCTCGTTCGAGCTCGAGTACCACCTGGAGCAGTCGGGCAAGCTCGACGACCTGAAGCTCGTGCGCGAGATCTCCGACATGGCCGCGGTGCACTACATCCGCCAGAAGGAGCCGCTCGGCCTGGGTGCGGCGGTGGCGATGGCCGAGCCACACGTGGCCGGCGAGCCGTTCGCCGTGCTCCTGGGCGACGACATCATCCCCTCGGGGAACCTGCTCGTGAACATGATCGACGTCTACGACCGCTACGGCCGAAGCGTGATCGCCGGGATGGAGGTACCGCGCTCCGAGATCCACCTCTACGGCGCGATCAGCCCGGAGTACGTCGAGGAGAACCTCGCGCGCGTCGTGACGATCGTCGAGAAGCCGCCGACCGAGACGGCGCCGTCGAACCTCGCCGCCATCGGGCGATACGTCCTCACGCCGGAGATCTTCGACGCGCTTCGGGAGACGGTTCCCGATGCCGGCGGCGAGGTGCAGCTCACCGACGCGATCAACCTGCTCGCGCAGCAGCAGCAGGTCTACGCGTACGTGTTCGAGGGCGTGCGCTACGACATCGGGAAGAAGCTCGACTACCTGCGGGCGACCGTCGAGCTCGCCATCGACCGTGAGGACCTGGGACCCGAGTTCCGCGCGATCCTCGCCGACCTCGTCCAGCGAAAGAAGCTGGTGTAGTCGTGGCTGAGCCCGGGGCGGCCGCGCACCACGACCACGGGGGCGGTGAGCTCCGTACCGTCGAGGAGGTGCGCGCGTCGATCCTGGATCGGGTCGGGGTGCTCGCGCCGATCGAGCTGCCGCTGCAGGAGGCCTGGGGGTGCGTCCTCGCCGCCGACATGATCGCGGGCGGGGACATGCCGGCCTTCTCCTCCTCGGCCATGGACGGGTTCGCGGTCCGGGCCGAAGACGTCTCGGAGGCCACCTCGGACAGCCCGGCGTCCCTTCGGATCGCCGGGCACTCGCTGATCGGGCACATGCCCGAGGCCACCGTGGGCGCCGGGGAGGCGGTTCGCATCGCGACGGGCGCCCCCATCCCCGCCGGCGCCGACGCCATCGTGCCCATCGAATACTGCGTGGTCCGGGAGGCCGACGTCCTGGTCATCCGGTCGTTCCCGGAGGGCGCGTCGGTGCGGCCCGTGGGACAGGACGTTCGCTCGGGCGAGGTCCTGGTCCCGGAGGGCCGCCGCCTCGCGGGTCCCGATCTCGGGCTCCTCGCGAGCTCCGGCCGCAACTCCGCGCTCGTGCACCCGCGCGCGCGAGTCGCGGTGCTCTCAACCGGCGACGAGTTGGTCGACCCCGGTCGGCAGACCGCCTTCGGCCAGGTCCGTGACGCGAACGCCTACACGCTCTTCGGAGGCCTCCGCGACGCGGGCGCGACCCCCTACCTGGGCGGCATCATCCCCGACGACCCCGAGGCCCTCAAGGAGGCGGTCCTGGGGCTCGCTGTTCGCGCCGACTGCTTCATCAGCTCGGGGGGCGTGTCGGTTGGGGAGCGCGACGTGGTGAAGAAGGCGTTCTTCAAGCGGGGCGACGTCGACTTCTACAAGGTGGCGATGCAGCCCGGCATGCCGCAGGGGTTCGGGCGCCTGGACGACGTCCCGTACTTCGGACTCCCCGGCAACCCCGTCTCGGTGTTCGTGTCCTTCGAGGTCTTCATCCGTCCTGCCCTCCTCAAGATGATGGGGCGCCGCGACATCTTCCGGCCGCACATCATGACGACGCTCGACGCGAACATCTCGGGACCCCGCGACAAGCTCCAGTTTGCGCGCGTGCGGGTCTGGCGCGAGGGGGGCGAGTGGCACGCCGTGCCCACCGGTCCTTCGGCGTCGAACCTGCTCTCGACCGTCTCCCGGGCGAACGGCCTCGCGCTCATCCCGCTCGGGGTCGACACGGCCCCTGCCGGCTCGCAGGTTCGCGTGATGCTCTTCCGGGCCCTGGAGGAGGGTTCGTGAGCGACGGCCCGGCCCGGATCGTCGAGGTCGGCGCGAAGGAGGTCACCGCGCGGGAGGCCGTCGCGGAGTGCGTGATCTCCATGACGCCCGAGGCCTGCGCGGCGCTCGTGGCCGGGACGCCGAAGGGCAAGCCGCTCGAGGCCGCCAAGATCGCGGGCCTGATGGCCGTCAAGCGAACTCCGGACCTGCTGCCCTACTGCCATCCGATCGCGCTCACCGGCGCGAGCGTCGTGCTCGAAGCCGACCCCGACGCCGGCCGCATCCGCGTCGAGGCGACCGTTCGCGCCAACGACCGAACGGGCGTGGAGATGGAATCCCTGACGGCGGCGGCCGTCGCGGCCCTGTGCCTCTACGACACCGCGAAGGCCTTCGACCGCGCAGCCGAGATCGACGGCCTGCACCTGGTGTCGAAGTCCGGAGGCAAGAGCGGGGGCTATCGGCGGTCCAATCCCGCCAACTGAATCCACCTCAACCCAACGTCCAGACATTGCTTGCGAGAAAAGTCTCGACGTTCGTTGAGCTACCAGATGTTGGATGCTACCCTCCAATCCCAGCCCACATGTTGTGGTCGAACCGGGAACGACCTCAAGGAGGGCCGGGCTTGAGTTGGATTTTGCTGGCGGCATTGGGCATCATCTGGGCCACATTCCTGATCCCATCTCGACGTCATTCACCACGGTCGAGCGTGGAAGAGTTCGAACGAAAGATGACGATCTTGGCTGACGCGAACAGTCGAACCGCAGCGGGGCGGTGGGTCATCATGCCGCAGCGGGGCGAGCGGTTCATGGGGCCGAAGGACCGAACCAGGGCGCGGATCCGCCAGCGGCGTCGCCGGGTCTTCACGGTCCTCGTCGAGGCGATCGGCATCACGTTCCTCATCGGGCTCGTGCCGCGGCTTCGGCCCATGCTGTACGGCACCGCCATCCTGGCCGGCCTGCTGCTCGTCTACGCCCTGGCCCTGCTCAAGATCCACGCCGACGAGATCCAGCTCGCGCGCGAGCGGCGGCTCCAGCCGGAGGTCTCGGCGAGCGGGAACGGCCACCGGGCGCCGCGTGCGAACGGCTTCTCGCCGGAGGACGCGTACGCGCTCGCCTGGGGCGGCGCGCTCACGCCGGGCGGCCTGGCGATCATCGACGAGGACGTGCACGTGGTCGTGCGAACCTCGGAGGAGATCGAGCGCGAGGCGATCCTCGCGGAGGCCTCGAACGCCCGATAGCTCGGTGGATCTCACCGGCATCGCGGAGCTCGTCCGCGGCCGCTTCGACGCGAAGATGGCCGGACGCGAGCTGGCCCTGCCGGCCGCGCGCCGTTCGATCCGAGCCTCTGCGAACGCGATCCGCGCCGTGCACCGCGGCGACCTCGAGGACGCCCACCGGCTCTTGGAGCAGTCCCGCCGCGCGCTCGCCGAGGGGCGCGAGGCCGTGGCCTCTGCGCACCCCGACATCTACCACGCCGGCTTCCACCAGGACGCCCAGAAGGAGTACGTCGAGGCCAGCCTGACCGAGGCGCTGGTCACCGCCAAACCCCTCCCCGGCCCCGATGAGCTCGAGGTCGAGATCGCCCCCTTCCTGAACGGGATGGCCGAGACCATCGGCGAGGGCCGCCGCGCGATCCTCGACCTCCTTCGGCGGGGCGAGTTCGACGAGAGCGAACGCATCCTGGACGCGATGGACGAGCTGTATGCGCTGCTCGTGTCCGTCGACTACCCCGATGCCATCACGGGGAACCTTCGGCGCTCGACCGACGTGGCGCGCGGTCTCCTCGAGCGAACCCGGGGCGACCTCTCGGTGGCGCTCGTGCAGCGCAATCTCCAGAGCGCGCTCGAGCGGCTGGCGCAGGAGATCACCGGGAACCTCGAGTACCAGAGCTAGGCGTCTGGCCGGCGCGGCTCTCCGGAGGGACCCTGCCGGAGCACCGCTCGTCGTTCGAGGAACTCGTCGCGGCCGATCTCGCCCCGCGCATACCGTTCCTCGAGCAGACGGAGGGCCGGCGAGGTCCGGCCGCCATGCCCGGCGTGCCCCACCTCGCGGCGGAGGAGGATGACGGCGCCGATGACGATCACGAGCCAGAAAATGCCGCCCGCGATGCCCGGTCCCCATCCCGAACCCCAGTTCCACCAGAACATCAGGACTCCAGGTCCTGGCGGATCTGCGCCAGATCCGCCGCGGTGATCTCGCCTCGCGCGAAGCGCGACTCCGCGATATGGATCGCCGAAGACGCGTGACGCGGGCCCATCACAGGGATCCCGGGCGTCCCCTTCGGCATGACGATCCAGAGCACGATGTAGAGCAGGATCCCGAACCCGATGAACGCGGCGACGATGAACCCGACGCGGATGAGGATGGGGTCGACGTCGTAGTACTCGGCGATCCCGCCGCAGACTCCAGCGATCCGCCGGTCGGTCTCGGACCGGGTGAGCCGGTGCGGCGAGCTCGTGCTCATCTGCCTATCGTTGCGCGCCCGGCCGCGCAGGTCAAAGCGAGTTACCCTAGGCGGGCTTGGGGGTGTAGCTCAGGGGTAGAGCGCTGCCTTCGCACGGCAGAGGCCAGGGGTTCAAATCCCCTCACCTCCACTTGGGGAATATGGCCACAAGAAGCAAATTGCTACGGATGGACAACGTCCTCATCGTGGTCGACGACATGGAGGCCGCGAAGGCGTTCTTCGCGGCGCTGGGCATGACGCTCGTAGGTGAGACGACAGTCGAGGGCCCGTGGGCAGATCGCGTCGTCGGGCTCAAGAACGTCCGTGCCGACATCGCCATGATGCGGACGCCGGACGGCCATGGTCAGGTCGAGCTCTCCAAGTTCCACACGCCCGCCGCGGTCCGGTTCGGCCCCGAGAATGTGCCTTCGAACATGTTGGGCATGCGCCGCATCATGTTCCTCGTCGACGACCTTGATGAGACGCTCGCTCAGCTCCGCCCCCTCGGCGCGTCCTTGGTAGACGAGGTCGCGCAGTACGAGGACAAGTACCGGCTCTGCTTCGTCCGCGGCCCGGAGGGAATCGTGGTCGGGCTGTCCGAGGAACTCAGTAACAAATCGGTAACGGATGCTTTAGGAAATTCTTGATGAAAGCATTTGCCGCCAAAGAACAACTTGAAATCGTCCTTTCCACGCCCCCTTCTGCCCGCCGAGCCCAGCACGGGATGAACCAGGAACGGCGCATCGGGAAGCACCTCCGTGATGGGGCCGGCGACCGGGGAGTGTAGCCCGGTCATGTGAACGCTGCGTGGCGCTTGCGTGACCGAACGGGAAGGGGAACCGGCGGAGGCCCGCCGGCGTAGGAGGGGCAAGTCTGGAAAAGGAGAATCCGATGAAGACGCGCATGCTCCTGGTGATCGGGATCGCGGCTGCGGTGCTCACCGTCCCAACCACGGCTTTCGCGAAGGGACCGACGATCGCCGTGATCACGGGCTCGGGGCTCAAGGGAGGAGGCGTCACCCTGCGGGGCATGGGCGAGCCCGGGAGCGGCGCGAAGCTCGGTGACCTCGCCGAGCAGAGTGGGCTCTTCTCGGCGATGTTCGGCGCGGCGAGTGACGGCCACATCCTGCCGGTGAAGCCGAGCGTGGCACTGGGCGCCCATTTCGTCGTGGTCTACACGATCCCGAATGGCGACCCAAAGCCGGCCAAGGTCACGATGGACCTCTACCCGTACGCGCCCGGTGGCCCGGTGAGCTACACGCGCCCCGGCCCGCCGGTGTTCTCCGGCCAGGAGCCGCTCGCCGGACAATGGTTCCAAGGACCGACCAGCCTGCGTGATCTGCTGGTCTCGGTGGGGCTGCCGGACGAAGCGGCGCTCCCGGGGTTCATCGTGTCGCCGCAGACAGTCGCGCCCTACGTGCCGCCCGTCGTCGCCGCGCCGCAGCCGGTCACCCAACCACAGCCCGTCAAGACGGCCACCCCGGGCCCGGGTCCGTGGATCGCGCTCGTGGTGGTCGCGATGACGGTGATCGTGGCCGTGACACAGCAGCTTCGCCGGCGCAGGGTGGGAGTCGCGGTCGCCGGCTAGCACTCGGAGCGGTCGGAGGTCGGTCGTCGGGGGTTGCCGGTTCCCCGCGTCCTCAAGGGGCCGATTTCGTGCACGAATCCGGCAAAACGTCTAGGTGAAACCGGGCCGGTCCGCGTATCCTCTCCGGGATCCGGTCACACGAGGAGGGGGCGTGCCCGCGCAACCAAAGGCCCTAGCCAAGCGTTTACCTGCAGGGGACATGATGGATGCCGTCGTGGTGAAGGCCGAAGAGCGCAAGTTCCACGACGTCTACTCCGGCGAGGTTTCGATGAGCTGCGCCGCCCCGCCCGAGGTGATCTACGAGATCCTCGCCGACCTGCGCACCCACGTGGTCTGGGGCGGGCAGACAAACCGGATGCACCAGCGCCTGCTCACGATCGAAGCTCCGGACGAGCCCGCGACGGTCGGGACGACCTTCCAGAGCGTCGGGTACACGTCGCACGGCCTCTGGCACGATCGCTCCGAGGTCACCCAGGCGACGCCCTCGTCGGTCTTCGAGTTCACGACGAACGGCACCATGCAGAGCCGGCCGCCCTTCCACGGCGAGTGGATCCACCGCTACGAGATCGAGCCGGACGGCGCTGGCAGCACGATCAACTACCGCTGCCGCTGGCAGCTCACGAAGTCGGTGGGCGACCGGCCCCGCCTGCGCCGGAGCGTGTTCTGCCAGCTCGTGCTTCCCACGATCTGGGAGACGGGCCTGCGCGGCCTGGCCGACATGGCCGCGGCCCGTTGGAACGGATCCGGCTCGGAGGGCTAGCCGAGCAGCGGCTGCAGGGCCGCCTCGATCTCCTGCTCGACCACCGGTCCCTCGAAGCGTGCTCGGATGATCCCCTTCGCGTCGATCACGAACGTCCAGGGCTCGGTGAGGAGTCCCCACGCCTTGAACGGCGGTGACTGGTTCTCCTCGGTGGGCTCGGGCGGCTTGAGAGACGGTCCGGGCAGGAACTCCTCGACGTGGATGAAGTTCGCCTTCTTCTTCCCCGTCGACTGGAACGCGGCGTAGACCTCGTCGGTCACCGGGCCGCACATCCGGCTCTCGCAGAGGAGCGGCGTCGAGAAGCACACGACCGTCGGCAGGCCGTTCTTCAATGCCTTGTCGAGCGAGAGGTAGTGCATGGTGTCGGGCGGGTCGCGCGTGCAGATCTGCTTCAGCTCCGCGTCGGTCGTCCCCACCGGCGTCGGCGTGGAGAGGGCCTTCGAGCCGATCGGAGCGACCGAGGCCTTGGCCACCACCTTCATGATCCCGACCCCAACCCCGGTCTTCGAGCTGAGCTGCGCCACGGCCGCGAACGTCCAGTTCCCGGCCTTGGGCATGTCGACCTCGGCGACGTAGAAGCCGGTGAGCGGGCTCCGCGGCGCGTTGTCCTTGAAGACATCGTCGGCGGCGAACTTGTACGCGGTCGCGTCCCACGGCCCGAGCGCCCCGGATGCGGCAGAGTTCTGCGACGCGTAGACCTTTGGGCTTCCGCCCAGGAGCAGCTGTCCCTGCTGCGTCGTGAGCCCGAACGAGAAGAGGTTCTTCCCGGTGGTGAGTTCGCTCTGCGCCTCCAGGAGCGAGAGCTCGATGGCGCCGACCTTGAGCCGGTCGATCGAGCCCGGCGATGGGCTCGGTTGAGGCGGCGGGGGAGTCGTCCCCTTCGTGCAGGCGGCGCCCACGAGCGCGATCGCGCCCGCGCTCAACAGTTCCCGTCGCGTGAGGGTGAATCGCGTCGTCACGGTCATCAGAGGGTACCCTGCGCGATCGAGTTCGGCTGGCCCTGTGGTTCAGGTCCCGGTTGCGAACCGAACGAACTCGAACAGCATGCCGTCGGGGATCACCCAGTCCCCACCCCACGTGAAGCCCCACTGCTCGAAGATCTTGACGACGCGCGGGTCCAGGTGCGGCGTGCGCCCGAACCGGTTCTGCGAGATGTTGAGGTCGATCGCGGCGCCCCATGTGTGATGCGAGATGCCGATGAGCGGGTCCTCGCTGATGAAATGCGGGGAGTAGCATGCGCCGGCGTCGTTCGGATGGATCAGCGAACCGAGCCCCGCCCGTTCGATGTCCTCGAGCGCGCCGGTGAGCTGCGGGATGAGGGCGCGGTTGCATCGCACCTCGCCGAGGAGCGGGACCTGCACGTCGATGATGTGACTGGCGACCCATGCCGGGTCGATGCGCAGGAGCCCGCGGCCGGCGGGTTTGGCGGCGAACTCGCCGAAGAACTCCTTCATCTCGACGGGGGGAAGCACCGCGTCCCCCTGCCGGAAGACCGGTGTCTCCCCGGGAACCCGGATCTGCGCCACCGTTCCCGGCGGCAGGAGCCCTTCCAGGGCCGAGGTGAGCGTGGCGCGCGAGGCACCTTGGGCGGGTTCGATCAGGGCGTAGCGCTCGACCTTCACGCCGAGCTTGGCCGCCGTCGCCCGCGACACGAACACCTCGTTCGCGCCGATCTCGGCGTCGGGCAGGATCCCCGCGACGGAGAGCTGCGCCGATCCGAACTGCAGCGTCCCCCCCGGCTCGAGACGCCGGATGGCCGCCGAGGTCGTGCCCAGGGCGGCCTCGCCGGCTGCGAGGCTCGGCAGGATCCCGCGGTCGGCCGGCGCGAGGAACGGCTCGTAGCCGGACAGGTTGACGCCGGCGACCTCCAGGGGGATCGCGAGGCCCGCCGGCGGCTGATCGACGACCGTCCCGTCCCCGGCATAGGACCGCGTGAGCCAGGCGATGCCGCTCGTCACCCCCGCGATGTGGCTGACCCCGGGGAGCGCTGCCGCCGCGCGCGCGAACCCTTGGGGCAGCCCGCCCGGTGTCCAGAGCAGCAGCGTGGAGGCCTCAGCGGGGGCGACCGACGGCGCGGGGCCCGCGTTCAGCACGCCGGGCGGCGGCGAGGGAGCCGGCAGCCGCTCCCGGGGACGGACCTGCGCCAGCAGGCCGATCACGCCGCCGGCCGCGAGCCCCACGGCGAGGGCGGCCCCGAACGCCAGCGCGCGGCGGAGCCCCGCACGCGAGCCCCGAACGAACTCCACCCCCCGCGCCATCACACCCCCCGGAGCGACGCCGCGATCGACACCAGGTCGGCGAGGCCGAACCCCGGACCCGCGAGCGAGCAGTACAGGCCGTTCTCGATCCATTCGAGTCGCCCTTCGTCCGGCGACCAACGCGCGAGCGTTCCGCGCAGGCTCACGACCTGCTGATCGGCGCCGCTCGGTGGCGGGAGCGACTGGCCGGTCGACTCCGTCAGCAACAACCCGTCCCCGAGCTCCGCCGCGGGCCGCCGGTACGTGATCGTGATCCCCTTCGAGTCCCCGGACTGCACGAGCAGGGCCGCCGCCGCGCCGTAGCCCGTCGGCAGCACCCGCGGGAGGAGCACGTCGAACCCCGCCTGGAAGATCGCGTCCTCCACCCCGAGCCCAGCCCGCACGCTCCCGCCGTACCAGGTGCGGTTGCTCCAGGTCTCGGGCAGGGCGAGCCCCTTGACGGGGAGCGACGACGCGACCGCCACCAGATCCGACCGGGGGAGGTTCGACGCCACGAGGAACTCGCCCTGGTCCGTGTGCAGGGCGAGGCGTCGGGGTTCGCTCGCCGATGCGGGCTCGTACAGCGCGACGGCCGAGCCTCCGAGCAGCGGTACGGCCTCGGCCAGGGGACCGACCCCGTACGGCGCCTGCTGTTCCCACGACGTGACCCTGGTGATCGTGAGCCACGACAGACCTCGTGCGTAGGCAAAGGTCACCGCCTGGTACGGCCGGGCAGCGGTGCGGGCGAGGGTGCCGATGCGAACGACCGGCAACCCTTCGGTCTGCTTCGGCTCGATGAGCGTCGCCTGCGCGACGAGCGCGACCGACGAGAGCGGCAGGTCCTTGAAGCCCTCGTCGACCGCCCCCTCGACCGGCGGCAGGGTAAACGTGTCGGTGGGCGGGACCTGGGTCGACACCGAGCGGATCGTGGCGGTGAAGACCGGGGCGGTCGAGAGCTCTCGAGGCAGGCCTTCGGCGGCGGCCCACGCCAGACGCTCGGCCGTCGGTGCGGGGTAGACCTGGTAGCGGAGCGGCAACCACGTCTCCTGGTCGAGGGCGACGAGCACGCGGTCGGTCGGATAGTAGGGCCGCCACGATCCGAGGAACTGCAGGCACCCGAAGAGCGGCGTCGCGTCCTGATAGGTGAGCTCGACCACGATCGCCGCGCGACCGCCGACGGTTACCGGCCCCACGACGTCCACCCGGTCCGACGCGGCGAGCACCGTCATGGGGACGATCACGTCGGTGGGCATGGCGGTGCTCGCGTCGAACGGCATGCGATCGACCACCGTGCGCACGACGGGTTGGCTCTGCGGGCACGCGGGAAGCTCGGCGCGCGGGCACGGGTTCGGACCGCTCGCCTGCCACATGTGGCCGTCGGACACGAGCGACAGGTCGTTCCGCGGCCATGCGGCCGACGGGTATCGCGTGGTGTCGTGTACACGAACGAGGAAGCTCTCCGGTTCGCGGAACGCGAGGTCGGCGACGAACGTTCGCTGCGGGACAGCCCGGGTCCAGTCGAGCTCGGTGATGTCGAACGTGGCGCGGTAGCCCTCGAGCGTCGAGGCGGCCCCGTTCAGGCGCGCCGGGATGACGTCGGCGAGCGCGGCGGTGTCCGTCTGATGCACCGAGACGAGCCCGCCGCCGGTCAAGACGGCGCCGGTGACGAGCCCGGCCGCGAGGCCGACGCCCACGACGCGGCGTGTGCGCGGATCGCCC
>Ga0066710_100002989_pt1 | contig 14099 bp, 18 predicted proteins | sample GraSoiAngelo_159_FD_79666 | JGI IMG/M metagenome (GOLD analysis project Ga0066710, IMG submission 79666) | Grasslands soil microbial communities from the Angelo Coastal Reserve, California, USA - 14_1009_16_40cm | ecosystem: Environmental > Terrestrial > Soil > Grasslands | place: USA...
GCAACAGGCAGACCAGCTAATACACCAAGCCAATACGATCAAATCAAGTATTGGCTGCTAGTCCTTTCACAATTTTATTAAATAAGCAGGAACAAAGCGATTTTCTCCGCAATACTAGACAGGAGTCCAACATTTTTGTCGCAAAAAAGTCTTGAATAGATAAATAATTTTCCTATCAAGTGTTCTCATGAGATCAGCACCAGTAATCAAATACATTGTATCAAGATTAGAAAATGGAATTAAAGATTTAACCACGTTTTCTCACATGTATCACGAATTAGCAACACGACTAGTCCCTGATGGGGTATCAAACAATTGCAAAGAAATTCCAGGAGAAAATCTTTAATGGATGACTCTGTCTTACTTGCAAGATGTGTAGAATACGCTATTCAGGTAATGCAGTTCGTACATGGTAAGGAGAATTTTTTTGCTCTGGGCAAAGTCATTCTCTGCTCATTTCTTCTAGGTGTATCATAACATGACACAAGGAGAAAAAACTAGCAAACTAAAAGATATCAAGGAAACTGTTTTTGGTGCAGTAGAAATAGTGCGCCAGGCAAGAACGCCTGAAGCGCAAGAATCCTTTGGCAAAATGATTGACACTGCCATGATTGCAAGGCAGATAATCGATGCTCTCAAGACACCAGAGATGGTAAAAAATATAGAAAATTTTCGTTTGATCTCAGATAACATCAATGAATCCACTACAAAGATCCAAAATACTCTAAAACAGCTAGAAGAGACAGGCGTCATAGATGAAGCCACAGGATTAATCAAATCCATCAAAAGTACGATGGACTCGTTTGGTGACAATGGTCAGGATCTACTCAAAACAAGTACTGCTGTTATGGAAATATTAAGAACTATCAAGACAGCCCAGGAAACAATACACACTGTAAGAAACGTAGCAGAACACATCCGACATAAAATTATATAGCTAGCTTTCCCGCTCAGTCTTTCTTGTTTCCCTTTTCTTCAAAACCAGTCAAATCTGATTGCATTTTAGTAAACGAGTCAAAAACAGCTTGACTTTTCCTTCTTCTTTTAATCCACAAGCTGATTCCAGCAGCAGTAATTGCTACCAACAAGATGGGACCAGTTAGAACCCACTCTATATTCATCATAATGATTTGAACTTTTTCGCAGCTTCTTTTGCAAACTTTTCCAAATCATTTGCAGTTACTTTGGTTGGGTCTTCAGAAGCTAGGGCTTTCTCGTACTCGTCTTCGGTATTTGATTTCATCTTCTTTTTTTCTTCCATAATATACTGGATGCATGTTATACTCTTATTCCTTTCCAAGATGATACTATATCTGTCATCTACGCTTCATCTTTTCTAGTTTTCTTGTAATAGTAACTATTTTCTCAATAGTATCATTGTCGTGCCCTTTGCCCATAAGAAACTTGCAGAGCCAGTCTATTTCCTCACTTGTGAGTAGGTTTTCCAAATTATATCCTCTTTGATACTAACCCACAATAAGAGTTGTTATGATTCAATGGTATAATCCGGTGGAATAATTGCAACAAAAACAAGTATTAGATAATCTTGAGTCGAATCATTATATCATACTGGCCCAACCACGTTCAATAAGCGTGGTAACATCTCCTGGTTTTACACAAGCAGGTGAGCCATCTTCTTTTTTCAAGATTAATTGCATATCGTTTGCGCACTTGATATCATGAGCTGAAACTCCGTTTCTTAGCTGTTGAAGAGGAGGAGCTGTGGCAGTTTCATTCTTGGTTACCTTTACTGTTTCGCCTGTAGCAAGGGTTTCGTTTATCGTTGGAAATGTCATTGTTCCAGAAGAATTAGTATTTTGGTTCATGGTACCATTTGTGGTCATGGTGGCATTTTCAGTCATGGTAGTATTTTCTGACATGGTTTGGTTTGATGATGTAGAATATTGAGCCATGACTATAGTCGTATCAGATACCAGAAAACCAACAGCCAACGCCAGTGCCAATGATAGTAATTTAATTAGTCTCGTAAGAATTTCTGATATCACTGCTTTAGATAAACTTTAGCATTGTTCTCATGATTTATGCAATAATGAATGCTGTTCTAGTACTTCCACAAAAAATACTCACTGGTACTTATCTATTTTATAAGATTTATTGAGTTTGAAACCGTGGGGACTTGGATATTTTTAAAACAAGTACTCATATTTGCATATTCCCCCCACGGTTTCATTTTTCTAGTCTTCACTGATATCATAAATCAAAAATAAAATCTAGTTACTATATTACTAGGCTTACTTGTTGCCTATTCACGGTTGCCAGACTTGGGGCCTGACCTTACATGAAAATTCAGGCAGCACTTGCATTCTCGTTCCATGCATTCTTTTTCCATAAAGTGGCCACAAATGCCACAGTCGCAATGCATCTGAATCTTTTCTACACTACTCATTTTTTCTCACCTATAACTATAATATGAATTCCTAAGATAAAACTATGTCAGTTTGCAAAAATGACATACGGTTAACAAGAGCAATCCAAGTTATCTGCTCGTGATTTCATATAGCAGAGGTTATTCATAATTTTTTATACTAATATCATATAGTTAAGAAGCAAGACTAGTTACTATGTTTGAATCACTTGATTACTTGTATGTTCCTGCACCAGATATGGAAAAATCAGTCAGATACTACACAGAAATACTTGGTGGTCAACTACTATGGAAAATACATGCGTATGGAGTTTGGGTATCATGCATTAGACTTTCTGAAAAAGAACAGCCGTACATACTGTTAGCTGATCATATTGAAAGGAAAGATTTGATGCTGATTTACCGTGTTAACAATTTAGAAAAGAGCGCGGCCGTACTAGAGTCCCAAGGATGGAAAAAAGAAAAAAGTCTTGAAATTCCAAATGGTCCATGCTATACTTTTCGTGATCCCGCTAACAATCATATTGCAATATATGAAAACAAACGTCCCGATTTGATGAAAGAGTTCAAAGGACGAATTGATAAGAGTTAATTTTGAAAACAAGGGTAATTTTCAGACCCGCTAGGTGTTAATTCAATTACGTCTTGTTATTGCTGTTGTATTCTTAGAGTAGATAGTCACAAGAAGAATCATTCTTGTTTTGTTTTGTCAGCCTTGGATTTTTCTTTTTGAACTGCTTTTTTAGTACTTTCTAGATATGCGATGGTAGTCGCCAAGTTTCCAAATCCAAGAGAATTAAGTGATTCTGAAGGAACCATTACTATGGTATTTCCTTGTACCTTGATTGATTCGTACAACATGTTGGATTGTCTTAACGCATAGGCAACAGGGTTTTCTGAATAAACCTGCGCAGCTTCTTCAAATTTCTTTGCAACTAGCACTTCGGATTCTCCATATGTCACTCGTGCACTCTTTTCGCGCTCTGCCTGAGCCTGCATCGACATTGCAGATTCCAGCTCTTGCGGAATGATAACCTGACGAATCTCAACGCCAGTTACTTCGACACCCCAGTTACTTGCTTCACTTTCTATTATGGTTCTTACGTGAGAGTTGATTTCTTCCCTTTTTGAGAGAATATCTTGGAATAATGAAGATCCTATATTGTTGCGGAGTGTAGTCTGAGAAACTTGCTGGATCATTTGGTTAAAGTTTTCCACATTTAATATGGCGTCTTTAGCCCGCTGTTCAATTATCTTGTAACGAAGAATTGCATCGATGGTTACTGGGACATTATCTTTTGTAAGCATCCTTTCTGCCTTGAATTCGCTTACCTTTTCCCTAATGTCCACCACAAGAATATTGTCTGCAAAAGGCAATCGCGTCTGTACTCCTGGCCCCACTTGCCTATTGTATTTTCCCAGACGGAGTATTATCGCTCTTTCATATTGTTTTATTATCATTAGAAATGCTGAAACAATAACTGCAATTCCAGCAGCTATCGCAAGATAGATCATTGTATCGTTTTGATAGTAGAGACCGATGCCAATTCCTATGACTAGAACTAGTATCCCTAGTATGACATGAGAGCCAGATCCCTTTTGACTTACTAATTTGTACGCGAAATCATATGACATGTATCCACCAGACAATCTGTTTGCCTCATACTATGAAAACAGCAGTTAGATTTAAAGTCCCTCTCTAGAATTTTGATCTCCTCATTATCAGGAGAATCTTCAAGATCACGTTTATAGAATTGTAATGATTGAAGGACGTGGAATTTTTCATTTTCTAACTTTTAATTCATGTAAGGTGTGGCATCATTTAAAAAAATAAAGATTTTACGATGCGATCCATAGCTATAGAGTTTTACTGTATGCATCAAAGTAGGGCTAATTTGTGGATTTTCTTTTGCAATATTCAACCAATCTGCCAGCAAAGTGATTCCAGCCAGCAGTGACCTCTTTGAACATGTTTGCCATTTTTTCAGTAAATCCAGTATGAACCAAATTAACTCTAGTCTTGTTTTTGCCTATTTCTTCTAAATTCCAGGTCACTAGTGTATCTGGAACAGGTATGCCATCTGGCAAGTATGTCTTGTCTGCTATGAAAGTATAGGATAATTTTTTGTTTGCTACAAATTCCACAATCTCGCCTTCTAACAAATGATCTCTATCCATTCTTGGACTTGCAAGAAACGTAAAGCGCATTTTACCTCCTACTCTTGGCTCAAAAATTCCTTTATCCGGAAACCATTGTGTGAGATCTTCAATGTTTGTTAATGCCTTAAAGACGATCTCAGGCGGTGCGTCAATCTCTATTATCTTTCTTACCTCATTTTCAGTCATTGTTTTCTTTTTTTCTCCTTGTTTTCAACAAACTCTTTTAGCGAATCTAGTTTGTATCCCCACATGTTTTCAAAAAACTTTACCATTTCAAGCGACTGTTTTTGATTTATAGAATAGAACCTGTTTTGGCCTTCCTTTCGTTCGTTTACAAGACCCGCCTCCCTGAGCACCTTTAAATGTGTGGATAGAGCCGGGAGTGTAAAATCAAAGTGCGTTGCTATTTCGCCCGGCCTTTTTTCTCTGTCTTTTAATATAAGCAAGATCTGCCTGCGGCTATCATCAGCAATGGCTTTCCACGGTGAACCCATGGTATTTCAGTAATTAAGTAACTATTTATATATTTAACGGAGTGACTACGTATTCTTATAATTCCCCTATTCTTTTTGTTGCAAAATTGCTATTGGATTTAACCTCAATCTCAAAGACCGTAATCATGCTTCCAGTACAACGAATTAAATAATCCCCAGTCAAGGCAATTCCAAGGTTTAGGCCTTCTGAAATATTTTTGGTTGGAATCTTGCTCCTCTCAAGTGTACTCTGAATCTGTTTAGCGATTATTTTATCGCTAAAGCAATTGCCTGATACAAATACATGCTTTGAAGGATCAAGCATAACATTATCAATTGTTAAAAAAGAGATTTTGATAAAACTCATGTCGAGAATCTTATAGCAGAAAGTTCTATTATAAAGAATTTTTTCGGATTAAAGTATCGACTGTCGATTCCACATTGTATTAAAAATTTTCTACACCATGATTCGTATGATAGAGAAGTCAGCCCTAAATATTTTGAAAACAAAATAATAACAGCGTTGAAAAAATACGCAATTGTTACTATAGGCCTCCTGGCCGTTGTGGTCGCTTCTGCTACGGTGTATGGATTATTTAATGTAAATTCAACAATTTTCGGTAAACCTGATCGAGCACAAACAAATTATTCTGCTGACATTAATTCGTTAAAGCCTCAAATCAATTCACTAAGTAATAATGTGTTGTCTCTGAGTAGCTTAAAGGGCGATATATCAGATATTAGAGGAAAATTATCTGATCTGGAAACTAAAATAAACCAAGCACAACAAGTTGCTCTAGTATCTGCAAAGCCTGTAATCATCCTGGACAGATCTGCTTACCTTCAAGGTGATATAGTATACATTATTGCAGTTGGTCTTGACCCACAAAAGGCTGCTCAGGTACAATTAATTGATAATTATGGATACGTGGTGATGCAAGCACAGACTAGGCCAGATTCTGCAGGAAGGCTGACTTATAATCTGTCACTTCCTAGCGCCATAATCTCCGGAAATTATCAGGCTAAAATAATTTCAGGCCAACTTACCGCTTCGCAACCATTTACAATCATGGAACGAAGCCAGAGTTCAGGTTCAGTGACATTGTCTGGTTTGTATTTTTTTAATGCGCAAACAGACCACGCTGTATACCTACCAAGTGATGTAATTGAGGTCTTTGGAACAGGCAAGCCAAACAGTAGTGTTTCTGGCGTTCTGACAAGCCCATCGGGAAGGACGTACAGCTCGAACACTACAGTTCAGCCAGATGGAACATATGCCATGTTTTATACCGATTCACAACCTCTTGAGAGAGGATCTTGGCATGTCACAATAAATAATCAGGGAGTAACTAAAGTACTCTATCTGAGTGTGCAGTCAGGCAGTTCATCTAATGTGTATCCATTTACCGTGCAGACTGACCTTGCCATATACCAACCAGGAGACCAAATTCTGGTTTCAGGTATAGCTCAACCATACACTACCGTTAACGCAGCTTTGTCAAGCCCATCAGGAAGGACGTACATTGCTACAACTACAGTAAGTTCTGATGGCTCTTACCAACTGTACTATTTTACTTCACAGTCGTATGAAACAGGATATTGGTATGTCAACCTAACTAACCAAGGACAAAGTAGAGGGTTCTCCATCTATATGGCTTCTACTAGTTCGTCTAGCCTGTATTCATTTACCGCACAAACTGACAAAACAATCTACGTGAAAGGAGACCAGATTCAGATTTCAGGAGCCGGCAAGTCTTACACTACTGTCAAAGCTACTTTAAGAAGTCCGTCTGGAAATACATACGACACCGCTGTTTCCACAAATGCCGATGGTTCGTATGTTATTTCTTTTCCTACTTCGTCTTACTATGAAACAGGAAACTGGTACATCACCATAACCAACTGGGGACTAACAAAAGTGATTTCGATATTTTTGGAACCAAGAAGTTGAGTAACTCATTAAATATACTATCAAACCCACGAAGTATAGAGTTCTTCAAAAAATTAGGATGATTCTGAGACATTTTGTCTTAGATTTCTGATAGCAAAAAATCTGTTTTCAGTTCTTTCGTGCAAATGGCACTAATGCAACGATTCCCACAAGTGAAGCAATCACGACATAATTGAGTGGAGGTATGAATATTTTTCCAAGATATCCTATTTGTGGAATCACATACGCAACTTTACCAATATAATCATATTTTGTAATTGGTAGGTCTATTCCAGCAATGGAACCTGTATTGGCATCGCCCTTTGTTCTAATCTCCAGCGGGTTTTGATTTAGTATCTGGGCAACCCTGTGAACTATGAACTCACCACGATCACTTGGGTTGATAAAGGCAATCACATCTCCTACTTTGATATTGTCAAATGGAATGTTTCCTTGAACCAAGATTACATCATTGACATTAAGTGCTGGCGTCATGGAACCACTTGCTACTACATAAAATGGATTTCCTGTTCCAAAAGCCACTTTGCATCCAACAAATATTACTGTAACACCCAGTGCCACAATCATTATACCCTTGAGAGGGTGGTTTTTTGCTGCACTAATTTTCTTCATGCCCAGTCCCGCATGAATTTGTTCTATATAAAATTCATATAAAAATGATATGACTGCAGATCTCAGAAGACTGATACATGTCTTTCCTACGTTTGATATCTAAGCGAACTTGCAGCCTTTGCTAAGAAATTATGCAATGAATCTTGTTTTACATCATAATTTGTTTCATATAAATGTAAAGTCAATGCGTTTTTTTCTAGTAAATTAACCTTACTGCTTTATTATACCATATCACTAAATGCTTAAAATCCAAATTCGAAAGAAGTGAAAAGCAAGATAATACGTGCTATCAGTTTATTATCAGTATCATTTATCGCACTTGTTGCTATATCAAACACAGCTCAGGCATGGGCTTCAACTGGAAGCGGATACACCCAAACTATTCTTGCTTCCGATGAGATAAAAAATAACCCCGCCGCAATGAAAATTCTTCAAAACATTGAACTTTCAAAGCAGAGAATCAGCGAACAACACCAAAAACAACTTGGGGTTCAGCAAGATCAAAAATTCATAGAAGAGCAAAGAGCAATTGCAAAACAGTATCTGCAAAGGGATCTGGTGCAATTAAATGGTGCAAACTCACACCAAGTACCCATTGACTTTACGGCCTTTAATTCTGGCGTTGGCAATCAAGCAAAATTGGTCGATGCACCCAAACAAAACCATCAACAGGTACCAAGTCAACAGTATCAATCTCAATCTTATAGTATATCTGGTGCTACGCTAAAGAATGACCCTGTTGCTCAAAAAATTCTAAATGAAATCGAATACTCTAAACAAAAAATAGCTCAATTGCAAAAGGACAAGAAAGAATTAGCGTTAATTGAGCAGCAAAGACTAATTACAAAGAGTCTTGAAGAGCAGGCACTTCAATCGCTGCAAATGAAAGTTGAGGTCAACAGTTCCAAGAATTCATTTGACAGATTTCTATCCAGTGTTCAAAATAATAGTACAAAGAAAGTCTTTGCTGGACAATTTGATTTGATGCAAAGCAGACTCGATGCTGGACATATTGCTATGAAAAGAATACTTGACAACGGAGGAACATGGCAAGATGCCATCAATGAGTTCACCAAATACGCTGGAGTAAAACGAATAGAAATGATTCAGACAAATAAAAATCTAAACGTACAAAATGGACTATCTGATCCAGTCGTGCAAACAGGCTTTGATAAAAACGGAATGTTACCAGATGATTATATCAAATTCCCAGCCGTTGTTTTAAAGCACTGAATGAACTAAAGTAACAAATACTCTTTCTTTGAGACTTATCCATTAACGTTCCTTACTATTTTATGATATACGTGGGATTGGTCTTTTCATCTTCAATTTGGAGCGTTCCACTCTGCAATAATAGATTGATATTTTCCATGGTATCTAAAATCAGATTCAAAAAACTAGAACAATCTTACATGGTTACTTAAGTAAATAAAACTCGTTATAATGAGTAATGCCTGATCAATCAAAAGGAATTCTCTCATTACTGGAGGGTCACGGTTATGATAAGGTAAGAAAGGGCCTAGTATCAGTGGTTCTTGAAAAAGTTCTTTTGGATATAGGTTCTGGCACTTACGAGAAAGTGATAGATGAGCTAAAGAAAAGATATCAATGCTATCTTCCAGATTGTTATGACCATCCAGAGTACTTGAGTGTCATACTCAAAGATTTGTATGGGAATTCCTACAGAGGTATAATAAAATCAATTAGCCAAGAGTTGGAACAGTTTTCTTATCAAAAACCTATCGCAAAATTCATTGATATATTAATTCGTTAAACTGCAGAAACTTGAAGGATTATTCAAAAATCTAATACAAGAGATCGTAGAACCGTTTCTAGTCCTTTGAGGATCTTCTTACTTTGAGGGTTTGGTAGTCTAAGTGACAACTCTCAAGTCTCCTTTTGGAAATTCAATCTTTCTGACAGAGTGTTTTGTTATATCACCGTGCAAAGATACTATTGATTCTTGGTTGAAGGTCAAGTTGCACCTATAACATATCCAGATGGTATTACGACTCCCAGAACAGGCATTGGATTGTATCTTGATTTTGTTTTGTATTGTAGGTATTGTTCTCATATCAACACTTGGTCAAAAAATTATATATCCATTCAAGACGTTTTTGCGACAAAAATGTTGTAATAGACGTTGATCGTAGAGAATCTAAACCTAACCATAAAAATTGCTTCTTTTTGGATATTCAAAATCTATTACAAAGTGTTACAGAACCTTTCAATTTCTAGATACAGCAAGCTAGGTTTTATTGGTCAATTTTTCTCTATATCGTCTTTTGTAAGGTTTTTTGTACTTTTTTTTCTCCCTAGTATGGTGCCTTATTTTTTTAGCAATAATTTATGATGGTTGTTTCATCGATATTTCACTATCTGTTAGCATACTTGCCTCTAACTATAGCCGTCTTTGGTTTCATCAATATCTGCTTCAAATGCTTCATCTTAACTGAAAGACTATCACCTTGGTCGTAAATACTAACCCTACCATTATTGGATTACAGTTTCCCGGAAAACCAAGTCAATACATAAACAATAATAAAGTGAAAGAGAATCTAATGATATGTACGGCTCTAGAAAAGTTGCTGATTGCAGACAATTTCCAAGCGACATCAATTGTTCTTTAACGATATCTGGTACGGAGGAAGAGGTACTCAAAATAGCAGTACGACATGCTGTTGAGGAGCACGGTCACAAGAACAGTCCTGAGCTGGTTAAGCAGATAAGAGCACTCCTTAAAGACGAAAATTAAAAATGTGGTGCACTGTAGTATTGTCCAGCCTGGATTCACTGAAAGTTATTCTTTGCAATCAAGAGTAGTTGCTTAATTGTTTATACCATCTCCCTTCAGACAATCTTTACTCTTCTAAAACTAGTTTTATGAATAGGCCTTATGTACATAGCACCACTTCCACGCAAAATTTGGTAAAGCAACCATTACAGGATGTCCAGTCTTTTTAAAATGATTTGTTGCATGCGTACCTACTGACGAATCACAGCATCCTACATGTCCGCAAGTCAAACAAAGCCTCAGTGCAACCCAATCTGTTCCCTCTTTTTCACATTCTTCGCATACCCTCGTATTAGGAGCAATATTTTCATTTATGCCGTCAAAGTGCTCACATTTTTTCATAATTCACGAAGTGAAAGAAGGGCAAGAGCGAAATGATTCTTTTTGTCAGTCCACATCTTTTGGAGATTGAATCCAGTCTTTTGAGCCATCTCTTTTATTTGTGGAATGTCGTACTTGTACGAGTATTCTGTACTGATTAATTCATCTTTTTTGAACTTCAATGAGAAACCGGTAGAAGTTATATAGACTTCTTGGTTTACTTTCGAACGCAGGTACATCTCAATTCTACTTTGATTTTTGTTGAACTTTGCCAAGTGTTCAAATTTTTTTATATCAAAGCTTGCCTGTAGCTCCTTGTTGATTCTGGACAACAGATTCAGATTGAACTTGGCAGTTATACCTTTAGAGTCATTGTAGGCTTTCTCAAGGATTTTTGTGTCCTTTACTAAATCAAGACCTAATAGTAACAAGTCATTTTTTTGCATACATTTATGAATACTTGAAAGAAATTCAAGTGCTTGTTCTGGTTCAAAATTGCCAAGACTAGAGCCTAAAAATGCGATAATTTTTTTCTGGTGGTCTATATGTTTGATAAACTCTAGCGCCGGTTCGTATTGGTCAATAATTCCGGTTATTTTCAGATTATCATATTCATCGTGTAGACTAGTTGAGCTGTCCTTTAGTATGTCAGATATGTCAATAGGGTAGTATTCTATTTGATTTTGAATCGAAGATAAAGCTTCCAATAACTTTCTTGTTTTTGTAGATGAGCCACTCCCCAATTCTACTAGTGCGTAATTTCCTTTGAGGTAATTTGGCAATTCATTTGTGATGTCATGTAAAATTTTCATTTCAGTTCTTGTAAGGTAGTATTCTGGTAGCAGACAGATTTGTTCAAAAAGGTCGGAACCTGTTTTGTCATAGAAAAATTTTGGATGTATGAATTTCCTTTTTCTTGAGAGACTGTATGAGGCCTCTCTTTCAAGGGTGGATTGGTTATCAGCTTTAGACGTAAAGTAGCAAAATCTAGGAGTTACTGTGACTTTGTCATAATTCTGTGTCTCTAGTTTTGTGTTTGTTATCATATGTCCTCCACACATCTAAAACCCGCAAACATCCACCTCTCATCAGGCTTGAAAAAATTCCTATAACTATTTCTAACAGAGTACTTTGGGGTAGCAAACGAGGATCCTCGGAGAACCTTTTGGTTCACAAACCACTTGTCGTTATACTCTTCAAAACCAGACTTGAAGCCTGGATATCCTACAAAGTCAGATGACGTCCATTCCCAGACATCACCCATCATTTGGTACAATCCATAATGGCTTTTGCCTGCAGCATATGAGCCAATTTCAGAGGGTGACCATAGATATGATTCTAAGAGATTTGCGTGGTTTTCTGTAGGACTGTCATTACCCCATGGGTAGATGGTTTTTATCTTTTTGTCTTCGTTCCAAGATGCAGCCTTTTCCCACTCTGCTTCTGTTGGAAGTCTCTTTGTTGCCCACTTGCAGTATGCGTCTGCTTCGTAATAGCTAACATTACACACAGGCTCATTTGGGTTTATCTCTTGTTTTCCTCTAAAGTCATGCCTTAGCCAACTCCCATTTTCTTTTTCCCAGTACATCGGCGCCTTCCAGTTTTTCTTCTTTACAAGCTCCCATCCGTCTGCAAGCCAGAATCTAAAGTTATCATATCCACCATCTTCAATAAATTTTAGAAAGTCAACATTTGTTACCGGAAACGCATCAATGCGATATGGATTTAGGTATACTTTGTGTTCCGGAAGCTCGATATCATAGCAAAAGTCATTGCCAGAATATCCGATTTCATAAATGCCGCTTGAAATTCTAATTGATTTTTTTTCTATTCCAGATGGTTTTGGAGGAATCTTTTGTTTTATTGGTCTATAATCGCTGGCAAGCAAATGTTGAAGATCATATACTAGTAGTTCTTGATGTTGGCACTCATGATTAAATGCCATTTTGAAAAGATTTATTTCCTTTTTATTAATTTGCATATTTTTAAGAAAGTCCTCCACTCGCTTATTTATGATACTAAAATATTGTAGTGTCTCGTCAATGGTAGGTCTTGACAAAATTCCACGTTTTGCTTTTTCGTGAGGTTGCCCAAATGACTGATAGTAAGAGTTTAGAACCTTGGAATACTCTTGAGAGTAAAACTCGTAACGTGGATCCATTTTGCTCATGATAACCTCATAGAACCAACTTACGTGCCCTAGATGCCACTTGGGTGGGCTCATAAACACGGCGGTCTGAACTACAAAATCGTCTTTTTCTAGTGTTTGAATTAGTTCAAGGGTTTGAGTTCGTATATTTTTGAATTGTTCCAGTTGCTGGGCAATTTCTAAAATATTTTCTTGTTTTGAAGTCATGTAAACTGTATATAGATATAATATATTAATGATCCTCCTGACTTTATCCAAATTATTTTTTGGGTTTCTTTTGAATAGTAGCTTCCGACTTACAGAAACTACAAATGAGAAAGTTTCATGGACTGGACTAAAACCATCTTTACTTGTGTCCAGCAAAGAAAAAAGATAACTGAGCTGCAGTTATTTGTGTGCCATCTTTGCTTTCCTCATTGTATACCATAATAGTTTTTAAGAATGTACAAGAAATCTTACACATACAACATCAGAAAATTGAGGATAATTGCTTATGGAGTTATTACTGCAATAGCCGGCTTTGCACTTTATCTGATAGGTTATGTAACATACTGGCACTTTTGGCCCTATGAATTTTATACAGTTACCAAAGTTACTGGAAAATATCAAGATCCGATTTATTTGTCATTTCATTGGAAAACATTGCATGAAATCACGACCGGAAGACCCGTTGAAGTATGGGTAGAGTCTCAACTACCGTACAATCCTAGTGAATCGCTAAAAAATATCGAAATAAAGTTCGAAGGAATCGGTCACTTTAATGTACCGTCAGATAACTTTATTGATAGAATTTCAACAGCCGAAAACGCCACACTCGTACCTGAAAACGGAAACCAGAAACTCTTCAGATCAGATACTATCAAGATAAGATACGCAGACGAAGGAAAAAAAGACATCATATTTTGTGACTATAACGTTCAACCAGCATGTACTATAGTTCCAGACATAATCGAAGTAGCTCCACACTCGATAGCATTCCAGATTGAAACAACCGAGTTTTCTATTGAAGGTACCATTGCAGTCTTGGTCTTGACCACTGTTCTCATTCTGGTCACTCTAAGAATTTATCAAGAAAAACGTTGAGGGCCAAATCATCTACTTGATATTTTTCTTCCAATGGAATAATCACGACCGCATTTTGGACAGATAAAATTATTCCATCCTATTTGGTCAAGAGCCACCTCTTCATCCGTATGATTTGCGCAAGTGAATCCCTGTCCCATGAAAAAGACGCGCTTGTGCTCTTCACAGGA
>Ga0066710_100002990_pt1 | contig 14096 bp, 9 predicted proteins | sample GraSoiAngelo_159_FD_79666 | JGI IMG/M metagenome (GOLD analysis project Ga0066710, IMG submission 79666) | Grasslands soil microbial communities from the Angelo Coastal Reserve, California, USA - 14_1009_16_40cm | ecosystem: Environmental > Terrestrial > Soil > Grasslands | place: USA...
GCGGACGTCGCCGTCCGTGGCGCGGCGCACGATGCGGTGGTCGGCCTTGGGTGCGGGGTCCTCCCCGAGCGCGCAGCCGTGGCAACGGCCGCACTTCTTCAGGGCGCCGTCCCCCAACGCCGACACCCGGCCGAGGTCCTGTCCCCGGTCCGCCTCCACGATCACCGGATCGTCGAGGCGCAGCGGGTCGTCGGACGGCCAGGTGAAATATTCCTTACGGTTCCCTTTGAACCGGACTTCGACGACTGATGTCAACTCACTTCTCGGTCAGCGCACCGATGGAAAGGTACTTCTCTTCCCGCCCCTTGAGGAGCTTGGCGATCTTGATCTTCCGCAGCTGGCGCATGTGGCGCTTCAGGGCGTCGCCCAACGCCGCCGCCGCGGCCTCAGGGTCGGCGTGCGCGCCGCCCGGCGGCTCGCGGATGATCTCGTCGATGACGCCCAGGTCGAGCAGGTCCTGCGCCGTGATTTTGAGGGCCTCCGCGGCGCGCTCGCGCTGACTTGCGTCCTTCCACAGGATGGCGGCGCAGCCCTCGGGGGAGATGACCGAATACACCGAGTTTTCGAGCATCAGGACGCGGTCCGCGAGCCCCACGGCCAGGGCGCCCCCCGAGCCTCCCTCGCCGATCACGGCCGTGATGATCGGGGTCTTGAGCGACGCCATTTCGATCAGGTTCCGGGCGATCGCCTCGGCTTGGCCCCGCTCCTCCGCGCCCAGCCCGGGGTAGGCGCCCGGGGTGTCCACGAGTGTGATGACGGGAGCGCCGAACTTCTCCGCCAGGTGCATCAGTCGCATCGCCTTGCGGTAACCCTCGGGATGCGCCATGCCGAAGTTGCGGTGCAGGTTTTCCTTGGTATCGCGCCCCTTCTGGTGCCCGATGGCCATCACGCTGATGCCGTCCAGGCGCGCCCAACCTCCGACGATCGCCGGATCGTCGCGAAACAGGCGGTCGCCGTGGAGCTCGACGAAGTCGGTGAAAACGGTGTTCAGATAGTCGAGCGGGTAGGGGCGCTTGGGATGACGGGCCACTTGGACGCGCTGCATCGGCGTGAGGCTCTTGTAGATCTCGGCGCGCAGGGCCGCCAGCTTCTGCTCGAGCGGGCGCAGCTCCTTCGTCACGTCCACTTTGTCGCCGGCGACGCGCTTCAACTCCTCGATCTGGCGCTCCAGCTCGAGCAACGGGCGCTCGAAGTCCAGCGTGTGGGTCGCCATGTCAACTCGCTCGGATCAAGTGGACGCGATCGGCGCCGAGCAGGGTGCGGAGCGCCGCCAGCAAATCGTCCGCCGCGTCGACGCGGAGCGACCGGCTCCGCAGCCGTGCCCTGGCGCTCTCCCCGTTCCCGCCCTCCCACTCGACCAGCACGGGAACGGGGCCGGGGTGCGCGGCGCACAACGCGGCCACGGCGCGCGCGGTCTCGGGATCGGTGGGGAGAGGGGTCGCGGTCCACCGCAGCGCCACGCCGATCGCCCCGCTCCGCTTCAAGTCGTCGAGCGGCCGCGCCCCCTCCACGACGAAGGGCGCCTGCTCCTCGGTGCGGTCCCGCGCGCTGTAGCCGCCCGTGAAGAGCAGGGCGCCGTCGGGCCGGATCACCGTGTTGAGCTTGGCCCAGGCCTCCGGGAACACCAGGGCCTCCGCCGTGCCGTGGAAGTCCTCCAGCGTGACCCGCGCGTATTCCGCGCCCGTCCGCTTCGACACCTGCCGCTTCACCACAGTCGCGACCGCGGCGATGGTCACCTTCTGGTCCGTCCACGCCCCCAGGGTGGCGGTCGTGCGGGTCCCGAAAAGCTCCACCTCGGTGCGATACTTGGCGAGGGGGTGCCCGGAGATGAAGAACCCCAGCACCGCCTTCTCGCGGGTGAGGCGTTCGTGCTCGGTCCAGGGGGGCACGTCGGGAAGCGGGGCTCGGGGCTCGGGGCTCGGGGTCTCGTCCCCGAAGAGCCCATGCTGGCCGCTGGTGCGTTCATGCTGCCGCACTTGGGCCTCGCCCAAGGCACTCTCGAGCGCCGCCACGAGCTGGGCGCGGTGGCCTCCCAATGAATCGCAGGCGCCCGCGTCGACCAGGGACTCGATCACGCGCTTGTTGCAGAGCCGCAGATCGATGCGGTCGCACAGGTCCACGAGCGAGTGATACGGCGTCGCGGCGCGGCCGGCGATGATCGACGCGATCGCCCCCTCACCCACGTTCTTGACGGCCCCGAGGCCGAAGCGGATGCGGCCGTCGCCGACCACGGTGAATTTGAACCCCGACTCGTTCACGTCGGGGGCCAGTACCTCGAGGCCCAGCTCCCGCGCTTCGGCGATGTAGCGCACGACGCTGTCGGTATTGCCGATTTCCGACGACAGCAGCGCGGCCATGAACTCCGCCGGGTAGTACACCTTGAACCAGGCGGTCTGATACGAGAGGATCGAGTAGGCGACCGCGTGCGACTTGTTGAAACCGTAGCGGCCGAACGTCTCGATCTGGGCGGCGATGTCCTCGACGGCGCGCCGGTCGTGGCCGCGCGCGACGGCGCGCTTCACGAAGCTCGTCAACTCCGCCTGGATCAGCTCTTTGATCTTCTTGCCGACCGCCTTGCGGAGCACGTCCGCTTCCGCGAGGGAGTAGCCCGCCAGCACGTTGGCGATCCGCATCACCTGTTCCTGGTAGGTGATCACGCCGTAGGTGGGGGCGAGGATCTCTTCCAGGGCGGGGTGGGGGTAGCGCACCTTCTCGCGGCCGAGCTTGCGGTTGATGAACACGAGGTGCATGCCGGTGTCGAGCGGCCCGGGGCGCATCAGCGCGTTCGTGGCGACGAGGTCGTCGAACCGGTCGCATTTCATGTTGCGCAGGCAGTCGGTCGCGAGCGGCGACTCGAACTGGAAGACGCCGGCGGTCCGGCCGGAGCGGAGCAGGGCGTAAACCTTCGGGTCCTCGAGATCCGGGCGATCCAGGTCCACCGTCACGCCGTGGCGCTCGGCCACCATCCGTGTCGCGTCGTGCAGCACTGTCAGCGTCTTCAAGCCGAGGAGGTCGATCTTCAGCATCCCGACCTTCTCGAGCGCTACCATATCGTATTGCGTGATGATGGCGTCGCTATCCTGCGGCGCGAGGCACACCGGGACGTAATCGGCGAGCGGGCCTGGGGCGATCACGACGCCGGCGGCGTGCACCGATGCGTGCCGCGCCAGCCCCTCGATCCGCGCGCCGAGCTCCAGCACCTTGCGGACGCGCTCGTCCTGCGCCGCGGCCGCTTTGACTTCCGGCACCTTCTGGGCCGCCTCGGCAAGCGTCACGGAGTAGGCGGGGCCCGACGGGATCAGCTTGGTGATGCGCTCCACGTCGCCCATCTCCACCCGGAGCGTACGGGCGACGTCGCGAAAGGCGGCGCGCGCCTTGAGCGTCCCGAAGGTGATGATCTGACCCACCGACTCCCGGCCGTAGCGCTCGCGCACGTACTCGAGCACCTCGCCGCGCCGCTCGAAGCAGAAATCGAGGTCGATGTCGGGCATCGAGATCCGCTCGGGGTTCAGAAAGCGCTCGAACAGCAGGTCGAACCGGAGGGGATCGACGGTCGTGATGCGCAGCGCGTAGGCGACGAGTGAGCCGGCCGACGAGCCGCGGCCGGGCCCGACGGGGATGCCGCGGTCGCGGGCGGCCTTGATCATGTCGTAGACGATCAGGAAATACCCCGCATAGCCGGTCGTCGCGATGACGTCCAGCTCGTACTGCAGGCGCTCCTCCACCGCGGGGGGCAGCGGATCGCCGTAGCGCTCAGCGGCGCCCTGGCGTGCCAGGTGCACCAGCAGGGCCTGGTCGGTCGCAAACTCCGCGGGCCGGGGGTACTGCGGCAGGAAGTACCGCTTCTCGAAGTCGAACTCGCACAGCTCCGCGACCCGGGCCGTCTCCGCGAGCACCTCCGGGCGGTCCGGGAACAGCGCGCGCATCTCCTCCTCGGACTTGACGTAGCTCTCCTGGCCGAAGAACCGGAACCGCTTGGGATCGTCGAGGTCCTTGCCCGTGCCGATCGCCAGCAGCACGTCGTGGGCCTCGGCGTCGTCCTTCATTAAGTAGTGCGCGTCGTTGGTGGCAGCGACGGGCAAGCCCAGCTCCGCGGCGAGCCGGAACATGCCCTCGCGCACGATCTGTTCGTCGGCGATGCCGTGGTCCTGCACCTCGAGCCAGAAGCCGCCGGGCCCAAAGTTGTGCGCGAACCACGCGGCGCTGGCCTTCGCGGCCTCGTAGTTCCCCTGCCGCAGGTACAGCGAGATTTCTCCCGACAGGCACGCGGCGAGCGCGACCAGCCCCTCGCGGTGCTGCGCCAGCACGTCCTTGTCGATCCGCGGCCGGCGGTAGTAGCCCTCCAGGAAACCGATCGAGGAGAGCTTGATCAGGTTGTGGTAGCCGACGCGGTTCCTGGCCAGCAGGACGAGGTGCGAGTAGGCGGCGGGGGCGTCGGCCGGGCGCTCGCGGGCGTGGCGGCTGCCGAACGCCAGATACGCCTCGAAGCCGAGGATCGGCCGGATCTTCCGCGCCTTGGCTTCGTCGTAGAACGACCAGGCCCCGTGCAGGTTTCCGTGGTCGGTGATCGCGAGGGAATCCATGCCCAGCGCCTGGATCCGGTCGAGCAGTTCGGGGATCCGGTTCGCGCCGTCGAGGAGGGAGTACTCGCTGTGGGTATGGAGGTGGACGAACGGCACTTGGTGAAAATACCGGCGGCCTCGCGCATTGTCAAAACCCGAAGCCGCGCCGTATTTTGCGCCGCATGTGGTGGGCGACGCTCGCGTTCCTCCTGGGTCTCATGGCTGTGTTTCACGTCCTCACGCGCGCGGGGCCGCTCGAAGCGCGCGCGACCCTCGCGCTCGGATTCCTCCTCCTCGCCGCGCACCTGGGCGGCGAGCTGGTCAAACGCTTTCGCTTGCCGCGTCTCACGGGGTTTCTCGTCACGGGGCTCGTCGTGGGTCCGGCATGGCTCGGCCTCGTCCGCGCCGACGAGGTCGCGGCGCTCCGCTTCATCGCCGACGGCGCGGTCGCCCTCATCGCGTTCGCCGCGGGCTCGGAGCTGACGATCGAGCGACTGCGTCGCGACCGCGTCGCCCTCGCCCGCGTGACGCTCGGAACCACCCTGTTCCCGTTCGCGGTCGTCGCGCTGGTTGTCTTTTCCATCCACGCCTGGTTCCCTCTCACCGTGCACCAACCGGTCGGCGACGCCGTGGCGGTCGCGCTCGTCCTCGGGACGCTGGCCGCCGCCTCGTCCCCCGCGGTGACGATGGCGCTGCTCGACGAGGTCGGCGCGCGCGGCCCGTTTGCCCGTTCGGTCCTGGCCGTCACCGCCGCGAAGGACGTGGCGGTGCTCGTGCTGTTCGCGCTCGTCCTCGCGAACGCCCGCGCGCTCAGCAGCCCCGGCTCGCTGGATGCCGCCGTCGCCTGGACGGCGTTGGTGCGGCTCCCGGAATCGCTCGCAGCGGGAGGCGCGCTGGGGTATGCCGTCGCCCGATATCTCAGGATGATGCGCCGTCATACGCCGCTGTTCCTCGTGGCCCTGGCGTTCTTCGCGGCCCAACTGGCCCGCGTCCTGGACCTCGAGATCATCTTGATCGCCCTGGCGGCCGGGTTCGTCATCGAGAACTTCGCGCCGGTCGAAAGCGAGCGCCTCCGGGGAGAGTTGCGACGAGGCGCGCTGCCGATTTCCGTGGTATTCTTCGCGCTCGCGGGCGCCGGGCTCCAGGCCGGCGTCTTGGCGGAGCTCTGGCCCTGGGTCGTGCTGCTCGTGGCCTTGAGGGCGGTGGCGTTGCGGTTCGGCACGATCTGGGCCGGCCGCTCGCCCACGGTGATATCTCCCCTTGCGCGTCACGGCTGGCTGGGGCTTATCTCTCAGGCGGGCGTCACGCTCAGCCTCGCCGTCCTCGCGCGGCGTGCGTTTCCGGAGTGGGGAGTGTCGCTCGAAGCGTTGGCCGTGGCGATGGTGGGGGTACATGAGGTGGTGGGGCCGATCTGCTTGCGGCTCGGCCTGCGACTCGCCGGCGAACTCTCGGAGGGAGACCATGTTACGGAAGCGGCTGCCGCGCCTGGCCCTGCCCTTGTTGCTGGGAGCGGCGGGATGTAGCGAAAACAGCGCCGGCCCGAGGCTCCCCCCCTGCACGGCGTCGGGGTTCGCGGTCAACCTCACCATCCCCGGTCAGTATCTGTCCCTCGATCCCGGTCCCGTCGCCGGGTGCGTGGTCTTCCCGGCCAACACCGGCGTCGATTCCGCCGAGTACCTGCTCGTCCCGCAGCTCGCGACCGGCGAGCCGGGGATCATATCGAGCTTCCAACTGCTGGGCGACACGATCCGGCCGGCGACGCTCGCGTCCCTGGTGCCGATGCCCGAGCTTAGGGCCGCCGAGCGGTTCCACACCTTCTTGCGGCTCGGCGACCAGTCACGGTGGCGTGGGTTGAACCCTCAGAGGGCTCCGCTGGGCCCTGGTCTCGTCCCCTCGCCCGTCGCACCCGCCGCAGCCGCGGGTCCTCCCGCGCTCGGCAGCCAGCGGCAGTTCATGGTATGCGCCAAGCTCGACTGTTCGCGGTTCGATAAAGTCACCGCGACGGTGCGGGCGCTCGACACCACCGTGGCGATCTACGTGGACAACGCCGCCCCTGCCGGGGGGCTGACCGATACCGACCTGGACGGCTTGGCCACGCTGTTCTACAGGCAGCTCTATGCAACGGACACCGCCGCGTTCGGGCGCGAATCGGACGTCGACAGCAACACCGTGGTGCTGGTCCTGATGACGCCGGTGCTGAACAAGCTCGTCACGGCGAAGGAATGCTCGTCGACCGGGTTCGTGGCGGGGTTCTTCCTCGGGGCGGACATCGATCCGGACTTCCGCAACGACTCGCGGTCGAACAAAGGAGAGGTGTTCTACGCGCTCGTCGCGGACCCCTCGGCGACGCTGAAGGGTCCCGATGGAAAACCCACCTGCGCCCACACCGCAACGTCCGTGAAGAACATCGTGCCGGTGACCTTCATCCATGAGTTCCAGCACATGATCAGCTACGGCCAGCACGTGATCGCTCGTGGCGGGGAGGCCGAGGTGCTGTGGCTGAACGAGGGGTTCTCGCACTACGCCGAGGAGCTGGGGGGGCGGACTTATCCGCTCGGGTCGCCGGAGTTCTCGCGGTTCCTCTCCGGCGACGTGAGCAACGCCTACAAGTATCTCGATGCGCCCGGGAGTCAGTTCCTGCTCCCGGCGGCGGGGCCCGGTAACATCGGTACCCTCGCCGAACGCGGCGCGGCGTGGCTGTTCGTGCGTTATCTTGTGGACCGCTACTCGGGAGGCACGACGGTCGCCGACTGGAACCGGGTGACGCGCCGGCTGCTCGAGACCGACAAGACGGGGGCGGCGAATATCGAAAGCGCCACGGGCGATTCGTTCGCGCACATCGTCGCGCGCTGGGCGCTCGCCAACTGGGTGTCGGACCTGCCCGGCTTCACGGCCGACACCGCCCTCCGGTACAATTCCTGGTCGTTCCGCGCGACGTACTCCTCGCTCCACACGCAGAGCCCGACGACGTACCCGAAAGCGTATCCGCTGACCCCGACGTCGAGCCCGGGACGGGGCGTCAGCCTGAGCGGCATCCTGCACGCCGGCTCGGGCGCCTACCACCGAGCGCTGCAGGCGCCCGGCGCGGCGGGCTTTACCCTGTCGCTCGCCACGGCCGAGTTCACGCCGCTGTTCGACACGGAAGGCGGGCGGGCCATAGCGCCGCGGGCCGTGCCCCGCCTGAACATCATCCGGATCCGATGATGAAGGCGGACGGGCGGACTGGCGGACTGGCCGTCTGCATGGTCATTGCAGCTCTGGCCGCCGTTCCGCCATTCCGCCTTTCCGCCCAAAGCGAAGGCAGCGTCGTGGCCGCGCTACCCGGCTCCACCCGTTCGGCGGCGCTCGGCGGCGCCGGCGCGGCGCTCGTGGGCGACGCGGGCGCGGTGTTCGCGAATCCCGCCGGGCTTGCGGCGGTCCGCCACCTCTCCGTGGAGGGATCCTACGAGCGCTACCTCGCCGGCACCGCCGTGTCGTCCGCGGCGCTGGCGCTGCGTTTGGGCCGCTTCACCTGGGGCTTCGGCACCCAGGCGCTCGACTACGGCGTGGAGCCCGAGATCGTCCCCGATCCCGCCACCGGCGGTCGGACCGGGATCGCCACCGGCGCCAGCTTTCATCCGTACGACGTCCTCGCCGTGTCGTCCTTCGTGTACCGGCGGGGGCTCGTGGCGCTCGGTGTGTCGGGGAAGTACGACCGGCAGCAGTTCGGGTCGGCACCGGCGGATGCGTGGGCGGGAGACGTCGGGCTGGCGATCGCCGTGTTCGACATCATGGCGCTCGGGGTCAGCGTGCAGAACCTGGGCGGCGACCTCGGGCAACAAGGAGGTGGGGCGGAGGCGCGGCTGCCTCGCCGCACGCGCGCGGGGCTCACCCTGAACTATACGGACCCGCAAGGTGTCTTCCGGCTGCTCACCACCCTCGAAGCGCAATGGCCGCGGGACCGGGCGGCGATTCTCATCCAGGGAGTCGAGGGCGGCGTGGTGGCGGGCGGCGTGGGGTTCGTGGGGCGTGTGGGATACGCCACGCGCCCAGCGGTCACCGACGCCTCGCGGTTCACGTTCGGGGGCGGCGTCGTGCTGGGCCGCCTGCGGCTGGACTACGCATTCCAGGGGTACGACGCCCTGGGCGGGGGTACGCATCGCGTGGGAGTGCGATGGACCCCCTGACCGAACGGGCGCGGCCGCGCTGGGGCCGCGTCGTGCGGCGCGTCGCCATGATCGTCTGGGGCGCGGTCGCGGCGATCGTGGTGCTGCTGCTCCTCGTGAGCGCCGACGCCCGCTACCTCGCCCGCGCCGGCGTCGAGGAGGCCCGGATCCTGCTCAAGCGCCGGTCGATGGAGAAGCTGCTCGCCGATTCCGCCACGCCGGCGGCGTTGCGCCAGCGGCTGCGGCTCGTGCTCGCCGCGCGCGCCTACGGCGCCGATTCCCTCGGTCTCGCGGTGGGGCAGACCTACACGACGTATGTGGACGTCGGGCGCGACACACTGCTCCTGGTGTTGTCGGCGAGCCGCCGGGACAAGCTGCGTGAGGTGACGTGGACGTACCCGATCGTGGGCGTCGTGCCGTACAAGGGCTTCTTCAACGCCGGGCAGGCGCGCCGGACAGGGGCGGAGCTGGAGGCGCAAGGCCTCGACGTCTACTTGCGCCCCGCCGGCGCGTTTTCGACGCTCGGCTACTTCAGCGATCCGATGTTCTCCACCGCGATGAGCCGCGACACGATGGAGCTGGTGGCGACGGTGCTGCATGAAGTGGCGCACAACACGCTGTACGTGAAGAGCCAGACCGCGTTCAACGAGAGCTTCGCCAGCTTCGTGGGCTACCGGGGGGCCGAGGCCTTCTTCCGCTCGCGGGGCGACACGGTGGACGCCCGGCGCGCCGCCGCGCGCTGGCGTGACGAGCGCACGCTCGACGTGTTCTACGCCGAGCTTGCCCGCCGGCTGGATTCGGCGTACGCCGAGCCGCTGAGCGGGGACCGGCTGGAGCGTGCCCGCACCACCCTGTTCGGGTGGGCGCGCAGCCAGCTGACGGGGTCCGTGGGCCAGTCGCTCGAGACCTACGACTGGCGGTGGTTCGCCGGCGCGCGGCTCAACAACGCCGTGATCATCGCCCAGCGGCTGTACCGGATGGACTTGAACCTGTTCGACGAGATCTACCTGCAAAACAACGCGGATATCGCCGAGACGATCCGCGCCATCCAGATCCGGGTGTTCACGCAGGCCGACCGGGATCCGTACCGGGCGCTGTATTCGAGGCCGGGGATGAAGGTGAGTAAGGCGGAATGGCGGACGGGCGGAAGGGCGGAACGGGACCGCGCCGATCACGCGCGATGAATTGATACGACTCGCGTCGGTTGGGTTACCACGGCGGCACCGCCCAGCGCACCTTGTGAGCATGATGCCCTACGAGCGTTTCACTGCCTGGAAGGCTTGCCACGAGTTGGCCCTTGCGATATACCGCGCATCTCAGGCGTTCCCAACTCAGGAGCGCTACGGCCTGACGAGCCAGATGCGCCGAGCCGCCTTCTCCGCCGCCGCCAACATCGCCGAGGGTGCCGCCAAGAAGGGGAACGCCGAGTTCCGACGATATCTGGACATCGCTCTGGGCTCGCTGTCGGAGCTCGCGTACGGAATCCTGTTGGCGAAGGAACTGGGCATCCTGGCCGGGACCGCCGGGCAGGAGCTTGAGGAGCTGCGCTCTAAGGCTGGGAAAATGACCTGGGGGCTCTACCGAGCGGTCGGCCGCCGGGCGGGCGGCCCTGTTCGGCCAGCTGTGTCGGCGGGTTGATGGCAGGGGTTTCCCATTCCGCCCGTCCGCCATTCCGCCCTTCCGATTAGTTCCCTCTCAGCCGCTCCGCGTCCGCCACCCGCTGCAGGGCGATGGCGTACGCCGCCGTCCGAAACGTGGTGCCTTTCTCCTTGGCGAGGTCGCGCACCGACACGTAGGCCTTGGTGATCGTGGCCCGCAGCTCCTTGTTGACCTGCTCGTGCGTCCAACGGTACTGCTGGAGGTTCTGCGCCCACTCGTAGTAGCTCACCGTGACACCGCCGGCGTTGGCGAGGAAATCGGGGATCACCGCGATGCGGCGCTCTTCGAGGATCACGTCGGCGGTGGGCGTCGTCGGCTCATTCGCGCCCTCCACCACGACTTTGCAGTCCAGGGTCCGCGCGTTGGTTTCCCTCGTGATGACGCCTCCCAACGCCGCTGGGACCAGCCACTCGCACGGCACCGTCCACAGCTCGTCGTTGGAAATGCGCTTGCCTCCCTGCCACTCCGAGACGGGGCGGCGCTGCGCGGTGTGCGCCAGCAGGCCCGGGACATCGAGGCCCTTGTCGTTGTAGATCCCACCCGACACGTCGCTCACCGCGACGACCTTCGCACCCGCCTCGGCGTCGAGCAGTCGCGCCAGATGCCCTCCCACGTTGCCGAAGCCCTGGATCACCACGCGGCTGCCCTTGAGCGGGATGCCGAAATCCCGCGCGTACTCTTCCATCACGTACATCACGCCGCGCCCCGTCGCCTCCTCGCGGCCGAGGGACCCGCCCAGCGCGACGGGTTTCCCCGTGACGACCGCGGGCGTGTATCCCTGGCGGCTCGAGTACTCGTCCAGGATCCACGCCATCACCTGCGCGTTGGTGTTCACGTCCGGCGCGGGGATGTCGCGATACGGGCCGAGTACGATGGCGATGCGCTGCGTGAAGCGGCGGGTCAACCGCTCCAGCTCGAGCTTGGAGAGCTGCTTCGGGTCGACCGTGACGCCCCCTTTGGCGCCCCCGAACGGGATGTCCATGAGGGCGGTCTTCCACGTCATGATCGTGGCGAGGCCCAGCACCTCGTCGTGATCGGCCTCGGGATGGTAGCGGATCCCGCCTTTGCAGGGGCCGCGCGCCCCATTGTGCTGGATGCGATACCCGGTGAACACCTCGATCCGGCCGTCGTCCATGCGCACGGGGACCTCGACTTGCACCTCGCGGAACGGGCTCATCAGGATGCGGCGCATGTACGCTTCGAGGTTGATGAGATCGGCCGCCCGGTCGAACTGGCTCTGGACGATGGCCTTGCCGGACATCGGAGAGCGGGCTGAAGGCCCGGTCGACGTCACGGCGGGGGGGGTGGGGGGGGTCAAGCGGGGCGCATGCGGCGGCCCGCCAGGCGGGCGCCCGGGTGCTGCGCTTCCGACAGGGCGTGGGCTGGGTTGGGCGCTCGGGTGCGCCGCTCGCCCGCGTCCGTCAGGACGCCGACCACGTCGGCGGTGCTGGTGCCGATCGCCTCCGCCGGGTGCTCCATTACCAGCACGAGGCCCGTGCCCTGCGCGGGCACCGCGGCCGCGAGCTTGACCCATGTGGGATCGGCGGGCAGGGGCCGGACGGCCACCACCAGCGGGCAGGCGGCGGGTTCGAAGGCTCCCGGTCCCACCAATGGGGCATCAACGCGGTCGGCGAGGTCGCTCCAGACCGGCAGGGTGGGACCGAGCGCCACCACCTGGCCGAAGCGCCAGCCGGAGTCCTGCGCGACCTCGGCGAACGTCGCGACCAGCGTTTCGTCGCCGGGCGCGACGGGCCCGACGTCCGGCGCCAGCACCACGCTGCCCGTGTCGGCGAACCACCGCTCGCCCGGCCCCAGGTCCTCCGGCTTGCGCGGGGCGTAGAACGCGTACCGTCGCGTGGCGGCGATCTCCCGTTCCGCGTCGGCCCGCTGCTCCGCGTGCTCGGCGGCCTGCGCGGCGCCCTCGAACGCGACTTCCGCCGCCTGGTAGCGGCCGGCGTCCCGCAGCACGCGGCCGCGCAGCTTCAGCGTTTCGGTGTGCGGCTCGAGCGCGAACGCGCGGTCCAGCGCCAGCAGCGCCCCGTTCTTGTCCCCCGATCGGTAGGCGGCCCAGCCCAGCTCGTGCCACACCAGCGCCAGATCGGGGTCGGCCTCGACCGCGCGCTCCAGCGCCGCCAGCGCGTCGGGGTAGCGCCCCAGCTCGATCAGCGCCGCGCCGCGCAGCGTGAGGGAAAACCCGGTTTCCCCGAACTGCGCGCCCGCCCGCTCGGCGAGCTGCAGGGCGTCCGCCGCGCGGCCGCTCGCGCGCAGCAGCTCGAAGTATTCGGCCCAGCAGGCCTTGAGATCGGGGTGGGACGTGAGTAGCGCACGGTAGGCGGATTCGGCGTCCGCGGTGCGGCCCTCGCGCGCCAGCCACCGCGCCCGAACCATCGCCCGCTCGCTCGGCGCGTCGGGGAAGAGATCGTAGGACGCGGTGGTGCGCATGGTCAGAAATCTACCCCCTGCCCACTCGCTGGCTAGCCATCTACATTGTGGCCCCATGGATCGAGACCGGTTGCTGCGCGAGTTGACGGAGTTCTTGCGAATTCCATCCGTCTCTACGCTGCCGGTCCACAACGCTGACTGTCGCGCGGCCGCCGGATGGGTCGCCGCCGAGCTGCGCCGTCTCGGCTGTCGCGAGGTCGAGTTCCTCGGCAGCGAGACCCATCCCGTGGTGTGGGGCGTGGGACCCGACGTCCCGGGCGCACCCACCTTGCTCATTTACGGGCACTACGACGTCCAACCGCCCGATCCGCTCTCCGAATGGACCACGCCCCCGTTCGAGGCGACGGTGCGCGACGGCCGGCTCTTTGCGCGCGGCGCCGCCGACGACAAGGGCCAGGTCTTCTGTCTCCTGAAAGCGATCGAGGCCGGCGGCCGACCCCGTGTCAACTTCCACTTTCTCATCGAGGGCGAGGAGGAGTTCGGCTCCAAGGTTCTGTTCGACCTGTTGAAGCGCGAGCCGCATCGCACCAAGGCAGACGCCGTGCTCGTCGCCGACATGTCGTACGTCGCGCCGGCGTGGCCCGCGGTGTACACGACGCTGCGCGGGCTCTGCTACGCCGAGATCACCGTGCGGACCGCCAAGAGCGACCTTCACTCGGGCGAGTACGGCGGCGCAGCGCCCAACGCCCACGAGGAGCTGGCCCGGCTCCTGGTGCGCCTCAAGGGCGAGGACGGCCGGGTCAACATCCCCGGCTTTTACGCCGCCGTGAAGCGCCCCACGAAGGCCGAGGTCGCCGCCTGGAGGAAGCTGCCCTTCAAGGAGAAGGACTTCCTCCGCAGGCGCGTCCAGGCCAAGGCGCTGACCGGCTTGAAGCGGCACTCCGTGCTGGAGCGGCTTTGGGCGCTGCCCACGTTCGAAATCCATGGTGTGCTCGGCGGGTTCACGGGCGTCGGGGCGAAGACGGTCATTCCCGCCGAGGCCACCGCGAAGGTGAGTCTGCGGCTCGTGCCCAATCAGAAGCTCGAGACCGTGGAAAAGCAGCTCGCCGCGGCGGTACGGCGGCTCGCGCCGCGGTACGTCACAGCCACGGTGCGGTTTCTCCACGGCGCCGACCCCGCACAGATCGACGTGGACCAGCCGCCCTTCCGGCTGCTCGACCGGGCATTCCGCGAGGTCGTAGGGCGGGGCACCGTCCCCGCGCGGGCGGGCGGGTCGATCCCCGTGGTTCCGGCGCTGAGCAACGGCGGCGCGCCGGTGATCTTGACCGGGATCGGGCTGCCCGACGAC